>JADEYI010000102.1_pt1 | contig 159305 bp, 249 predicted proteins | sample 8542331 | NCBI WGS metagenome assembly JADEYI01 (sample SAMN16510988, study PRJNA670497) | mine drainage metagenome | isolation source: biofilm near Copperflume 1 | place: Germany: Marsberg coppermine Kilianstollen | collected 2018-02 | reverse complement strand
CGGCGCTGCCGCGCGCGTGGCCGGGGGCCGAGCCGACGCCGCGGCCGGGCCGGCCCGGCCCGGCTCTCAGCGCGCCCTGCTGCGCCGCATACAGGCGGGCATCCTCGTAGGCCTGCTGCTGCGGCTGCGGCGACATGCCTCGTCCGAGCGAGCCGATCGGCGCGTACGGCCGCTGCGTGGCGGGCATGCCGGACGGGTACTGGCCGAGCGCAAAGTGCGGCGGCGGCGCGGGGACGTGGGGCGGGCTGGTGTAGTGGGAGGCCGTGAAGGGCAGGCACTCGATGTAGCGGGCGCCCATCTGCGCGCGGTGCCGCTCCTTGCGCGCCCGCTCGGCCTCCTCGGGGTTCCCGAAGCGCACGTATGCGACGCCCGTCCCCAGCTGGTTGCCCTCCTTGTCCGGCTTGGTCACCACCTGGATGCCGTCTGACGCCAGGCTGAACCCTGCACCCATCCACCATCCTCTCAGTCCCTGACGGGCCCCTCATCACTCTTACATCGCTTGCCATTCACCCCAGCCTTTGTTACCACGAAGGAACATGCATCTTTGAGCTGCACTGGCAGTGCATGAACAGCCTCACAGCCAGTTAAGCATGGGGGAATCTTGGACAGTACCTGCAAAAAATGAGGTGATCTCATCGATGCCAGCTGAGTAGGGCAGGCCCCTCAGGCGCAGGGTGGATCCGTCAGCGCTGACTACGGACTGCATGGGAGCTCCCTGCCCGTAGGGGGCGTGGCCGTACGGGGCTCCAAAGCTTGCGAGGGGCCCGTGCAGCGGCAGAGGGGGCAGCGGATGAGGTAGCAGGGATGGTCCCATGGCATGCTGCGACTGACCCAAGTAGTAGTTGCTCTGCTGCACCGCCTGTGCATTGCAAGCACATATCTCATATTCAGGGTGAGAGACATCTGCTTATAATTGCAAGATGAACGAGCGCTGTTCTCTAGTTGCACAAAGGTGAGAGATATCTGCTTGCAATCGCAAGATGAACAAGCCCTGTCCTCTACAACTGTGTTGCACACTGCCAGGATGGGCTGCAGCCAGATTGGCTGCAGCTTGCAGCTCGCAATAGGGAAGATGTCAGTGGCCGACCTCTCTGTGGTGACAGAAAGATCATATGGTGTCCCAGGCAGGCGCACCTGGATCATGTTGGCCTTTGAAGACACAAACAGCTCTATGTAGCGGTCTCCAATCTCGTTCTTGTGGCGTTTGAGCGCTTCCTTCTGGGCATCCTCTGAGGGGAATTCAACATACGCCTCGCCCTTTGGCCTGCCGTCCGGGGTGCATGTGAATGCGATCCCTGCTGAGCCCCTCTCTATCTCAATCCCCTCGAAGAAATGAACCTGCGCAACGCACAGTGACCCCGATGAACCACCATGGCCGCTCAAATGCAGGTGCAGACTCCTGTGCAGTTCCTGCGACGATTCAAGCACTGGTTTCCCTCAAAGCACCATTGTGGGCCCATGCACTGGGCATGGTGGCTGCAAAAGTAGACGCCTGGACCAAGCATGCCCCTTTGAGGCAGTTTCAGAGCATGCGAGGGCCCCCACCACATCCTCAGCAGTGGCGCTGTATGGAAGTCCCCGCATCCGCAGCACCCATCCTGGAAAGGGATCCACCAGCCCTTGTGCTTGCTTGATGTGCTGCACGTTCTTCTCTGGAATCTCGAATATCCTGCGATGGAGTGCATGAAACCTGCCTGTCAGCTAAGACAATTTTTTGAAGATTGCTGGGTCAAAAGCACTCCACTTGTGTCGCTGTGGACAATTGCTGCGTTCCAGAGATCAGATTTTGGAGGGTGATTTCTACCAAGCGATCAGCAAGATGGCCAGAGGCCTTGAAGACAGCACGTCGCCACGGAGAGACACGTTCCTAACTTGTTCAACCTAGCACTGTCCGCACTGCTTAATCACGCACGCATCGACATTGAAATACATTGGTCGTAGACAACTCTTCCATGAAAGATGTTCCTCGTGCAGAGCACCCATAGTCGTGTCTTTGTCTTGCCGTAATCCCGCTGCCAACGTGAGATGTCTCGCTATTTGCGCTCTGCCCTGTAAGTGAACATGCGCTGCGCTCCGCCTTCTGTGCGGGAATAATTGCAGTACGTGTCATATCACCCACAAGGAAGTCGATGCAGAGTCAGCGACGCACTCCAAGTATCTGTGCCGGAGCACTTGCTGGTTTCGAGCCTTTGAAGCCTCCTCAGCGATCGCAGCTGATTTGAACTCCACATATGCCTCGCCCGTGGCTCTGCCTGTTTCCTCCCCAGAATCGTCAAAGATCTTCAGCCAGCTGTGCAATGCACGAATTGCTGCGCGCTCTTTCCAAAACTAAACGCATGGGCAAACGGCCGCGCACCGTCCCTCCTGCAGATATGAATCAAGGACGTCTCGAAGCCTTGGAAAAATTCTTTGATTTCCTCCTCTGTGGCATCGTATGGTAGGCCACGAATCTTCGTGAGGCTGGATCTGGGCTCCCCCATCTGTCAATGGGCATCGAAAACCCTCAATATTTTGCCCGCTATAATCGGAAGCGTAGGTCGTCCTCATCTGATGCAGTCTGCATCCTGCAGCGCCCTACACCCTTTCACACGCCCACGCTCACATCTGGGGCGCCAGAAGCGCAAGATGAATTGCAAAATGTCCATAAAAAGGGAAGAGCTCCACACAGATCTCATGGCGATAGTCTCTGGCGAAAAGAAGAAAATCTGTCAGCGAGTTTTGACCCTTACACGGGGGTTCATGTAAGGGGTGGCTTTACCGCATCATATCCTGGCCGTGCCTGCATGTGCGTCATGCGGCCGGATTGATCCAGCTCGCCGCTTGAGGAATGGCTTGCTCAGGATAATGGCTCAGGCTGGATAATGTGTTATCTTCCTTCCCTCCTTCCTTCAGGCAGGCCGCCGGCGCTCAGGGATAAATACTACAACTTCTGGTTGGAGGTACTTGCGATGCCACAGGCAGTGGCCTTCTGACATGTAGGACAGCAAAATGCCTGCACATCATGTCACATGACACATGATGTCACACGGTGTGGTCATGATCGTCACACAGTCAATGTGACTGTCACGATGACCGTACACGCGTGTGATGACATTCCATGGGGCCACTGGCATGCCACAGTGACTGCGCAGTTCACACCGCCGCTGTGTGATGACCACTGCTATTGCATCATAATGATCATCATGACTCATCGGATGGTCTACGCATGGCAGCAGGTACTCGTTGCACTGCGCAATGCACAATGCTGCACAGCTGCGCAGCCTGATGTCATGATGGTGACTCACGTCTGATAGTTGGACTATCCGATAGTCACATAGGCATGCCTCAGTGAGTTCTAAGCCCTGCGCATTCCTCAGTGAAGGCGAATTCCCTTGGTGTTTAAGGCATCATTTACATTAGCATCCAGATGCATCCAGTATACCGTAGGCTCTATGTAGACTCCGTAGATCGGATCCTTCTATCTGGTGGTCACAACATGATAAGATCAGGTCCCACAGCGTAAAATCAAGCCTGCCGTTCAAAGCTTAATTGCGGCAAGGCTACTCACAAGGGCACAGCGACATGCCGCTGCTTCATGCACACCCTACAACAATGTCTCCTGTCTCCGTGACAACATGCGTACTGCAAAGGCTCCCTTTTCTCATTGTGCAGTGGCACCACAATGGGCTCCACATAGCCTCTGCAATCTACACAGCCATTGCATCGCGTCACTGTGCAACACAGACAGCCAACAAGCAATTCTCTACTCACTGCCATTCCCACCCCGCTCTCAGTGAGAGCCTCTCACTTTCTGCTCTTTCCCTTGCGTACGCTGGGCTGCCGCTGCAGCGGCGCCGGGTCTGTGGTTGCCTGCCCGAACAGCCCGGGCGCGCCGGGAGCGGCCGACCCAAAAATGCCGCCGCCGCCGCCAAACAGGCCGGGAGAAGCCGCCGGTGCGGGGGCGGCCGGCTGCGCGCCGAAGAAGCCGGTGGCCGCCGGCGCCGGCGACGCGGCCGAGGCTGGGGGCGGCCCGAGCGCCAAGAATGGTGAGGCCGCTGTGGGTACCGCTTGCGCCTGCAAATAGGAGGGCAAGCTCGAATATTGCCCGGACATCTGCAGACATCGTGCTCATCTGGCCTTCATGACACGCAAGCTTGCTTGGAAGGTTGCCGGTGCATCTGCTGATGTCATGCTCATGAGGAGCTTCCAAGAAAAACAGGCGTTCTTGATGTAGGATTAGAATGCGCAGGCAAGAAAGAGACAGGGGGGCCGGCCACACCTGCGGAGCTGGTTGAGAAGACAATGATGGGGCAGTGAGCCGCCTCTTGAGATCCTGGGACCTCCTCCTCTCCCGCTCCTCCGCCTCTGCGAATGGGTCCCTGTCATCCCCTTCCTGCACATGTCACCGCCCATCGATTCAGGTGCACAGACCGTCGGCACAACTATGTTGCACGGCACGACATGCTCTACACAGACTAAATTGCACGGGTAAAGAGAACTGCGTCTAGACCTTTGAGCAGCCTTGCAAAATCGTGAGGCAAGTGACAAATCGCTGCAAATGCCCAGAATGGCTTGAGTGGACTGGGTGACGCTAAGGACCACGCACTGAAAGGATGGCCTGCATCCTTTGCGTTTATGCAAGCGCCTGTGCGGGCACAGCACAGCGCGCGCTGAATGGAGTGACACACATATAGATGGATGGAGCCCTTTTTCCCCATATAGTAATCTGCCGTGGCTAGCCATGCAGCCTCCAGTTGGGCGCCTTACAACGGCGAGCTGGTCGAGGTGGGCCTGCTTGGAGTCGGCGAGGCGGTCGTGGAGGCCGTCGAGGCGCGCGGCCACGTGCATGAGCAGGCCGTGCAGATTGGCCAGCGCCCCCGGCAGCGCCGCGAGCGCATCCTCGCCGCCCGGCCGGCCCCGGCCCGGCGCGCTGGCCGCCGGCAGCACCCGCTCCAGATCCGCCGCTATCGCTGCGTACTGCGCCACGCCCTCCTGCCGCATTTGCAGATTTTCATAAGGGGCAGCTTCTAGTGGTGTAAAAAGCCACAGCGTATTCACTGCGTATCAGATTGCCCACAATTGATGCACAGGGACACAATCAACATCAGAGTGGCATTCTTCAGCATACAGGAGGTGGTCCTCAGAGCTCATGTTCAATGCATGGGACACCAAATGATAGATGCAGGAGAAGCATGTCAGCTGCAGGTTGACTGTTGCTGCACAGAATCCAAAGGGGATGCAGAAGGTTTATCTAATCGCGCCCCACCTGGAAGGAGGGGATGGTGTCCCGCAGGAAGAGGGAGGGCAGCACCACAGCGCCACTCAGCTGTTCCCTCACCGCCGGTGGCAGCACCTGGCCTTGGCTGGCCTGCATTGCAAACTGAGTGTATCACGACAGGACATATGTCAGATGTGCTTGTTGGTGACACTGACGCTCGATTCCATGCGGTTGAGAGGAATGGCTTGTGAACAAGTGCAAGTACCTTGGCTGCTTCCCGCCATTTCTGGGACCTCTGGAATGCGCGCACGCCTGTTTCGGTGTCCCTCAGCAATTGAAGGACCCTCTGCACCCACAGCATGGTGTGATTACATTTATTATGGTAATTGCATGTTTATCATAGAGTTACTAGCATACAAGGGGCATTCTCGTGGAAATCAAGAAGCACACGCACCTCCCTAAACGCAGCTATAGTATCACTGCTTACTCTCAAGTCATTCTCCAACGTCTGCAACAGCTGCTTCACAGCCCGCTCGTCCTGTTTCAATCCCTGCGTTCAGAATGAAACCACAGGATCACCCAAGGGGCTTCCTCCTTGATCTCCTTGTCCAATTGGAGTCAACGCCTTCTCTTAGGGGTGGGTGATCCCAAACCTGTTTCAGCTGCCTGCTGTCTTTCAGCCGCTCACATTCATCAAGCTGCCTGGACTCCTCCCTGTACTGCAACACCTGCTTCCTGCAGAAGGTTATCGGCAGGGTCAGAATTGCTTTGCAGGCAGCACACAGGAAAATAGAAATGATGGCCAGCAAGCATCATTAGCGCAGCATAGGAAGGCAGGGTGCGCACTCCAACTCGAGCAGGTATCTCTGTCCCTCTGGGTGGATGTCATCCCAGGCTGTGCTGTGCAAGATAGGCTTGTTATCCTTGGTCACAAGCACTTGGTACTGGGCCGGAGCCTGCTGCTGTTGTGCCTGTGGCGCTGCTGTAAGCGCAAAGGTATTGGGTTGTGCCGGCGTCTGCTGCTGAGCAAAGAAGCCACCGCCACCCTGCCAGGCGTACAGGACGTTCAGGGTTGCATTCTTCCTAAATCCAGCATTATCTAGCAAAAGAAATAAGGATCTGAGCTGCTCACCCCTCCAAATGCCGGTGTGGTGGATGCAAAAAGGCTGCTCCCAGTGTTTGCAAACGAGAAGGCTGAGGATGATGCTGGAGCGGCTGATCCAAAAGCGGGGGTTGACTGGCCTCCAAATACAGAGGAGGTCGCCCCAAAGGCAGGAGCTGATTGTGCACCAAAAATGCTAGGAGTTGGTGCTGGCTGACTGGCTCCAAACGCTGGGGTGGAGCTTGCAAAAGAAAATGAAGACGACTGTGCACCAAAGGCTGTGCTTGTCCCGCCGAAGGGAGATGGTGTCGCTCCAAAAGCTGGGGCTGATGTTGAGGCTGCTCCAAAGCTGAAGACCATCTCACAAGGCTTTGATCGATCTAATGAAGGTTCCTGAATTCCATGCTGGGCTTTGCTGAATTAAATTAATGCTCACACGCCAGCTGATTTGTACTTTCGAGAAGGACGCCCTTCATCAATCTCAAGAGATGGCTATAAGTTTGGTCTGGACATGGTGCCAACTTTTGGAAATTCAATTTTGGTTGCAAGAATTTCAATGATTGATCCACCTCTAAGCAAGAACAACCTGCGAAATAGATGTCAAGATTGTCCAATTGCAGGGCCGTTGCTGGTGACTGTTTGCCAATTCAGGAATAGATTCGCATCGCCCCAATGTCAGGCTAGTAATGCAATCGTACAAAACAAACATCGCTGTATTCACATGAGTAATAGGTAGCTGCTAGAGCAAGTTCTGTACTCATGCCAAGGCATCCACTCTCAACATCGTCTTAGAATGTGGTGATGGGTGCTTGAGCAGACCAAGTGTACCCACGAATATCGTAAAAGCAACGAGTAACTGACAATTAATACAATTTATAGGACGTCTGGGGATTCCAGCAAGCATCGGGACCCATTGGTCTTGTCTGGTTCTGGAACACATGTCAGGCATGGGAAGCGCTGTTGCACCATCCAACATCCGATGACACCTTTCTACTGCTCAGTATGCTTTAGAACAGGCACTGACCGAGTATAGCCTGCGCTGTCTGTCGCCTAGGGCACAGTGCAGCCAGTCGAGTGTCAAAGCCATCATGTTTCTACAAGCTCTCACACCTCCTCTGGCGGTGTCGAAAGGATTGACACATGTGCGTCAACGCCAGCTCGGCCAGCGCATTTCTCTCAACGGCCGTGATTGCCAGGCAGCCTCAGGCGTGCGCGCAAAGCTCTGCAGAACACCTCAGGCTGTATCAGAGGGCGTCTCAGATACCCCTGTGGCGTCTGCGGACCCTGCTTCAGAGCAGGAGGCTCTTGAGTCGCAACTGGGTAACCTCGCAAGCGGGCCTGGGGGAAGCTTTGACACCGCTATCGGGGAGCCAGCGGGAGAGGAGACCTTCGAGACTCGAGTGGGAATAGTGGAGCCTGTGGAAGAGGATGAAGCAGAGGTAACCCCAATTCCCTTCCTTAGATGGCCGTGGCATGTACTCCTATGCCGTATGAGAGTCTCAGGTCATCGAAGCAGCTGAGTGTGTGCGCGCCATGCAGATCGATTTCCTTGGAGAACCAACGACAGGGAATCTGCACCTGGTGCAACGAGTTGCCTCAGAAGGGCTGGCCAATGTGCTGGGCCTCAAGCATTTCGATGACATCTTCAGCGTGCCCTACAAGGAACTCCGGCAAAACCAGCAGGTTGTTACTTTGTTATCGCTCATTGATTGCAATGCAATTGGTCAAATGATATTGATACTGATCAGGCAGAGGCATGCATGCAGGAGCTGCTCCGGCAGATGGGTCTTTCTCCCTCGTCCTATCCGCAGGGCTTGGCGCACAGAGCAATTTACTGCAGCAGAACTTTGAACCTCCGCTCCATCCAGGTGTTGTGCGCTTCCACCCTCAGCACTTCTTTCTCCATTCTGTGTATTGATATTAGCTGCCATCAGGATATGCAAGTCAAGCTGACGCTGTGACTCTGTGTTGCAGGCAATCGGATATGACATGGTACGAACGACCAAATTCTGGACCTCGTGGCGCTAATAGTGTCTGGGTTGTAGCTCTTCCTGCAGTGACCTTGCAGTCAACATGACTTGACAATGTCATGCTGCAGACTGCATGTGCATGCAAAGAACTAGCAAGGTGTTATGTCCGTGAACACTGTGGTGCGCATGCAGGACTACACGCTGATCCACTATGATGTGAACGCGTGGGAGGGGAAGGCGTACGCGTACGGGCTGCAGTGGCTGCGAGAGGCGGGCTGCCCCGTGGAAGGCCTCAAGTTTGACCCTGACCTAGTCATTCGCGGCCTCATTGTGGACAAGCAGCTGGGCAACCTGGTCAAAGTGGACCGCTTCGGGTATGAGTTCACCTCCTGCAACAATTTTATTGGGAACAACAACCTTTTCTTCGGCGAGCCGTGACTCCATGCACTCACTCTTCTAGCTAGAGAGGCCCTATTGCGCCCGCACCAGCCCTCAGCCTCTGCAGCTTCCTGCTACAGCTGTGGCACTATAGCACCTTGCCGTATCTTATGTATCTTGTGGGGTGCTTGCACCTGGCCACTCCCATAAGAAACGGGGATGCTTGCACTCTTTACTGTGTGCATGATACCGTAAGAGTGGTTGCATGCCCATCCCAAGACTGCCATGTGGCCAATTTTCAATGTAGCCCATGCGGACCCTGCATCTTTGTTGTCCTGGAAATCAGATTGCTAAGAAGCACTTGTGGCTGCAGATACGTGAAGAGGGCGATGCATGGGACATGGCTGCTGTCGTGGTCCGAGCTGCGGGAGACTTATGGGCGCGAGCTGGTCAACCTAAAGAATGAAGCGCGCTATGGGTTCCTGAACACCCTCTTCTCCGTCTCGGAGGCTGTCATGTACATGCAGGTGACTCTCACATCCCCGGCCTGCCTATCCTCGCTCTAGACTTTGCCGCTGCACAATTTGCTTGGCTTGCCCTTGTACCCGCAGTCATCAGAGCCAACCGAACTTCATTCCTGTGTTACTGTTATTACAATGGCAAGTATTAAAGGGACAACTAAGGGCACTTCGACCTGGCTTCCGGATTAAGAATGCGATGTCGCAATGAGCGCACACATCAGGTATGTACTAAGGATGACTGTGCGCGGTGCAGATGGTGGACCGCATGGACACCGGGGAGATCCCTCCGCAGGTGGTGGCTGCCTCCTACGAGGCCCTGTGGACGTTGGTGTCCAGGGCACTCTACAGGACACACGTGGAGGGCAAGCTCAAGGTGTCACCCCTCACCTCTGCCAGAGCTACATTCCTGACCTATTTCTGCACTAGTATGGGCCCCAGGCCTCTGGACAAGAGCTTCTGGCACACCAGGAGATCTATCACGTCGCTGGCCAGGTTGGCGGCATGGTGTTGCCAGCCTAGACGTGCAGATGTTGTCCAGGCGTTTTGGAGTACACATGCAGGACACCTTCACACCTTGTACAACTTGCATTTGCAATGATGGTGAAGCATGAATGGTTGCTGGTCAGGCGGAGATCATCCAGGATCCCTCCTCCTATGTGGAGCTTGACCCTGACATGGCCCAGACTCTGCTCGACCAGAAGAGAGCGGTGCGCCATTCCTCCCTCGCCTTCACCCTCACCCATGCATGTCTCTTATCCACTGATTGACCGCTGACATTTGCACAATCTCCCTGATTGAAGCCTCACTCATGCTTGTCTTTGAGCATTGATCAAAGGCTCACATCCAGGAAGTCTCAGGAAGGAAAGGGTTGTTATGGGAGTCTGAGGGGGAGGGATAATTTGTACGGCAGGGGAAGACGCTGATGCTGATCACCAATTCGGACTACCAGTACACGGACCGCATGATGAGCCACGCCTACGACCGCTACCTGGAAGCTGAAGGCATGACCTGGCGCGACATCTTCGACATGGTGTGTGGCGGCCCCCCTTCTCTTGCCCCCCTACCCACCGCACCTGTTCCTTCCAGACCTTGCCTGACTCAACAAATGCATCTGCGGTGCTCCGACGAGCACTTCAGTGTTTTGTCTGCAAATTCTCAGCGGTGCAAGAGCATGCAAAAAAGGGACAGTAAGCAGCTGCGGAGCACTGCTGACACCCCAGGCCCACCTAATCTGGCTTGGCACAGCAAGATAGGGAAGCGATGGGCTCCGGAAAGTTCCGTAATCAACATGACAGATGTGCAATGCAAACCACAGTCGCTCTGTCGCACATTGTGATTGCAATTGCATTCACATACGGAAAGCTATGCAGCTGTAGAGCACTGCCGCTGCCCCATCCACTGCTTCATCTGGTGTATAATGGTCTGAAGTGAACCTGGAGGTAACACTCACGGCTGAATAGCAGGCTCGGGCACAAATGAATACTCCACCGTGCTGAAAGGATGCACTGCAATTGCGCGCGCAGGTGATAGTGCAGGCGCGCAAGCCGGACTTCTTCAGCTACAACCAGAGCCTGTACGAGGTGGTGACGCCCGACGGTCTCATGCGGCCGGTCATGCGCGCGGCCAAGGGGGGCCTCTTCTGCGGGGGGTCTGCGCGCATGGTGGAGGCTGCGCTGGGCATGGAGGGGGACGACATATTGTATGTGGGGGACCACATCTACACCGACGCGGCCCTCGCCAAGATCCACTTCCGATGGCGCACCGCCCTCATCGTGCGTCTGCGACCCTTTCCTGTTTGTGCTTAGCCTGAGCCAGGCCGGTCGCTGCACCCTGCCTTCATGTGTAGCAGGTCAGGCTAGAACCTTGGACCTCAATAGATTTCAATTTCTTGACTCGTGACGAGAAAAACCCTGTGATGCCTGCGTGTCCCTGTGCCGACCGCCTGAAAGAGCAGACGCTGCCTTGGGCACAAAATGCTTGGATGGCAGGTGCCAGCTCCTTACTTTTACAAGACGCGCTAGGGCTGGCTGCACTATCTTATGCTGCTGCTGAAATACGCGGGGCCTCATGCGAGCGGCACTGAATGTTCACTCCTCTGGTTTGGCAGGGGGCACAAAGGTGATCGTTAGTAACCTCTAGGGGTGTTGGATAGCAGGGGTGATTTTATTTATTGGGGCGCAGGTGCGGGAGCTGGAGGATGAGATAGAGGCACTGGCTTCTGGCCGCGAACACCGGCGCAAGCTCAAAGAGCTCATGAATAAGAAGGAGTTGGTGGGGGACCTCTTCAACAATCTGCGTCTGGCGCGCCAGCGCTTAGTCGCCGCCGACGGCGTCAATGACTCACCCGCTGACTCGCTGCAGCGCGACGAGTCGTCCATTAATGCCACCCTCGCCCAGCTGCTCATGGTCATGGAGCGCCTCGACGCCAAAATAGGTGCGCTGCACACCTGCTCACAGAAGGTATTTCGAATTGATTTATTCGAATTTTTTCCTACTAAGGCTACCTATCAAAATTGCATACCGGCAGGAAGTCACATGGTATCCTTCTCCTATAGCCTGGGGCTGGATCAGGCCTGTCCAGACGTGTCTGCAGCTGCCCACATGACCTCTCATGAAATACAGGAGTAATACTCTGCAACTTGTTGTCGGTCACCAGAGCTAAGGACCAGTGATACGGCACGCATGGATGTCAGGACAAGCCGGCAGGGCACATTCCGCTGCACATGGGTGTATGGAAGTATGCCATCACAGTGAAACCGCCTGACTTGGCGCCGTGCGCATGCAGAGCACACTGTGACACAATGGGACGTGAGGTGGCCTTTCTCCTCGCGCATCCTCATGCATGCTACATGTCTGTGCCTGATTTGGCCGCATGCGTGCATGCAGGACCGATGCTGGAGAGGGACGGGCGCGAGTTCAACGAGCGGTGGGGCTTCCTGTCGCGCGCGGGGCTCAACGACAAGTCGCAGTTCACGCGCCAGATCGAGAAGTACGCCGACATCTACACCAGCCGAGTCTCCAACTTCCTGCGCTACACCCCCTACTCCTACTTCAGGTAACATTTACTAATACCTACTTCAGGAGCCCCTGCACCCCCTGCACCCCCTTAATCCCTTGCCATTGCTGCTCCGCATCCATCTCCTGTGCTTGGTGGGTGGCCAGAAAGATTGGGGTTCTGGGCAGCAATCTTGCACGCTCTGGAACTGAGGATATCTCCGTGGAGCATGTCCATGCATATGACATCTGCATGCCATGCTGCCTCCAGTGGAGGAATGAGTGCTCGTTTATCAGAGAGGATCAGCTTTTCCCCTGCAAAGTTTTGCAGCAGCTGTTTGCAGAGTGCTGAAATTGAGTGTGGTGGGGGCTGCATTGCAGGTCGCCCTCGCAGAGTCTGGCGCATGACCGAAACGTCAGCCCCCGCTCTGCGCTCACTCTCTACGATGACAACGGCTGCGAATCCAGCGGCAGCTTCGATGCCAACGAGTACACCGAGTCCTAGCCATGGAGCTTTACAACGCTGTCTGCAGTGCACATCATTTTGTCAGGATGTGCTTTCTAGGGTGCCTGGAGCGTGATTTTTTTTTTTGGTGTGATGGCCTGATAGGTTTCTTTGTCCATGTTCTCAGCAAGTTGTGATTATTCTGAGCAAACACACAGGATCTATCTGGTGCTGTCTGTACTTTATTAAATTCTGGCGAGTGCGTACATATTTGCGGGCAATTGAGGGCTTTGGGATTTACAAGGTGGAAGTTTCTTTGTTACAAACTAAGTCTGGAAGCCTGCTGTTAGATTGGTCTGCCCTGGAACGCCATAATTTTATGATGCGTATTCAAGCTTTGAGAAACACAAGGATGTCATCAAGCACTTGTTGCTGGGAAGATACTGCAATTAATTGTCTTTCGACTGACAATATATCTTCATGCATCACACCCTTGTAACATCTCTTTGAGAAGTCAAACTGCATTGTCTTTGTAATTTGGCGAGATTGCTGAACCATTAGATGCATACAGCTGTATGCAATTTAGTAATCCCACCGCAAGCAGTCAAAACAGCATTGCCCTCTGATGTCACTCGCTCTCTCGACCTTGTAATTGTCCAAAAGCATGATCAGCATGTCAGCGGTGAAGCTGCCAAGTAAATCTGTGCCAAAATCCTGCATCCTAGTGCTTGCAATTGAAGTGTTGCCTTGCCATATGGCTGTTGCTCCCATGGCCTGATCAGGTCATCTCTTCTCTCAATCTCAAACTGCCTGAACTTTGGTGAAGGCAAGTGCAATTCTGCTTGCAAGGCTGTCAAAATTTGGAATTTGCGCAGAGATTCCAAGGACTGCATGCAGATATTTGCAGTCTTGTCTGCCCAAGGTTGCTCCCTACCAGCATTAGGCATGCTCCCTGTCAAGATCTGGATATCAACAGTGCCTGCCTTCCCAAAAGAGGCTCTAGAATTGAGCTTCTCTCGAGGACAGGTCAGACCGATGCTACGTTTGGTGCTGGCTGAATCGTCTTGGGATTCAGCCTCCACCAAACAGAATCTGCATCGGGACGCGGCCGATCGCCAAAGAGAGGCTCCAAGGTTTCCACAAGCTGTTGTGGCGCATTGTCATTGGACGGCTGGACCCTTGTGAGCCTGCCATAGGCCGGACCAGCGCGCTCCGGTGATGCAGGCCCCTTCCCCTTGAGCACCTGCAGCCAGGGGCGTGATTATGGGGACAGAAGGAAGGGAGCGAATTACACATCGACTCCATATTCGCTGCCCGGGGCTGACAGAAGTGATCCATGCCAAAAATCTGCTTGCCAATGCGCCATACAAAGCTCAAAACTCCAGCATATCACTGCTTCCTGCTGCTCAGTTCTCACATTGCAAGATGTTCTCTCTGTTCATTTATCTGTGCGTATTTCATCTTGTCTAAAAATTGCTATATACAATCCATGGAGGTTACTAAACAGCTGTTTGCCTTCTTAGGAATTGTGTGTGTGATAATAATGACGATTAGGATATTTTCAGGGATATTGGTGATCCTGACAGTTTTGTTGGCGGTGGTAGCTACCTGTGCAATGTCAGAAATGACTGGTTGCTGTGCAAAATAACCGTGCGAGTCGAGGCCAGGATTCCCGATTCTTGCATCTGCAGCCAGCAGAAAGATATCTTGATACATAATGGCGCGGCGGTTTTGCATTAGGGAACTCAAGATTTGATGGGAGGCTGACTTTTCCAAAGCCTCAAGGCATCTTGCTGCCAGCAAAATCTCACTTTCTGAATGATCCATAAGTAAGGCCTGCCATTTGCACATACCTGCTACGCATGCTGCAAAGAGCAACCCCAGATAGAGGTCATCTGGTTAAATAAAAACCAGATAAAAAACAAATTTATAAGGATTGCGAATTAAGCACCTGTGCAATCAATGGTATCCAGTCCATTGACAAGGACATAAGGCCTGCGCGATTGGTAGGGCAGCCTGTCTCCCGCCAAAAGCACCTTTGGCCACACTTGCCCCGCCCGGCTGTCGCCGTGCAGACGAGCTGAGGACCAAAGGGCTCCATCCTGGCAGCTCGCATACAGAGTCCTGCCCTCACCTAGGGATACAATATACAGCAGTAAGCATTAGACACATTTAGACTCTTTGTTCGGTTTGGACACCACTAGACGCCCTCGACAAAATGCAGGGGTCCTGCCCTCACCTGTGAACACAATTCACAGCAGTAATCATTAGAAATGATAAGACATCTCTGTTGGGTTTGGACACCACTAGACGCCATCTCAACAAATTCGTGTATTCTTAGAGTGAAAACCATTATGTGATGATTACTGAAGGCAGGTCCTTCGGGATTGGAGTGTGCTCCCCAGCGAGAAGGTCAGACAGATCCGGTAGATCACTCATCTGATGCCCAGTGCAGGTTGGGCACTGAAGTTCCATGCAGTAAAGGTGAGGAAAATGTGGAAAAGCTGCCAATTTTGGGACATTGCTAGAAATCTGACCATGTGTTTGTCCAAATCTGTCTACACCACTCCAGCTGACTGAACACTGTCATACTTGGCCCTCTTGTAATCACAAAACTCAGATTCCTTACCTAGGTCTGCTTGAACGAGGTGCGTCATGGTGCGTGTGAACACATCGCTGTCTTCGTCTGCAGCTGCAAATATCAGCTGGCCGAAAGGCAGGGTGACCGGTGCTGAGGGGCTGACCAGCCTTGCCAGAGCCTGCTGAGCGATCCGATTGCCCATGCTGTGAGCCAGAATGTGGATCTCGGCGGCACCCTGCATGAACACCACATAACGGACCTCTTCGCAATCCTAGTGTTGTGTCAGGTTGTCTGCCCGCGCATAGCACAGCCGCAAGTGGGGACAATCTGTGATCCTTCTCCGCTCTTCCGTATACAAATCTGGGGCAGCTACAAATCTGTTGGAACCTCACCTTCAAGAGGCCCAGAAGCTTCAGGAATGGTTCGATGGACCATCCTTGTATCACCCCGTCTTCAATGTACTTCTCACCCTTGCCCCAGGATGCCCAAGAGAAGGCGACCACAGGACCTTCTTTGAAAGGAATGTCCACCTGGAGGCGGGCAGCCCCTTGAACTGCACTGGTGAATGTGTTGTTGAAGCCATGCACAAACACAAGGACCTCCTTGCCCTGGACATCGCTTGTCCAATCCCCCTCATTGACACCCTGGGGCAGGCCGGCGCCTGATAATCCGGGACCCCCGACCAAGGAAATGCTGCAAGATCCTAGGAGCAACTCTCCAGTCCTGCCGTTTGCTGCGTATATCTCTGCAGATCCCACCGGAAGCCTGATTCTGTTGGTGGCATACAACACTCGAATGCTTGCAGCTGCCGTGCTCGCCATGCTTCACACCTGCACATGAACCTGTGTACTGTCAGATGAAGATCAAATCCAGATCAAAGTGAAGCAGGGAAAGACGTCGGAAATACCGTACAGTGTGGGTGACATGAGAAGGTGAGGTCAGTCTCTGGGCGTCAACATTGAAATTGGAAGCACACCAGACCAATAACACTATTTTCATCACCATCTATCATGCTCTCACTTAAAAACTAGAACACTAAGTTGCCCGCAGTACGAATACCTTATCTTCCCGACCGTCAGCTAGATCGGAGTTGCGTTTCGAGTCTTTACATAACTATCTATCATGAAGGAGACAAAGCCTTGCATATAACGCTTATGACACCCTCTACGTGTCCTGAAGACAATCTGCCCGTATCCGAGATAGCACACTCTGCTCATGTCACCCGTCGTATTTTCCATTGGAAAGAAGCAAGCCTCGAAAGAACGCAAACAACGCAAGCAATGTTGATCCAACATATCCCGTAGTTACTTAAATGATTTATCTGCGAAGCACATCAAACGTCCCAATTGTCGCTCGAAAGTCGACAGAAGGAAGCTGACGGCCAGCAGCGATGCGTACCTGGTACTTTCAGAACACCCTTAAATGTTAGCTCGCCTCCGAAGCAGACTTTTCGATGCCAGAGGTCTCGCTCAAGTGATTCCACACGACTTCGCAAGAGAAGGAAGGAAGGATCGTCTTGTCTGAGATCCATTCGTAATCCTACCTAGCTGGCACATCAGCAGGGCATTGCCTCTCTGGGCAAGAGTGGTCTGCATGTTGGTGCCATCATGCCAGCACATGCTTGAAAATCCCTAGTGTCTAATCTCCATCCATCTGTGAATATGTTTCGAGCTCCCCAGCCCCTGCTTTCGCTCGATTTGGACTCCGGCAGGCCAACACAACAGTGTCCCACCTTTCTCATTTGTTCCTCTAGATTGGGCGGACTGATTTCAAGCGCATAATAGTAGGGGTAACATAATAGTCCCATGCAGGAGGGCAGGGCAACTTGATGATGTCATTGCTACATCACTATTACTTTTATTTTTCAACAAGCATCCCTTCTGCCCAGCTTGCAAATGCTAGCAAGCGCGCATGGTTCTTAGTTTTGCTCGTCAGCAGACAGCACCGAGCATTGGGGAGACACTGCCAGCGATGGTTGCTCATCACTGCGTGCTAGCTCCTACTGTCAGTACGGTGTCTAGCAGCGCCTTGAGAAATCTACGGTGCTGACAACTAGAGGTCCCTGATGTAGGCGAGGATCACAGAAGAGTGGAACATGCAGGTGCAGCAGAAACGCTCGCGGCCCATAGCTTATTTGTGCCAGTTCCTGGCAGCCGGCTCAAGAGTGTGCTACAATGATAGATCAGCAGCAAGCAACAACTTCAATTCACACAGACTATTAGGGCTTTTACATTTTTTCGAAAGAGCATGTCAGGTAATTCCTGGTTGCATCCCAACGGTGAAGCCTTCCATCACTGAAGAGCGCATCTGCATTTGGGCTTTCCCGTTTACAATTACTACTGTCGAGCTTTCTTGAGAGGTGCCTTCTTCTTGGGTCCTGCTCTCACAAACTGCGTGCCTTGATCTCTTTGTGTTTCAGCTGAAACATGCCCACAGTATCACTTCCGTACAGACAGCCTCACTGTCACTCTAGACCATACAAATTACCAAACTTCACCGACTTCCCACTTTCCTCAGACTTGCTCTGTCAGGACACCACCTCTCGTTACAACTAAGCAGTCCGACTCTTGAAACCTTTCTTACACGCAAACTCAACCGTTCGAGAATTCTCTCATTGGCCCGCAGCTTCAGTCGCCGCAGCTTCACAACAGAGCCCCCTATCTGCTACATCGGATCAGAATAGTCTTCTCTTGAGGGTGCAACCACTCAGTGGTGGCCGTCGGCTGCGCCATTGGTCGCAGCTCCCTTCTCAGCGGCGGTGGTCGGCAGCTGCCTGGCCACTCGCTTCTGGTTCCACGGCCAGTTTGGCACCCTGTATGCATGCAAGCATCACCCATCAACCCATGTTCAAATCCTCAAATTCTCTGCTCACATGCCGCTTTGTGCCACACTCATGCAAGAGCACAACATGCCGGCATGCAGACACCCAAGTAACTGCAAAAAAAAAGTGCATGGTGCACGGGCAGGGGTGAAGGGTGTCAATGCATGCACAAGGGTGAATATACAGAGATAGATGAGAAGGAGGGAATGCGTACGTAGCCCATGCGTCCATCACGTTCTCCACAGCGATGCCCTTGGTCTCCGGCAGGCACAAGGCGACCCACGTAGTCATGATGAGAACCCAGCCGGCAAAGAAGAGGAACACTCCGTACTCCATGGAGCACATCATCTGGTTGAAGCACTGCCCAATGATGAAACTGGCAATGAAGTTGACAAAGACGGTGGTACACATGCCCGCCGTGCGGGTCTGGTTGGTGTGGATCTCGGAGGGCACCTGCGCGCATGCAAAGCACCATTAGTCACCAGCTGACTCATCAGGCATCTGACCATCGCAGAGCAAGTGCTTCTCACTGAAACAAACAAGTGCCTCGGACAGAATCTCTCCGCAGCACTCTGCATGTCCACAAAGATTCGTTGCAAGGTAGACACACTCAGCATGGTAATGACATGGGGGATGAGTAAACCCTGATAAAGATGACACATCAATTACTAAAGGTCAGGGAGAGCAAAGAGGGAACGCCACGCACCAGCCATCCCAGGGGACCCCAGGAGAAGGAGAAGCAGGCCACGAAGATGCAAATGCAGGTCAGCATGCCGTTGGCGATCTGGGCCGGGATGGCGCCATTCTTGAAATTCACGGCTGCGATGGCGCCGGTGGCAATCTGCATGCCAAACATGATGGCGCCCGCCACATAGAACAGCCACTTGCGGCCGGTCCTGCGCGCAGCAGGGCTTTACTTTCAGAGCCGTCAAACACCAACCTTGCACTCAAAAGGTAGACACAGTCAAGGCGACAATGTCTGCGATGAGAAACCCCTGAGGACAGTCAGTCACTGCTGGCTAACCCGTGAGTATCGGTCAGCATGGCAGCAAACATGCAGGCAGCTGCAGGGGGGTTCTCAGTGGGCTGCGCACCAGTCAACCAGTCCGATGGCCACGAAGGTGAAGACCAGGTTGACTGTGTTGGTGATCACCGAGTTCATCAGCGAGGCCTTCACTCCAAAGCCCAGCACTTGGAAGAGCTGCGGCGCTGCAGTCACACAAGCACACTTCCCTTCAGCCAATGCTTCTGTCATCTTCTTCCTTCTCAACAAAAGAACCATGCACAAGGCCTTTCCAAGCCCGCCAGTGACATGCAGGTTTCAGCACCTAGCAAGTCAAGCTCAAGAGGACCCACAAGAGCCTGCATGCAAAGCGTCAGGGAAAAGCAGACGTGGCAGGCAGCAAGGGAGGAAAAGAAGACAAGGGGCCGCGCACCGTAGAACATGATGGCGTTCATCCCAGTGAACTGCTGGAAGAAGGGGATGAAGAGGGCTGCCATGGCCTGCTTGTAGTGCCCCCTGCTGTACAGTGTGGTGACAGAGGCCCAGAATGACTCCTCACTCGTCTCCTTGGCATTTCTTTGAATGTCCATGAGCTCCTCCTGGATGTCATGGCCCTCCGGGCGCATCTTCACCAGCACCTGCATGCACGGCGGAGGCAACGGCGTCAGAGACCAGTAATTTTACTAACTCAGCAAAAACAAGCAGAGGTGTGGCAGGTACACCGCGTTGGACATGCATGTGGCCCACGGAGGCAACGCTGCCGCAGACGGGAGCAACACCCACATGCGCATGACTCAGGCGAGCCAAGACAGGCCACGGGACAACGCCTAACCTCGATGCTAGGTCAGCGCACGCCTCACTTTCCAGCTGCGGCACAGCTCTTCCAGGTCACATGTACAGGGCTTGAATAACGTGGCGGATTCAAGGGGTCTCACCGCCTCGGCCTTGGCGAGGTTGTCAGGGTCGTGCTCCAGCACCGAGTTGGGGGTGTCGGGGCAGAGAGCCACTCCGATGGTGAACACGAGCGCCGGCACCAGAGCAATGCCGAGTGACCAGCGCCAGCCGTCTGCGTGGGCCTCCAGCCCTGCACAGCACGCATGACTAAATCAGTCACCATCACTACAGCATGATTAGAATCTGGGATTTTTTACTTCTGCTCGTTGTGCGCACACTGGCAATCAGGAAAGCTGCTGCAGCAGAGCATGTAAGACTGTTTTTGTCACAGGGCTGCTGCCTTGCTGCAGTGACGTACACGGAGCTTCCTGGCTGTCTCTCAACAGGGTAAGGGCTGAGAGTGACACAAGACCAGCGCTTGAAATATATTTTTTCTGGCTCTGTACAACACCAAGGTAATGGATAGGGGCAGGCTGAGCACCCCAGTTGATGAGGGATGCAACGAAGATGCCGATGGTCGTCGCCAGCTGGAACAGGATGTTGAGGCCTCCGCGCATTGAGGGGGGCGCCATCTCTGAGATGTAGGGGGGCACGGCCTGCACAATCAGCAAAAACACTTGTGATAGCGCTGCAGTGATTTTAAAATAGAAAGACAGCCGCAGCTGCAGTTGAACACATGCACTGACGGCTGCAGGATGCCTGCTGCGCTGCCACCTATTCCCCTGCACATTATAAAGTCAGGAACAAACATCCGCTGTATGCATAGTGCGGGCACAGTGAGCAGCTGCTGCAGGTTCATGCCTCTTGCAAAGGGGCCCACCTCGTTGGCAAAACCGATGCCCACACCCAGAAAGATGCGGCCGGCAATGAGCATGCCGATGTTTTGCGCGAGCGCCTGCAGCAGCGCTCCAATGAGGAAGGCAATGCCTCCAGTCACCATGATACCGCGACGGCCCAGGCCTCCGAGGGGCAGGCTGCGATTAGAGAGGAGGAGCACCACAATACCTGCACACGCACAAAGCAGAGCTTCAGTTCTGTAATCTCTCACAGCAGTGGCCGAGCTTGTGGTACACATTAAAAAAGATCAGGCAATCCCAGGGTGCACATAGCAAAGCAGAGAGAGGTGTCCTCTAAGGTGACAGGGAAGGCAATGGGGGTGTGCTGTTGGGGCAAGTGAAAGATCTTTCTAGAAGAGGAAGGGGAGATGCGCACTTGCGCCGGCGCCGGCCAAGAACATGGAAGATGTCCACAGCGTCAGGAGGTGATCGTTAAATGCGCAGTAGGCGGACGAGGTAGACAGTTTCTGGTTTATCAGCACATGCGGATAGAATTTCTGCGTTGTAAAAGAAATACTTCAGAAAACGGAGTGCAGATGTAAAAGCATTGGCCGAAGTAAACGAGTGACAGCGACAGGATGAACTGCAAAACGGAGCACAGGAAGGCGGCTGACCTCCAGGAACGTGGGCATGCCGGTGACGCCCCCAGTAACTCCTGCAACTCGGCATCAACCCAGTCATGCACCGATCAACCCTGATTCTGCACCGACTTTTCTCTTTCCGCACAGCTGAAAGCAGCCGGCCATCACAGTGCTACAGCAAACCCCAATTAATTATGAAAAATATTAGGGACTGTGAAGGCGGCGCACCAAGGTCATAACCGAACAGCAGACCACCGCACGCCGCCGCAGCGCAGACGAGGAGGATTCGGGGCTTTCGCCAGAGCAAGACAACGTTCTCGCGGACACCGAGCTTGGATGCGGCAACCTGCAACAGCGACAGAGATAACAATCAGTGGGTTTCGTGAAGATATCGGCTCCTGTGGAAGCATGTTGAGGTTGCACGACTTGGCGGTTCAGAGATCGGGTTTGCAAACTCAAGACCTTTGCATGACATCGGCTGACAGAAATATATGCAAGTGATTGATAAGGATGCATAAACCCACAGAACTCAGGGATCTACATTTGGCAAACACGCCAAAAACCCGCAACTTACCATTGGGCTTAGTTGATGGGGACGAGCGGCAACGGAGGCAGAAGATGCTTTACTTTACGACGCTTCGCTGAAGACGACGACTGTTGAAAACGATACTGAGCTACATGCGATGCAGAAAGATCATTGAATTGATTTGTGGAGACAGCCGGCTGTTGTTTTGGACGTTGAGCAGGGAACGGTTGCCTCTTCAGGACGTGTGCCTCTTTTGCCACCTTCTAGAAGGTTCCTTCGCCACATTCGCTACATTTTCTCCCTTGCATTACTGTGGTGATTTGAAATCGCATAGAGTTGCACACCAAGCGGGCTACTTGAATTCAACGAAATGGATCATATATGTAGAAGACTCGCCAAGCTTGCTTAAACAGCGCCGCACATCGGCTGCAGCTGTGCAAGGCTGCAGCTGTGCAAGGCAGCGCTGAGCTCAACAGGCTTGTTTCCATAAAGTTGTGCGGGAATCAAGTGACATCGGTATGCTGATGGGATCAGCAAGACAGCCAGCCTGTGTCGCATGAGTCTGGATAAGTGATATCTCGCACTGCGACTGGCAGCGCGACAGCCTGAGATCCATAATGTATCACAGCCACGGTGGCCACGGACAACAGGACTCCAATGCTGTCATCAAATAATCATCACATGCATTGCAGGTTGGTCCAACCACAGCACAGTGAAGGCTGCAGCCAACTGCAGTGGATGGTGCCATATTCTGGCGAGAGTGGTCCGCAATTCGCATGTAGGCACATATTTAAAAATTACAAGTCTCCAATCTTCATCCATCTGTGAAGTTGTTTGGAGCCCCCCAGTCCCTGCTCGCTATGGATTCCGGCAGGCCACAACACGACTGTCTCACCTTTCTGAGATGCTCCTCTAGACTGGGCGGAATTACGAAGGTGCAACTCTAGACATATTGCGGTGCATTGCAGATGGACCTTGAACCATGCATTTACGCATCTGTCCATGCTGAAGAACATTGTGTGGTGCTATTGACAATGCTGTGAGGCGCCCCCACAGTGTTTGCATGCACCACATGGGTACCTTTAAAGATCGACCCAGAAAACTCTGTAATTGTATGAGGCTGGACCAACATGTCATCGTGATCATCACACAGCTCAGTCTGGCCCCTCTCCTCCTCACTCTTTTCCTATTTCTTTGCAGCTGTGATGAGTGTCCCCTTATGTCCTCTGACAATGTCAACAGCATCTTGCATGGCGCCAATGCCTGCAGGACGTCCCGTCTCCTCCACAAATTTGCATGCTGCTTGCACCTGCATAGCGAGGTCAAAGGATTTTTCTTTTCATTACTACACGCTTTTCCTGCCGGAGGCAAGGTGCGTATGCAGACAAGCTGCATGTAAAAGGATGAGAAACTTATAATTGGGGCATGTTAACTTTGAACACGATTCTGGAAGTGTGCTGCCCACATTCTAGTGCTCGAAGACTTTACTTGTGAGAGGTCTAATTGCACCAGAAATGGGCGGCTGCTTGCAGCAGGACAGATGGCATGATGTGCAGAGCAACTAGTGTGGTACGCACATGGGGATTGGGAGGGCAATTCTCAACTCAATTTCTCTGTCTATGTTCATCAATTTGGAATTTGGGCAGGCCATAACACATTGGCCCCACCCTCCGTCTGCACCCCTTCAGTATTGGGCGTACTAATAAGAATGCACTCATTTAGCCGGTTCTTGAGCGCTCCTTCTCAACACCCGTCGGAAAATCTGGAAGAGACAGCAGCGCACCTTTGGCCCCATGGATCCTCCAGCAAAATCGCCCAGTCGAAGCAGGTCCTCAGGAGTGATGGGAGATGAAACCGGCGCCTTCTCCTTGGGCCATTTCTGTGGATTGAACACTGCCGGGGCATCTGTCAGCAGCAGCAGGATGTCTGCCTTGATCTGCGCTGCCAGCAGTGCAGAAGCCGCATCCTGTTTTGGCACACACCCGCTGCATCAAGGCTGCCCATCAGGTTCAATGGATGTGTAATCACACGGTCCCTGCCAGAAGCAAGATGCGTCTGCAGACAAGCCGCAGGCAAAGGCTCCCACAACCAGACTCGCCAGATCCAAGCCAGACCCGGGCAAATTTGGGCACGGTGCTTACGATTTAAACCGTCCCTCGCAAGCCGGGGCAAATGGATGGCTAGGTACTCACGAAGCATTGGAACAGTTGCAAGCGGGTGGTCCACACAGTACGAACTGCAGAGCTTCTTGTCAACTGCAGAATGATAGACAGACATATGTGGGTGTCGGTGTGGAGCTACCTTGTCTATGACAGCTTCCACTCCATGCCTGCGCCAGGTGGACCCCCCATCCTGCTGCTCCAAGGCCACTGGGATGCCGCCTCCCCCAGCACAGATGCAGATGATGCCCTCCTTCACCAGCACCTGCCAAGCCACCCACAACATCATCGCCCATTCCCCTCCTATCTGCAGTGTTTTATTGGGGCCAAGGTGGCTTTCGTCAGCCACCTGTGGTCTGGTGAACCGCGTCCCAATTCCTCTACACCTCTACATGCACACCAGCTGGGAAAGTCCGTCCAATCAATGAAGCAAGTTGTTTCCTTCCTAGATAACATGCAAAGGGTATCGCGGGAGAGATCAAAAGGATGAAGGCCCACCTGAATAGCTCTGGCCTCCAGCACCTGTTTTGGCGCTGGGGAGGCCACAACGCGCCTGTAGCCCTTGTCGCCGTCCGGCTTCACATCAAATCCCTTCTCTTTTGCAAACCTGGAACAGGGATTTAAATTTGTTGACTGCACAGCAGAAATATCGCAGGGTGGCGGGTCATTTGCAAGGCTCTTTGGAGTCCTAATTTGCAGCCAGAGCTTACTTTTCAGCCTCTTCCTTGCTGTACATTGGCCCGATGAACTTGGAGGGCGATTCAAAGGCTGCAAACAACTGCAGATTTTTAGCCACACAATACGATGGCACATGCAGGCTTGACCCATGAGATTAAAGGAACGCAACGCAACACTGTACCTGGATCATTCGCATCAACAAGAACTTGGGTGAGCATGGACACCACCTGCACACAGTGAGGGTCACTTCATGAGCCACCTGCATAACCTTGGCAGGAAAGTCCACTTAATTGGGAAGTGCTATATGTAGTATACTCTGCTCTCAGTCTTTATGTGGGTGTGAATTGGTAAAGAAGAGTTTTATGGCGCACCTCAGCATCTGGCAGCGCGCCAGCAAGCTCGGTTTCTAGCAGATACCCAATCTGCCCCTCTGACTCGGCTCCCAAAACATCCAGATGTTCCTCTGGTGCCTGCAGCCATTGCTGTGCTTATGTAGCACCGAACAATCACCATGCTGGAGTGTTTTCCAAATACATGTGATGACTCCAGCATGGTCTACCTTGAGAGCCAGGAGGCCAATCTGGGGGCCGTTGCCATGAGTCACACAAAGGCTGTAGCCTTCCTCCTGCACAAGAGCCGCCAGAGCTGTCGCTGCCTCCCGTGCGTGCTTAGCCTGTGAGAAGGCAGTAAAGCAGTGCTTTGAGTCAGTCTCTGCAACAGCGTTTCAGCCTAGATTCAACGGCCTGTCCAGAGCCTGCAGTGCCTTCGTGTCCATTGTCGTCTGCTGCTTGGCATGCTGCAGGAAAGGTGTCACATCAGCCTTTGCCTTGCCTGATTTTCGGCTGTCGGATCCTCCCCTCGTTGCAGCAGCGCATTCCCACCAAGCGCAACCAGTGCAACCTTTCTGGTTTCATTGGTCTCCTCCTTCATTGCAGCTACCTGCACCTTCATGGAACAGCTCAGTCCTGCTGATGTGCTTACAGACATCTGAAGAAGTACTTAATTTTATTTAGGAGAATTTTTCCCACATGGTGGAGTCGATGCTTAGTATTGCTTGACTTCTGCTGAATGCGACACGTCCCCTTGTGCTGGTGATAATGTCTGAGAAATACGCCTGGTGTTGCATATGGCTGGCTGAATACGTGATGTGAAATGTCATTCATCCAAGATCACTATAACAGATCTGATGTGACAAGCAATGAGAATTGGCCAGAAGCAAAGGGTGGGGCAGTCAACGAAATCTGTATCCTTCTCAGTGAATTCGAACTTGATGCAGACCCGGAATGCGTTTTGGAATTGACAACCAGAACGTGACCAGGCCAGAATCCGAAGAAGAGGATCCGTCTGCGGCAGCTGCCCCAGGAAGGCCGGAAGCTGCCTGCATTACTGTGAACGTGAGATTAGAATTTCAAGGAGGAAGAAGAGAAAGGGACAGCAGATCACTCTGATGATCAAGGAGCAGTGTTGAAGTGGTAATCTGAAGCTTGATCAGATGCTAGCTTGAACATCTGCTGTCAAGGTAGACCCACCCAAGAACTGTGCATCGAGAACCCAACAAGTTGTCTATAAACCAATGCAAGCATGACAGCTTTCATGCATCCTACCATAGTAGCACTTAATCTGTCTTGTGCCAATCGCAGCTCAACAGGAGACGAAAGAGGACGCCAAGGCTGTGCACTGCAACATGTCCACCAAGGGAAGCAGCGGGGCGAAGTCAGGCACACAGAAAGATATCTCGCTCGCGTATGTCCTGGCTGGAGGAATACTAGGCTGGCTGTTAGGACAGGGTGTATGGCCTGGGTCCGTGATAAGTCCCCTAGCTACAAGCATCCCATACTTCGATGGCTTGGCCGGCTCCCTGCTGGCCAAATACAACGTGCCGTGGGGCTTGAACCCCTCACCACGCATTAGCAGCGCAGCCAATGATCTTCCATCAAATGTCTGCGATGTGTCACCAGCCACTCTGGCAGTTATACCAGAGCCCTTCGAGAGGGATGCGCTGCAGCCCCTGCGAACCACAAAGGTGGCGCCGAATTGGCAGGAGCTCCAAGCCACCAGCGCTGGAGGCAAGCTGAAAGACTGCGTCTTTGCTGCGCACGACAGCTCATTCCATGGCCTGATAGGACCCGACCCCACAGTCAAGCTACTAGCACAGAAGGACTACACCTTTGCCCACGAGGTGTGCATCTCCTGGGGCTGTCTTCTGCCTGTGTCACGTTATGCTTGCATTCTGGTTAATCTCAGCAAACATCCAGGAGCACTTCAAACAAGTATCCAGTGTAGTGATGGTGCACTTGATGCAGCAGCTTCACAGTTTGAGAATTACCCCAATGGGTGATGGGAGGTGTGCCACTGTCGCAGGGTCCGGTATGGCTGCCAGCCATTGGGAAGCTCTTCTTCGTGTCCAACCGCCTGGGAGACAAAGAGGGGACAGACCAATATGTGGAGCTGTGGCTGCTGGACCCTGAGACCCTGGAGACGTCCCAAGTGCGGCCCATAGTGCCCATCATCATGGGGAATGGCGCCACCAACTGGTCACCCAGCGAGGTTCTCATCACGTCACAGGTGACTGGCCCTACAAAATCGTCCTGCTTGTTTGAGGGTCTTTGACAGTCATTGCCCGTCAGCTTGTCCTTTTGTATACGCATGTCCCTTCCTCAGAGTTGTGCCACAGCTGCTGGGTTCCAGGTAGCTGATCTAGCACCCGAGGCGATACTCTTAAAGAGCATCAGACGCAGCAATTTCAGAAAGAGATACTGAGAGGAAATGGAGGGGCTTGAAGGCTGTGCTGGGTGCCTGCACAGGGCGGCAACAACACAGGCGGGGCTCTCTTTGTCTTGGATGTTGTGAGCGGAGCTGCGCGGAAGCTGCTGGACAACTTCCAGGGTCTGCAGTTCAACAGCCCCAACGATGTGGTGGTCTCTCGCGACGGCGTTATCTACTTTACGGACCCCTCTTACGGCCTGCAGCAGAAGTTCCGGACCATGATGCAAGTGGGCGACTATGTGTGGCGCTTCAATGCCCGCACCGGGGACACTTCAATCGTGGACGAGAAATTCCTGCAGGTCCGCCTCTCTCTGCCAACACTCTTGATCTTGTTCATGCGCACATTTGCTCTGCTGAGTGGAAATAAACCTGACAGATTGTTGCATGCTCACACCCTACATGTAGATCCCCCTGTATGCAAGATGCTGATGGGGTGTGTACCATGCAAGTGGGCACTGCAATGATGTGCTCATTATTTGGAATGGCAGCTGACAAGGCCTTTGTCTGTGCTGTGTCAGCCCAATGGAGTGGTGCTGTCCCCGGACGGCAGGGTTGCGTACATCACGGACACTGGCTGCAAGGATGCGAATGCATCTGATGGCGGCCAGTGCACCGCCGCCAACACACCCCGCTCCATCTATGCCTTTGACATCCTCAAGAGCATGTTCGCTGCCCACAACCCACCGTGCATGGCACTCGAGCCGACCTTTGTGAACTTTGAGCTAATACCAGTGCATGCCATTTCGTGCATGGTGGTGCGTATGACAGTGACTGCTGGTTTCTTCTCTCAAATTGCTGGCTGAAACGCGACAAGCAGTATGGTGGTGATGGGATAGTTTTTTCACAGGTGATGCCTTGGCAGGATGTGCCTGGGCCTTCTGTGACATGCTGACAGCGCCTGAGGACCTGTGCTTTCCATGGTCATCAGGGATGGGGCGAGCTTGCTGGCCAACAAGCGCCTGTTTGCGGTACCGGATGTGGGGGCGCCGGACGGCATCAAGGTGGACCTGCAGGGCAACGTATGGACCGGCGTTGGCGACGGCGTCGCTGTCTTCAGCCCCAGTGCGCCGCTCTGCCAGCTCACTGCTCTGCCAGCTGCTCTCACGCATAGACTGCTGCATAGCTGACCCCCTCAGCTTTCTTGACAAACCTGGCACCCCTCATGTGCTTGTGTTGACATCACCAACGCTGGGCTGCCAGGGTGTGTTACGGCGCGATGCAATGTATGATGTCAGTCAGCCAGTTGGTCACACTACATGATGTGCACGATGCACAGGTAATTGGTTGTTCTGGGTTCCAGATCTTTGTTCCCGGAGGCGGTCAGATGGCTGACATGGCATTGCAACGGCATGTCTAGAATCACGCTCACTGACACAAGAGAGGCAGCAAAAAGGTGAGTGCGGTGGTGATTGTTGGCGGTGTTTCTGCAGGCGGGAAGCTGCTGGGCAAGATTCTGGTCGGGGAGGTGTCCAACATTGTTTTTGCCGGTGATGTGCTGGTCATGTTGAAGGAGACTGAGGTGCTGGCCGTGAAGCTGGCGGCAAGGGGCGTTGTCCTGCCAGGCATGCTGGCTCCAGCAATTGCTTAAGAACTGATATACCGATTCATGAACTGCCTTCCACCTCTCATGTTCTGAGCATTGTGTACACATGTTTTTTGGCGGTTGATTCATCTAGCAGCACTGTTGAGGTTGATCTGTGGCTTCCACAATCCATGCATCAACCTCATATGGACACCCCGGGCTCTTTGAGGCTCAAACTGAGATGGTGAAGTATAATTCGTAGCGGACTAGGCTGACCTTGTCAGATTTGGGATGAGTAGACCAGTTCTTGACAGCACTGATGGAGGCACTTTGGTTGAGGCAGATTGGCTCTGGAGACAATTGGCTGTGCAGGCTTCAAGTTTACCCTTGATACGTGGTGACATATCTGCGGGTGGGCCGCTGTCCGTATGCAACAGAAGTACCTTGAAGGTGTCGCATACTATTGTACACATTCCAAGCGCTTTTGTCATTATTCAGTGCGCTACCGACATGGTCGATTCCCTGTTGCTTGCAAATATTATTGCTCCTTTTAGAAGCAGACAGACACCGTGTCTGTGACAGCAGGTGGTGTGGATCAATATCAATTAAAAATAATCTAAATGTATTTGCAACGCTGATGCTCTTACATTCCGTGTTCATCCAGTCTGCCCATAGAAGGTGCCATCAGGGTGACAGAACCAGTGAGATGCACGCATCTGCCATAGGTGTACTGTAGCTGTTTCTCAAAGCACCATGCTCCAAATTGCACAGGACTCTACCCAAAGAACACTGCCCCGCTGACATGGTCCTTTGGAGGTCATCTTGCCATAATCCCATGGCAAGCTGATTTTCCTAGGACATTACACACAGCATGCAGGTGCCAATCTGTAAGGCTAGTCAATAGCTATAGTCACACCTACATGGCAAGATTGCGCTTGAGGCATCCTATGATCGTGATGAAATGATGCTGTCTGTGCAGCACAAAAGGATTTCATAGCAAACTTGTGCATGTGTTGGAAGAGCTGAGTTTTGTTGGGAGAGCTGAATCTGCTGTCCCGACATGGGGATGCCAAACCCCACCAAGTGGGTATAAACTCTTTAGGATCTGAAGAGCAATTCTGTGGCACGTGCTGCCTTTGGCTTTGCACTGATCAGGAACATCACCATTGACTGCATCGATCACATCACACCAAGCTGACAATCTCCTAAAGTGCAGGGCCTAAATCCTGCCTGAACCTCTGCTGATCAGAACATCCTCTAACACCCCTGAGCCCGCCCATTTGCTCTGCCTCGCAAGCGCATTACACGGATATGGCTAGACTGGAACTGCCCCCATATCGCCCGAGCTGTTGTATTTAGTTCTCTGCGGTTTTACTGTTCTGGTCAGGCTGCAGGAGGCTGGAGACAGAGAGGGAGGCGTCCCTCCAGGCAGTGCTGACGCTGTGGGCTGTTATGCTCTCCAGGCTCTTCTGGAAGTAGCGCTGGAAGGAGGCATCGCCCTCCGCCTGCCAGGTCGCCCCTACCACAATCTGCTCCAAATCCTGCCCTGGCACCTGTAAAAAGACACAGAGAGCGAGCATTACTGGCAAACTACATCTTTGCCAGCCAACGAGGCTGCTTGATCAATTGGGTGCCGCATCCCGTGTGTACCATTCCTGACGAATCGCAAAAAAAGGGCTACGTGCACACAAGGTTGTCCTGGCACAAGAGCTGTCAGAACTTGGCTGCGTCATGGCAAGGTGTTGAATGACCGCATGCATGCTACTTTTGTTTTTACACGCTTTTCCTGCCAGGAGGCAATGTACGTCTGCAGACAAGCTGCAGGTAAAGGCTGCCGCACGTCCTACCATTTGTCGGACTTGCCAGATCCCAGCAGCAACCAATCAAGCATGGGCACGGTGCTCAAGATTCATACCACGCCCTGCCAGCCGGGGCCGGCATGCATGTGCAGAGGTACTAAGGTGCCAGGGATTGTCCTTCTGGCGTTTCATAAAGCAGAAACAAGGCCCCGGGATGCTGCAGGAAAGTAGGTGTGCTGCGGCTGACCTTGGGCAGCCTGTAGATGTGCTGCATGATGTTGAGAGCCTTCACGGCTGTGCGCTGTGCATGCTTCTTGGCCGCTGCATGGCTGCTGCGGCCGTTCCCATTGGTGTGCGACTGAAATGCAATGTCCACGCTGGGAAGCTCAACAGTCAGCGGCTGCAGTGTGACCACCTGCATGTGATTCTCTCTTAGCCAACTGATCAGTGTTGCTTCTCACTATCGCATTTTCATGCAATTGTTGCAAGCTGATCAGTCATGACTGCTCAGATCTTTTGCTTGAAAGAGGTGTGTGTCTAGGACATGGATGCTCACCTGCCTGCCAATGATAGCAGTGTACTTGTAGCGCAGATCGACAAAGATGACTCTTGCTGCCACAAGGCCCACGTCTTTCCTCTGCTCCCTGGAAATGCTGTGGGGTGCTGTCACCACCAGCTCAATATCTGCACTGCCTAGGAGTCCAGCATGGTCTCTGTGCAGCACCATACACTACGTCAAAGCCACTGCACCAATTTCTACAAACCCTAAGGCCGTAAGAAAAGGAGTCGTGCCGTTTTACTGAATTCCCACTATTGTAGAGCATTGTAACCCCATGCATTTTCTTGCCATCAGGACAAAGCTTTTTCGATGCACTAAATACAGAAGTGTATTGACTAACAGTCCTTTCGACAAGAGGAAGCGATCAGCAACCGTGCGTCTTGCGCCAGCGCCACAGATGCCATATCGCCCAGGATCTGATTGACAGCACCTCCAATGCAACATATATAAGCTTTCACGATGGGACTGTCCTTGAAGGTGCTCAATTCTGTCACGTAGCGGTCCAAATTCGCTCCACCATTCCGACTCGCATCCTCGAAACGGGACCTCTGAGCTTCCATGCTCAGCTCGCTCTTCCGATGATGATCCGAAAACATCTGCGAGAGGTCTTGGAATTTGTGGTGCAGTCATCAATTGCAGTGACGTACAAAGGCAAGCAGATTCAGCGTTGGGTCCTGCGTTGGAGAAAACCTTGGACGCAGCGACGCCAGAGTGCTCAGCCGATACATTTGGATAGCACCCATCATTATTATTATTATTATTATTATTATTACAGGTCAGCAAACCCAAAGCCAGAGGCCATAGGGCATACACGCAGGGCGTCTGCAGCCACATCTGCGGGGCCTTCATTAGTCTGCAGCCTATCACTCACTCATCATGTACATGCATGCACTCCCTGCCCCGGATGAGTACCCCTCTATATCCGGGGCCTCTGGCCTCATCATATACGATTTCAATCTTTGATGTCAGCATACGATTTTTTCTGATCTAGCCAGAGACGTAAGATTTTGTAGCCACCAGCAGAGCGTGTGCAACAAAGCGAATGCACCCCTCCAGGTGCTGTGGCCACTTGTGTTGGATTATGGATCCATGCACATGTGTGAGATGCATATGGTGCTTCAAAGGAGACATCGTCTGCTTCAACTTCTTCATTTACAGCGTATCTCCGCACAAAATTCTTCTCGTGTTGCACCAGCAATAGACTTGCTTGTAAGGCATCACATCATGGTACACTGATGAATGTATACACCTCACAAAGAATGGATCAATTCTTTCCTCACATGCAAAACCAAAAACCCTCGGACCAGGGCGTCAGAAGACAGGGACGGTTCAGACAAAACAGCTGCATGACAAATGCTCTCAGAGAGTCCAGTCAGCCGCTTATGAGGGCACGAACTTGGTGGCAGCAGCGAAGCCGTTGTTCACAGAGGGGTTGGCCAAGTGGTCGGCCAGGTTCTCAATGGGGCCCTGCAGCCAGCAGACCAGAAACCAGATCAGACACAAGACAGTGCAGAAGAAATCAATTAGACAGCTGACGGGTGCCTGGGCACCTGAAGCAAGACAAGATGCACAATATCAGGCGCACAGAGGAAATCACCGAGACTGCTGTGCTGACACTTGCCTGGACATTTCAATGATTAAGTAGATAGCAGGGTGAGGCTCGGCTTTCACTTGCGCAGATGAAAGCATGACAGAGAGAGGGCTAAAACATTTGCTGGGACATTCAGAAGAGGAATCAGGGATCAATGTGCAGCAGGAAGCAGCCCCACCTTGCCGGTGACAATGGCCTGCACGAAGAATCCGAACATGGAGAACATAGCCAGACGGCCGTTCTTGATCTCCTTGACCTGCGCACACACCAGGCAACAAACACTCAGCCCTCCCGCCCAACACATCGGGAAACCCACAGAGCTGCCTTCGCAGACCCACGCAGAGCAGCAGTTTCTTTGATCCTAGGCGATATTTCCCTCATGCACCTTGAGTCCTACAAGAGACCTCGAGTCCTACATGACCCCTGCTGGGTACCCAAACAGAGCAGCATTTCTATGATCCCAGGCGCAGCAACCTCTTTAGTGCACCTGCTTGCAGCACCAGCTGAGCTGCAAAAAGGCAACAGTGAGCAGGGCATGCGCAGGAGGAAGGACAGCGGCGCACCCTGAGCTCGGCGAAGGTGTCGGGGTCGTCGGCGAGTCCGAGGGGGTCGAATGCCTCACCGGGGTAGAGCGCGTCCAGACCCTCACCGGCCGGGCCGCCGTTCACACGGTATCCCTCGATCAGACCCATCAGCAGCACCTGTGCGTACGCCAAATGATCTCAGAACAGGATGTACTGTGCGACACTCTCACAGCAGGGCTGTTGGCCCTGCGCTTGCTGGCGCAAGAGATTGCTCAGGTATTGTCTCTGAATCAGAAGCAGGATCAGACGCGTGTCTGTTGAGCAGCCCATACACACAAGCATGCAACCATCCTGCCTGTGCAGTCTCAAGGAGCATGATCTGACACGCTGCAGGCCAGGGCAGGACGCCAAAGGCACAAGATCGGAACAGGCTTACACAAAAATGCCTTGACCCCTCAATGTATACATATACAACCCCCAGCTTCCTTCAATCCTTTTCAGGGGCTCCATGATAGTGGCCTGGTGCCTGAAGTTACACATAAGGAAGGCAAAAGCATCAAAAGATGGGGCAGTGGGCTTGCCTGGGAGAAGACGATGGCGATGATGGACTGGGCGTGGATGAGGGAGGGGTTGCCGAGGTAGTCCAGGCCACCAGGGGCGAAGATCTGGGAGCCAGCCTTCCACCAGACGGCCTCGCCAAAGGAGACGCCGTTCTTGGCCAGCAGCTCTGGGGTCACGCAGCCCAGGGCTCCGAGCATGGCCCACCGCGCGTGGATCACCTCGATCTCGCGGTACCTGCACACAGCAGCACGGCGCTAATCAGTACATGACGACCACAGGCCAGCAAAGTATACATCGCAAGTACTTGGGTTGGGTGGCAGGACACAGATTGGATGATGCATGTTGCTGACGGGCAGGCGAGGCTCAATCCCATGTGCACATAGTGGGTGGGAAGCTACAGCAGAGGTGAATGCCGGATGAACAGACTTCAGGCAATGCATGCGATTGTGCGCAAGCGGCTACAGCTTCACACAGTGTGAGGCTCAAGAGGCTGCAGGCACTGGAGATGCTAGTGTACAAGTAGCTGCAGCTGCTGCAAGGCAGGGGAGATGCAAAAATGCTGACCTGGCGAAGGTCTCGGGGTCGGCTGAGAGGCCGGCTGTGTCCCAGCCGTAGTCACCGGGGTACTCGCCGTTGAGGTATGAGGGAGACTTGGTGAAGGGGCCCAGGTACTGCGCAGGCACAGGGAGCGGCTCAGCAAAGAAGTTTTGATCCGAACCGCGCAAAAGGGCGCTGCCTTATCCTACAAGATGTGCTTGAAATCAGGGACGGAAATCTAGCCCTTTGAGTAGTATCAAGCAGCAAGACTTTACGTTGCAATCTAATCAGCGAATATAGCCATGATGTGCAGGCAAAGCTCGGGTGTTTGGTCCCCATTTTGATGTATCAGCAAGGCGAGAGAAAGACAGATGGATCCACGATTCGGTCTCGGTCTTTAAACTCACCCCAGCGCGGTTGGGTCCTGTTACAAACAAACACAAAGGATATCAGCGACAGGATCGTGATAGTAAAACCGTGAGTTCCACGCATTCGCATGAAATGACGGCGACTGTGCACCAAGTAACACGGCAATTAATCGATCCGAAACCACTGGCTCGGGTTGCATTGGCCTAAATGAAAGAATGATGACATCAACTGACTGTCCTAGTGATCAAAGCGCTCTGAGCAACCAAGTTCACTCTCGGACAGCCGCGCATTGCACCGAGCCCCACTGCACTCCGATGAGGATCGGGCGAATAGAACGTAAACCAGAGGCAGTTTGTTATCTAGATTGAATGAAAGACTCACCGTAGAACTCGATGGCGGCGCGGGTCACCTGCTTGGTGCCCTGCACAACGCAGCAGCGAAGCCATCAGTAGACCCGTCAAGAATGAAATAGATTTCTGCCATTCAGATTCAAAGACATCAGTAAACGTTGAGGATCAGGACCAATAGAATGCTGGTGCAGCAAAGTAATTACAGTGATTTACAAGAACACAACGGAAAACAAGTTGCATGGGTCTCCAGCAAAAGGCGCGCAGCAACGTAGTGACAGATGCCTCATCACGCCAATGGCTGGTAATGATCACAGTTGCAGACATAAACGGTTGCATCCGAGCGAAGCGTCACTACAAAATCTCCAACTCAGACGAGGAGCTCCACACACCTTGCCGGCGGTGGGCACAGCCTTTGCGAGGCTGGCGCCGAGGAAGGTCTTCGCCATCATGGTGGAGGCCATTGCTGCGGACAGTTTCTTTGCTGGTCGAGATTCCTGGATTTGGATTGAAGAAACTTGTAAAGACTGAGGGAGAGGCTTACCGGCTCTTTTAACCTGCAACACCGGGACCTCATTGGCTGAGCAGGGTGAGATGGAGATTCTCGGCCATCCGACGGCGTTCCCACGACCTGCACTTTTCAGCCCAACAGATGCGTGCGAGGAGGTGGCACTTGCTGAGGCTGGCAGGCTGGTTCTGATCTTCATCCGGACGACTCCGAGAAAAAAACTGACAACGCCTGGGTTGCATGGGACCACCCTGATCCATGTGCATGCTACATTTTGTCAAGGCCCATGAGCTCTAGATCTGATCATGATCAGCTACTGATCTCGAGCAAATTGCTCGACATGATGCCACCGTGGCCGGTGACCGGGCCACAATCAGGACCGTAACCGCCGCGGCACCATGCAGTGACCGTGGTTGCCAGCCTGCTGGCGCCTGAGTGCACTGAGTACATGCACAACATGATGCACTGGATGCAATATTGGTGAACAGTCACTGCATGGCGGCCATGGTGCAGTGCACTGCGGCAGTGGAGGTTATCGGAGCTCTTACACTGTATTGGCAATTCAGTAACTCACTGAGAAGACTCGGAGTCTTCTAAATCCGTTAGTGATCCACTGACTTCATCGCATCCTCCGCAGATTTGGCCACATGATATTTCGAAGCTGGCCCACTCGAAGAGGTCACTGGCAGGTTGAGATTACACCATCAAGAAAACCCAATACACTCTGCTCGGAGCTTTCAATTCAATCACATTCAATGTATTCGTGTTCAGTTCCTGTGAAGGACTTCAAGATTTCCCAGACACAAAGGGATGCTTTGCAAACGGGCACTTCTTAGGTCACTACATTTGTTCAAATCTCATCTCAGTTCCAACCAAATTCAACGGGTACTGCACTTCATTCCTGCTGCTGTTACAGATACAGCAAGCGAGCGGCAAGCCATGTCCTGCAGCTGCAGACCTGCGCGACGCATCAGGCGACAGATCCATCCCATCAGACGGCAGGCGCGTGAGAGTTTTGCCCCGGGACGCCCATTTTAATGGTTCCCTCTCTCCCACTCTCTCAGCGGAGCAGTCTTAACTTCCATGCCGCGGCTGCGTCAGAGGGAAGCCCCGGAGCTGCTCATAGCTGGCCAAAATGTTACTATTCCCTTTCTCTCCCTCCCTCCTCTCGCTCTCTCAGCGGAGCAGCCCTGACTGTCAGGCAAGCGCCGCGACACAGGGAGGCCCAAAGGCCGCTCATGGCTGGCAGAATGGTAATACATCCCATTGTCTCATTCTCTTTCTCAGCAGGACCACATGCACTGTCAGCGGAGGGCCGCGTCAGAGAGAGGCCCCGGTGCCGCTCATGGCATTGGCCTGGGCCTCGGTGAGCAGGGACTTGCCGATGGCGAGGCCGTCGTAGGGCTGGGCCATGGCGCGCATGAACTCGCGCGCGATGTGCATGAGCATGTCCGTGGACAAATTGAGGTGCGCGTCCTTCAGGTGCGTCGTGATCCAGCCCGGCAGCTTGTCCCGCTTGTCCGCGCGCTGGTACCGCTTGTCCGCAAACACCTGCGCCGCACAGCAGAGCCTTACCTCTCACTTCCCTCCCTGCCTTCCCAGATACTTCAAATGAGTTGCAAACTGCCTTCCTGCTGCAAGCCCATGTCGGCGCACTCACTGTCTACAACACACGCTTTACGACACTTTTCAAGAGCGCCAAATTCTGTGAGCCCAGAAAGCTTGTTGCAAGGTTTCCAACTCACATGTGGAGGGGGCCCTTCAAATAATAACAAGAAGCCTGAGGTATGCCTTGTACCTCCTGGCCTACTTCACATGCAATCACATGATGTCTTGGCAGCAAGTCATGAGGATGTGCACCGAGGTATAAGGTGGTTTATTGAGGAGAGAGGCCCACACCATCAGGCCATAGTCTGCTTTGGAGCGGATGACACGGCCGACGCACTGCGCAGCCTGCCGCACTGCATCGAACGAGAGGTAATCGCTCTCCTTTATCTGGAACGTCTCCCTCAGATACTCCAGCCTCGCCCTGATATCATGCACCCCACAGCACACCAATCAAATCAAGGTGCATCACTCTTGCTCTGCTGTCTCTTGGCACTAGCAATCAAGCACGGCGCTGAGCAAGAGAGCAGGGGTGGATTGCATGAGGGAATCACCTGAGAATGCGGCTAAGGGTGTATTGGTAGGGCACGCCAAACATCACCACGCAGCGCCCGTAGTGCCGGTCAAAATCGATCCCCTCCGCCACCTGCGCAAATGCATGAACACCCATCCTAGCCCCAACTCTGCTGCACTGAAAAGAATGACACCGCCACGTACAAAATCATACTGTACGAAATTACAACAACTTGATTGAATGCAAGAGATTAGGAGGTGCCTGCACATTTGAGCGAGTGGAGGCGCAATCGGCGGCTCAGGTCGCACCTTGCCGCGCGCAACAGAGAGGAACACAGCGCCGCGGCCGCAGTCGCAGGCGCGCCGGAAGTTGTCCAGGGCAAGTGTCGTCTCTACCACGTCCACCGTCTCTATGAACACCAGCTTGTGCGCCATCAGGTCCTGCGATAGTCAACTTCACCCGCTCAGGCGCCACGCACCCAGCATATCGGCAAGGTCTTCACCAAGCTCTCTTTTGTACACAAGCTGTGCATCAGTATTCACAAGTCATCGCAGAGAAAACCTTCAAGCCAATATACCGGAACCCATGTGTTGAGAGAAATGGATCCCCAGCGCTTGCAAAGTCTTGATATTTATAATTGCTGCTGTATCTTCCCACGAACTGGCAAGCGTCAGGGAAATCGCCATGTGATGGGTGTGCCACCCACCTGCAGGATGCCCATGTCGTTCCACTTGGACACGATCTTGTCCATGTAGGAGTAGGACACGAAGAAGCACACGATGCCATCCGGGATGGCAGCCGCCAGCTCCACCAGCATGCGCCCATAGTTACGGATCACATTCTCGTCCTCGCGCATGTCGAACGCGGTGCTCACAGCCGACTGGTCCGCGCCCCGCGTCAGCACCACTGGGCACATGCAATCCCTGCGCGCCAAATGTCTTACTCAGACATGCAACTCGACATCCCCTTTTTGCGCCTCACTGTCGTCTCAGGCCTATCCCGATAAGCAAGGAGTATGCCCGGAACACCAAAACACAAGACAGAACACCCCTGAAAGTCCCGGGGTCCAGGTGATTCCTACAGATCTCCTACTTTCTAGAGAGAGAGAAAAACACCAGTAAGCTGCGGTTGGAGCAGGGGAATCGCGCACCTGGTGAGGGTCATGGCGAAGGACTGGATGGCGACGGGGTTGAAGTTGAGGATGCGCGGGTACAGGTCGATGGGCGACAGCGTGCCGCTAGTGATCACCACCGTCTGAAACTTCTGGAACACCGGCCGCACTGCCAGGCTCGCGTCTAGGCAGCTCAGCTGTGCATCAGCCCAACACACAGCGTCACTCTGTCTTTTTACACATGCATACATGGTGTCGGCTGGCGGGGGGCGGTATACATACTGAGCACCGTGCCCACGGTTGGATGGGTCTTGCTTGGATCTGGCCAGTCCAACAAGGGGTAGGACTATGGCAGCCCTTAAGTGCAGCTTGTCTGCAGGACGCACCCTGCCTCTTAGCAGGACAAGCGTGCTGGACAACAACAGTATTACTTGGTGCAGGAGGCACGGAATTGAAACTCGAGGCAAACAAGATGGCCAGTCAGCCTCTAATTTGCTCTGGGAACCTAGAGAACATAAGGAGCAAGCTGGCAACTTGAAGAGCCCGCCCTTGCCTGACTGAGACTCTCTTCCTGTAAATGCGCAGGGCAGTGCCAGGGGAGGGAAGCATGCTCATTGGACATCAAGGCGGGATATGCTGCGACAAGAAAAGGGGCTGACCTGGATGACAGGATCGGGGACGGAGGGCAGGCGGTCGTCATAGGGTTCGACGATGATGGCAAACCCCTTAGCGTAGGTCCCCACAAGGGTGGCGAAGTCGGCGACAAGGTGGATGGGCGTGAAGTCGTCCATGTCGGTGATCTCCAGCGTCTTCAGCAGCGATGACAGCCGGTCGTAGCAGAAGCGCAGCGTCTTGCCTGCAGCACACCACACGTTGCTTCTTTTATCACAGAAAATGAAAGAACGCTCATCCCGCACATGCAGAACATAGGGTGCCAGTCCTTTCAAATCTTCCAAGATTAGCTCTGTACATGCAGGACATGCCTGCAGGTTTATTTGTGAGATACTAGCACGAGTACAAAAAGGCTATCTACTGACCTCAACATGAATGACTCGGCGGGATGCGGTTAAAGGCAGTGCAAAGAGGAAGAAAGTGGGCGCACCGTCGACGGCCATGGACTCCTGGAGGGTGGCCAGGAAGGTGGTGCAGGACTCCTGCTCCACAACCTGCACGCTGATGCGGCCCTTCAGGTGCTCCACCAGCCGCTTCAGGAACGCGCAGAAGTGCTCCGCTCGCCGGATGTTGCCCGGCACCTGCACGCGCGCAACCTTGCAGTCTTATTCTTTTCATATTGGGTGGATTGACATGCGCTGCGGTTGCCAGCATCACCGCATGCATGCAGACAGGCAATGATCAGCCTGCTCGAGACAACAACGTATTAATTTTCTGCGCATGTCGCACAATCGCCCACAGACTGGGAAAGAGTCATTTATTGACAAGGCAGTTGAATCGATGTTCCGCAATCCGGTAAGACAGAGAGGGCACGCACAGCTTCTCGCAGGATGTCCTCTGGCAGGGCTGGGTTGGCCAGCCAGTCCTCTCCACCTGGTGTGGGCCTCCCCCGGGGCAGCGCTCCCCTCTCCTGCAGATTTTCACAAACATCATTACACACCATTGCTCATGCTTTCAAATACAACATGTAAGGAAGATGCTTCAGGCTTGTCGTGTTCCTGGACTCACGATATGGATTGTCTGATGTTTTCTTAATCGGAAAGTTCAGGAGGATAGGGTGGGCATGATAAGGGCTGAATTTTGGGCAAGAAAGGTGGACAAGAATTCCCAGACCTGCAAGCCTCCAATGAGCCGCTGGTACTCGGCTTTGAGCCGCTGCTCGTCTGTGGCCTTGCACTTGTCCACCGCAGCCTTCAGCTTCCCCACATTCCTCATCGCGCTGTCCAGCGTCTGTCTCCTCAATGTCACACTCAGCGCCTGCAGAGATAATCGCATGCATTCAACAACCTCCCAACCATTCTAAAAAATACATAAGACCGCATTTGTCATGCTCTTTCCTCAACGGCAGCCAGCTGAAGAAGAGCGCACCTCTATGCAGACATTGTCTATGTTGTGAGCCTCATCAAAGACCACTACACACTCCTTCTCAAGCTCCCGCGACACCATGTTTGACACCTGCACTGTGACTGGAGATTTAAGCACTGGGGCACCTCACGTATGTATCAAGAGGCTGCTCAGGACCTTGATCAGACATTGATAAGACATTGAACATAAAACTTTGGCTGCAGCTGATGCAACAAAGTTGTTCCAATTAGCAACAGGGGGCAGGGTGGCGGCATTGCTTGCCTTGGGGTCAAGCATGTACTGGTAATTATAGACCATGACATTGGCAAAGGCCAGCATGTGCCGCGCTGTGAAGTAGGGACACCATCCCTTCTTCCGCCCATACTCTCGCATGTCCTGCAGAGTATACCTGTACATGCACAACCCTTGTCATGCATGCAGCCTTGCCCGAGATGTGCAACCTACGAAGCGATATTTTCTACAGTGAAGGAACAAAGTGAGCTTGTGCATCTGGGGACAAGGTGCTCACACGCCAGGCTCCATGACACCCTCGGCGCCTGCTGCCTCCAGACCTTCATAGAAAGTGCAGGTCTCGATGTCTGGGTTGGTTACATGCGCCTCGCGCACCCAGGAGGCTGTCAGCTTCCTGCACTGCGAATCGCAGCTCTCCCTAGAACCCTCCTCTGCAACCCAGGTCAGACAAGCCGCTCAGCAAACAGGTGGTATAATCATGAAGTCATCCCGGACAGCTCCTCAGCCTGGCTGTAGCAAATTGCATGAATTCATCCAGCAAACACAACAGCCATCTTTGCTGACATCATCTTGCAGGCTGGCAGACCTGAGACGCGTGGGTGCACACACAGGTTCTTCCTTGAACTCAGGCCCAGAGCCAGAATTTTAGGCGGCTCCATGCCAGGTTCATGGAAATACCTGCAACAGTCCTCAGCTATCAGCCTTCCTTCTTCCTTGTTGCAGGTGTTTGGGCAAAAATGGACATATTCACTGAGTAATGGTACTCCATTTCATGCAAGTGGATTGCGTCTCATGGCGCCACAGGCGATGCACCTATCTCGGTAGTGTACCAGCTCCTTCAGCTCGGCCAGCACTTTCTCCATCTCTGGCACTGTTCGCGTGCAGTATATGAGCTTGCCCACCTCTGGGTGCGCCAGCTGATAAGATGTGATGAGGGACAGCAGGGTAATGGTCTTCCCAGTGCCTGTTGGCATCTACAAGAAGCACACAAGTACTGGTCAACCGATGATGGAGATCCGAATTGCCAGATGCTCCGAATGCTTTATTCCGCAACACAAGAGATAATCAGATATCAATTGCTTCCGAGAGATTGAAAGAGGCAAGTTGATCTGGTTTGTCAGTGCACAGATCACGGACCTCCAGCAAGCAATGTCCCTTCGCATCCAACGCATGTTTCAGCTCCAGCATATATTGGAACTGTTCTGGATATATGTAATCATATGGAAAGTACACAGTCAGTCCCTCAATCACGAAGCGCATGGTGAACGTCTCTTGTTGTTTGCTACTCTCCTATTCCAGACGTCCCTGATCTAAGCGAAATATCAAAGTTTTTAACGAATTTTCAGGATTATAGTGAACTAGCAGTATGAGCAATAGGGGGAATTATATTTGTATAATATATATATATATGTTTACTAGGCGCAAAGGGATGGCACTGCCAACGTTTGATAACATGATCTGAGCATCAGCTGTATATCAGCAAAGATCACGCAAATTTGCCAGTCCACATCCACTTGAGATCTAGATGTGCACACGGAAGATGGAGCAACATGTCTTCCAGACCAAAGCACAGCAGGAGCAGGCTCTCCTCGTCCACGTGTGTACATTGGATACGCCGTCTGCCTCAGCTTGAATCAAACTGAGAAGGACATCACGGACAGTCAACAGATTGCAACATGGCGCAGTCAGGAGTGTCTCAGATGTCCACATGTCCTGCAAAGTGCCCGCAAAAACAGGTCCTCACACTGCCAGCAAGATTTCCTGGAAGAGTCACAGGAGGTAAGATATCTGTTTGGATTCGAACTTGGCTGCTCTGGAGGTTCGTTACCTCGAGACTTTGAATTTCTGTCGCGCGTCACCTTTCCTTTCATGCAGGTAAACCTGGAAGGAGGATACGTGCTCACAGATCACTTGAGATCAGGAGCCCTAGAAGAGCAACGAGATGCACAGCAACAGCATCGGTGAGCAGATTGCAAGAAGACTACCTAATCCTCGTGATCTGGTTGTGTTGCAAGCCGTGGAGCAGCACGACCTCCATTCTGATAGGCGTTATTGCTGGTCCACAGGTGGCCACAGAAAGCGCACCAGGGACAAAAACAGCAAGCCCCCCACTCAAAGTCATGATAGCAGGTGCTCCTGCAGCTGGGAAGGGCACACAGTGTGAGAAAATTGTTCAAAAGGTGCGCTGTCAGTAAACTTGACGAGTCATGATATGCAGTGACCACATGCTGATCACTTATCTTTTGCGAAAAGGGGCCATTCCAAGAACAAGCAGGGACCCATTCAAGGACTACATCGATTCGTAAAAGCTGCTGTACCAAAAGGGGGTTGTGCTGCTATCCAGTTTGGACTCGTCCACATCTCTGCTGGAGACCTCTTGCGAGCTGAGGTGTCGTCGGGTTCTGAGGCAGGCAAAAAGGCAGAGTCTTTCATGAGCCAGGGGTACCTCGTCCCAAATGAGCTGGTGATTTCCAGTGTATCCCGTGCTGGACTCAAATGCATCCTCTCAGAAAAGGAGACCTTGCATTATCAAACTGTCTCCAGTTGTCAAGCGTGCTGTCACCAAGAACCATTCTATGTCCCTCTGTCAAGGAGGATCCTGATGGAATGATTGCTCCTTACAGGTGGTGGAGATGGTGAAGAACAGGCTGAGCCAGCAGGACGCGCAGGAATCTGGATGGCTCTTGGATGGGTATCCGCGCAGCGCTGAGCAGGCCGAGGCTATCCAGGAGGCAGGCATCAGGCCAGACGTCTTCATCCTCATAGATGTGCGCTCCTCTGAGACATCTCAAAAGAAAGGGGTTCGACAGATCTGCAGATCTAGTCGCGATAGTCAAGCATGCATGTCATGCAACAATAAACATATCTTTTCTCTCAATACCATGTGTTTATTGTGTCTCCCTTAGGCACGCTTTGGCACAATGGCCTGTTTCAGTATGGATCCTATGCCTATCATCAACTGGTCTGCTCTTGAAAGTCCTTTTTCATGTGAGCACAAGACTATGTGTGGACACCCTTTTTGTGACTGCAGGTGTCAGATGATGAGCTGGTGGAGAGGGTGACAGGGCGGCGGCTGGACCCAGAGACCAACACGATCTACCACATGAAGTTCAAGCCGCCCCCGGACGCCATTGTGCACCGGCTGGTGCAGCGGAGCGATGACACAGAGGACAAGCTGCGCAACCGGCTGGCCACCCACCACAAAAACGTGGAGGCGGTCGTCGGGTACTACAAGGACATGCTGGTGGAGGTGTGCACCCACGATCATGCCCATCTGCTGAGCTTATGAGTGAGCCTTTTCCGGCAAGCAGACAATCCACAAATGCTTCAGAAAGGGTAGTGGCAGACTCTCAGCCACTGGAGACCAGTCATGTTTTCGGAGAGCTTGACTCGGATACACAACGTGCCTTTTGAGTTTGCTTTGGAAATGCGCAGTGGGCGTCATGTCCGCGTCCTGAGAGTGAGAGGCTCAGGATGCGTGCCTATCTTTTTGCTATTGGTGATGGAGAAAGGTATGGGGCGCAGGTGAACGGGCAGAGGTCAATGGATGAGGTATTTGCAGAGATTGGTGGCGTGCTGAGCGCGTTCACAGAAGACGAGTCACCGGCACAACAGAGATGACATGTTAGTGGGAATGCAATAAGTTGCTGCGCAGCATTTGGCTTTTGTTCTTAATTAGCGCTTGTGCAGTCGTGGAACAATGAGAGACACATGTCATAGTTGATAAACAATGCGAAGTTTATCTCCATTGAAGAGCACTAAGACATATGCCAAATTTTCACTGATGGGGGAGCCATCAGCGAGTAACTTTGAGAAGTGATTTTTGCAGGCCTGCATTTCTAGGGGTTTTTACAATCACGCCGTGCCAGAGAAGTAATTAAGTACGATTTTTAAACACTTGTAAATGAAATTGAGGAGAGCCTACACAGACGCAATCCTGTTACACTTGTCTTCCATTGTGTTCTAGCGTATACATGATTTGAAGCTGCAGGCACCTCTTGCCCTTGACAGCAAAACATGTTATAGGCAGCATCAGATCTATCAGTGGACAGTTTGCAATAACAAGCCCAGCTGCGCCATGTCAATCCTGCAGGGCACAAAATTAACGCTCAGGCAATTAAAAGTGTACACACAAGGCCAGGGCCACCATCCCAAGGAACTGGTGTCAGACTCATGATGCAGAGCATTATCAGGGATACTTACTTCATGCCACCCTGTGCTGTGCCCTGAGTCCTGACTGCACTTTGCTCACTGCGCAGAGAAGATTCCAATTAGTTGGGTGCACCATGTAGGGAGGCCCACTATTCACAAGATAGTGACAAGTGAAGCACAGCGACAGCAGCTCTAAAAAATCACAGAGCAGGGCTTGTACATTCTTGGGAAGAGTACGATCTCGCGTCCATTCTGCGCCTTTGTTTCCGTCCAGCCCTTCTTTTCCTGAATCTGATCAACACACAACATCGGATTGTGAAGGCTTGCCATTACCGATAAAAGGCTTCCAGGCTGGGGTTCAAGAAGAGCGCAATTGTGCACAAACCAGCAATGCTGCATACCAGCTTGGTGATAGCTGGTCCGTCCAGCATGAGGCACTCTCCCAGCAGCTGTTTGCTGAATTTCTGGCATGTGCTGCTGATGGCCAGGGCGATGTATGCCCTGATGGCATCCTGGTAACCCGGCACAGAGGACAAGATGTCTCTACAGCTGTCTGCTGCCTGCCAGTAGGCCTGGAATCTGGCGCCTTCCAAGTGCTGCGTGAGAGCTATCAAGGCTGCCACAGGCTGCTCCTCCTGCATGCAGATATTCTCGCCATTCAATAGGGAGGCACAGGTTCTCAGGACAGTTCAGCACGGAATGTGAAACGGGACAACACGCCTGCATTGAATTTTCCCTTTGTGCAACATGGTAGATTTTTCGGTGAGAATGTTGGCCAGACTGGAATTTGAGGATGAGAATGTACCTGAAGGCGTTCTGGTATCAAGTGCAGCAGCTGTGCAAAGTCATGGTTTGGCAACTGCATCTGGGCCTTGATCAGCACGGTGGCCATTGCCTGGATGTTCGCCTTCTCTGGCGCGAAGTTGTACAGGCGGAATAGGGCCAGATTGGCATTCACGTCGTAAGTTCCCTTCTTCACCTGCAGCACCAGAGCACCATCCAGCTACGGTCGACAAGCAGTGCTGCAAACTTCGCACAGCCAACAAAAGGAAATATGCAATGGCATCAAATGCGGCTAAGTCACACCTGGTCCGACACATTCTCCTCCAGCTGCGCTAGGCGATTCGGATCATACCTGCATGCAATAAAGTCCAGCAACGTCGAATCAATCTCCAAATCATACACATCAGACACCTATTTTCTCCAGATCAATGCAAGATAAAGTGTTATGGTGATGCTTCTTCAACATACCCTGCAGCTCCAGTATATGTGGCCTGTGAATCCGCACCCATCGTTATTGCTCTGTCTCTGGCTCTACTGATACTAGATGTACGTAAGATGCTTGAATGCCAGGTTTTCAATTAACTCAATACTTTACTAGGAAAGAATGTTGAATGCATTGAGAGGAAAGTAGCAAGCCGCAATGGTGGAGCGTATCCTGTCCAACTCGGCAGCTAGGGACGCATGATGAACATGTTGATATTTCTCACGATTCTCAATACCACGATGTGTTATCGGAGAGCAACACCAACCATCGTAAACGTCTTCTGACGCAGCAAATATATAGGCGAGGGAGCTGGTCAATGTCCAGCTCCACCACCTTCTGGGGCTGGTCCCCATGCGCTTCAAAGGTCCTAGGATCGCGAGGGTACAAGGAAAGACATGTTTTCAGAGTTGCTGGATGCCCTCAGTATCAGTTTTTGCGGTCCCACAACTGGCAGCCACGGGCGGTGAAGGTGCAAGCCATCTCAGAGGAGTTGCTAGCCAGGGAGGAGGAGGACAACTTCCGTTTTAACGGTGTCCAGATAGACAGTACACAGATATACGGGGAGCGGCCAGTAAGCCAAGAAACTCTCAGCGTACACGGTGGGGAGAGGGAAGGCAGACCAAGGGTGTCTGACTCTTTGACCACTCCCATCGTTCAGACAGCTACCTACACCTTCAGGAACACAGCAGAGCTGATCGCGTATCAAGAAGGACGCTATGGATCGTACGAATACGGGCGCTACGGGAATCCCACCACGCGGACTTGCGAGGAGAAGATCAGGATCCTGGAGGGTGCTGAGGATTGCCTGGTATCAAGTGAGTTCCTTGCAGCAATGCTCTTCAGAAGTTCACTGAGGTGCCTTCGTGCAACAATAGGTGTAGAGCTCTTCTGATTATGTCGATTTGTTTTGGAAATCTATTTGATGAGTGGCCTCTTCTCTGCGCTGAAGGCCCACACTTGTATTATGCCTTGCTTGAATCTTGTGTTCTGCGTGATTCAGGTTTTGTATGATATTAATGAGGATCATGAGATTCCCTGATGAATGTTTTGTGTTTGCCAGCAACCGGGATGAATGCGGCAACTACCATGCTGCTTGCGCTGGTGCCTGCTGGGGGCCACATCATCACCACTACAGACTGCTACCGGCGCACGCGCCAGTTCATCCAGACTGTGCTGCCTAAGATGGGCATCACTGCCACTGTGATCGACCCTTCTGATATGGAGGTGAAAATCCTGCTTGCTCAGAATTCCAGTATGGTGCATGCGGCCACCTTGTAGTCCTTTCTAGGTTGCAGCTCAGACAGCAGTCCTCTCCAACGTGGTTTTTAAAAAGTTGGCCTCTCTCAGAGAGCTTTACTCCGCATCTGTGCTGAACGGGGAAATGGAGCTTGCATGCTATGCAAGGATCTGCGCACATTTTATCTTGGAAATGGTGGCAGTCATTTGCCTGACCTGCACACACCTGCAACAAAATCCCACCCGCAAGGTGTGTGAAATCAGATTGGCTGTTGAGCCCTGCACGTCCCTATGCAGCGGCAAATTATGCCCCAGTAGTTCAGCACAACATTGCCTGTGGTGAGATGAGGGGCTGCAGGCACCGGCTGATGAACCTTGGCAGGGCAAGTTGTTCAGCAAGCACGTGTTGTGCAGGGGTTGGAGCGGGCGCTGAAGGCGCAGAAGGTGAGCCTGTTCTTCTCGGAGTCGCCCACAAACCCGTACCTGCGCTGCGTGGACGTGCCGACCATTTCGCGGCTGTGCCACGCTGCGGGCGCGCTGGTGTGCATCGACTCCACATTCGCCACGCCCATCAACCAGCGCGCCATCACCCTCGGCGCTGACATCGTCATCCACTCCGCCACCAAATATCTGGCAGGCCACAACGACGTCATGGCAGGTGGGGCTTGGCAGCTTCCCCTGCCTTCCACCGATCAGCAGCAGCAGCATGCACGCTCTCAGCCCACAAACTATCTGCACTGGGCAATTGCATTTTGTGTAGAAATCTTTTGCTCCCGATTGAAAATGTGACCAAATCATTAGAGTGGCCTGCTGGCATGAGGGTTGCTCTCGTCTTCAGCTAGCATTGATTGCATGCAATGTGTCAGAAATGACTTGAGGGCACGGCTTAGAACTGAGTTGCGGGCGTATGAAACAGGCGCGCTGGCTGGCAAGGCGGACGTTGTGGCGGCAGTGCGCTCCATGCACAATGTGTTGGGGGGCACCATCGACCCCCATGCGGCGTATCTCCTCCTGCGCGGCATGAAGACCCTGGACGTCCGAGTGCAGCGCCAGAATACGGTGCGCACAGCTCAGCCGCCAAGTCTCCACTGCGCCAAAAATGTCCCATTCCTGCTGCTCTGAAAGGGATGAAGAATGGCTTGCATGACCAACCATCGCGAGAAATGGTGCCGTGCAGCACCAAGCAATGATTATTGCCTTACCCTTGTGTCCAGCCTGCCTTGTGTCCAGCCTGCTCCGGCCCCTGCGCATGTCTTGTGTTTTGGCTAGTGCATGGAGGAGCTTCACGTTTGAGGTATCCGCACCATCAAAGCTGTTTATCTGGCTGGGTGCAGACGGCGATGGAGCTGGCGCGGCGGCTAGAGGAGCATAAGCGCATCACGCGCGTGCACTACCCGGGCCTGCCCTCCCACCCCGACCATCACATCGCCGTCGACCAGATGCTCGGCGGCTTCGGCGGCGTCGTCAGCTTTGAGGTGCTCATCCTGACCTTTGACAGCCCCTACCAGTAAATTGCCACCGGTCTTCCCTTTGTATGGCAAAGCTAGTGAACAATAGCCACACATGACATGCACTGGGAAGTCTCAATGGTTGAATTATTTTGGCGGTGGCGTGTGCAGGTGGATGCAGACTTGTGGGGCACTGCCAAGTTTGTGGACTCTGTGCGGCTGCCATACATAGCGCCTTCCTTGGGCGGCGTTGACTCGCTCATCGAGCAACCCACCGTCATCTCCTACTGGGATCAGGTCTGTCTTCCTCATGCCCATGTGGGTGCATCCAACGCCCTAGAATACTGGCATCCCCATTGACTCCTGCTGCTTTCTGAGCGGAATTCAGGAGGGGCGTTTGCCTAGGCGCGCTGTCTATGAGGCGTTCGCAGGACAGCTGTGTGGAGAGGTTGTGGGTGTTTGTGATATCGCTGCTGGGTTGGACGAAAAGATGCCCGCTTACCTTTTGGTGTGGTGGCACAGGGTCCGGAGAAGCGGGCAGAGTACGGCATAAAGGACAATCTGATCCGCTTCAGCTGCGGCATAGAAAGCATGGAGGACATCTGGCAGGACCTGCTGCAGGCCCTGGCCAAGATCTGAGCGCCTCGTGCTCCGCTGTATCTGCACCAGCATAAGTCTCTGTGCAGCAGTGATGAATGTACGAAGGCCGCTGCAGCGGCTTTGTCTTCCAGCAAGCCATGTGGACTGGAGGGCTACAATGAGAAAAAGTGCAATTTCCTGGTGTGTTACTGTGGTAGCCTGCTATGCGTCACAGCACAGGACCTCGGAAATTTGCATGCAAAGGAGAGGCAGCAGTGTGCCTCTGTCGAGAATTTCAAGCCGAACAGAATTGATTTAGATTTCATAGATTGGGATGTCTGTCATTGAGCTGTGTTGGGCGCGGCAGGAGCAGTATGCGATGCCAGAATATCTTGCAGGCAGCAATTGGGAGTTGCAAGGAACATCCCACGAATACAGTAGTAGACGTGAGCAGTTTAGAGTCCAAAAGTTTGCACATTGTTTGTGCTGTGTCTTACAGCGCCGTGCAAGCTTGATGGGTGCAGACAATCAAAGTTTCTATATATTCTTCACGCAATGCTGCACATGTGCCCTTAAATGTCTGCCTCAATTCCCTGACACATTCCTGCGGAAAATCTTGAATGCGCATACGCTACATAAATGCATGCCTTGCAGTAACGGGCTGGCATTGCTCATACTTGCTCCTGCTGGATAACAGCTAGGCAACGGTACTTCACTACCAGTGCACAATATCTTCGATCATCTTTTTCCTCTCAATCTCGCAAATAGCACCCTTAACGTTATCCTTGTTGAGTGTCAGGTAGTATCGTACATGTGACAATCCCAATCTTCTCTTCTACAACATTCTGCAGCACTCACTTGCTTTGCGCCGCTTGCTACACAGCAAGTGGCAGCAACCCACATCTCACCACACGTCACTTTTTCAACCCAAGAAAGCCCTTCCATACATCGGAGTTCTTCTGCTGTGGCTTGTCCCAGCCATCTTTGCCGCCGCCCAGGTCAATGACCACCACGGACACATTGTCCTCCGTGCGCCTCTGGATCGCCGTCTTTGTGAGCCTCTCTGCAATCTGCTGCGCACTCCTCCTCTTCTTGAAGTCGCTCCGCGCCATGCTGACAGCATCATGGCTCGACACCACATCCCTGTCAGGAAACAGTCATCTTGACACATGACCTGTCTCTCTCATGGTGGCCTTGCATGACACATGTAACTCGGTACAGTATGCAAAACACACCTTCTGTGATGTTCCAGCAGCCGGCATACAAATCCAACAACTTGCAGGCTGAGCATGCATGCACCAAGACAGGCTAGACAGAAGCAGCACCATTTGCGGCCTGTGAAGATTTTTTGCAGCAATGAAACATTCTTCTATCAAAGGTGAGCTAGTCACTCACCACAACCCGTCAGTGGCGAGGATGACAAACTCGTCGTCTTCATGCACGGGAGCCTCAACGACATCTGGCGTGGCCACGAGCAGGTCCTGCGTCAAGTGCTTGGAGTCTGCAAACGCCTGATCCCACCACTCCTCGCTGCACGCACAGCCCACACGGGGTCAGCATGCCCCGCCTTGACACCCAGATGCTGGTGTCGTCTTGCACTGGGCGTTATAATTTCCAGTCATTCACACTGTTGCTTGCGAAGTCACACTCCTCAGGCATGCTTCATCGCAGAGCAGGCAGGAATCACAAGGTCCTCTTGAAAAACAAGGCACTATTTTGTACACCAATTTCTTCGCTATTTGCTGAAAACAGTGTTGCTGTGGGTCCACACGGTAGACGGCTGGAGGAGACTGTGATAAAGACATTCACAACGCACTCACAAGCATAATATCAATGCTCAGTCCTTCGCAAAAGACAACACGCATGCGCGCACCTGACGCCTTTCTGCAGCATGCCGGTCATGCCGTCACCCTTGAACTCCTGGTCCCCAAACGCGCGCGACACCGCGATGACGTCGCACACGCGCCCGTCCGCGATCCAGCCGCCGGCCGCCGTGACGCGCGCCACCTCAGCCTCCACCACGGGGCCGCCCCCCGACACCCGGTGCTCCATCGTCAGATCCACCGCCTGCGCCCTGCACCAGCAGGGGGTGCACAATTTAATAAACTCAGGGAATTCACGGTACTTCAGAGCTGTGCTGTGCGTAATCCCCTGGGCCGTAAGGTGCCAGGCTGACCTGTATTCCTCTGGTCATTAATTGTACATGGAGGATTGCAGAGTGCTAGGAAAGTATACGGTATCATCTAGTACGCCCTGGCGACTGCATTTGGCGTGTCCCTATGACAGGACGATGTCTGCTTTGGACAACAGACCAGGTGATCATCCCGTATTGTGCCCTTCTTTCAGCCTGTCAAGGCGCCTGCAGGCGCCTCAGTCCCCAGAGCAGCCCTGGCACAGAATCGCTAGTAGAGCCTGGACCTGGCATGTGAAGCCAGGTGCGGCTGGCCCCAATGGTGCAGAGAAGGTCAAAAAGCCCATATTGATGGCCTACACAGTCGGGGAGTTCCAACAGAAGTCTCACCGCCGGGACAGCACTGCTCGCGAGTCGCCCACATTTGCAACCACCAGCTTGTCTTTCCTCGCCAGCACAACAGTGGCGGTTGCCCCAGAATTCCTCTCGTCCTCATCTTCATGGCCTGGGCATACCACAGTATGTCTTGAAATTCAACCAATCAGCGACCTTCATCAAAACAATTTCGCAGGTACTCATGCAGAAATTCACAATATCATCCAATGCACCACTTGCTCATTGAGCAGGCTGTGAGCATGCACAGCCCAACTGAAACTGCCCAGGCAGAGGCAAGACGTACTGCGAAGCCATTGCAAGAGCTCCTCGTCTGTCCGCTTGAAACTGTCGGCAAGCACTGAACGCAATTCCACAGGGCAACACATGCCACTCACGTCCCGGTCTGCATGCCACATGACACATCTCCAGAGGATAATAATTCAGCTCTCGTCCAACTTCTGCTGAGAGATCACTGGTGATACTGCATCAGGCCCGAGTGATGTGCACACCTGATACAGAGCACTCCTGGCCATATGTGTTGTCATTGATGGCATCAGAAATCACTCCATACAGGTGATCTGTAAGGTACTCTGCTGTGCTGAAGCCGCTGTGCCCATCAAAAACAGCTGCACAAAGAGCACCTTTTTGTTATCAGCAAAAGACTTGGTGCATGCCTACAAGCTTCTTGACAGTCCAAGCAACCATAACAAAGCTCAGAAAGTCTGCATAAGACATGCCCTTTCTGACAAGGGAATTGATGCCTGTAGCGCACCTGCAAAGAGGAAGCCGCATCGGGCACGTGGAACCACATAGGCGCAGTCCTCCATAGACTCCCTGGGACCTTGCAGGGAACTGACCCCAAAGTCCAGCTGGCCAAATCTGTCGGAGTATTTCTCGTCCCAAACACTGTCATCGATTGTGGCGAAAGGCGAGTCCTGAATACCATGCACCGGAGAGAACAAATCAATAAAAACACACCTACTGTAATGAAAACTGCGGTTTAGAAACTATTCTATCGAGTTTCCACAAGCGTCACGGTTCCCCACCTTTGTCTCAATCGCTTCCTTCACAGCGGCGCTCCTCGTAAAAAATGGTCGTGTACTCTGCTTTGAAGCAAAAGGGCCCTGATGGGCATGCCAACTCTGCTTCTTTTCTCTGCATCTGCACAGATTTGGACTGACACTTGAATATACAGCCGTCTGCATAGTTCCCCCTTTGAGGCTAATTGTCTATGAACGCCCTTCTCTGGCCTCCTGAACTGCAGGAGGAGAGTGTGATGTTTGCAATTGCATTCAACATACGTCCTATGGAGCTGACAATTGACACCACATGGATGCAAAGAACATGCTGCAATGCCGAGACGCAGTTGAGATTGTCAGAGTACGGGAATGAATGAAGTTGTTCGGGAAATCCTTTAAATCCTTGGACAACGATAGGACTTTATTATCTTCCTTCCCTTGCCTGGGTCAGCATGGACACAGAAAGCCATGATGTTTCGATCTGTCCTCGAGTCTGTCAGATCATCATCATGTACAGGCCAACCTCTCTATGAAGGCATCAATTGCGCCAAGCATGATTGCATCCATATCAAGAGTGACGACCACCAGCGCATGCGATGACGGGGATGGAGCCAAATTTGGAGTCGCCACCGCAGCCTTCTAGTTGCTTGAGACAAGAAATTATTCGATTGCTGAATCTTCCTTCAAAATCGCAATTTTTTCCCTGGTCCTGAATGCTTTCTAAGAGGGGATTTGCTAAATGATCACTTGCAGAAACAAAATAGAGGAATCCGCCTAGTACATTTCTTGCCAGTCTTTCTTTGGATACTTAATAGGAAGTAATCATGGGCGGGGGGAACGCACAAAAGTCTGCAACCTCAAGAGCTAGAAACGCGGAGAAGATGGCGAAGGCTAAGAAGGGCGGAAGTGCGTCTAGTTCCTACACATCGTCGCTCTTGTAGTACTAATACCGTTTGTTTGCGAGGAGGAATGTAAATCGTAAGTAATACTGCATGATGTGCGTTATATTTCTATCTAAAGGTTGCACATTTTTCTCAGTGGAGGTTGTGTGACTGCTGTGCAGCAAGTCAGCTGAAGCAGAATTCGGCAGCCCAAAGCTACCTTGTGAGTTCCTCACATCCTTCCAGAAGCATCTTATGCATTCCTCAGTGTGCCAAGATGCTTGCACCCGTGTGTTGCGCTCATTACCAGAAACCGTTTTTCCTTGGAGTTGCTGGAACAGCCTGAAACAGGACTCTCACCTGAGCCTGTTTTCGTTTTGCAACAGTGCAGCATCTGCCGCACAGCATTTGTCTGCACCATGAGCAAGGCAGCCTTGGAGCAGCACGTCGCGGGGAAGCATGAGAAGTCCACCTTTCAAGTGCGCGCTCGTGAAGACCTCAAGTCCTGCCTGTGCTCGCTGGCCCAGCATGCTGGCTTGTTTGGTGGTTTGGCTGCAAGCAGGGTTCTCTTTCCTCTGCTCTATCAATGAGGCTGGAATTATGGCTTCACCACATAATGCAGGGTGCACTCGATAGCCCAGATCTGATGCGAGCTTACAACCATGTGCCATTGCAGGCGTGTTTTCCTGACTACAAAAATTAGATGCCGTATCATGGTCAGCATGTCTACGGCCACTTCTGGAGGGGTGATGACTGGGCGGGCATGCGCATCTATATGGTCAGGCTTGGAAGCAGCTAGATAGAAAGCCACTGGCATAGCGCTACGCTAGCTAGGTCATATTCTGCAGATTATATCAGATATGTACCAGCGGCTGGCCCTTTACACATGCAGACATGTCTGGTATCTTCAGCATGGCCAAAAGAGAGGAATGTAGCGAAGGGCGCCATAGCCTACTCTACAGGATATCGTTAGTGGGTTTGTGGTTCTGACGGCATGGAATCATATGACTTCCGCTTCCTTACACAGGAAGCACAAAACATGTGTGATTCTGTGGAAAGACTGTGCAGGCGTGAAGAGTGCCCAAGTACCTGTACGCACAAGTGCTTTTGGTCGTTTCTCGAGATCCTGAAAGCTCTCAATATATATACGAGATCTTGATTTTACACATCTTAGCTTCAGGGCGGGCATCTCTTAGTACTAGTCTGACGATTTTCTCGAAGCCTCCAAACACAGGCATGCACATGTACACCTCTATTTTTAATATTGAGAAAATTGGCAACTGCATTCCAACATGGTATTCACAAAGAAACCTGGCTTGTCTTGATCACCAAATGAAAGAGTTTTATCAGTGGATTGCCCAGAATCAGACATGTCACAGAGTACTCCCGCCATAAGAAGCTAGGACGTCAAGTGACTCCTCAAAATGATACTTCACAAAATACTTCAGAATGCTTTCGTATTCTAGGCAGCATTTGCATTGTGCTAGCTGCAGTTTCGACAGAGACCGAAATGCCTGGACAAATTTGCACAAATCGTCCAAGCCAGCAATGCACAGCATAGCGCGATGCTTTAGAAAACCTGCAGCAAGCCAAAGTGCACAGAGGCAGTGCTGAGAGTAGGTATTATGGCAAGGACAGCAGAAACCCATCCGGATAAAGCAACGATCTGGTGTTCAAGGGCACAGCAAGAAATCCCCGCAGAAGCAATGGGAACATGAAATGGAACTTGTTCTGTTTCTGATGCGACTCCATTCAATCAGTTGTCCTGTTGCTCTTCCATGGACACACCTTGGACTCTCCAAGTGACACTTGGGCCATCCAATCAGCGAGCAGCCCACGACAGATACCTACTCATGGCTCCAGACGCACACATGCCTCATGCAATGTCCAGCTGGCAGGCATCCCTTGGTTCAGACCAAGCTGCCAGGGCAACAAGGGCAGAGGTAACGAGTGGCCGGTCTTTACTACCCCATGAACAAGGGGGCGCAAGGGGGCGTCAATCAAAGTGGAAGTCGTGGATGGAGATGTGCGGTGGCAGGTGTTCAAAGGGGTCATCCCCAAAGCGCATCGGCTTGGCCTTGCCAGTGCCCTGGGTCTCCCGGCGCGCCTGCAGAGCCTCCTGCCACTCCCTCAGCCGCTCCATGCTCATCCTCTCTGCATTCTCCTGCTCCGCCTGCTCCATCTCCACCGCTACCCGCGCTGCAGCCTGCTGACACATCAAGAGTGATCAAGAGTGTTGAAATCAACAGCAACTCTCAGCCGGATTGTAGTAAAGCACCGCGATCTGCCCTCCCTGACCGATCAGCTTGGTTTTGCCTTGCTGACTGGAGGTTCAGCGCACAGGGATTAGTCATGCAGATCCACAAATGAGTCTCTGCCTGAAGACAGTTCATCTGGCAGTGTCTTTGATGATGCATGGGCACGGGACGGTCACCATCTGCACGAACAGACAGCAAGCTGATGCAGTTCTTTGGTCAGAGTGCTTGAGTCAGGCAAGCACCTTTTTGTGCTGGGCCTCGCGGGTCTTCATGGCGAGCTTGTAGGCCTGGCTGTTGAGGGCGGAATCCCGGTAGGCAAAGGTGAACAGGAGGAAGAGGGCGCCAAAGAAAAGCGCGAAGCCGAGCGCGCGCTTGAGCATTCGGCGCATGCGCTTGGGGATCACAGGCGTGCGCTTGCTGCGCAGCTGCTGCTCCACCTGCTTCCGACCCAACGCCGCCTTCGCCTCTGCAGCACGGACAAAGCCAGCGCGTCAGGGAAGGCACACCCTGTTTCGGCTCAATCCAGGCAGAAAGACACTGGACAGGCTCCCTGTAAAGTTTCCATCAAGCTACTGGTGAAATGTGCTCTGGCAACCTGCAGAAAATTGCCCCAAGGAGGAGATTGCCTCATGCCTGCGAGGTTCTCCCATGTCGCACGCCTCTGAGGAGAGCATGCAACAAAACGACAGGGAGACACTAAGCACAATAAAATTGTACTCAATTGAATTGCTGTACTTCATATCCCCCGGCAAGCGAGGGTGCCGAGAGGAAACGCACTGGTCTTGGGGTCTGCAAGGGCCAGCTCGCGCTCCGCGGCCAACTTCTTGGCTTTGCGCCGTTTCGGCATGGCGCCGTCGGAGTCGGCCGCCGCTGCAGCGCCGCTGGCTGCGGCAACTGCCAGCTGTGCGCGCTCGCCGGGAGTTGCCGCGCTGACCGGCTCGCTCCATGCGCTGTGCCCCGCGCCATCCACACCCACACTCCGTGCCCGGACCTGCACACCACCTAATTTTCTCACACTCCCGAGATTTCGTGTTGTTGCGCCCATCAGCAAGGAGCAACCCCACACCATCGGCCGAGGAGCAAACAAGAACAGGGCGGCAAGGAGCTTACGACAGAAGTATGGCTGCTTGTTGTGACACAGTGGGCTGCACAGGGATTGTCCGGAGAGTACGTGGGATAGGGCCATGCCTGGTAGAGCGTGCCGGGATGCAGGCCAGTCAAGGTGCACTCAGCTGCCTTGCCGGGCGCGGTCTGCCTGCTGCTGTGGCCGCTGTCCTCGCATGCCTCCACCTCGTGGCTGACCGCGTCCGCATGCGTGCCACACCGCTCCTCAAGCTGCCACCGCACCACAAACCCAAGCGGCCTGCATTTCATCAAGCCACATTGGCAGAATGTCACACAGTCACAGAGTGAGGCGGATCCAGTCTACGTGCACATGACGAGTAGTCTCTTTCAGGCGCTCCTTGTGTGGCGACAAAAGTGCAGGTATTGTGTTTCTGTCTGCTTCCCTGAAATCTGCGTTGCACTCATTAGTGCTGACCGAGCCGTGTAGGCACTCCTCATAATTCGCCAGCAGGACAGGGCACGAAGAGCAGCAGAACACAAGCAGGTTGCGCACTCAAGGGTGGGCTGCAGGTGGAGGTTGCGCGGCGGCTGCGGCGGCTGCAGCAGGGTGCGCGCGGCAGTGGGCCGGCTGAATTGTCCTTCGCCGACGGCGCTGCTGGCAGCCACGCGGAAGCTGTACTGCCTGCCTGCCGCCAGGTCCCCCACCCTGGCCACCGTGCCGGTCCCCCTCCAGGCCTCCACCCACTCCCCATCCTCCTCCGCCATCTCCAGCCTGCACCCGCCATGCTGCCGCTTAGCACAAGCAATAAGTTTATTGTAAAGTTACTGAAGCTTGATGAGGCTTGATACCGTGAGAGTAAGCATTACTGCGTCACGCAGCACGTCGATGATGCATTCCATACATTGCTATATCTGTGAGCGACTTGGCACGTAGTAATTAAGGTGTCAGGATCCATTTCTTTTGGGGCATTGCAGGGGAGCAGAGGGGGGAACCTGTAGTGCAGCACAGCGGCGCCGTTGTCTTCCGCAGGGGCGTCCCAGCGGCAGCGCAGCCAGGAGGCAGTGCGCTGGCTGACTACGGGCGCAGAGGGCGCGGCGGGCGGCGCCGGCAGTGTCTCGGCAGAGACGGGTGTGCTCCAGGGGCCCTGCCCCCGGCTGTTGCATGCCCTCACCCGCACCACATACTCCCGCCCTGGCCGCAGTCCTTCCACCTGTAAGCAATTGAAAAACCCATTCAATTTTGGGTGTCCTAGAACAACATTCAATTTGCGCAAATATTCCGAGGAACATGAAGACTGAAAGGACAGAGGCCAGCAAAGCTCAGCTGAGCCGGGATTGCAAACTGCAGCCGTGCTATCTCGAACGTCCTGCATTTGGTATCAACCAAAGACAGGGGGTCAGGAGGGCTTGCCTCGCAGGAGAGGCCCATGCCGCTCCAGGCTCGCTGCCAGGAGAGCGCAGATCGCATGCGCTGCGCGGCTGGGCTGCAGTCTACCTGGTAGCAGGTGATGGACGCGCCATAATCCTGCTCAGGCTCGCTCCAGCCGGCCACTATGCTCGAGCAAGACGACCCTGCAAAGAGGCATTTGTGAAGTTGAGCGTCATTGGAAAAAGCAAGATATAATTATGGCGAAGCTAGGCAGAGAGTGTACTAGTTACTCAAACAACTTGATTTGCTTATTGTCTTCCTGCCATAAAGCATAGGTTCTTTGGGCACGGTGGTCCAGAGGGAGATTCCTTACCGTCAGCTGTGACTGATAAGGGGCCGGTGGGAGGCCCGGAAGCCGTCCGCAGAGTGACCGGGGGGCTCCAGCCGCTGCGGCCAGCGCTGTTCGACGCCCGTAGCCTGAACGCGTACTCTGTGAAGGGATCCAAACCTGCACTTGTACATGAGCTCGATCACGCACAGCAATTGATTAACAAGTGAACTTTCAGCCCTTCCATCCCTTGTTGAGTCGTGCATCTTGATTATTAAAAACATCCAACATGTGGTTGCCTGTCCGTGTGAGGGCACGTACATGGACAAAGGGGGACGGACAGAGAAGCGGCGCACCCTCGACTCTGTAGGAGGTTTCAGGCCCCGAGTAGACTGCGGAGTAGGGGTTGCTGCGACGGCCGCCGCGCTGCCTGGGCGGGCGGGGGGCCTGGTCGGACGTGGAGGCGACGTCCTCGCCATCGGCGGATGACGCTGCCGAGGAGGCCGCGTAGCCGGCAGCCGCCGGCCCGCCGCTCCCTGCGCTCACGCAGTCCTGGTCTCCAGCGCTCTCCTGCACACCAGCACTAGACTTTGTTTTCGGCCGCCACAGCATTGTCTTTTGGCTAAATGCCTCGGCACGGACAACCCAGCTACCAAAGACTTAAAGGCTTGACAGGGGGCCAGCCTTCCTCCACATTTGATGTCTGGGGCTCAGGCTGACTGAGTACTTGCTAGCGCCATGCACGAGCAGGAAGGGAGGCTGTGCAAAAATTCTGGCGAATGGCTCCAGGCAGGGGGTAGACGGACAATACAACGTTAGGCAGGCATTTGCTGCTTGCCGCGCTACGCATACTGCTGACCACGAGCACACCTGGGCAGGGGCAGGGCCGGATGCAGGCTGCAGCGTGTCGGCGCGCGCCATGTCGAGGGTGTAGCCGGTGACAGGGGCGCCGTTGGCCCAGGGCGCGCTCCAAGCCAGCTGCAGCGCATTGGCCGCCGCCGCCTGCACACCCATGTGCGGCGGATCCGGCGCCACCGGCGGCGCAGCCTTTGTGCACAGCTTGCCTGCAGCGGAAGGCCAACACCAACGATTATGCAACGCTCTCTTTTGATTTCATGCCACGCCCAACATAGAAGGCATCACACTCTGACAGCCCATGCATGCAGACTATCCTAACCTTCCAGACAGGTGGGAAAAATCTGATATGGCTCTTTTCCTCACTGCGTGAGATGAAGTCCAGAGCAGGTACTGAAGGAACATGACACGATAATGCATAGGCAACGTACCCACAGCAGAAGGCAGAGATGAGCCCTCCCCATTGGTGGCAAACACGCGGAGGAGGTACTCGTTGCCGGGGTCGAGCGAGTCGATCTCTGCGCTTCGCCCAAGGCCCCCATCCTCCAGGGGCACACTCGAGAACCGCTGCTCCCCGTTTCGCTTCCCCTTACTCGCACCCGAGTCCCAGACATCCGTCGGGCCGACTGCGCACCACAGCGCAACTTAGCTGGCGCTAACTTCCCATGCTGCCACTTACATGCCCACAAGGTGTTGTCTCGGAGTTCATTGCATCCGTATGTAGTTCTCTGGCCTTCATAATCAGATGACCTCTAGTTGGAATTGCCCCCTACAGCATGCATATACATGTGTCCACATTGCGCGTACACGCCAGGTAGCACAGAATTCTTATAGGCTATGCAGCTGATAGGAACACACAAGTATGTGTGGAGGTGCAGGCATGCACGGACCTCTGCAGAGCTCCAGCCTGTAGGAGGTGATGCGAGAGCCGCCGTCGTAGTCAGGGGCGTCCCAGGTGACTGACAGGGCGTCGGACGAGGCTGACTCAGCGTGCGGCGCCGGCGGCGGCTCCGGGATGTCCGCCGATGTGCGCACATCTGCCGGTAGCGAGTACGCGCCGAAGCCCTCTCCGTTTTTCGCGCGCACCCGCACCCTGTATAAGCAGCCCGCGCGCAAATTCCCCACCGGGCACGTCTTTGCGCTCCCCTGCAACAGCACAGCCCCCACCATTGACCCATAACTTCACTCCTGTTATGGCTTGGACCGGCCGGCGGCTAGGGACACCTTCATGCCCAAATATCACCCACACATACACTAGGATGGTGCGCTGTTGAAGGTTTCCGAATATGTCAAATGATTGCCATCGCCCTCCAGGAGAGCGCTATACAGGGTTCTCACCACAAGAGAGGCAAGCTGGAAGCACCCACCTGGTACACAATACTCCACTCTTCTTCCATGCCGCCCTCGATGGCCGCCCTGCACTTGGGCTGCAGCTCTGCCTCGTAGCTCTCGATGGGGCTCCCGCCGTCGTCCTCTGGTTCTTCCCAGCGGAGGCTCGCGGATGTGCGGTTGTTGCCCATGACTGTGGGCACCCCGGGAGCACGCGCCGTGGTGCTGGTTGTCTTTATGCACGCGACCGCGCTCGGCAGACTCTTTCCCGCCTGGTGTGAGACCCCACAGAGTTGTGTCATGAGAACCTTTCACTGTACAAGTGTCGCATTGTCATGATATGCTTCCATCTATGCGGGCCAGCAAAGGCCACAACGCACGCCTTGAAGGTTATTTTTGTTGTCCGCCGTTGTTATGAGATACTGACATCTGCTTCGTCCTCATGCAGATGGCGGGCCAGCAAGATCTACAGCAGATGCCTGGTTACTTCAGAGATTGGTGGCTGAAAATAGCTGCTCTGGGAACATAGCCCTGGAGCAGGCAGAGACCGCACCTCATTGTGTGCTTCCACCCTGAAACGGTATGTGGTAGCGCTGCGCAGTCCAGACACCTCCACAAGCTGCATGGGCCCTCGGTATGCCACTTGCCACTCCCCCTCGTCCCTGCTCACATGACAATTACCCCTCACCTGACCGCCCCCTTTATGAGCTCCATCATACACCATGAGTGGGCAACCTCAATAAGAGATATTGCACTGTAATTGCCCTGCCAGCACCCACCAAGATCTTGCATGCTAAAGCTCGATTATCAGCATCAACTATAAAGGATTGCATGAAGTGCAGCAGCACTCACCCATTGTCACGTTCCAGAAGGTACTGTTCGATCTCGGATCCATTGTGGCTGGGGGCAGGCCAGTGCAGCGTGACTAGTGTGGGCCCTGCAGACAGCAGATTTGGCGCATCGGGTTGATCTGGCACCGTTGCCTTTGTCCTGATCCTTGCCTCCTCGCTCCAGTCCGAGTCCCCCTCACTGTTGATTGCCTGCACCCCGAGCACCTTGCTTTTGCATCTCCTCCAAACCACAATTGGGACTCTGCTTTGTACTGCCTGTGCTTTAGTAAGCAACAAAGCACTCGAGCTATTTTGAAGCTTGAAAAGATTACTTTTTGATGGATGGTCCTTCAGATTCGCCTTAAGGGTCCGCACGGTGAGCGCAGGGAGAGCAGTCAGAGCACAGCCCGCTACCACAGCAGGCCAAGGGCCTGGGGCAACAGGTGAGCAACAGCTGCCTGCCCTGCTGCTAAGTCTACTAAAGCTCTCATCATAAGGACCATGTACACCTCCTAAAAACGTCTTCTGCCATCTGGAAAGCTTGCCACGTCCAGTGACAAGGCATCACACCCAGCAACAGCTTACTGCCAGGGCAGATCAGGGAGTAAGGCAGTCCTAAGACACCTTTCTAGATGAGAAAACGGATCACACCTTCACGCGGAAGGTGTACTCTGTGGCTGGCTGCAACTGTGGGAATCGCTGCTTCATCTCTTTCCCTTTGTAGACTTCCACAAATGCCTGCTTTGACAAGTTGGGCTGTATCTCAGTCTGGCAGTCTTCCCGACGACACGACTGGCAAAACATGCACACATAACTCTCTGCATGCATGCAGGAGGCAAGAAGCCAGACGCTGTCACCTCTGGCTGTGCAGCTGACGGCCTCATCTGCACTTGGAACTCTGTGATATCTCGGCCCCCAGTCTCTTTAGGCTCAGTCCACTTCACCTGCATGGAGCATCAGCACTCCATATTTGACATAGACCTGATTGAAAGACATGCTAAACACTCATCATCTCTATTTTAGAATTTCCAGAGGCATGCATGGGACAGTGAAGTACCATCAGTGCAGTGCGTTCTTTTCTGGTGGGCTCTGGCGGTGGAGGAGGTGCGGGCACTGTGGGCACTGTCTCAAATACCACCACAGGGGAAGGGGGCTGTGCTGGCGGCTGCCCATATGGTGGCACCACCACAGCGTGCACCACGACTCGAAAAGCATACTTCCGCCCTGGCCGGAGGTCGCGCACCTGCGCAAGGGCCCCTCGTTGATCTCCCCACACACCAACGCAGTGACATCCTGGAGTGCTTATGATCGCCCTTACTGGGGCAACCGTTCTCATTTGGATCATATTTTCGGACCATTGACCATATGTGAAACCCAATGCGGCAGGTGAGACGAGCACCTGGGTGACAATATCCTTGCCACTGTAGCAGATCTGCCAGGGTGCTTGACTTGCACTAGACGGCCCTGCCCCGCTTGACTCCTGCAACAAATGCAAATCCCAATTCCCTTCAATGCATTTACTGTGACTTTCGCGTAGAGAAATTCCAGCTTCTGGAGTGGCTACTTGCACATCAACTCTTCATCAATAGGCACCATTTAGCATTCGTCCAGCTCACCAGGCGCGTCTCGAGGCAGTACTCCACGCCGCATTTTGGAAGATCTGTGCCGCTGGAAGGTACCACAGGCAATCCAGGTGGCATCTCAGAGGACAGCTGGCGCACTGGGTCCCATTGGAGCTGCATAGAGGTGGTGTCTACAGCGATCGTGATTGGCGGATTGGCTGCCTCGAAGATCGGTATTGGTGGTGGAATTTCCTGTTGCTCTTCATCAGGATCGGCTGGGGCAGGTCCATTTGCTTTTGGCTTCTCTCCTTTACCATCAATATGCCTGGCCACCTCAGCAGCCCTCGCCGAAGGAGGAACAGAGCTGCGGGACACTGCCGTCACGTCGTGTCTAATCCTTCCATCTTTTTTGTTCAGAAAACCCGCTTTCATCGCAGGCCCGGGCCTTGCCCTTCTGTTTCCACGTTGGGGAATCACGGCAACCCCTCCTCCTCCCTGCGAATTCATCTGGGATGCAAAGCGATCTGATCGTGGATTAACCTGGACCCTTCGGCATGCCGAACTTTTCTTTGTCGCACTGAGATCGCCGATCTTGAAGTGCTTGCGAAGTGAGACCACCTCGAGAGCCAATTCCCGCTCAACGTATACGCGCGCCAACTGGTGTCCACCTCGGCATTTATTCGCCACTCCATCCCTTCCTTCTTCCCGACATGAACATCGAAATTGATCAGTTCAAGAAGCAGGGGTTGCGAGAACAAACATAATCTTGGTAAGTTGATTAAGTCTTTTATATTGGATATACTGCGCAAACTGCACCTAGCTAGGTGGTACCTAAAGTGGTGCAGCTTTAGACTATTTTTTGGAAGGTGAGCAGGGACAGCGACAAATTGTTGGCATTTTGGGGCTTGAAGAATTGCAAAAGTATATGCAGCAGCATCGGCACACAGGCTTGGGCCCTGTCTGCTCCATAGATGGCAAAACTCTGCATCTCACAAGGTGCGGACGAATGATGGGTGGCCTGAGCAATTTCTTTTAATACAGGATGGACAAGTATTGCATGGCAGTCTTTGCCATATAAAGGACGTCAAGATTGAATTCTTGCTGCAATCACCAGGTCGTCCTTCAGGCCACTGTTGAACTTTCCTCTGCAACGGCAGAGGTCCAGCAATCGACAAGCATATTTCAGTGTACATGCATTTCGAAATGATGTGAAGCCGGCGTACAACAAGTACAGGTGAGTTCCCATTTTCCTGGAGACCTTGGCCACCTGGACCCCCAGTAAAGCGCACACCACATAATATTGTGTGTTGCGTCCAATTTTCAGGAGCCGGAGCGATGTGGAGAAGGATTACATAAAGCAGTGGAAGATAACAACGGCTAGGGATGGCAGCATCAAGCCTCGCACCTTCTGGTCCACCATATTCTTCGTGCCGCTGTGGTTCAAATATGAGGTTGTGCCAGAGATCGTGCGATATGCCTGGTTCATCGTGTGGTCAGCTGCCAAGGCTCTGCACTACAAGTACCACAAGTGGGCCGTGCTGCAAGGTACACCCAGCTCTTGAGGCATTGCAGATGCTTTGCATCATATTGATCATTAACCTGCTTTAGGGATCATCCCTATCGCCCCATCCGCACAAATCTGAGGAGTCATTGGCAGAGCATCCCTTGCACAAGAAGGCTGCACGAGAGGCAGTAATTCAGGCGCTTGTTTGGGGCAGGACTAAGCTTCATCCTCCAGAGTGTGGTTGAATTTTTGCACAGCCATGGGATCTTGATAAGGAAGAATCTGGTATGTGTTCAGGTGCAAAGCTAGATTTGGAGCTGGCCCGGAAGGGCAATGTGCCCATGCAGACCTTCTCACGCCGTTTGGTCCTTGAGCGATTCCACAAGAAAGTGGGCTTCAGGGAAAATATAAGCATGAGATATGGACTGCTGAAGGTGTGCTTCTTCCGCCAATGCTACCCTTCAAGGTTGACTTTTCTTTATCAGATTGATGACGTCGTCTTTGGGCTGACCTTACTAAGTATATTTGCATGTGGCATGCAGGGACGGCAATATATTGAGAGGCCTACATCGCGGCAAATACAGATGGCGTAACATGATGCAGTACCTCAGCCTGAAGTACTGCACCCCTGAGGGCTGTGGCATCACTAAAAAATATGGTCAGAAAAGGCATGCTTGGGAGCTGTAGCTAATTGTGTTGGAGATTTGTCTCGGTTACAGACTCGCGCTTTTGCAGTCATGTCCTGTAACAAATATTCTTGTCCATGAGCTTTCATAGCCAGGGCCCAAGAACAGCCCTGTTTGAAAAGAGGCTGGACCTCCAAACAATTTTGATGGCATGTTACTAACTAGTTACTAGTAGTGGTTCTAGAAACAAGGCAGTGTGCACAGTTCGCACAGACAGTTTTGTCAACTGCACTCGATTGAATGTCACATAAAAGCATGGCAGTGCACAGATGTGGCACTAGATAACAGAACCTCCAGCTGGGAGGTGCAATCCAGTCATGACTTGTCCACTCACGGTGCCATCCACTCATAATCATTGGTCAATGCACAGCTTGTGCTGACTGCAGAACGCCGCCGGCAGCTGAGCATTATTATGATGAGTCATTCACATGTAAGCATTCACCTATGCACAGCTTTTCAATGCTCAACCTTGTCCAGTGCAGTTTGGCCTCCACATGGGCAACAACATATATGTATATACTGATCTGCCGCAAGGCACCGCTCTTTGCTGCCTAGTGTCACTACATGTCTCACTGTCACCACTCAAAGCTACCTAGAGTCCTGCTTGCTTCTTTTGGAGCCTCCTGAGTCTCACTGGCTTGGCATTGGCAGCAGATGATAACTCAGACATTGTGCTAGTCAATTTGGCACTTGCACGCGGATGCAGCGAGTCAAAAAAATAAGTTGAAAACTTGCCGCTAGTGATACATCAACATTTTCACAAACCACTGTGACTCCCAATCTGCACTCAGTAGAACAAGTTCTAACCCGACAAACTTCAATTAGAATTGCAGTGGTTTGTAAGCACAAGCTGTGGCATTGTTCGCGCTGCCCTGGAGACACCTCAGCTGCAGCATGGTCAGCACGGCTGACGAGGACGTCCCTATGGCAAACCTGTAGGAGACAGAGAAATTTGCTGGCGGGGGATTGGCCACAGTCTCCCACCCACTGCCGCTCTTTGCGCGCTGCACTGGCTGGTACAGGTAGTCTGAGTTGGCCCTCACAAACACGTACGGTACCTCTGCATTGCCTGCGCCGCACTTGCCATCTGTCAGTGCCAGCCCCCTGATGTACTGCAGCACTGTGCAAGTAAGTGGCCTATCAATCCTTCCTGTTGCAAGCAGCAAATTTTCCTCAAATTTTGCTCATGGCAATGTTCTCAGCTCATTCTGTCACAAGAGCTGTCCTTTATTTTGAAAGACCCAAAAAGGTCGCACATGCTTCAGGTCAAGGGGTGCCTGGGCAGCGCGCTGTGCTTGCCTGAGATCTGATTGTGAATGTTGATGGCGGGCGCAACTCCTATGGCCTCCATGGCAGACACAGCAATGACATCATACTGCGTCAGCGACTTGCCCGTGGCCAGATTCAAAGTCTGGGCAGTGTAATTTCGTGCCACCTGTCAAGCACATGCACCACTCATCAGCTTGCTGCTCAGACAAGACAGCAGCCTTGAGGTGGGAGATTCAACAATACACAAAGTGGCTGTTTGGAGCTGTCCCTTACCATATCCCAGGGCACTCCACTGTAGAAGAACTGCGCATCAATCTCAGCTGCAACATTGTAGTCCCAGACCCTCGGGCCCATCCACTTTGGCAGGATGTACTGATGCCCCGTTCCTGAGACAACATATATAGTTTTAGTACCCAATTGGATTGAGACTGTGCCCATGGAAAATTTAGCACGAGCTGTAAGGAGGCAATCAATTTGCTGAATCCCGCTGATACAACATGCTTGTTGTGTAGATCCGAATAAGGACGGTACTCACCATTGGACATGGCAGCAAAGTATGCCGACTCATATGGTGCAATCCTCTCCTCGAAATCTGCGGAGAGCGAGGCAACGTTGGCAGCAAAGAGGGGGGTTTTGGTGGCAGAGATCAGCTCATTCGCCAGGTCAAGCGCAGCCTTGCTGCTTTTTGTGAACACGCAGTCCCCATACAGCCTCCTGCACATGCAGCCAATCAGACTCTTCTCAGGCGTGACACGATCTGCTCCCCGCGCGGTAGAAGGAGCGTTCTAGCAAGCAAGATTCTGCTAACATACAGTACATGAGACTTACGCTTCCTGGGGCCCAAAGAATTCCTCTGGATAGGAGCAGAGATTTGGTGCTCCCTTGCACTGCCCGCTGTAGTCTGCAAGCTTGCAGGCCCAGTTGACAGCGTAAGGCGTCACAGCGATGTCCCCAATCCTTGCCAGGTCCCTCGGCAAATTGGCCTCTCCACACGAGCCAGGCGCATTAAGAACTCCGCCCAGCTGCTTGCCAAAGATGCCCAAACATAAAAGACAACATTGGTCCCAATATCCAGCACCGGACATCGGATACCTTTCTGTCACCTTTCAGCATCAGGATGCTCTTGTATGATGACCTTAAAGGCACTTGGGGGTGAGACGGACCTGAGAGCTCCAGCCTGATGTTCCCACATAGATGAAGTCCTTGATGAGTGAGGAGCACTGAAGCATCTCCATGGTGCACATTGCTGCTGCCACCGGGCCTATGCCTGTTCACATCGCAATTATCTGCTCTCAGGTGCACTGCGGAGGATACACTGGCAGCATTCAGGAATTCTTGCCGCCCAACTAAGGATTGGTGGTGAGGAAGCAAACAATAATGAAGTGTAGCAGCTCACCAGAAGTGGCAACCACCACTGGTTGGTTCAGAATGGTGCCAGTCAGCAAGTCGCCGCAGCTAGTGAAGTTGGCCGGAACCTCGTTCTTGTTCTGTACTGCTCCCACGTAGAAAGAAGACTCCGGTGTGCCAGTAAATGTTCCCGGATCTGCAAATTGTAAAATGCACTCGGGTCAATACTAATATGGCTTGTTTGTGCCTGAAACCCTGAAAATGAGGGAATGAGATTCCCAGGCAACTTCATCACCTGCCACCATGATGAAGGTGACTTTTTGCGATGATCCAAAGCGCTGAGTGCATCTCAAACCGTCCTGGCCAGGCTGCCACACCGCCTGCGTTCACAGCTGGTGTTCATGCCAACAGGATTGGCGCAGGTACTAGGTCCTTGTACAGATCGAGACTTACCTTGATAGAACTCGCGTCATCTGCAGACAATGTGAGAGCCTCTTCCACGCGCAAGACTATCGCAAAGATCAAGCCCGCCCGCAACACTGCTCTCTGAAACGAGAGCATATTTATTCCCGTTGCGGACGCTATGGTGTCAACAGCACATCGCACGCCTCGTGTGAAACAATTATTGTGTGAGTGATTAAAAGGAAAGAAAATCTATTTAAAGCCTCAAGACGAGTTTGAGTTTGAGAGGCTTTATCGCGGAACAAAACAGTTCGAAGCCAAAATCAGCTCCATCACATCTATCCAGCTTCCCAGCTGATGGAAGCTGCTGACTGCAGGGAAGCTATGACCTGCAACATGGGGCCAAATTTAAGAACGTCATTCAATCACCATGCTCTCCTACCAATTTAAAAAGGTTCTGCTGCTGTTGATGCTGCGCCTTGAGGCCAAGGGGTTCACCCTAGATTTCAAGTTGCAGGTTGCTGCTGGTGCCGCCGCGGCACCAGCACCGCGGCGGTGGCGTCGGCGGCCGGCCGCGGCATGCCTGATACATCATCGAGCGCGGTGCTAACATATGACATCATAGCCGGTGCCAGGCATCCTATGAGGCCCGGATTACCAAAAATTGTCAATTTTTGCCAGGCATTGGATGCACTGCATGGCATGCCGCATGCAGTCGGCACCGGCATCATGATGCATGCATATGCAGTCAGTGGTTGTCATGCATGTCAATCATGCAATCATTGGTGGAGGCATGCATGCAACCATGATGGTGCTTGCGCATGCTGCGCAGCCTGCGAAAAATAGAGCTAGCACTGCAGCCCGGGATGGCGCAGGCCCATATACTATAGTATGGCATGCAGTGCATGCAGCTGCCATAGTGATCTCCTAAGCAACTACGAATTTTACAACCATTTGCATACGAAAAGTAAGGACAGTAACGCCCTTTCATGTACACCTCAAGTACACATTATGCACCTGCATGTGGCAAACTAGATGTCCAAGGGTGCACCTACCAGACCCCGGGTCTCAATCAAGATCAGTATCCAGACAGAGCTTCATGGTGATTATCCAAGTTTACTTCAATTTGATCCTCCAATTGGGAGGTTTCCCAAGGTCTCTGACAGAGTGAATATTGTGCTGTTGACATCATCCTATTATTACTTCAGGTCACATCAGGAGGGCTTCTATTTGTGCAGGGCAATTTGCTAAAAGCTGCCCTTGGTAAGTCCTGCCAGTATAAGCTAGGCATTCGACTTCAACTTGTTCACTCTGAAATCAGGAATTTCGGCAACTCAAGCCCTTTCATGCTGACAAGGGTCCCACACGGTCGCAAAGTGGAAAATCTAGAAACAAAATTTGGGAGACTTTGAGCAGCCGCGATGGGATCATCCTATCTAGAGTCTGCAGCCTGTCTAAAGCTGATCAGCGCAGCTACAAAAGACCTCCCAAACCTTGTGTACTTTGGATAAAAGACACTGGCATAGTAGGGTACACTGGCAGATCCCTGGATACCTGCAAATCTATTACATTCCTGACATTCCTGGCGTTCCTGACTAGTATGTCTTTCCTACTTCTGCTCCAATCCGCTCGCTCCCTCAATCTCTAGGCAGGCTGCACTAGCTTGCACTCTGGAAATTTCTGCTCGGGAGGAATCTTCCAAGCAAACCTCTCCTGCAAGAACTTGCGCTTTGCGTCATCGCCTGTCCGGTAATTCGCGTGGATAACGGCAGGCAGCACAGCCCCGGGGTTCTGTGCTTGACTGCGGCTAAAATCTACTTTGACCTGGTCCAGAAGGGCTCCTGAGGGGAACAGCTGCCAGGGCATGATGTACCAGAACACCTTCTTCTTGAGCTCACCAGATGCCCACATCTCCTGCAGAGTCCTCTGGTCATCCACTGTGCTGTCGATGCACTTCTGGTGCCAGTCTCGCAGCGCCTGCCGGGCCGGCACCGTCGGCGTCCAGAAAGTCATGCAGCCACATATCTTGTTCTCCTCTTCCTCGTCGTGCCCAAAGCGGAAGCGGTCTCCCGTGCCCACGAAATCAAACCCCCTTGGGATTAGCTTGCTGGCATCTTGCAGCCACACTGTGTCCATGTCGGTCCACAGGAATGAGAAGCCCAAGTCCAGGACCCGCCTCTGAATGCCCAAGCGGTCGCACATCATGTTGTTGAAATCCAGGGAATCGTAGCGCATGAGCGGCTTGGGCATGTGCTTTGACCCCTTCGAGATCACTGACGGATGGACCGTGTGGCCCGGAAACTTGCTGTCAAGGTATTTGAAGGCCACATCGTCGTCCATCAGGATCAGGTAGTTTGTGATCCCCAAGCGCTCCACATGGAGGATCCAATTCTCAGCAAAGTCCAGGTACGGGCAAGACGCCTGCGTTGAAAAGGACTGGACGCAATACAAAGGAGTTCCTTTGAAGGGATGACGCTTGCTGGGGGCTCTGGCATCGCAATAAAGGGACAAGAATTTTGGAAGAGGAAATATAGCAAAAGGACTGGCAGTCGTTGGGCCATCCGCACCTGTGTGAGGATGACCGTCTTATCGACGGCGATGCGCTCCAGAATAGGGCGCAAGGGATCACGCCCGCTGTGGGCTCTGGCGTTGCACTGAAGGATCAAGCAGGAGGCCACCAGAAATACAACAGGCAGCCACCGAGCCATCCGCACCTGGGAAACGCAGAAACCTCAGAACTTTTCTTTCACATTTAAAAGACAATGACAAGTGCCAGATGATGGGGAACGCTTCTTCATCCATAATTAATCAGGATAGTGTTGACTAAGTATTGCTTCTATGGTGGGTCACGCAAGGTTGAGCAGCTTGGTTATCCGTCATGCAATCGCACAATAGAAACTTCGATTCGGATGTGACAGACAGGGATGAATTGGTCTTTGGGGATACTCACCGCCGAAAGTTCTGGGTATCGGAAGTCTAGATCCTTGCTGGCTCTCGGTTCGTGCACCATGGATCATCTGACATGCCGTAGCTGGTGAGAGTGCTCACTTGAGTAGAACATGGAATTTCAAGCTGGGTGTGATTCCCATTGCTGTTCGTGTGAGTTATCGAGATCAAAAGTTTGCCGGTTGATCGGTTACTTACTCCGACAGGTGACAGAAGTGCCTATACAGGAATATTAATACTGTATTGCCGACATCCCACCATGCGCCTCCCAGGAGGCCAATGCATTGTCGACTTTCCTCAAAAGCAGCAACTACTTATGTCAGATTTGGAGGGCTGTGATCATCAATCAATTTTGAAGGCGACCCTTCACTTCAATGCCACCGGTGGTACCATGCTGTGACCGTGGTGACTCACTCATCATGATGGCCATGAGGTCAGCCTGAGTCAAATTGGACTCCAGAACAGGTATCGGGCCGTTGCCACGGCAGAGAATACCAATCAATGAGCTGGCAGCGGCCCATAAGAAGCAGAAGCTTACATTTCTGGATGGCATGCCCATCATTCAGATAGCCTTTCAAATTTGATAGCCTGCTCTTGTAGTTGTTTCTAATCCAGTCGGACTTGCTTACTTAGAACCTTGAAAGCTCACAACAATCTCAGCCAGTCCGGCGCAGTACAGGGCCAAACTAGACAATACATTATGCGTACACTGCTTGTGCACCTAGCTGTGCGCCAGTATTATCTGCTCGAGCCTGGAGGACTTCTGGTAGGCCGCCCTGCCAGCATGCGCTGAGCCAAGGAGGCGCCTTCTGTGGCCGCCTGCTGCAGCCAGCTGGCTCCCACTGCCATCCGCTGCTCTGCCGTGGGCTGCCGGTACAGGTACGCCGCCCTGCGCATGGCTCCTGCCAACGGCCCTTCCAGTGTTACCCCCTGCCCATCCACATCGCTCCCCACCCTGTGCACACACATTCACACCGGTCAACCTTGTGCCATCTCTGCACCAGCTGGTTAACCCAGGACACTGTATCTGATGAACAGTGACAATCAGTAGATCTCATAATTGAGCAGGAATCTAGCTGCTTCTGGGCATGTTATCGATGACACCATTTCTTCAGTAGTGAACAACGTGAATTTGGGGCATGTAAGCATGAAGGCATGAATTTGAGCAGCCGTATGAGCTGCTTGGAAGCCTAAAAAATAAAAAAAATAACAGTGGTTGGGGGTGGGGAATGTGCACGCACTTGATGCCGCTAAGGCTGAGCAGGGAGCCAATGACGCCGCCATTGAGGGCCTGGCGCAGCGGGGGAGCCAGCGGCACCGGCAACGTTACAGCACCACGCGCGCGGCCGAGCGACATCATCTCCCCCAGGTGCTGATACTTGAAAGGCAGCAGGGGGCGGCGGTTGATGGAGGCCCACAGGTTCCAGGCCACATAGTCCGCCTGCTGAAACGCCACCTGCGCTTGCACTTCCTCTGCTCAACATATTGTTGCACCACCGATTACAGACTCGGTCGGCTTTGGAGCCCCCTCTTCGGCTATCTGCTCTTTCCGATGCAGCTCCCCGCCCAATATCAACAGATATCCACAACAAGAGACCTCAGACAGACGCACTGAAGTACGTTGAGCATGTTATGCTGGAGTTTCACAGCCCTATGCTCGAATAGTGGCAGCACAGCATTCCCTCTCTGTTGATTTGGAAGCAGCAATCAGCAGTTCTTTGCAAGGTTGTGCAGAGGAGGGTCCAGCAGCGACGTGCCTGGGCTGTGGGTGCAAGGGTGGGCGCAGAAGTGGAGGCCTCGCAGTCACAGCCGGACACATCGCCCAGGGCAAAAACCCTGGGGTGATCCACCACTCGCAGCGTCGCGTCCGTCCGCACCGCGCCCTTGTTGTTGGCCGGGAAGGGCAGCTTCAGGGCGCTTTCTCCCACCCCTTCCTTTGACACTGGCCCGCTTCCTGCTGTCCAGAGCACCAAATCCGCCTCTAGTACCTGTAGCACACCACCATGACCATGTCAATCTGCCAGTCACAAGCTGCATGCCCATCATTCGGTGCAAATTACCAAATGCAGCTGAAATTTCAAGCGCAGGTCTCACCTCCACTGCGCCATTACCTTGCTTCTGGGCTCTTCCCAAATTCACATGTAGTGCAATGCAACTTGTGAGGAACAGCCCTATTAGAGGGCATTTGGTGCTTGCCTGCGACTGTTCGCCGGGCAGCTTGAGGTGCACCACCCTTCTGCCCGAGTCTGATGAGGAAGCCTCTGCTACGGGCGGCTGCTCTCCAGCTTCCACCCGGGTGACGAACGCGTTGGCAATGATGTCAATCCCCTGATCCTGCAGCGTGCGCCTGGCAGCCTCCCTCTGACCCAGCGGGCTGCTCTCCAAAATGTCCTCCCCTACAAATACACCAACGGATTACCTTCCTCCCACAATCTCTGCAACATTAACCAAGAGAGCCTCCCAGTGTGATGCACAAAATCGGATCTAAATCTAAACCTTTGACCTGACATTGGCTGGCTGCACATGCAACCCAGTCACCAGCCGGGAAGAACATGATTGGCACTTCAGTGCAATTCAACTGCAATGCCACAGAGAGGCTACCTCCAGTGATCAACTGCACGCGGCCGCTGCCCTGCATCCGCTCAGCCACTGTAGTTGCAAGCTCAATGCCGCAGTATCCGCCTCCCACAACTACTACATCTGCCACGCCCGGCCGTTGTTCCAACATTCGCAGCCGTCTGTCCACCTGCAAATGAAGCCATGATGACAATTTCAGCTAGCCCAGTATCCCTCATTGCTGATGCCATGCACTGCCTGCAAGACGGACACTACCAAACCAGTCTTGAGCTCACGCACGACTGAGCCCAGACTGGGATTTGAAGACACACGCTTACCCGCATGGCATCGCTGTAGGTGTTGAAGGGGAGGCAGAGCTCCTTGACACCCTCAATGCCGAAAAAGACAGAGTCTGATCCCAATGCCAAGACCAGCCAATCATACTCCACAGCTGAGCCGTTCTCCAGCATCACTCGCCCACCTGCGCCAGGACCCCGTGCCTTGACCACCTGCCCTGCGCGGCTTTGGCTGGCCGCTGGTACAGTCATTGATTCAACTGCAAAGGGGCAACCTTTGTGTCACAGCATCTTGCTCCGACAAAACAGAAGCAAGCTTACCTGAGCTGTCTCCCTGTGGCCCTGCACCTTCCAGCTCCACAGAACTGACGCCGCCCTGCAGCCACGTCCAGCACCCTTCACAGAGGGCCCTTAAGATGTCCATCCAGGACCACAAGGTTGTCAACCAGGCAATTTATGCCGTCTTCGAGGGTCCTGCAACTCAATGAAGCAGTCTGAAGAGGGACAGTAGAGACCTGGATAAAGTTGATGGAGTAGGGGGCCAGCAGCTGGCTGAAGGGAGGCGCCACCTCATCTTGAGTGGCGCCCCCATTGAGCAGCTCATATAGCAGCGGCTTGAATACAAAGCGGGAACTGCGGTCGATGAGCGTCACTTGTGGCTTGCTGCCCTGTGGCCACAGCAGGCTGTCCAGCCGCAGCGCTGTGTACAGGCCGCCAAAGCCCCCTCCCAGTATGCACACCCGGGGCCCATGCATGCTGCGCTGACCTGTACAGAACAGTGCATTGAGTGCATGCAAAACAAGTGGTGTACACATTATCTGCATCCCCAGCAGGCAAAAAAGAGATCTCAACCAAAGATGCTAATTTCCTTTGAAAGAGCAAACGAGAGGCAGCCTGTGCTTGGCATGTAATTGTATGAAAAAGATGCTCGATGTGTCTCTTAGGAGGCATGCATGCAAGTGCACACCTGCAGCCATGGACGGAGCGGTGCCAGCTGCTGTAGAAAACGATGCAGCTGCACAGATTCCACCTGAATGTCCTCTATCAGCTCCTCTGCTGGACCCTCCAAGACCTGCAGGGAACCGTGCCTATCACCGCTAGGGTGCTGACCTGATGACCTCACGGTCATTTAAAAAGTTGCAAATTTGATCAAGGGATCATACATGGCGCTTATAATTAAGTGATACCTTTGCAGGGCACTAGGCCACGTCAAGGTGAAAGGTGATCCTGGTCATGCACAGAAGCACCAGATGCACGGAAGTAACAGCTTGCTTACCATTTGCTCTATGGGAACCTTTACCAAAGCCCACACTTCGCAAGAGCCATCCTCCAGTTCGCCAGGTTGATCTCAACATCGAAATACCTTTGCTTGGGACTTGCTCGGAAGCTCTTACGCGGTGTTTGCTGCCTAGAATGGACTGGGCATGTACCATTTCGACTATAAGATGATAGTAAAATAATTCGAAGTGCCGACCATCAAAGAACGCAGTCAAGTCGTGGCACATAAGAGGAGCTTGGTCAGTGCTGAGTAAGATGACGTGGGTGCACCCTCCTGAAATTTGAATTTTAAAGTGACACAATCCTTCTATTCAAGAGTCCTCAGCAAACACACCGTGCGTCACCATGTTCAGTACGCTCATCATGGTCCCAGATGGTACTATGTGCCAGTGGCATGCGCATGCACAGGGTCGGACAAAGCCAACTCGAAGTGCACCACGTGCACGTGGCAACTTGCCAACAATTGAGTTTTTTTGCCGCAAGTATATACACGTGTAGGGTCAATGGCCCTGATAAAACAAAAAATTGGAAAGCTTAGAAAGCCTGCCCACTTGCTTAGATTCACGCGGCGCGCACACGTATCCGATGTGAGTCACAGTCTTCACAAGCTACTGATCAGCACAAGGGCGTCACAGTGACTGACACACACTGTGGCACATGGCATGGTGCCACTTTGCTGACTGCGTTATCTTGAAATACAAGGCACACTAGTATGTCTTCTGCGCATTGTCCCTTCTGCAAGGTATCCTTTAAAATGGAGGACTGCAGTGAATTAACACTTGTGCTCATGAGTGCATTAACACTTGTGATCACTGAAACCTATAGGCCCTTAAAAATACATCTCTGGTAGCTAGGACTGGCCCGCCCATGTCACAAGGGCATCTTCTTGCCCATGACAAGCTCTGCCTCCTCTTTCCTGATGATGTGGTACGTAACTGCCCCGATGATGATTGAAATGACCGCAAATGCTCCCACAGCAATCCCAATGACGGCGCCATTTGTCAGAACTATTCCACTCCCTTCACCTGCGCACATGTGGTGCGAATCAGCTGCAGCAAACACCATCTTCTCGCCGCATCTTGCGCAGTCTTTCCGGAGGTCGATCACAGCAACAAAGAATAGATCCGATCTGTGAGTCACCTTGCCTCTCAAACGTATGATAGGTCCATGCATGTGATCTCACCTGATGATGATGCCTGAGACACAGTCGACGAGAGGGAAGAAGAAGACCCCTCAGACGGCAATAGCGGCCGCATGGGCATGCCATTGGCCAGTGTGTACCCCCCACTGCCCACCGCCGGCCCCTCCGGTGTTTCCGGGGGTCCATAGGTCCCCCCGCCGCCCCCACCACTGTATGCAGGCCTCCATTGCCGGCTCGAGTCCCCCAGCTGAGGCAGGCCGTTCTGGCTGTTGGGCGTGTCCCACTGTGTCTGACCCTGCGACGCGTCTGCTGGCGTCATCTGCCCGGCCTGTGGCGCGCGCGCGGCAGAGCCCTGCCGACCTCCGGCCTGCACTGGTGCCAGCGCCTGCTGCGCTCCTGCTGGCGCCAGAGGGGGGAACCAGGTGGAGGAACCTCCTGCAACCAGCAGAGCCAAGCCAATCACTCATTCCGCTGTGCTCTTTTGCACCATCACATGGCCGGCACCATCCACAGAATTGAGATAAATTGTGCTGCACCTATGTTTTCTGGGCTCACTGGTGGCGCGCTGTTTTCTATGTTGCTGGGCAGATCACTAAAGATCAGAACATGCATGGATGATGTAAGCAGCTGAGAATTTACCTGCCGATGGGGCACTGGCTGGGACAGCAGCAGGGGGAAAGGAGGGGGAGGCAGGGATGCCAACGAGTGCATTCATGGCACACACTGGCAGGTTGTCCCCATCCACATCTGCGATTGTCATGTAGCGCGCAGCCATTGGCTGTGTGCAGTTGACTATGGTGTTGATCTTGTCGGGTGTCAGTTTGAAGGCTGCGCACAGCGGGTTGCTGCCTGACCAGGTCGAAAGCTCTGCTGTGGTCTTTGCTGCGCGAACCTCAAGGTTGACACCTGCAGAACAACACAATGTCTTGTTGCTTCGACACTGCCAAATGGCACCATAAAGCAAGTGCGCGATACTGGCTTCTGTCAGGTGAATATAATAGGATTGGCTTCTCTGAAGTGGGGGTCCGGGAGTGAGCTCACCTTCTGTGGGTATTGTAAGAGCATCGAAAGAGATGCCACGAAGGACATAGACCTGGGCAAGGTCAATGTTCCAAGACTGCAGCGGCACTGCAGGAGCATTGCAGCCATAGGGATTCACCGTCACTACGGCAAAACCGCTTGTTCCTATTGGTTTCACACTCCCAGGTTTTGTTCCTGCAAGATAAATGCCGTATGAGTTCAGTAATTGTTGGACATGAAAGCCAGTCCATACCTCGTGAGATTACAGTGAAAGTGAGGAACTGAGTCCGATTAGCTGATTGCTAGCGTCTGAATAAATCTGTCAGGTGAGTAAGCCCATCACAATTTCTGTACCCATTCTCAGAACTTACGTCTGCGACCCCCAGGTAGATCTAGTAGACAACAATAACCGAGTCTATGGCAAAAGCAATGGCAGACTCGATTGTGCTACATAAGATGTCGTAAGTAATTGATCGATCAGCTCTAAATTGTTTCGGGCCGAGTTTGTCTGGCGTTCCGGAAACAGTTTGATGAGCGCCAATCGTTCTGGGCATCGCACCGCTTGTTATCGAATTAACCAGCCCCGTCGCAAGTCCAGGAAGTGCAGGAAGATCGGATAATCCTGGGATCGTGAAGGCTTGACCATGACTGCTGCGCAAGATTCCCAGACAAATCAGCAAAGCAAGAGCACGACGCAGCACCGTCTTCCTCGCTGTAATCATGCGAATGCGCATTGTCACTGGTGCGCGTGGGTTCCAGAAACATCGCGAGACATATCCTCATACCCTACAGGACCGAAGACAACGCTCGATCATCGCCACACATCGCAGCCAAGCACGTTGGAAATTGCACATCGGGCGTCTCGGAAATTGCTTGGTCGTGGTGCCTAGTCAGGCTCAGATTTTAAAATTTGGTTTTAAGCTGACTGGTCCCATAGATAGCTAAAGTACAGTGATCAGATTGATCGCATCATTTGTCCTTCCTTCCTTACTTCCTTTTGTCCCATGGACACTCTGCGATGCGCTCACAACTTCTCTCACATCACCATGCATGGGCAAAACCAGCCACGGCAGCTGTGGCCCACAGGCCCGAACCGGCTCGCGATGGCCACATTTTACCGTACGGCGTTAGAACCCTAGGCCGTCGGCAGACTTCCAGCGGCGTCCCCACGATGCAACACTACCAGTCAAAGCGCAGCACTGGTGCATGCATATAGGTGCACTCAGCTGTGCCTGCGCCTGCGGCAGGCACATGGAGCGAGGCGGCCTCGACCCAGGATATGGACAGTCAACCCAGGGGCTCAGCCTTGCTTGTACAAGGTTGATGGTAGGCCCACCCAACAGGGACGTGCCATCAAGAGTCTTTCTTCAGCTAATCAATCTGAGGTAGTGTACATGCCCCGAGAATTCCCTCCTCAGAGCTCCTTAGAGCTCTGAGCTTTACAGCTTTATATACATCTGCAGATCTGCAAGTCAATTTTCGGGGAATTGAGGTGCCACCTGCAGCACGGCGCTTGCAAACTAAGACTTGCTTAAAGCTTTCCCAGCGGACGATCATGAATGTTGAGGGCAACAGCCATGAAAGAGTCCCTGGCTTTAAAAGTTATTGAGGAGAATTACCGTGTTCAGGGTTGAGTACACCAGTCTGGCAAATTCTGCTATTGTTGATGGACTTTCTAGTCTACCTGCAACCAAAAGGTGGCTCAGTTGATCCATTGGCACAGCCGTGCCATATACTTGATAGAAGATGTGGGCATGATGCTAAGTGAAATGACAGCAGCGCACCTGTTGTTGCTGACACTTCTAATTGGAGGCGGTCAATAGGGTACCAGGCCATTCGTTTCTCAAAGTATGCGCTGAGAATCAGGCTCACAAAACCACGCCACAGATTCAGTGTGGCGTCTGTCACCGGTACCCCTGTAGGGCAGAATTACACACTGATTGAAGCATTAAAGGCCTGAGTTCCTGCAATGAGACTAAGGCATGTGGGTGCATTGCACGAGTCGCACCCTTGGTTGCCCATCGAACCACTGTCCTGGAGGGGGCGAGCATGAGAGTGATCCATACAACGCAGGCATATAGCAAGCACTCCTCATGGTTCAAATTCTGTGCGCGCACATTACTCAATGTCAGGGCACCGCCCCCACATGCGTTATTGTTGCTGTACAATGCTAAGGTGTTGTTATGAGCTGTGAAACACAAGTTAATGCAAGATGAAAGATTGTTTGCACCTCTACGGTTGCTGATGCCATCTCCTGCCGCACTGTATCCTCTGTGTAGCCGCATTCATACAGCAGGATTGCCAGACTGGTGAAATCCTGGTGAACACACGGACTATTGCACCTGGAACACGTCCGGACAGCACACCGATGTCCCATTTGCGAAGGCATCAGCTTACCTTCATTGCTGTAGAGTACCTGATATTATGCTGAGCTGGTTCCTGCAGTATTGTATATTGTAGGGCCAACTTGTGAGCAAGTATTAAGTGTGACTCTTCAAGCTTCGGGTCTGGCAGGCACATCATCACCTACAGCAGATGATTTCATCCTTGTCAATCATCTCTGGCAGGGGCTTCTGTGGAGGGATTTGGCCAATGCGCAAGGAGATGCACGTAATCTCAGGTACATGTCAACTCAATATGAGAACTTGGTTGCAGGTATGTCAGGTCAATGTCAGGCCAATTACCCTGTGTGAATTGGTCCTAAGTTTTATACATGATGCATGGTGTGGATGAAATTGTGACTGCCAGGTCCGCTCCAGACGACAGGGCCCAAACATCCTGAAATGTCGTTTGCTACTTTTCACATCACATGTGTCCCTGCCTCTGAAATCTCGCCAAGTGAATGGTAGCTTCTCGATCTGTCGGGCTTGAATGTCTGCTGCATGATCGTGCAAACGTTCTGCGCGCAAAGAGCTTTCCAACCGCAAGACGTCCCACGTGACCGCATGTGACTCTTTGCACTTTTGCCTTTTTGCACAGAGCACGAATGGGCTCGAAAAGATGCTTTGAGAGACAAAATCATGCTAGACCTGTTCAGCGTGCTATGCTTGCCATGGGGGTTGACACCGTGCGTGTTGAGACAGATTGGTCCATGAGTTAGAAAATCGATGATGAGCACTACCTTTGCCCCTACTGCCAGACTTTTGGCGTCAGAATCAATCTTCCAGCCTTCGAAGTCTGCTTCTTGCAACTATCGCAGGTAAGAGAGACATTGACGGCACAGCCTCGACACGATCGTGATCAGGAGATCTTTAGCAGTTGGCACCCCACGACTGGCAAATGGCCTTAGCCTGGCAATCACGTGTTGATGCCAATGTTGATATAGGAATGAGCACCTTTGCTTATCTTTTGGTTGGGAATCTACTGCTCATACGTGAAGGGGCCATCTGTTGATACAGGAGAAGCGCATCATTCATCCCCTGTGCTAGCAGCGGTTCAGCGACTGTCACTATAAAAGCGCCCAAAAAAGTTGCGACAAGGCCTCTACCCACACCCGCAAGACGGGAGCTTGGACCTAACAGGTGACTGCCCGGCCGAGCTGTTGCGCTGAAGGGCAAGGAGCTTGACGTGACAAATGCCTATGATGTATCCGCATGCATGGTTCATATTGCCTACTTGATGATCAGGTCTGCATGGACTGCGCCGTCTGGACAGCCAGATGGACCGTCATTTGGAGCTGCCCTAAGGGGCAAGCCCGAGCCCATGGGTGCCACCCTTGTTGATGAGCAGGTAAGCCAATCCTTCTCAGGACATGGGAGGTAGCTTTTTACAACTAAATGGGTGTCTGACTGATTGCATTTATGCTGCAAGACTTGCAACAGTCCAGCATCTCCCAGATTGATACGTCTTGATGCAGGGTGCCATCAACTTTGCAATCTATGCAAGCAGCGCATCCTCGGTCTCTCTCGTTCTTTTCTCAGAGGATGACCTGCAAGCTGGCCGCACAACGCATGAGATGGAGCTCGACCCAGAGCTAAACCGTACTGGCAGCGTGTGGCACATCATGCTGCCAAAGCTTGACACCACACTCCTGTATGGTGCGTGCCACACATCCCCAAGCGTTCTGTGTGTGTCAGTGAGGCTGCAAAAATGGGAGTTGGGTTCTCCCAAAATGGGAGTGGGAGCACAAACGGCAGCTATGGTCGCCTGACATGTGTGCATGGCATGCAGGCTTCTGCATGGGCGGTAGACATCAGGACAAGGATATAGATGCGCCGGGCGCTGCTGGCCACCGATATGATGAGGTGATTTCTGGCTCCTGCGCTTCTAACAGCACATAATATCTCTGAACTCTTGTCTGGAGTAGTACTGAAGAGCGTGGTCGCATCCCTGGCTCAAGCGGTGTGTGAGAGAACCATGCTGTTGCAGGGTTCTGTTCTGCTGGACCCCTATGCCACGGCCATCATCGGCCGCAGGGTGTTTGGGCAGCTAGGGCCGGTGCCTCCTCTTTCCATCTGATGCCTGGATTATCTGTTGTCCCTCTTCATTGAATCTCTTGACAGGCACTTGTATAAAGATGATATGCAGGCAGGAATATGCAGGCATGTGAGCGCACTTGCTGTGCGCACCACAGGATATGCAGTATGGACCGGGTGGCGCGCTTGGGCTTGCGCGCACATGGCCGCAGGCTGCATGCGTGCTGCCGACACCAGGCACAGCATTCGACTGGGAGGGCGACAGGCCGCTGAACCTGCCCCTGGAGGATTTGGTGATCTATGAGATGCATGTGCGCGGCTTCACCTGGGATGCATCCTCCAAGGTTTCCTCCCCAGGTGTGAGCGCTGCAGCCGGCCCCACACTTCATGCTATCTGCTGTTGTGAGCAAGGGATGTTGAGAAGCCCAGCTGTGCATCTGCAGGTACCTTTGCTGGGATGACAGAGAGGTTGGATTACCTCACCACCTTGGGCATCAATGCAATAGAATTGCAGCCGGTGCACGAGTTCAACGAGCTGGAGTACTACCAGGTCAGTCTCTGACTTGTATTTCGTAATCCAACTCCTCTCAGACATGATTATTCATGCCTGACTCCCACTCTTTGAGCATTAGCAGTGACGCTGGCAACAGCACACCCAAGTGCACATACATGCCAAGATGCAGCCCTTCAGACGCTTTATAATTTGTGTCTGCGCCACCAGATCATCCCAGGAACAGACGAGTACCGCTACAACTACTGGGGGTACTCCACTGTGGGCTTCTTTGCGCCAATGGCCCGCTACAGTGCGGCCGCAGCCGCCGGCCGGCCCGGCGCGGACATCGTGAACGAATTCAAGACGCTCGTCAAGGAGTGCCACCGCCGCGGCATCGAGGTCATCCTGGATGTTGTCTTCAACCACACCGCAGAAGGCAATGAGAATGGGCCCTCAATTTCCTTCAGGTACTTTCTTCTGTTACCCTCCTCACATGAGCCTTCATCCTTTCCGCTTTTTCTAGCTAATGAGATCCTTCGTACCTGGGAAGGCCGCATATGATGTTGGTGTACCTCTAGATCCTAAGACCTCAGATGACCTCTAGATGTGGCAATGTGTTCCCCTCTTACGCGTATGCAAAGCAGGGATGCTTGAAGATGCTCCTGGCTCGGTCGGAAGAAAAAATTTATACTGTTGCACATGCTTGTCTTGTCTCATGGGCATGGGGTTATTGCAACGATGCAGGGGGCTGGACAATAGGGTGTATTACATGCTGGCACCCGAGGGGCAGTACTACAACTACTCGGGCTGCGGCAACACACTCAATTGCAACCACCCCGTCGTACGCAAGTTTGTGCTGGACGCGCTGCGCTACTGGGTGGTGGAGATGCATGTGGACGGCTTCAGGTTCGACCTGGGCTCCATCATGACCCGTGCCCACTCTCTCTGGCACCCCAGCCTACCTGGCGACGACCCCACCCTCACCCCACAAGGTGCCACCAAATTCTTTCACTTTCCTCCTGTATCCTTCCCTCAAGCCATTATGCGAGTTTTGAATCTATGTCTAGACTCCTGCACCGACCTCATTCCTCTTTACCAATAGAAAGGGTGGATGATTTGAATGTTGTCATGATCTTCCTGCATCATCTAATGCTATCAGCATGATTTTGTGCATGGATTTGAGCATTTAATTGCCATGTGGCATGCAGGCATCATTCCGGACGGCAGCGGCGTGCCAACAGGGACCCCCCTGTCGGACCCCCCGCTGGTGGAGATGATCAGCGAGGACCCTGTGCTGCGCAACACCAAGCTCATCGCCGAGGCCTGGGACTGCGACGGCCTGTTCCAGGTGCATGATTGCTCCTAAACGACAGTCACCTTTAACACCAATGACTGCTAATTTGCCTCTGCACGGTGCTCCTATTCATACATGAAGTCTGAAAGGACTCCTCCACCTGAAGAGACATCTCAAGGTTGGACGGAACCCAGATCAGGACACCGCTGTTTCCTAGCCGCATGAGTGTGAGGTCAGATAGGTGTTTCAGGCAACCTGGGTTGATAGGAACCTGCAGCAAAAGGTGCATGCGTGGTGGGCAGGTGGGGGCGTTCCCACACTATGGCGGCAGGTGGGCAGAGTGGAACGGCAGCTTCCGGGACACGGTGCGCCAGTTCATCAAGGGCACCGAGGGACCCTTCGCCTCCGCATTTGCCTCGGCCGTGTGCGGCTCCCCGACCATCTATGCAGAAGCCGAGCCAGGCGAAGGTGCGTCAAAACACACCTTCCATTGTGCTCTTGCAGCACATTTCTGCGCTCCTTGGTGCCCTGTCTTGCTCAATGCCTGCACCCCAAGGCCAGTATGGTACTCCTTGTAGCGCCGCCGTATTAAATAAGATGCAGCAGCGGGCAGAAGGTGGATCAAGGTGGTACAAATGCCAGGTGACTGGTGGGGCAACAATGGAGGGCGGCAGTGGAGGGGCGGTCGGGGCCCCCAGCACAGCATAAACTTCATCACCGCCCACGACGGCTTCACCCTGGCGGACCTGGTAGCCTTCAACGAGAAGAAAAACCAGCGCAACGGCGAAGGCAACAGGTGGCGCCCCCGGCCCAATCGTATGGCATGCGTCCCCTCCCGCATCTTGCCACTCAAACTTGTCATTTGCTGCCAATTTCATGTCAGCATTCTCCTGCATGAATTCTGCAGGAGCCAACAAGTTCTCTGGACGCTCAACACACATGTTTCATATGTTGCATCATGATGGGCACTGACAGAGGCAAGACATTGTGTGGGAGCAGGGATGGTGAGAACCACAATCTGAGCTGGAACTGCGGGGTGGAGGGTGACACGCGCAAGCCGAGCGTGGTGCGGCTGCGCGCGCGGCAGATGCGCAACCTGGCTGCTGCGCTGCTGCTGTCCCACGGCACCCCCATGATCCTTATGGGCGACGAGTACGGCCACTCCAAGGTGCAATCCATGCTAGTACATGCTTCTTTCTATGTTGTGATGGCAAGCCACCCGTGTTGTCTATGGCTGAATTGGCCCTTCTACTGGTAGTGCAAGTGTGGAAATAGATTGTATGTGCAAGGATTGACTTAGGGTCTGCTTGCAGGGGGGCAACAACAATACGTACTGCCACGACTCCGCTCTGAACTGGTTCAGCTGGGACCAGGCTGCCACGGATCCCACCGGTTACGCGCGCTACTTCAGGCACCTCGTGCACTTCAGGTGGACCAACCATTTCACCCACCACTTGCACCCAAGCATGCATGCATGCATGCATGCAGGCGGTAATGCAGTCCCTCCGACAGGATCTCCTGGAGGATGAAACTACACATTGTCTGACTGCTGGTTCCTGGTTGATGTTTAGGAGGACGCATGCAGAGCTTCACCGCAGCTCATTTGTGCATGCCGGCGCAATCGCATGGCACGGCAAATTGCCCAATGAGCCTGATTGGACAGAGGAGTCCAGGCTGGTTGCTTACACGCTGAGCAACAGCTCCGGCGGGGGCCTGTACATCGCCTTCAACACCTCCCACAAGGCCCAGATCGTGCAGCTGCCTTTGTGGCCCAACCGCACCTGGCAGCTCATCTCTGACTCTGGCCAGGTCTGTGAAAGCGGTCTTGATCTGGCATAACCCTCCAAGAAATAATGCTTTAGAGTCCTCCTGGGCGTGGCTCAGCCTCCTTATTTCTAAGAGCAATTCAGAGAACCAGTGTGCAGTGGTAGCGGGGGGGGCCAAGATCTTGATATTGGAGGGTGCCAATGCTGACTCACTCGTTTGATGTGCTGCAGATTGCGCCGTTTGATTTCCTGGTGCCAGACGAGGTTCTATCAGAGGAGGAGGTGGCCACTGCGCGGCAGAAGGTCAGCATGTGGCTGTCTGATGGCATGTACGCAATGCTCCCCTACAGCTCCCTCCTGCTGGAGTCCGTGCCTGACCTGGACACCATGCCGACATCCAGACGCGCCACAGCCTTCTCTGCTGCAGCCCCCGCCGTCACTGCCAGGTTTGCAGATGCGCAGTCCACAGGAGACCATCCTCTGATCACAGCACAACTCTATTGCTGCACATGATGTCCTGCACTTGATGTCCCTGCACATGATGTCAGCTTGCATTGTGTGCTTCACCCTGGATTAAACGTAGACTTCTCCTGCTCTCTCTGCTGGACATGACACAAAAATTGTGTGCATGCCTGCAGGTCTAATGGGAAGGCGGGCAGTGGGGTGCCACCCCAGACAACCACAGCAGCCGCATCCTCGCCGCCTCCAAGCTTTTCCCAGGGGCCTCAATCCGGGCCCAGCACAGACTCTGTAGCGTCAGCAGCAGGCAGCTCAAAGGCATCTCATGTGCAGTCGACCGCAGCGTCTGTGCTGTCCAATGCCAAAGCTCTCGCAGCAAATATTAGCGGGTCCCCAGCGCAGCCGTCGCTGGAGGCCAGTTCTTAGAGTGGCCCGAGCTGAGGTCAGGATGCTGAATATGCACACTTTCCAAGGTGACAATCACTGCGTTGTGGCATCTGATACCCATCACTTCAACGCTGGGCGCACATATCAGCGGTTTGATGGTGACTATTGAGCAACTGCTGGGAAATGCGACAAAAGCGAGGGTAGTTTGAGGTCCATATGTTGGTCTCTGTCAGGGGCCACAGGCTATTCCCCTGCAGGTCCTACAATTCTTTCAGCATTGATGCATTCGCCTGGCTCACCCCAGGCAAGGCATGGAGAGAGTGAAGTTTAGTGAGGGCATAGCAATTTGAATTCGAAATTTAAATTCTGAGTACCAACTTCAAAAGCTTTCCTAGAGTGCTTATTCTGGTTTGCCTCCGTTTTGTGGCCATGGCAGTTAGCCAGGCGCTCCAAGAGTATCAGCAATTTAAAGTGGCACCACCTTAATGACTCATTGACTTGGAATCAGACCCGCTTTCACTGATCACGGGCCCGAGCCGGTCGCGGCTGACTTATCTGCTCGCCGAGCTGCAGGTGTTTCACATTTTGTTGAAATCGGATAGACATGCGCACCCATGCTAGTAGAAATTCTGATGCTGCCATCCTATGCTTACAATGAGGAGATTCTTTTAGATTCTGAGGCATCACAGCTGCATGATTGGGGCTGACAACACGTGCACCCACCTGCATGGGCACAGTCATATGACTGCCTAATCAAGACGTCCCAGGAGGTCATAAGCCAGCATTTGGGTAGATCTTCGTGAGGAAGAACGCTTTGATCCCGGGCATTCCTCTGGCAGAGACTCCACGAAGCTCCTGCACACTCATCTAGGGCTCCTACTTCGTCGTCGTCTCGCTCTCAGGCCTATGCCTCAAGAAAATAGGAAACGCAACAGGGTGCCTGTTGTCAGCCTGCTGTCGCCTGACCTTGACACGGACATCGGCCGCCCCCTGAAGCGTCCCCAGCGTGATATGTCGGTGCGCAGCCAGAATATCCTGCCTGTCATGGCAAAAACAAGCGGTGCCCTGCCTTGGAGAAAGTGTGCTAATAGCAGGGTACCCACGGCCCCTGGAAGAGCATGATAGCAAGCACGTCAATCTCGTTATCTGCCATTTATATCTGGCAATTGAGCTAGGATGATATCGGTTACGGTTTGCGCTCTTTCCTGCCACCACTGTCGCTTGGACCCTCCATTGAAGGGAGGCTGCGACCTTAGCACCCATGCAGCTTCACGGTGCTGCCGTGATCGTACCATCAATGTGACAGTGGTCTACCTGTGTGCAGTATGATTTGCAGGACGTCCCAGTCTTGCTTCGTGCCTGAGCCAGGTGTATATGTGGCCTAGTCCTACATCACTGTGAATAAGTCCCTAGTCTCTGTCGAAGAGCATGGTCCCTGCACATCAGGTATCGCCAGGTAAAATTGATTGTTTAATTCCACAAGACTCTCTGCTTTGCCGAAGGGGCACCAAGGCAGGTGTCTCCACAGTTCTGGGACGAAGCACACGCAGGCTGGGAGGTTGCCGCAGAGGCAGCCCTTGTGTATCCTCCCTGTGTGTGAATTGGAAGGACGGATCGTATTTCTGGCCGGCTTCCAACGCTATATCTGAGTGGAGCCTGTACTACAATGTATTTTCTTAGGTGTCTTGTGTGTCGCAGGCTCCAGAAGCGCATGGAATGCCTATTGCTGATGTAGTTGATCTCAGTGGAGACTCTCCTCAGTCAGGTATGTATAACGATTGGGTGCTTCCTTCTTTACGGTCTGGTCCCTCTATCTGTGCCCCCAAGATGTGCATCCTCATGCAAACACTCCTCTGTTGTGCTTATGATTATCAACTGCACCATACATCTTGCAGCAAAGTCCTTTTTGTCATGTTTCCAAAGCATTCTCATGCGTGCCTGGGTGACCTGACCTACGAGTCAGGTGCCATGTATTTTCTGAACTCAAGCTGTGTCTGAGCATTTCGTGGCATTGCAGAGAAAGCGGCTGCATGCGGGTCACCGTTCCAGGAGGCTGACATGGACGAGGGGCATGCGCTCTGGGGCGAGTTGGATGAGTCGCCGCCTCGCTGGCGACAGGTGCGGCGCCGGACGCAGGCGCCCCGCGGAGAGCAGCACTTCCAGCCGCCGCCTCCGCCACCGCCACCACCTGTCTCCCGAGGGCTCCCCACCCGCCCCACTGCCTGGCGTGCCAGGTGACCCTCCCCTCAACCTTGTAGGTTGTGCATGCAAGTTTGAGCCTCTGATCGAGTCCACAATGGACCTTAATGAATTTTGCTAAGGAATGTGGCCAGGAAAGGCTGATCAGGATATGGTTGGGGTTGTGTAAATGTGTGCTTGTAGCTGCATTCATGGAACTGTATATGTGTGGTCAAGTTGTGCGGTGGTGCGTGCAGGGCGTCTGGTGCGGGGGGTCGCATGCACTCACCATCTGGCAGGCCGGTGGGGATGCCGGGCGCTGCAGCGGCGTTGCGTGCTTCAGGCGGAGACCGGCTGCGCACGAGGTCACAGAGCCGGCACGATTCCGATGAAGACTTAGATGATCCCACCAGGGCAATGGACGACTTTGTTGCACAGAGGTGTCCCCTCACCCTCTGTTTGCCTTGTAACCTCCTTTTCAGTCAGAACGTGGCACCTCCCTTCCTTGTTGAACTCTGCATGGTGAGCATCCCATTAGGTCCAGTGCTTAGGCTGAGCGGACAGATGTTGATGCAAATTGTTGCTGGCTTATCAGGCGGGCAGAGCTGGAGGCGCTGAGGGCGGATGAGGCTCTGGCGCAGCGCATGGATGAGCTGGAAGCGATGGAGATGTGGGCCAATGGGGATCCGGCCCCGGAGTGGCACGGCTGGCGCGCGCGCAGTGGCGCTGCGGCGGCCCGGCCGCGTGGCCAGCCACACTTCGCGGGTCCTCAGCCGCCCCCGCCCCCGGGCCGGGGCCGCCGCCGCGGCTGGGCCAATGCAGCCTCCATCGCGGAGGTCGTCATGGGCATGTTTGCTGGCGCTGGACCCCTGGCTGGTAAGCCTCCTGCATGTCTGGTCTATATTTGCACCTTGCCTCACTGTTGACCAGGTGATAGTCTCCCCTGGCATTCTCATATCATAAATATTTGTGGGACTTTGCAGTTGTGAAAATGGTTGCCTCTTAAAAGGGTTTCTGCAATTGTCAGGTCCTTTCACCGGCCTGGACGGTCCCTCGGGCGGCCACTGGAGCGCAATGCGCGAGGCATTCGCGGGCATGAGCCAGTCCCGGCTGCCACCGCACCTGCTTTTCACCGAGCGGGACTTTGACGAGAACGACTATGAGGCCCTGCTGGCCCTGGACGAGGCTGTGGAGAGCCGCAAAGGTGGCTTGCTTGTACCCTCGTGTAAGCTCAGCTTGTGCCTGCTATGTCCAGGAGGAAGGAAATGTCAGGGTACTTGTTTGCAATCTATGTATTGAAGCCTGTTTGTAGCGCTCTGGGTGTACTTGCTTATCATGTCTAACTTTTTCATCTGGATACTCAGAAAACAGCACTGGCTGTAAAGTGTATTCTTGTTCGTGATGTGCCTGCATCTTCCAACAATAACAAGTTGCAGTATTTCTATTGCTAATCTTACTTCACTGTTTTACCGACAGGGGCAAGCGCGCAGCAGATTGAGCACCTGCCGACTGTCATTGTGGGCGCATCGGGCGTGGGCCCAGACAAGGAGTGCAAATGTCCCATCTGCCTGGAGGACTTTTCACCTGGGGCTGTGCTGCACCGCCTGCCATGCACCCACCAGTTCCACCGTGACTGCGTAGATAAGTGGCTCACGCAGAAAGCTACCTGCCCAATCTGCCAGCAGTGTCTGTGAGGGATTACGCTGATCGCTACACATGCATTTCATGTATCAGAGCATGCATTCCAGTATGTACAATCTTTTCATGAGTATGCACAGGCATACTGCTCGGCGCATCGTTGTGTCACAGGCAATCCGGGCTGGTTCGCCTGAGCCCCATGGTAACTAGAGTCACTTCATCTGTAAAGCAGTAGGAGAAGTACATGGAAGGTGGTAGGGAAGATTTGTGTGCTGCATGCCTGATGGAGGATGGCAATTGAAGCATTGTCCTGCACTGTATAGAATGCCAATCCTATTGTGAGATGTCTTTGTGGACTCCATGGTGCACTTGGCACTTGCAACGGCTCAATGCCAGCGCTATCTCTGCTCACATATGAGTTTTGGTGCGCTTTATTCTTTTACTTAGCTGGGACATTGATTTGTCTTGCAGCGGAACAGAAAGTGCTAGCAAGAAGTGTATCATTTTGTACCATAAGAAGGGATGCACATTCATTGAGGTTAATGCTCGTGAAGGATGTGTGTGCCGGTTTGCCTGGGTTTGCTTTGCATTACTTTATTGATCATGAGCTGATGATATCGGTGAGATACATGGCATCAGGAGTGGATCTTAACAAGCAAGGCTTGGCTGGATGCATGCAATCCTGTAGCTATGTAGCTGTACTACATGTTCCTGAGGCTGTAGAAATATTCACGACATCCTGAAGCTTACTTGCATCATGCTGTGCGGGCCGACATGTAAATGTTTTCCTGAAATGGCATTGTTCCTGTGTCCTTTTTATCAAGGCTGTCATGCAGGCAATATTTCTGAGCATGCATTGATACCATCTTATGAGACATGTTGATGTCAACATCACTTCTACACACATAATCATCGTCTGAGGCAATGCAACGTTAACACCAACACAGTTACGTCGTTGCTTATCAGCTTAAGCGCCTCCAAAGCTGCATTTCACCATCACAACAACACGGTGTTTGAATCATCCACGCCTGTCTGAAATGAAATAGAGGATGCGCTAGCACTACAAAAGAATTTCCAATTGTACATCGTCCAGCCTATGGGCCTGGTACCTACTACACCTGTCATGCCGGCATGTGTCAAGAGCAGACCACTATACACAGTGAATGAATAACCTTTGCAAAGCACCCACGGGCCATCAAGGGACTAAGTAGCCCCTCAGTCCCTTGGCAGCGTCAGCAGGAGTTCCTCCTCAGGCGTGAGCTCAGGGTCCTTGATGCCCTCCACAACGCTGATGAGCTTGCTGCGCATCGCCTGCAGAATGACCACCGCCGTGGCTATGCGGAACGCTCTGGGGCTGATCCCCGCCCACAAGCTGGTCACCCCGTTCGTCTGCACCAAGTGCCTGAGCGTGGATCGCAGCGTGGCATACTCTGGGTGTACCTGCGCCCCAAAGCACTCTCCTTTACAGTTCCAGACCGCTTGCCCTTTCAACAAGATTACGCGGCTGCGTCATGCATGCTTTGGGCTGCATAGTGGGTCTAGCAACAGTCTGGGGGAGTCAGAGAGGAAGACCTTGGAATCTAGGAAGGCCTGCTGCCTGGTCTTGGCAGTGTCTATGGGCTGCGTGGCGAACGCTGCAAAGAGGCCTGCAGTGATGCCTGACAGCACGAGGGAGCTGCTGGCAGGGTAGTCCTGCAGCAGATCCCTATCGTCCAGGTAGCCCTTCAACACAGGGCACAGCCCCAAGTAGCTCCCGGTGTAAATGCTCTCGCGTATTGTCATTGCAGTCTGCAACCCACACATCCCCAAGTAGTCAGACACTCAGCAGAGCTGACTTACGGTATTCATATTTGTGCGACTGCCAGAAATACAGCAGAATATAAATGCGCGGGAATTTCAATCACATCTAAGATGCAGGGCGCACCAGGCCGCGGTAGAGGCCGAGCGTCCCTAACTGGAAGACAATTCTGCGGGCTTCAGCCAGGAGTGGCCGCCCCGACTTCTGCTGCTGTATCATGAGCAGCTCTGCAGGGCAGCCCACCAGTGCTGAAGCTGCCCCGGCACCTGCTGCAGCACCTGTTGCATGCTTTTAGCACATGGTTTTTACTGCCATGGGTGGTTGATCCAGGGCCAGGACAGCTCCGATGACACCAGACTAGAACAGAGGAATTGGTCCAGAAACAAGTAGCTCACCTACTTTGCCAAGTTCTGAAACGTCCTCGCCCAAAGCCCTCTCCAATAGTCTATGGGTGCCGAACTGGTGCAAGAACGGCACACAAAATCATTGGTAAACAGAGTTCTGCCTGTCCCATCAACTATGATTGCTCATGACAAAGCATGACATGGACATTGACCATATGCATCATGCTTCATCACCGCTCACCTGGATGGCCGTGATTGGCGCAATGCTCGCAGCATTCACCTGGGAGCAATTACAGGGTCAGGTGGCAGGTGGATTTTTGGCATAATACTGCAAATATGCGCAGCAGCAGCAACCTCACCGCAAGTCCTCTGTAGAGCGCCCGCGGGTGCCAAGGAATTGGCCGTCCTTCTTGTAGAGCATTCTTTATTGCAATGGTAGGCTGCAAAGATCACGTTTGAAGGGTCAGTCAACAAACGAACTTGCGCCTCGGCCATTTACTGCACCTCAGCAACATAGCAACGAAGTGCCAAGGAGCACTTCGAGCTGTGGCTTGCCAGTGGGCCCCTTTAGATTGCATTCTTCGGAACCTTAAGCGGCCTGTAGCATTCTGCGGTGTTCACCTGCATAATGAGGACCTCTGAGACCCCAGCTACGGCCCCAATGGCAGTCATCTCTGGGGCACTGAGGGTGGTCATTTTGATGATCCGATGTCTGAGATCCAGGTATAATTCTTGACCTTGTTCTGCAATCAGTATAGAAATTAATCCTTCAGATGGAGGGGACCATTAAGACTTTATTTCCCAGTATGTTCCAGGTGCAATCAGTAAAATTCCCTCACTAGCCATCGATTCTGCTGAGGACACCTTCCAGACGATGTCAAGAATTAGAAGTAGTTCGATTTTAATAACACAAATTTTCTCTCTCTTCTAAAGCGCAAATAGAAGACAGCTGCAGAAGGAAGGCAGGCAATGACGTCACGCCACATCAGCAAACTTCCGAGATTTCTGAACTTCCCTCGTTCCGGAATAGGAACAGCAATCAACGCGGGGATCTAATTGCACACGTCCAGGTTCCGTTTAGACCTGGCCGCAATACCACAATCCAAATGCTGTGAAGTGCAGAGGACCCTGAGCCATGACTCTGCTCGTTGTTGCTGCAGTCCTTAGTCTTGCGGCCGTTCACGTCGTACCGGGTTCAGCGCAGTCCACCGTTATCGGCCAATTCAATGCGAAGAGTCTCACATGGGATGATTTTACTCCAAACCCATGTTTAGAATCAGGCGCAACAGATGAGGTGGGCCCCCGTGTCGCCGACAGAGTTCACAAAGCAAACGATCTCCGGAACCTCTAGTCTTTTTGAAGAATAGTTCTTGCTGCACTGCCTCATTGTCAATTTGTCTAACGATACATTCGTTTCACCACTCTCGTAATGGCTGCATACTTTATGAGATCGAGGGCACAAACGTCTCCTGCTTGTTTTACCCATCTTGCCTAGCCAGTTCTTTGTGTGACTTTTTGAGGTGTATGCATTCAGGTTTGCACGCTATTAAGGAAGGGTGGCCCCAATAATGCAACCTACGTGGCAGGGTTCACCATTCTTGACAGGGAACACGTTATAAACGTTGGTATTGCAGATATTGGCACACAGCTCGAAGGTAGGAATTTCTGCAGGGCAAGATCGCCATTTGCAGTAAACTTGACTCTTTAAATTTCAGCCTTACTATTCCCTTTTACTTGTAAGGATGTTTATTTTTCCTTTGGCGTGCTGCAGTTGAAGTGGATGGCCGAAAGCTGTGGCTGGACGAAACTGTGCAGATGACAAATCTTATGCAGAGTTGGCACTTCCCATCGAGCGATGGCAACGTGCTGAACGTCTCATGGGAGCGTTACAACAACTATCACGCCGCCCCGAGCGTCAACTTCACAGCAAGCAAGTTCCCTGTCACAGCACCACCACATGCATGTGAAACTGCAAACTCTCACAAAGAAAAGCTGCTTGCATGCATTATTTCGACATGCATTGTCTGACGTGCCTATTTTCTTGCAGAGGCGGCGACGTACACGGTGTGGCTCAACTATGAGCAGCAGGGCAGGCCGCCTCGCTTGGCAAAGTCTGATGACAGCCCCAAATTCGTGACCGGACCTGCAGACCGAGTGGTAACCTCCCAAGCTGCCCCACAGGCCCACACTCGATTAACACCAAAAATATTGGGGCACTTGAATTATTTGAAACTTGTGGGTGCTGAGGATCTGCTATTGTGGGGACAGAACCCCACGGCGACGGGATTTGCAGGCCGCGAATTTGAGGTGTCTGACTTGGACTCGGGTTCCATCTACTGCCTCCTCACATCTCCCTTCCACCAGGCAAGCTGTTCACATTGAGGCCCTCCTTGCTTTTCAATAATAGCAAAGAACTGCACCAAATGGGCTTTATACTGTGTAGGAAGACACACCAGGGAGGGTGCTCACTGGCTGGGGTGAAATCTGCAGGTGGGGGCAAAGATTGTGAAAGGGGGTCCCACAAACACAACAGTGTACATGACTGGCTTCTCCTTCATCTACAAGGAGCACCAGATCCTGGTGGAGGTCAGCAATGATGGGTCAGGAATTGTTGGTGCGCATTTCGAAGTATCACCCCCTATTTCAGCCCAAGCAAATGAAGAGATGCGGCCACTTGTGCTCTGCTGAGTTCTGGCCAGGTTGCCTGGTTGATCACATAAGACTTGTAATGCCCAAAATCTGATGTTGTGAGTAAAGGCTGATTGGGTTTATGTGCTGCCACACAGCGAGTGTGGACGGGCAGGAGCTAAGGCTGGATAATGGGTGGTATGAGGACAGCTGGTCTTACCTCTGCTCCACGGGAGGCAGTGTGTCTGTTCTGTGGCAGCTCTACAGACCGCTCCTGGGCAACACTGTGGAGATTTCGACAGGTGAGCTCTCTTCCTTGACTGCAGGAGGGTCTCAAGTCGATGGAGTACATGGAACATTCTCATGCTACCTACCACTGCTTTCTGCAATAACTATGACTCTGCGGGATGTTGACAAAGGCTTTTGTCGATTGCAGACGTGCTAAGGATGATGATCTGGCTGGTGCCTGCCAGAAGCGAGAACCTGAATGTTAATGTGCCGCCCTACCTGAATGCGGAGACCACAGTGCTGCAGGACATCAATGACACAGGGTACTTCCAGGTTAGGACACAGCTAAATTTTCTGACCCATTTTCTGTCTATTTTTCCTAGCCATGGCACCCAGTCCTTGACCAACAGAAGAACAGATTCTTGCCTTCATACAAGAACATCATCCATGCAATTCTCCGATGCCGGATCTTTCCCTTTTGCGAGCATAATCAATTGAGCCTCCGTGGGATTGTCTGCAGGGCATGCTGGGAGAGACATATGACAGATTCATTGCTGGAGACGCCATCAAATCAACAGTAAACCCCATGCACCTGCCCGACGACAACAAGTTTCACGGCCTGGGCACCCGATCTCAGTACAAGATGGACAGCTACTGGGACACCAACCATGTGCGAACCAAACTCACCCAGCATGAGAGATTCCTGCTGAGCAAAAAGTGCACTTGCAACTGAAAATTCGGCTGTAGTTATGGCTGCATGTGCACTAAGCTGCATCAAAGTGTGAGAGCTGAATGCTGGAGTTTTTTCAGTGTCCCGAGCGCTGAAATATTTGATGCCTGCAGACTTTCAACCTGTACAATGCGACCAGCTACCCCGACGAGGTCCTGAAGCTGCGCGAGCAGAAGCACTTCCCCATGCCGTCCGCCACAGTCTTCCAGGACGCTCTGAATTACACCAACACTTACCCGCCCCAAGAGCCCAAGTGAGCCACAGCCTTTATTCCCCTGCCAGGATGCTAGGGTCGACATACGATGGCATTTACCTGTCCAGGAAAAAAAAGTGTGTTTTGAGGAAGGGCCGGTTTGAATGAAGGTGGTCAGACAACAGAATGGATGGGTGATGCTGTGTTGCTTGCTTGCAGGCAAATAGATGCTCGGAGGCTGGCCATTGTGCTGGGAGTGCTGCTGTCTGCCCTGCTGCTTTCATCTTGCCTGTGCTTTATGGTGGGATACCACCGCCACAACATCCGCAAGGCCTTCCACCTGCCGAGGCAGCTCAGCGCTTCTCTGAAACTTCCGCTGCACTATGAGCGCCACCATGATGATGCGTCCAAGAAATAGGGCTGCTGGGCACCTGCATGCGTGCACGTCCAGCTTTTGTGCGCACAGCGTTTATGCTGAGCTGCCTTCTGCAATTTGAAATGCATCCCTTTAAGGTGCCATTACTTCAAGATCTTCTAGATTACTGATCAGGACTGCTTACGTTGGGAGAATTGTGTACAGCTTCTTTCCTTGATGTACTCTATGCTTTTTGGAGGAAGATGCGGCTTTGCAAGACCAAAAGCTCAGCCCCTCCAGGATATGCACCAACAGCATGCGAGAATGAAGTGTGGGCACACATGCTGTGTGCATGAGAATTGCCTTTTCAGCTATGTTGTACTATTTTCAAGATGGGAAAGTCAAGACCATGCTTTGCAGAAGTCTGGCAATAAGAGTGGTTAAATTTAGGTCCTCAAAGGCAGAACCTGTCTGCCAGGATGCCTGACTGTCAATCGTTAAGGCGCGTGCATTAGCACTCAGTGGTGGCTCCCATGGAAGCTCCCGTGGTACATGTAAGAAGCGACTTTTGGCTCAATATCCCAAGACTCATGATTCCCATCAGGAACATAAAGATCGAAAACAACAGACAGCTACAAATCCACAAGAATACACGATATTTGAACATCAGAATGTGTCACCTATTCAGAATAACAGGCAGCGCAGTCATGCATTTGCAGGTGCACTAAAAGGCCTCTGGTCGTTGAAGCATCTCAAACTAATATACCTACCTTGAGTAGAACCTATACGGTAGTACCTAAGGTTGAATTAACACAGGGGCATCACTGCTAATGTCCTTACAAGGGCGGCACAAGCCACATGATGGTGTCATACAACAAACAGTCCTTCATCACTATGGGCATGCCGCACGCAGTTCAGCACCCCAAACTGCCACAGGCTGCCACCATCATGCTGCTGCCGCGTAGAAGGACCGGCCAGCAGCTGTTCTAGAGGCGCGCGCGGGGGGTCAGGCGGGGCTTGAGGACGCTGTGCCAGGCGGGGCCCTCCTCGGTCTCGTTCAGCGGCGACGCCTGCGCGGCCGCCAGCAGCGCGCGGTACACGTCCCCGTCGGCGCGGCCCAGCGCGCTGTTGAGCAAGTAGTCGCTCAGCCCAAACGCATCCGCCAGCCCCACCGCGTCCGGCCGCAGCGCGCGCAGCACGCCATAGTACTGCCGCCGCGCCCACTCCACCTGCACCAATACCCCGCTCCCGTCAATAAGAAGCAAAGAGAGAGGGTCTCCGCCCCAAAGGAGGCAGTATCGGCGGATCGCACTGTGTGCGCCGTTAAGCCGGGTGGGAAGCAAACAAGCATCTCCCGCTTCAGGCCCACAGTGGTCCCTGCAGACTTGCGTGCATCTTCCCAAGGATATTTTCAGGCTTCAGACTGCTGACAGGGGGGTGCAAATCCTTGCACTCTAGGCAGGGAGGACAGAAGGATGGCGGGCAGGAGGGGCAGGAGCGTGCCTGCTGGCCGGTCATGTAGCCGTCCTCCAGGAAGTCGCCGGCCTCGCGGCTCAGCGTGCTCAGCGCAAACAGGCTCACCAGCTTGGACAGCGCCGCAATTGTCGGCGCAGGCAGCGTCCCCTGCACACAACCCAGATAAATGGTCGTGCTGGATCAGCAAGTACAGGCAGGAAAGCAAATTTAAGAACACCCAAGCATGTAAATGCCCCAGATGGCTGCCAATCTGATTAGCCAGAAAAAGGAACTGTCAGATGGACACGGGCAGGTGTGCCACCTCGTCACTGAGGCGCTGGACGCTGTCGGCAAAGGTGCTGTGCAGGACGAAGAAGCAGTGTGCGCGCGAGAGCCTGATCAGGTCGACTGTGTTGCCGTTCCAAGCCGGCCCCTCGAATGCAACCTGCCCACCGCTGGCAGACGCGAGCAGATCTGTGGCCGCCACACACAGGCGCGCAGAGCGGTGCCTGCCCCACATCCTCACATCTCTTCACAACACCGATTAAGACCCGGCACTGCTGCTGCCCAGATCACAAAATAGCTAGAAAACAATTTACTTTCGAAGCATTTCTGTGCAGGGGGTTGCATGCTTTTACCCTGCTAAGAAGCCACAGCATTATATTGTCAGACACCAAATTCTTTAATGACTACAGCCGAACGGGAGCAGCAAGCGCTTGAGGGGAGCTGGGCTGATCAAGCATGGGGAGGAGGGCACCTGAAGGCGGCGGACTGGACTGCGGGGTCCAGCCAGTCGCGGGAGCTGGCGACAGGGCATCGCTGGCGCAGCTCGGCCTCTGCATTGTTGGTGTAATCCGCGCTGCCCACCCCGCCCGCCTTGCCTGCCCTGGCCGCCAGCAGCTGCTTCACCAGGTACCGCGCAGTCTGCGCACACACCCACACATCACTATCCACCAGTCTTTGCAAACCTCCTCCATGCTCTAGCAGGCGTACATAGACAATGAAAGCAGGAGAGATCCTCCTGATAATGTGCAATCGCCCAAGCTTCAGCACCCAATGGTGTTGATATGCACCTCCATACACAAATAGACTTGCAAGAGAATGCATTGGCGCTGTGAACAGGAGATGCTACTTCCGTAGAGGCCACATCGCCAGGTTTGTGGGAACGTGTGGCGCATCAAGGGGTGCTGGATAGGCAGATAGAGCGCTGCGAGATGTAAGGTGTGAGAGCAGTGCCTGCAGCAGCATGACGTTGTTGTCGCCTTCCCATGTGACGTTCTGCACGTAGTGGGTAAAGGTGGTGGGCAGCCCAGACAGCAAGCTGTAGCCGTGGCCGCCGCATGCCCTCCTGGCAGCCTCCATGCCGTCACTCGCAATCGTGGTGCTCACAGCCTGCATGCACAGAGCAACGCCTCCTCTTCCAACACTGATAGCTGTTTGTTGATGTCACCTCTCCATGTTGGGGCTGTGCATGCCAGAAGAGGGAATAAAAAGCAAACGTGTAGGTACGAAGCAAAAACATGTTCAATAAGGACAGTACCGACCTTCATGCCAGAGAGGACCGCATGCAGCTCAGGAAGTTTGTCAAAATTGCCACGGTCCCTGTCTGCCTCAAACTCTGAGTACATGGCCATGCCAGCCTTGCCCTGTCACCCACCACACCCAGCTTTCAAGGCAAATTCCTCACATATCTGCAAAGTCACTGTGCTCGGAGGGTGGCAGAACATTGTCTTGAAATGTGGCGGGAGGGCAGGGTGATCAAAAAGCAGCGCACCATGAAGATGAGGGCGTAGGAGGATGCGAGCAGGGGCAGCAGGTCAGCAGCAGTGTTCTGGTAGTCCAGCACCTGCACCTCCAGCTCCCCAGCATGCGCAGCAGTCTGCCGCCGCACAGCAGCGTAGCGCACCTGCACACAGCAACAAATCTTTCCTGGCCAGTGCAGAAGATATAACACACATGGCGCTTGACCTACAGCTCCGCCTGATCACCCTTAATCTAAGAGATTCGTTATTGTGATTGCGTGAAGTTAATGAGATCAGAGAGCAGCCTTATTTGCGGCAAGAGGCACCCACTGCAATGGTGACAGAGCGTGCCAGTGCCCATCCAGCCCCCTCCACGATGGTGGCACGCACGTACACCATCGTTGCATATGAGGCTTTCTGGTTTGACGGCGGCGGCGGAACATACTTTCCCTCTGGAGTCACCTGTGCAAAGTGCAGCATCATGTCAGTCATAAGCACAGAACTCGACGCCATGATGCCATGCTCGAGCCCACATCATCTTATACGTGTCCATGCAGTCTTTTTATTCGTAGAGCTGTACGATACACAGGTAGACTTGCACACGACACATATAGAGTCCGACCTTTGAGAAGCGCATCAGCATGTTATCTAGGGGGACGCGGACATGGTTGAAGCTGAGGTATCCATTGTCCACGCCATTGTAGCCAAACTTGGGGCCAATGTCGCCCACTTTGATGCCTGGCAGAGGAAGGTGAGTGGCCATGTCTCGGATGGGCACCACAAAAGAATGTGGCCCGTAGTCTTTGCCCTTGATGAATAGCCGCGCCATTGCAACCTGCAATTGGCAACTTGTCAGCCTTGAATTCTTGTAGACCTGTGTGTTGGGTCATGTGACTGCATGTCAATGCTCAGACACCACAGGGGTGCTGCTCTGCATTCCTTCCAAGTCTGCATGCGTGTCAGGTGATGTCCTGATGGAGAACAAGTGGAAAACAAGAATCAAGTAGAAGTACTGTGCCTCACCACATGTGTTGATGTCTTGCCCAGGCCCCCTGGCCACCACTTGGTGGCTGTGAGCGTGGGTGTGTGGATGACAAAGTCCTGTGACTGCGGGTCATACGTTGCATTGGTCTGTAAGCCGCGCACAAAGGTGCCATGCCCCAGCTCTGTCTGGGCATATGTCCCAATCAGCTTCAGGCCAAGTGCCTTTGGCAGCCACTCTGCTTGCTGGTCGGGGCTGGCTTGTGATAGCAGCGTCGGAATGAACATCTGCACACAAGACACCCCATGTATCACTGCACTAAGCTTGCATCAGCAGCACATGCATTCATCTCACTTGGCATGGTCAACAGCCCAAGACAAAAGTGACATGCTACAATGAGACGGGGCTCTGATACGCACCCCAATGTGCAGCTCCAAGCCTCCTGGAAAATCCACAAGTTTCCTTGCCTCCATGGCATCCTCCATGGTAATGACTTTCTTCCTTATCAAGTCCCTTCAGTCAGCCACAGCATGCCTCACATGAGAACTGACTGCCTTCGTGCCAGTGGACCATTGACATATTTTGGAGAATAGTTAGGACTCACCAGATACCCAGCGCTGCCTTCAGAGCACTTTCATAAGTGTCCTGCCTGTTCTGGTAGTACCGCTGAGACTTGTTACCCCAGTCTTGCTGATGAAGCAAGTCAGCAAGCTCTCCTCTGTGTAAACAACACCAAAAGCATTGTGAGAACAAGGATTGGGATATTATATCAGTTGCAAGATAGCCAGTGACATGCAGGACAAAGGGAGATGGGTACTCGTGGAGCGTACAATCTTTGAAGCTTCTCTTTTCCGCCATTCAGGTACTCAGCCAATCCCTTCGTGTCAAAGGAGGCACGATTCCTTTCTGTGATCATGTCCTGTGTTGGCTCTACGTGGGTCGCCAAAACTACATCGGAACTCTGTTGGACTAGCGCCTTGGTCCTATCGTCCACCATCCTTTCACTTTGATATAGTTTTGTGTCCATAATTTCTAAAGCACAGAACAACGTATGCAAAGGAATAAAATGCCTTAATAAGGCTTTTCTGATGTCACGGACAAGGCTACTTTGCGAGCACAAAAGTACAATATTTAGCAAATTGCGCACAAGTAACAGATGCTGGCCTTCTTTTGCTACGATGTATACTACAAATTTTGTAATGTTCTTCCAGCTGGAGCAAAATAAACGATTACCCAACACGTCACCTTTACCTGAAGTCCTGTCGGCAGGCGAGTGTAGATAGATATCGACCCTCGGTTTGTTCGTCTTCAGTGGGATGTTCACATTTCAACAGAGATGCTGCACAGCAGAAGGATTTACAATTGGAAAATGGGTCATTTCACCCCTTAGAAACAACTTCAGCCTAATAATAGTCCCAAAAAGGAAGAATCTCAATGCATGCATGCCGCTAAATAATTGTATATATCCAACCAACGTTGCGCATATGCAGGCAAACTGCATGAAATGCATCAAGTTGATATTGACCTATAGCGAGCCGCTAGATCAGCGGCTCAGGCTACATTAGGGCATTTTCAAGTACAGCTTCGCCCTCTGCCTGGGCCGGTAATGGCCAGAACATACCAAATCGATCCCAACTCAATTGATCAAGTGGGCGAGTGCGGACATGACATCAATCTACATGCCTATCGCATGGCCTGAAGGCAAATGAACAAAACAGACAAGTCCCATGCTAGTACATACTTGAGACAATCTGTATGAGATAGCCATTGCGGACAATTCAACGATACAGTGCTTCAATTGTTTGCACATTGACAAGACAATACTCAACGCATACCGCAATTTATTCTCAGCTAATACAATGAACAAACTTGGGCAAAGGGTGCTTGATCACTGGCCAGCTTGTTGTTGCTGGATGGAGAACCTCCATGCATAATGACTGGCACAGCGCAAGGACTCAAGACATCTTCTGAAGTCAATCATGTCAAACAAATTGCAGTACTTGTCATGGTGTTTGTGCTGCCAGAGCACTGTTCACACTTCCCCTGCCCGCACCTGCACCTTGGGCCAAATACAAGGTCTCCACTGCTTGTCGCACAGTCTCGGTGTCCACAGGCTTACTGCTGGTGTGACTAACCTGCGGAGGCGACGCCATTGCCACTTCATTATCGCTTGGTCCAGCGTTTGCCAAATACAAGCTTTCCACTGCTCCCCGAACAGTCTCGGTGTCTACGGGCTGACTGCTGGTATAGAGAGCCTGTCCAGACGGTGCCACTGCAACGCCAACATTGCTTGGCGCAGTCCAGGGTTCATCGAGCTGACTCATGGGTGCCTGTGAAGCGGCATCGGTAGGCCCCATGCTGTCGCCTGGAGTTTGAGCACCTGCCGAACTCTGCAAGTCTGCTCCCGGCACTGTCGCAAGCGGCGCTGTCCGCCAACTGTGATCCAGTGCAGGTCCAGCTTCTTGAGAAGGAGCCTCAAACTGCCATGCAAGCTCGTCGCTTACAGCAGCTGTACTTGGTGCCTCAGCCACGAGCACTGCTGCGGCCCTCTGATGCAGAGCCACGTCTGGTGCCTCTGCAGGGCCGATGAGCTCCATAAGGCCGTCTGCGGATTTAGGCGCCGTCGCTGCGCGGAATGATATGAAAGGCAGCTTGAAGCCCCACGGTCCGTTTGTGCCGGTGCTGCTGCCAGACTCTGGCTGCTGCCCAAAGGATGGCAGTCTGGGAAAGCTCCAGCCCAGCCCCGTGTCGGGCTTTGCTTCCTCTTTGGGCACCTCCTGAGCCACTGCTCCTGCTTGCAGCGGGGATTGCTGCCCAGTCATGGGCAGCTTGGGCAGCTGAAAGAGGCCCGGCGGTGGTGTTGGCGTCGGTGTTGGCCCCACTTGTGCAGGCTGCACATCTGTGGCATCTGGCGATAAGTGGCCGACCGGTGATGGAGACAGCTGCGGCGTGGTCGCGCCAAAGCTCGGCAGCTTTGGGAGCTGCACTCCAAACAGAATCGGCGAGTCTGCCCCCAACGGCTTGGCATTTGATGCCACCCGCTGACCAGTCAGCGCCGGCGGAGGGGCAAGCACTACAATTGGGGTTGTGGCCGGTGGTGGGGCGGGGCCATAATTCCCAATGGGCCAGGTCAGCACATTGGAGGAGGCGGCAGCTGGCACAGTGCGTGCAGCTGTTGAGGCAACGTCCATGAGCTTAGCAGTGGGGGCAGATGCTGCGGCTGCCGTGCCAGAGGCTGCCAGCGCGGCCGGCAGAGGTGCGATGCTGGATGGCACACGAGAGGCCCCCTGCGTCGCAACAGCTGCTGATGCTATGGGAGTGGCAGCTGTGGCCTGTGCACACGGCAAAGATTGATTATGTCTTGGAAAACCAGGTGCGCTGTTGTTGGACTGGAACAGAGCAAAGGGCCCTGCTGTCATACTCATGACGTTTCACCCTGTCAATAAGGACAAGAGAACATAAAAGAAAGGTCTGGTCTCGCCAACACAACAAGCTGCTTCACACCTGGTTAAGAAACCGTGTGATGGTGGTTCGGACTAAAGTGCAGGAGGTGGCAGAAGAGCAGCCGGAATCCTGCTTATGTGCTTCCCCACTCATCATCCAGAAAGTCCCATCGCTGTCCACACCTGCCAGACACACAAGCACATAGATCTGATGCGTCAGGATCACCAGAAACTCCACCCGTATTAATAGACATGTGTTGCCTTCACAATTTCCTCAGTGAGCATCAGAACTGGCCAGCACCGGGCATCGCTTGCGACTACACTTGGACACGAGAGCACCTGCACGTGCAGTAATTGGGATGGAGCCGCCATCAGCGCCTTGTCGTGTGACTGTATACACAACGGCTCCGGGTCCTGCAAGACAATCAACTTCTGTACTGCTGTACTGTGCTTGGTAGAACCCTTGAATACAGAGGATACAGAAAATCCGCCCGGCATGGCATTTCACGCATGTGACCTTTAGGGTCTGTGCACATGGATGTAAGGTGACTGGCTAGGAGCTCACCCAGCTTCAGGCTCACAGGGGTATAGGCCTGCGCTAGGGCAGTGGCAGGGCTGTGTGCCAGACCAAAGAGGCGCGCAGATTGGCTAGCATTCACTGTAACCACTGGGCTTAAGAATGCTGCTCCAGCTGATGCTCCAGAGTATGTTGTGTACCTGCATTACCACTCCAGATCATGCAAGAGATAAGGGCCTGAAATAGGTGCTCTGCCAGTCAATCGCGTGCATTTGCTGAAGTTCCAGAGGGATAGGCATGATGAGTGGGCTGAATCCCTTTGTTACACGTACCCCTGCGTAACGAGATTGATCTCAAATTCCCCATTGACAATATCAGGCTTTATCACAAAGTAGGCAGCCCCAGCCCTCGCTTGGTCCCCATTGACGGTGATTGCAGTGGGAGCAGCTGCAACATCCATGCATGTCAGGCAAAGATTAGTACAAGGGGGAGTAATTTTACTCACAAAACAATCTGAAACCGCACACAACACTCACTAAATTGGCGATTTTGTGGTCGTGGCATGGAGCAAGGGTGAAATGCACCTGTCCACAGGTATCCAGTGTTATGATCAAAAGTCACATGAGACAGGTCAGTGAATCCCAACTCTGGTGGAAGTGCACTGTGAGAATCTTGGACAAATTAGCCAGTAAAGGACCCGGGCGCTGCTATCGGATATGTTGAGACTGCATTCATCTCTGAGACAAGTGGGAGCGATGTGTCATCCCCAAGAGCCTGAACGAAGCAGTCATCTCTCTTTGTATCCATCCAATTCACTGGTGATCACAACAAAACTTGGTCGCGCAAAAGGTGTGCTTGTCACTGGAAATGTCAGGACCTTCCCACACTGCAAGTGTGATCATGACAAACATGCAGAGTTTTACAACCTACCAGATCCTTGAGACTTGCTGTGTTTGTGACGGCCCAAACAAGGATGCTGCTGTTGGCAAAGTAACTAGCCAGCACAAATAGAGTGCCCTTCTCAGCAGCAGCATGGGAGCCGTCAGCCTGCATTCAAAAGAATATTCAGCATAAGCAGCTAAAGCGCAGTGGCGTCTGTTGCTCCCATTGCTGTTCCTCAACATGATGTGCCAGCCAGGTACCCATCCTTTCGGCCCCTCACGAGCGTGCTCACACCTGTGCATGGCTCAAGTGTAGGTCAGTCGCAAAGGAACCATCGGGGATTGCCCAACTGCTGTAAGTAACATAGGGAGGGATATAGCGGCTGCCAGGCATCAAAGAATTCTTTGGGATGCCGATGAGAAGGCTTCCCTTTACACATGCACTTGTGTCAACCAATTGGACCGTAAACCTGCAGCAGCCACGTGAAATCCAGTGGGTCAAAATGCATGCTCGAGGCGGACATGTGCAAGCATGTTAGATGCAAACCAGCGAACTTACCATAATCCGTACCCATCGACGCTGACCTGCAAGAACATTAACAGGCTGAGGCTTATGGCTCTTGAGGACCACTGACACCAGCCTAGAAAGGCAAGAAAAGTCATGGCATCTGTGCACGGGCCGAGGACGTCTGATGGGGGTTGTCATTGAAGAGAATTTACCTCCAATTTGGAGGCTTGACAACTTGCTCTGGGGTCAGCAAGACAGTCTGCATGACCCGGAAGGGCTTGACCAGGACTTTGGGGGTTGAGGCCATTCGCTTGAACGACAAACGGCCCCACAAACTTGGCAGTGGGATCTACAGATACAGCTACAAATACATGGCTCCCATTGGTGGCTGCAAGGTAGAATTTGCTGGTTGCAGGGTCATAGATGCACTCTGTGCTGATCAAAGAGGAATTTACAGCAGCACAGAAATTGAATGGTGGACTGGCACTCAGCCCTGTGGTTGCGTCCATAACCAAAACAACCTGCGCAGCAGACTTGACAGTTGAAGTTCTCAGAGCGCAATGTAACTACGATAGGGGGTTGCCTGCGCACGGAGTGTGGAAGTAGGCACTTACCGGACCCAAGACATTAACAATGACGCCTTTTCCGAGGCAGAATGACGCTTCAGGCAAACCAACTCCGTCAACAACTGCAGAGAGGCCTGCATAGCTCTGCGCCTTCTCTGGACCCACACTTTTGGTCTCCTGAGAAACAGGCACATCTGGAGGCACCTGCAAGCAAAGGAAGATCCAACTATCGCAGCTAATAGTATGCGCCGTCTGATAGGTGCAATGTACTTTTGTATCTGGGAACGGCAATAGCAAATTAAGTCACCTGACCAGCTGGTATCAGAGCGCGAGGGCTTATTCCTGCTGGCACAACAAGGTGTGCAGATGTCCATAGTGCCGACTGTGGGGTGAATGAGCGGACTTTATGCCTGTTCTCGCCAGCGAAGCTTGCTACGCTTTTCGCTCCTCTTGATTGTGATACAACCACAAAGTCTGCCAGCGGCACTGTCTGTCGTGCTGTTGCATACTGTGACAATAGGACAACGAGCAGTGCAAGCAGACGGCTGAGTGGCATCTCATACTATCACATCAACTCATCATGCCACAAATTGCAGAGCGATGCTGCACTGGTGCTTGGGAAACTATATTTTAAGATGAAGGCAGCCCAGCCTGTATAGCGGGCTGATCAAGAATTGTTCTCAGATCTCGCCTCTGCAGCAGATCCAGTAATTCACTGGATGCCCTTCACATCAATAGATTAATTGTTGCCTTCAAAGTCGTGAAGGCGTTTTGAGGATTGAACTCTGGGTGGACTACTGAACATCTCAACTCTTCGTGGGCTTTGTAGACCTCCGATCAGGCGATTTCAAGTCTTGTAAACGCTTTACGGCTTTTGAGCATCATGCATTCTGCAGGAAGAGAACATAAAAAGAATTGTCGGTGAAACCTTGGCGAGAAGGGAATACGACAAGTGTGCTGCCCTCAGTACATCGATGCGATCTCTATCCCGAAGAGTAGACATGCATTCTGGATGTTTGAGACATCCGCCTGAAAGCTAGCTCTGTTCGAGAGCAAATCTTGAATTATCGGTCACGTGCAGCTTCCAAACCGCGCGGTGCAACTGCCGCAGGTTCCCTTACAAAAGCGGCAAGTAGGAGATGCCTTCATATGAAATGTGGAACGCAAGAACAAGACACCCCCACTAGTACAGTTTCCTTTCAGAAGATAACTCCTTAAGCTTCCAGGGCAACACATGTTGCCATCCAGAACAGGCGCATTCTTCGCTGCAGCGCTCTCGTTCGCCACGCTATTCAGTTTTTTCTGTCCTCAGTGGTGGACTGTTCGGCCTGTCGTGCTTCTTGCAAGTATATTCCTCGCGGTGGTAATTATCTTCCTCCTGCAGGCCTACGTGCAAGCCTGTGCCTTGTCAAAATTTTGATTTTGATCATTGAGTGCTTGCTTGCCTTCCAGGGCTTTCTCGTGCAAGTGCAGATGCAAGATCAGCAGCTGAAAAGCGAACAGCGGCAACACATGTTGACAGTGCGCAGACTGAAGGCTCAGCAGAATGACATGCTTCAGAGAGTCTTGCAGCTGGAGCAGAGCATCTGATCTGTCTTCCAAGGCTACTATAGGACCCTGATTAATTTCTGCCTGTATCACAGCGCTCTTGCGTGCAGCCTGGAGAATTACTATGTTGCCAGACCCGTACTGTGCTTTGACACCCATCAACCGTCACTTGTAGAAGGAGAACATGTTGTGCGATTGCAATGTAGGCTTGAGTAGATTTAACTGATGTCAGCAGAAGCCGCTTACATCAGGTTGCTTGTAAAAGCCAGATCTGCTTGTGACGAGGCAGCATCAATTGTTCAACAAAGATTATCAACAATGCAACCGGCTGGGCTACAGTGGCCAGCTCTCCCATCCCATTCATTTCAACTTGTGAATCGTAGCAACAGCAGATTAATCCATAATGTTCAGCGCAGCTTTCTCCGTCTGACAGATGACCATGTAGTACAGCTTGTGCACGAAAGGCTGCGTCTCATTGTCCATGACACTAGAGAGCGTCTCGATCATCTTCACAGGCTGCAAACAACACACAGATTGGATCATTACCTGACAATATTGAGCATCGTCTGACACACCGCCCTCTTGGGCAAGGAAGGCGCACTACAGCAGCCAGTGCAGCGATAGAAGGGCAGATTCAGCAAGCATAGCACAGTGGGACCCCGCCTTACCTGGACATGCTCCTTCAGCATGTTCATGACGTACTCCACCATGCTGAGCTCCTCCTCACCCAACAGCTCTGCTGTCTTCTTCAAAACCCACTGTGACAGCTTGGGAGCCATGCTGAAGCTGTACTTATCGTACACATCCCACTTAATGGGGTAGGCAAAGACTGCGTCCTTGTCTGTGGGAATGTTCTTCATCAGCTTTTTGAGAGTTGCCTTGTTGTCTGCGGGCTTCTCCGCAGAAGGAACAGCCTGATGGCCAGACAAACATTTGTGAAGTACCCCTGGCATCTCCAGAACTTCTTCAGTTGCACGTGCAAAACAGCATGCTGTTGACAGGACACAAAACCGGCCGCTCCATCGCAAGTATGTCGGACAGTGGAGGAGACATGCCTGTGTCTCCTGCATGGCTTGTTTCTCCTCCTCGGTGTAGGTGAGAGGGATGAGCTTCCTCTTGGGCTTGTCTTCCTCCTCATCGCCACCAAACACTGACAGAAGAGGCCTGCATGAAACAAACAATGCTCCTTGGTCTGGTCCTGCAGACAGAACTTGAGCACATAAGTAGGACAAACACAGTAATTGCATGGTTGCAACGCGAAGCAGTCCTTACTTGCTCGGTGGCCTGCTGGGGCGCTGTGAAGAGGTGTCTTGTGAGCTGTCAGGAGCAGGCGAAGGTCGAGCGGCAGTCCGTCTGCTGCTCTCCGCCTGCTGCCGAGCCTGCTCCTTCTCCAGTTGTTCTGCACTTATCTGAGGCGGAGGCGGCAGCGCAACAGGCTTTGGCTGCTCTTTAGCTGCTGCTACCATGGCCTGCAACAATTACAAGTATGATAAATTTGGCGCTTGAAGTGAAAGGCAAGCAGCAACTCCTTGGACAGTAACATGAAGAGAAGGAATCCAAAAGCCATGTCTCCGAGATCCAACACACAATATAATATTTGAGGTCAATTGCAGTGCTTGCCTGGTAGATGGGATCATTGACGTCCACATGCATGTTCTCATCTCCGGAGGTTGAGGGATGAGATGCCCCATTCTCTTGGTAGCTGAGATCCCCTACAAGACACGAGACATCACGCTCACCACGCCAGTAGACACGCCTCGCAACAAAAGAACAGTCAACCCTTCTGACGGGCAGCCAGCATAGCAAAAAACACAAGCACCAGATTGCATCTGCTGTCAAGGTTGTTTAAAGTCTCACCATCCATGGACTCCCCTCGCTGTGCCTTGGCTGCTCTCTCATATGTCTCAGCAATGCGATCCGATGCATCCTCCTCTTCTTCCTTCTCCCTCAAACGTTTTCTGGCCTGTGCCCTTTGACTGCAAACCCAGCGCCAATGCATCAGCTACTAAACTCCAACCAACACTCATAGACCCTTGAGCGTGAACAGACTTCACCATCACCTTGCAGGCAGAGAAAGAACACTTTGAAACAATGACAATCATTGTTAGGCATACAAGTGGAGATTGCAGCCTACCTGGATGCAATGGGCTTGCGTGCCCAAGGCTCATCCTCACCATCGCTGTCAGCATACTCCAAACTTGCACGAGATCTCCTTGCGCGCTCCTTGTAAGCTGCCCTCTCCAGCTCCTGCTCTTTTTCGGCCCTTGCCTTGGCATCCCTGCCGATGCCAGAGCAAACAGTCCGTCAGCAGAGACCAAATGCCGGTGTGCAGCACAAAATTAGAAAGTTCTGGATCAACACAATGTATCAGGACAAGGATGCACAAGGCCAATTCTGGCACACAATTTCGCAATCGAGTTTGCAATATGCTGACAGGTCAACAGCAGGTTGTCACAACTTCGCAAACCATGATGAAGAGCTGAGGGAGGCAAGCTTGATCATGTGAGAGTCAGCATATCTGTAGGTTTAGCTTGGAGGCCTCAATTGAGTCAAGTGATGTCGTCTGCTATACATCCCTGGCGCTCATGTGGGCGCCAAGCTTGCTACACAGGTCAGCAAGCAATAATCCAGGACAGATATGACAATACATCAGGGGATATCATCCCGTAGACATCCTTGACAGGCTCAGTGAAGTGCAGATCCTGCAGTGCCATATACAGTCAGAGGTTCACAGCTTACCACACTTGGCGCTGCTAAGAAACAACTCCATGTCCTAGGCAAGCAGCCAGCGTCTGTGGACAGACCACAGGTTTGTGTCAATGGGGCAGCTGATGCACTCACAAACCCACATGCTGGAAGGAGCGGCCTGGTAGGTTCAGCTGGCCAAGGGGGCAGGGGCGGGATATGCCACAGTCGAGGGGCGGGACGTGGACCCGATTGTACCCCACAGATTTTCAAGAAGGAGTCGCGCACCTCTCGTGCTTCAACCAGGACCGCTCCCGCTCCTCGTAGGCGCGCTGCAGCTCCATGTGGCGGCTCTTCTCGCGCTCCTTCTCCCGCGCGAACTCGGCCTCCATCTGCCGCTCGGACGCGCGCTCGGCACCGTCCCGGGACGGCCGGGCGCGGCGGTCGTCGTCGCGGCGGCGGCCGCGGTCGTCCCTCATGCTGCTGAGGAACTGGTCCGCGGCCTTGTACGCCGAGGCTTTGGACGCCTGCTCGCTCACGATGGCCATGATCTTCTCTAGGATGGCATTCTCCCTGCTGGCCTCCGCGTCTTCGCCCTCCTCGGCGGCACCATCTGCCCCGCCATCCTCCGCCCCACTCCCTGCCGTGGCTGGCTCACCCTTGGCCTTGGCTGCCGCGGCATACCTTTCCTTCCTGGCCTGCAGCTCCTCGATGTATTTCTCAGTGGCTGTGTTCCACTTGAGCAGCAGCTCCTGGCCGTCCAGCGACAGCTTGTTGAGCAGCTGCAGCGCCTTGAGCACTCCGTCCGCCTCCTCATACTCGCAGAACCCAAAGCCCTTGGGCTGCTGTGTTTCCGGGTCCTGCACCCTCTTCCAGGATTTGATCGGACCGCAGGCCTCCAGCAATGCTCTGATGACGCTGTCATCCACCGTGGGCGCAATCTTGCCCACGTACAGCGTGGTGCTCTTTGGCGGCATCACACCGGACACTGGCCTCGGTGATGGAGCCACTATGACAGGTGCGCCTGCATCAAATCACGCCTCCTCAGGATTTCCACTATTCGTCAATTTCTGCAAAGCAGTGCTAGCAAAATGGTGTTGATCAAAGGGAGAGACGCTGCAACACCTGTAGGGGCTGGGAGCACAGGCGGTCGGCTTAGAATGCTGGGTCTCATTGTCTGTGGTCTTTGCAAGGGCATCACTGGTGGCATCATTCCTGGTGGCCGAAATGCTGCACCTACAAAACAATCGGACCCATCAGTATGGTTTGGTAGGTGTCCAGGAGGTTGCACGCTCTCCAACGGTGTCCGAAATAGAATGCTTTGTACAAGTTTGAGATGTGTTGGCGACAGGCCTGCACACTCTCGCGATCGGACTGGGCACAGACCTGGAGGCATCATAACAGGTACGCCAGGCGGGCCGGAGAATGGCATGCCAGGCGGTGGGAGCCCGTATGGATATAAGTTTGGGGGAGGATTCATAGGTGATCTACTCCACAAGGCACTTTGTCTGACGCCAAGTTTGTTTTCTCTTCTACTGGGTGCTTTGTCAGTCCCCAGTCTCTGTTCCTGAATGGCATGCCTTAGAGGTCATTCTACGAGCTTGTGTTCCCGAACGGTACCGGTTAGATGTACTGCCTTCCAAATGGACCCATCGCAATGGCATGGCAGTGGGTCAACCGCCTTCCTGTCTAGGGCCAATACACAGGGGTAGTTGAAGCAAGACCCTTTCAATTCCTGACGCCTGTGGAACATCGACTTTCACTCAAGCATTGCAGTCACATAAATCGAATACGCATTCTGTGTAACTCAAGTTGAGCATTTCTGCAATAGACTGAGTGCCGATGTCTTTGTCGAAACACTGCGGGGAAATTCAGTAATTTTCCGATCTGTGGAGCGATCTGGCCGCGTTGCTGAGTATGCAAGTCATCGGAGGTCACAAAGGCATATAAAAGTAAGCTAGATGGTGGATGATCGTGATAGGCAGCAGGAAGCCTCAACCTCGGAACGGAAGCCAGGCAGGGTGAAAGAAAAGGTGTGCTGGAGTAGTAAAGCAAAATAATGAGCTATAAGGATATTTTGTGTGCAGATGATAATGTCTTATGCACATTGGTTGCGTTCACTAGCTAAAATCAGAACCGAGACAGTTTGCTGCAGTTTAGCTTAACATCATTTCTATGTGTGCCTGGCTTAACATCAATTTTTCTATGTATGCCTGACTTGCAGCATGACAAACCCAAGCCCTGGGATCATGACGGAATCAATCATTGGGAGGTATCCAAGTTCTCCAAAGAAGATAATCCTTATGGTCTCCTGGAAGAGAGTTCTTTTGCAATACTGTTCCCTAAATACAGGGGTGAGCGCTCAGCGACTCTGTCCTACTTGATTTGCTCACGCACCTTCGAAGTAATGTCGTGCTGAAGCTCAATGTGCTACTGTACAGAGCGGTACCTGAGAGAGATATGGCCAGCGGCGACCAAGGCACTGAAGGAGGTCGGCATTGGCTGCGAGCTGAACTTGGTAAGCAATGAGCAGAATTCCCTAGTGATCCTGGACCGTGCATAGTACGTCAGTAGTGTGAGGAATTGTGCATCCTGATCTTCAACGCTTATGATTTTGGTCAGGTGGAAGGCTCCATGACTGTACGCACCACAAGGAAGACATGGGACCCATACATCATCATGAAAGCTCGAGACCTGCTGAAACTTCTGGCGCGCAGTGTGCCATACCCCCAGGCATGCAACCCTGCAAATGCTCTGACCTCGCTGGCCTGATCTTTTAAGGCTGTCTTCTCTGCTGTGGTGATTTGTGCAAGAGATACCATTAGAACATTGTTTGTGCCTTCTGCAGGCTGTCAAGGTCCTGAACGATGACATGCAGTGCGACATCATCAAAATTGGGGGACTTGTACGCAACAAGGTGTGCTTGGTTACTGCATTGTGATTGCTGCAGCAAGGCTGTGTTTCACTGATAGGAAACTACAACATTATGGCTTGCCGCAATGCAGGAAAAATTTGTGAAGCGGCGGCAGAGACTGCTGGGACCAAACGGTGCCACATTGAAGGCCCTGGAGCTCCTGACGAACTGCTACATCCTTGTGCAAGGCAACACTGTGTCTGCCATGGGTCCTTTCCAGGGTCTCAAACAGGTGTGAATCTCACCGAAGAGCATGACTCCTGTTTGGTTGTCTGTGATGCTGTTCTAAAAGTCAACATCCTTGCGTGGGGGTGTTATTGGATATGGACCTGCTTCTGCAGGTCCGGCGTGTGGTTGAGGACTGCATAAAGAACGTGCACCCCATCTACCACATCAAAACGCTCATGATCAAGCGGGAGCTGGCCAAAGACCCCGCCCTGAAGGAGGAGAACTGGGAGCGCTTCCTTCCCAAATTCAAGAAGAAGAACGTCAAGCGCAAAAAGCCAGTGGTCACCAAGAAGAAGGATTACACCCCCTTCCCGCCTCCGCAGCAGCCCAGAAAGGTGTGATCACCTGCCAAACCTCACCTTCTGTCTTTGCTTGTTCACACCTTGCTTGTAGAGCACGGGACGCACTACTCTCGCTGCGCACTGTGCTCTGGCCGTCATGTGAATGTCATGCTCATGTGTGTGTGGGGGGTAAGATTGGCAATGGAGGAGCTGGGGATCTATTCAAGCGCTGGGAGTGAGGTGCTGAGCACCGCCTCATTTCTGTTCGCAGGAAGACTTGGAGCTGGAGAGCGGAGAGTACTTTCTGGCGCAGCAGGAGAAGGCCAAGCGCAAGAAGGCAGTAGAGCAGGCACAGCAGGCGGAGCGCGTCGCTGAAAAGAAGCGCAGGCGCCAGGATGCTTTTGTGCCTCCACAGGTGCCTACTACTCATCTTATGTCAACGGATCACACCGACGTCCATGATCCTTGCCTGTGACATGGCAGAACCTTTTGTAGAAGCGTCCTGTCAATCAATGAATTGACCACCATAAAAGCGTGGAGCTTTGGGTAGAGTTAATGAATGACAATGACGGGCGCGCCTTTTTGTCCAGGCTTCTCCAGCCCAGCCTGCGGTCCAGGAAGTGAGGAGCGCGAATGCTGACCTGGCAGAAATGACACAGTCATTGAAGAAGAAAGCAAAGAAGAGTGCGCTCTCTCCCTCTCTGCTCTCCTGCACATACAGCTGCCTCCTGACCAGTCAGCATAGTCAAGGACCACGCTGTTCTTTGGGCATGCGTCCAACCATTCTTCCCACGTACTGTAACTTAGACATCACAGATAAGAGGCTTACTGATCTCCTTTCGGCTTGTCTGGCAGGCCTGAAGAGAGATCATGGGGACGAAGGTGGTCTGGACCAGTTCTTGGCTGTCCCCTCAGAGCAGAACGCTGACGCAAGTGGGAAGAAGAAGAAAAAGAAGAAGCTTGCTGGCTAAGGACCCCAGTGGAGCCCTCATGCCGTGGGGAGATGTTTGAAATCACCGACAAAGTTGTGCATAAATTAAAATTGAATGCCAAAGTGGCAGGGTATTGATACATGTGTTTGGACACCTGAATTCTGGCGCAAACATGAGCCACTGACAAGTTGACTGTAATTGAGTTCCTGTCTGAGTGTGAAAGCGTGTCTAATGATGTTTGCACAGCATCATGGTTATATTACTAATATAGTAGTACTTGTGTACACCCACCAATCACTGAAAGCACTACTGCATGCTGATGCCATCATTCCCTCAGGGCTAGTCTAAAGCTACACTGCCCCTGGGCCAGCTGGTGTAAGTAGTCTCTGGTGACACACAAACATGACCATTCTATTCAACTTTTTCTTCTACAAATTCTAAGAGGATAAGATCAATTCTCAGCACCAATCAAAATTTAAGCGCCATAAGGTCATTCCCTGTGTCCTCTCCCATTTTGCACAGCTCAGCAGCTGCCGGTGGGTTCATGCAAAAATGATCAAACCGTCTATTCTGTACCTAGCCATCATGGCTTGTGAGTCATGCACTAGCTGGATTGAAGGCAAACTGGCAACTCATGACTGCCTTGCAATCGTTCGGTAACATGAGAAACTTGTCCAGTAAGACATCCTTTGTGGGATCCAAACGCGCCACTCCCACCAGTCTGCGAACAAGGGACAAGGATCTCAGGTTAGAGCTATGTCAACACTTGCTGCAGTGATGCAGGCCATGCTGAAGTGCTATGCTCATCAGCAAGATACAGTATGAAAAGATCAGGCTGGCATCAGAAAATAACTTACTTAGCATAGCCATCCTCATTCATTCGTTGGCCTGTTCCCCCTTGAACATCGCCTTGTACGCTCTCAGTTGTCAGCAATGTTGTGACAACCAAGGGTGGTGCCTGCATATATCAGCAGTAAACATCTTTTCAGTTCCAAAGTAGCAGCGCAGCACCACAATATAGTTGCCCCCTTGACACAACACGTTGCTCATTGTCCAGACGTCGATTTACACGGGGATATGAGTTCACCTTATACAGGGGGCCCGCTGTGAAGAGGAAGTCAGCCAAGAATGTGAGCTCGGCTTTTCCAGTTTTCCTGTCCACGAATCCCTGCAGCAGAGCACGGCACAAGTGAGCCCGCTAGCAGCGACCGATTTGGGAACCAGCTCATCTGCAGAAGTTTCCTCTCAGGGGACTGGACCAGAAGTTACCTCCAATTTCCTAGGCTGGACAGCGATGCTGAAGGGCGGAGCCATAGGTACACCTGCACCCCAACAAAGGTGGGGTTGTGAAGCACTTATGCCTCAAACACTGTGCCAGGGGATGGTAGCTATACCTTAAAAGACACAAGAACTCAACATTCATCCATCAAACTTGGGTGTTGGATGCACCGAGTGGAAGCCCTTGGTCCATCGGCCATTTTGGAACCCTTAGGGATGCTATCTCATCTGTCCACTATGTTCAAAACTGATCGAGCGTTGTTGTCCACGTGGCCTTGAGTGCTTTGGCATTAAAACCCAAACCATACCCATGAATGTTGTGTTCCGGTAGTTGACGTCAGGAATGTTCAGAGTGGCCGGGTCAAAAGTCAAGTGCACGATGTCGCCGTCCTGCGTTGCCTTCGCCAGTCCTCCGCCGCCCAAAGCGTTGTAAGTGAATGTAGGATAGATGGCGACCGCTAGCTCACTGTCATGCAGTGTCCTCATTGATGCCTGAGCACACAGTCCCATACTTGGAGTCAACGTGCAATTACTTAGGCAATTCTAGCATGCTATACTGAATCTCCTTCTGTGGGGGCCACATTACTTGTCTTCTTATATGGACATGTGTTGATCATGATTTGGATGCAGTATCGAGGAGCTACTGTGCACCTGGCCAGGTGGAGGTAGTGGCAGTTCTGCTGGGGCTGCTTCTGCGCTTCCAGGCCACCTAAGCTGCAGAAGAGGTGCAAGTATCGTGCCTGTGAACGCCACGCATCAAAGTGCTGAGCTGATGACAGAGTGAAGAGGAAGATGAGTAGAAGATGAAAGAAGCTGAGTGAAGCTGTGCATACCTGATATTGCCCGCACAATGCGACCCCTGCCGATGCCAGCTGCAGACTGATTGGTCTCTGGTGACGTTGCAGACTGCTGGCATTGCGTTCGACCGCTGAACGCCCTGCGAGATTGTCGACCTCTGACAAAATTACATGTGGATAATAGGAACAGGCTTGTCGACGAGATACTACGCCTAGTACAATGGTTCACAGGCAATGCTGTGACAGATTGCTGATATGAACACCCTGCAATTTGGATATCTGCTTGAGGCACCATAATATGTCAAGAAGTCACAATTAGCGATCTTACAACCACAAAGAGGATGAAATTAATCTGCTCAATTTGAGCGCATCAAGAACAAGCGATCCAGGATTAAATGCACTCCTCACTGCAGGGAAGGATCCACGTTGGCTCCCACGTTAGCTTATGGCCGATTGAGATTGAGTCACCTAAGCATTTCGTGCGAGCAACCTGCAGTCCAGATCATTTGTCGCCTCCTTGGTGTGATGACATCAATATTGTGATGACTGCTGCCCCTATAACTTCATAGGGTGGGTGTGAGTGCTCTGATAAATGCCACCCATTCCAGTGCGCGGTCCTGCGAAAAAGGCAGCTGCACCACTCGCTGCACAAGCCAAATTTCTCCTTGAGGCAGCTAGAGAATCTGCGAGCACTTGTCCAGGGCTTGCTAGTCAGTTTGGACGGGCAGCCTTAAACGTGAGTAGTAGTACTGTGCAAAGTGTACACTGGCTGCCAGACATTGGCAGATACTTATCAAAAGTTTGCAATCACAGTCTTTGGATGATTGCAGTGTGCACAGAAGCAGCCGAATGCACTGCCAAAAGGAGCTGTGCAGACACTCTGCCCCAAGTGTGGCTGCCCTCAGGAGCCTGATAGTGAAGGCAGGTATGGAACGGCTGATTGGAAGATAAGCGAGCCACAAAGTTGTTCTTTGGGAAGCCCAGCACTTGCAGAAATAAAACCTCCAGTACATGCAGGCGCAGATTAAAGCCAATGAAGATGCATCGTCGGAGGCGCAAAGCACTGAAGAAGAGGTGTGTCTGTCGCTGGTGTTGGATGGCAGTGATCTAGGAAGTCTGGTGGGCAAGCTGGTGCGACGCCATAAGTGTGCCTTGCAGGCAGCCCGGGAGTCGGTCAAACTCCACAATGTGTGTATATTCCTGCCGCGCATGCAGAGGTGACATCATCCTGCCTGCCCCATCGCGAGCTATGGCGCCACGGGTGAGTTGACCAGGCAATCGTGGGATGCTCATTGTGCGGGTGTCTGGGCCTCATCTTTTGACTGTGACTTTTATTTGTGAGTGCGTGCGCCCAGGTGGTGGCAGGATCGGGGCAGGGAAGCCCACAGCTGCTTGGGACACCGCTACTGAGTACTGGAGTGTTGGCGGGGTTGATGCCTTGATGGCGAGTAAGCTGGCAATCTGGCATAGACTTGTGTGCAGGTGAGACATTCACGGAGTTTCTTTTGATGGCTAGACAGTTTTTCGGTCATTATTGGAGTCTTGTGTGGAAGACTGACGAGATTGAGCTGTTGGAATCTGCGCAGGTCAGTGGATTGTTTTGGGTGCATGACTGCAAAGAGGAAGAGGCTGTCACATACGAAAGAATGCCAGCTGACCTGGACAGCCCAACTTGGCATGAAAGCCGCCCAGAGCAGATGTGGGCACTGTAAGTTCCAATGTCTATTCCTTTTGCACATGCTTGCAATCTGTGCCTGTCTTAATACTTGCATGCATTCAGTACCTCAACAATATTGATTGATCAGAAATGCGAGCGTTGATGACAGAAAGTGACCTTCTGTGTTCCCCCTCAGGCGGCCTGCACTGATCATGAGGCCACACTTGCCGCAGCACTTCTCATTCTATACGCTGCAGCGGACTTGGAGCATTCCATCAGGAGGACGATCACCAGACTGATGAATTGTGATCATGACATCATTGCCCAATCATGACTATGCATCCCGTGCAAGCTGGATTCTGCAGCTGCAGAGCTGCAGCTGCCAGCGTCTGCCACAGTGTGACGCTGGGAGCGCTCTTGCAGAGCTCACAGGCTACCGCAGGAGCGGCAAGAGCGTGCATTGGATCGTGTGCATAGGGGTCATATTGGAGAGAAAATCTTTTTGGCAACTCTTCCCTTTTCATTACAGGCGCGCTCCTGTCCGAGTCGGAGCTGCGCCGCGGCGGCGTCCAGAATCTTGAGCCCTCAAAATGGGATGATGGAATATACTGCAAGAGGATAAAGGGAGTGCAAATGCCTGATATCTAGAGAGTATTATTTTTGGATACACTTTTTCTAAAGCGAATCCTTAGCATTTGGTTCTCGATGACTAACCGATTGCCTCGGCGAGGGTTGACATTCCTATTATCAATAAGATTTCTTGGATCCGTACATTCTTCTTCCCATAACTTGTTAGAACGGCGAGGTCTTCTCCATCTCTTTCAATATTTCACGACTCATTACTCGGTGGTCGGTTCGTCAATTTTGGTTGTCTATACACACCAAATTGCAACTTAGACTTTAGGGGTCAAGAAAGACGCCTCGTCGTAAGCGTATCCAGTCCCAAAATTCTGGGACTTGTTGAGTCACCATCTTGCATGTCTTGCAACCCTGCCCTTACACGTGCCAATCAACCCTGCACCATCATGGCATGCAAGAGCTGAGAAGTGTGGCCCAAATGTAGATTCTGGATGTCCTCGTGCAACTATCGACTAGATACTGAAAGCTCATATATTTCTCTATTCAATTAAAAAGGATTTGCACAAGCTTGTGAGTACAGTTGAAGAGTTCGAAACAGATGTCAGGTCAGGGCGGCAGCAAGGAATTCTCCTCGCTGCTCTTCACACCCCGAACAGGCAAGTAACTGTGATAAGATAATTGCTCAAGTGCTGTAAGTACGCGGAATCTAGCACAAGGTTCTCAACTGGAGGCATCATGGTTCCTCCTGCACAGCACAGAACATGAGAGCTTCTCTTATTAAGATGTGAATAATATTGGAAGACGTATGCTAACCCATTTTTGACAATAAAAAATGTTGACAGGGGACAAGCAAGGGCTGCCAGACTATCGCTCCCCCCGCCCCACTCGCTCTCCATCAACTCAGGGCTATGGGCGCACCAGGAGCCATGCTGAGGGATCCACACCCCGCCGCCGCAGCTTGACACCAACAGGCAGCATGAAGGACAGCTTGCCACCGCCACCACCCTCCCAGAGCATGTTGGATGCCCCTGCAGGTGTTCTCCTTGCCCATGCAACTTCCCTTGCATCACTTCCCAATATCACTTCTCAAAATTAAGTTCTGCTCATGTTTTCATGCAAGTGTAGGCACACCTTCTGCGCCTGCAGTCCAGCCAGACACCAGTGCAGTGAGCGAGCAATCAGGTTACTGGGCGCTGGCTCCTGCCAGGGACCAAGCTGCCCACCGTGTATGCGCCTATGCCTTGGTAAGAAAGATCTCGCAATATTTTTGCATTCCATGGGCTTCACAGGATGGACTTTAACCGCTGCTTGCAAGCCCATGATTCCAGATACATCTTGTCTTTTACACAGGAGGACACCGATGTGTGGGTGACTATCTTTGGATTCCAACCGAGCCAACTGCCTCTTGTAATGCGAGACTTTGCAAAGTGCGGAGATATCGCCCAATTTGGCAATGGACGAGAAGAAAATGCCAACTGGGTGCATATCAAGTATGTGGTAAGGTCTGCTTGATTGACACTAGCACAACATCACAACCAGATTGCATGCATCTACCTGCTCGTGCCATGCAGTGATGGTGCCCTTTCTGCCTGTATGCATGGTGCAATAGCCTCTGCAAAGTGCGGGCCGAACCTCTGAAGAGATGGTGCGATGATGCTTGCTGCAGAACAAGTATGGAGCCCAGCGTGCATTGCAGCGTAATGGGGAGCTGGTGAGCCGGCAACTCATGGTGGGCGTGCAGCTGCTGGACCCAAGAATGCGCTCTGCTGCACTGGAGCTCACAGATGGTGCCAGCAGCAGCATTGGACCAGTCAGCCTTCCACGACCGCAGCCAATGCGGCCCCACCGGATAGATGCATCAGCTAGCCAGGTCTGCGCTGAATACTATTCTGCATAGTATGTCCTTTTGCACATAGGTTTCATGCGTACTGTTCAAATGAAAGAGCCGTCTATGATTGAGATCCGTGTTTAACAGTCAGGGTGTTGTGCTGCAGGGACCGCTGCCGCAGGCCGAGCGCTCCACATTAGCCAAAGTCAGGGAGTTCGTGCTTGGTTTGTGAAATCAATAGCATGCGTCTTAGCTGATTAACATCTCCAGTCAGATGCACTATAGACACGGCCTTATCGAGCATATGAAGACAGAAGACAGGTGACAAGAGTCTCCTCACATTACGAACTAGGCCACCACGGGATCTAAACATTGTCAGCTTACTACAACTTGTAGTAAGCTGACAGTATCAGATCTTGAAGATCTGATACTGAAATCTTGGCACTGCCTGATGGCATCTGTTGCTGCTTGATGCCAGTGCTGAGTAATGTTAAGACTTGATGAAATCGCGCATGCTTGCCAAGTGTAAGTGTAACATAGCTAACCTGCCAAAAGCTAGCGCATCACTGTGCAAGTAAAGCATTGAGTTCATGCATGTTCCATATGTGCCATGTTCCTAGTCTAGACCAGATCTGTGTTTGCATGCTCTGCAGACGTTCTCTACATATCTAAAGCCATGACTATGATCTAATCCACCACCAAAAACCAATCAGTAGACAGCTGACCAGGAACATGCCCCCATATGTAATCCACTTGTCCATGCGTTGCCTCCTCTCGATCACCCGCAACAAGGAATCTGACAGCCCCACACTATTCAGCAGGTCCAACATCTTACGCTGCGCTGACTGCACCAAGACACAACACCATGGTGTCAGCCAGTAATTTTCATGTACATTTAGAAACGTCCTCAGCAGTTGGTTCCCCAAATAACGGAAAGATGAACTCAAGGCTAGAATCAGATCACATGGCCTGCTGCCCGGAATGGGCGATACAGCAGTTGTTCAAGTGGTCAGTGCCTTGCGGTACCTGCTGCTCCCACAGGCACAACACAACAGATGGAAGCAGGTGAGCATACCTTCAAGCGCTCTCGCTGTCCAGCCATGTTGGTGAGGATGGCTGTGCCAGTCTGAAAGGCTTCCTCAAGAGCGCGCTTGCTGTTCTGGACGTAACCCATTGCTTGTGCATCATCATCAAAGGTTGATCTCCATCCACCAGGGCCATTTGCATCTGATCGGGAAAGTAGGTCCGCCCTCTCTGCTTCCTCAACACGCCGCCTGCAGGCGCATCGACATGAAAGCATAAGTGAATATTGTTTAGATTTCCAGGAGGCAAGACAGGACACGCAGAGGTAGAACATGAATGAAGGCGACAAGTCTCCACATGCACAAACATTCACAAATTAGCACACCTTCGCTCCTTGTGTGTGTGCTTCTCCAGGGCTGTACGCAGGGCATCTGTCTCTTCTGACACCTGCTCCACCTTCAGCTTCCACAGGTCCCTCTTAGTGTTGCTTTCTCGCAGCACCTGCATTCGCCATATGCTGTCCATCTGCTGGCTGATGCGCTGCAGCTCCCCCAACTTACCATCCAGCTGCTGAGCAAGGCCTGTGGCCTGGCCATACTGTTGATGTACCTGCTCAATTCAACATGTATCCGTCACAACGAAGGTGCCAAACGAAGGTCTGGGCTGCTGTGATTAAGGCATGGCCCGTTGAGTAGCAAGTAGATGCGTGTTGCAATCAGAAGAGCATTAGCAGCCTCTCACAAGCTCGAAACAAGGGGGCAGGACTGCATGTGCACCTGATCTCCTTTCTCGAGGTGCTCGAGGCCCTCCCGAAGCGACAGTATAAGAGTGCGTGCTGATCTGTGTAAAGTCTGCAGATCGCTCATGCGATATCAGAGGAGTGTTGCAGAGTTCCGCAAGAGCATACTTCAGCTACACCAAATATTCAATCAAAGATTTAGATCAAGTTGGCAAGCCTCAACATGGTCCAAAATTCCGACAGGTTCACACACAAACAATTGATATTGATATGGCTTTTTTCTTGTGCAGCTGTAAATCTGTGCGAGCTCACATTGAAGAGGGCCTGAAGAGAAGGTGAAGCGCACAGTTGGAAGCTGGCCTGATGTGCGCCAACCCTCAGGGGTTAGTTCCGGCCAGGGTAGATGACCTGTTTATTGCGAACACGTGATATCACATGCAGCATGCGCATGCACGCGCGATGGAATCTTTCCCTTGAGCCGTGCAGTGCTTTGTGCGAGCAATCAAGATCACACGCAAGTTGTGTTCGGCTAACACTTCCCGTAGGTCTGAAATCATGGCGACTGTCGACGAAGCCAAGTCGCTGATCAGCGAGATGTGTCAGAACTTTTATCAACAGGGCTGGGTGTCTGGCACTGGAGGTGGCATGTCCATCAAGGTTGCGGATCGTATTGTCATGGCTCCTTCTGGTGTTCAGAAAGAGAGGATGGTTCCGGAGGACATGTTTGTGCTAAATTATTCTGGAGAAGTCCTTGAGACTCCGCGTGCAAGGCCTGCCCCTTACAGACCACCAAAGCTCAGCGAGTGCTCGCCACTGTTTATGGCGGTATGTACAGCAGAACTTGGCCAGGAAGCTTCCTGCTGAGCATGGAATGACGTATCTAATATTTCCAAGGGGCCTCCTTCCATTGATTACTTGTGATCTGCGCACTGATAGCAGATATGTTTCCGTGCACAGGCATATGAAATGCGAGATGCAGGGGCTGTGCTGCACAGCCACTCCTTGAATGCTGTGTTGGCCACTTTGATTGACGAGTCAGCCAAAGAATTCACAGTCACACACTTGGAAATGATCAAGGTGCGTAGGCAGGGTCTCTGTACGAATAAGTGTGCTTACAAAGCTACCTTACTTGAAGCATTTAGCACCCGGTAGATTGCAATTGAGCTCAACTTCCTTTTGGTGATGCGCAAGCAGGGCATTGCTGGACATGGGTACTATGGCAACTGTGTGGTGCCGATCATTGAGAACACAGCCAGAGAATGCGAGCTGACCGGTAGGCTTGATACACCTGCTTCAATACATCAGTATTGCGGAGATAATCTGGTTCTCACACCACACCACGAGTTTGCAAATTGCAGACTGTGCTTGCTCTGGGAATGAGATCCAAGCTCTCTGCTCACACTCGTAGAGATGTTCTTTTTATTTAGAAGGGATGCCATTGCAGGACGGCTGCGGCAGGCAATACAGGATTACCCCGAGTCCAACGCTGTGCTGGTGCGGCGACATGGCGTGTATGTGTGGGGCAAAGACTGGATTCAGGCCAAGACTCAAGCGGAATGCTACGACTACTTGTTTGAGGCTGTGCTGCGCATTCGCTCCATTGGCATCAATGCAAGCCTTCCTCCAACGCCCACCCCCCTGCAGAACGGGCACGCCCACACAAGTGAGTACATTGCTTGTGTTCTCAAACACTGCTTCCACTCCTAGCCTGGGCTACACATATTTCTTAGATCCATGTGCCATTCAAGTTGGACAGAAGGGTCCGAGCTACTTTTTGTATGAGCAAGCCTGCTATGCCACAGATGGAGAGCATACAAGCAAGAAGGTGAAGGTGGCAGTGGCAGCCAAGCAGCCAAAAGCCATCGTGCTGGATATAGAGGGCACTGTGGCGCCCATCTCCTTTGTGACTGAGACGCTGTTCCCCTATGCGCGCCAGCGCGTCAGGGAGCATCTCAGCAGCACATATGACAGTGAGGAGACGCAGGCTGACATTGCTCTTCTCAGGGATCAGGTGCATCCCTGCGCTGTATTTCGTTCGTCCCTGTTCCAGATGCTGCTTTGCATGCTTGTTGAAAAGTGATATACCGTATTGCATTCCTTTATGATGTGGCAAGCTCAGGATTGGTGCACGTGATGCAGAGCGAGGAGGATGTGAAGGCTGGCAAAGCGAGCACTTCCATTCCAGCTGGCAGTGAAGGGAAGGATGCCGTCTTGGAGGCGGCTGTGGCCAGTGTCTTCGCTCAGATGGACGAGGACAGGAAGACCACTGCCCTCAAAAGCCTGCAGGTGAGGCTCCACCATTCTACTCTGCACCAGCTCCATCGCCGAGCACTTTGATTGATTGCTGTCATTCTCTTCTTGTCGGCTCCTGCGAGCAGGTCATCTGCTGTGTTCAGGGACACATCTGGAGAGCGGGGTTCCGGCAGGGCGCCATCAAGGCAGAGCTGTTCAGGGATGTGCCAGACAGCCTGGTGAGCTGGCGCGACACGGGCATCAAGACCTACATCTACTCCAGCGGCAGCCGCGAGGCCCAGAGGAACCTGTTTGGGCACACAGCTGCGGGGGACCTGCGCCCCTACCTCAGCGGCTTTTTTGACACACGCGTTGGAGCCAAGGTCAGCTGCCTTTACAACTGTCTTGCACTGGTATGAGCATGGGTGGCTTGATGGTAAGAGAGTTGGCAGATGAAGCGCCATGCAGTTGCACACGCCACTTTTCAACCAGCTGTGTGGTCTTGCAGGTTGAGGCACAGAGCTACAAGGAGATTGAGCTTTCACTCGGGGTGGATGAACCGTCTCAGATCATGTTTGCTACCGATGTATACGGAGAGGCTGTTGCTGCCAGTGAAGCTGGTTGGGAGGCTGTTCTGGTGGTGCGCCCTGGAAACAAGCCGCTGCCTTCTGATGCCGCTGCTCGGTTCAGGATAGTCGAGTCTATGGAAGAGCTGCTTGAGTGAGGCAATTCAGTAGAAACTCTGTGAACTGATGCGCTGTTTACAATGACACGACTTGTGTTTGTTTGGAGCAACAACTGTGTCAACAGAGCCTTCGCTCATTGACCCTGAAGACATCATTGCACCAGGGAACAAAAAGGTGACGATTTTGAGGTAGACTGCCAGCTTCAGGCAGAAACTTCAGAAGTGACAAGTCCTCTAACATTGATATACATCTTCACTGATTCAGCATGTTTTGTACAAGCAATGGCAGTTGCTCAGTGGTCCAGCTGCAGATAGCTGGCCAACAAGTATTCAACGCCTTAGAAAACCTCACTTTCATCTCACTGCTGCCAAAAGCTGCATCCGTTCTTGCATTGCAAACTTGCATGTCAATGTCACACAGTGCTTAGGTAGATCTCCAGAACGGTGGGACAAAAAGTTGCGATTGAACTTGCTTCCCTGTGAGACTCACAGTCGGAACATTCATTGCCATACTTTGTGGTACTTCCAAAAACCCAATCTGATGTTTGTGGTCCTCTACAGCATCTTATCAGGCACCTGCACTTCTTGAGGCCTCCTTTCGCAACTTTGCATCTGCTCTTTGCCGAGTCTCCAATTTTTCCTTTGCTGCCTGGAACACAACATCCCGTTGGAGGAATGTCCTTTGGACACAACAACAAACAATTCACAAAAGTGTACCCTTGAGACACCCAGAAGCATGCTGGTGTGACTGCAGTACCTGGGCAATCTGCCAGTTTGGTGCCTCTTCCAAGAGGCACTGCAAATCTTCTCTGAATCTGCTGTCTGAAGGCAGTGGCATGGAGCTTGGATGCCACCTGTCAGCATTGTCCTCCGCCAATGTCCAGTACCTGAAACATAGTCAGGCACTTCAATTAGGAACTCCTGCTGCTGCATCCCGATACTTCACTTATCAAAACCTTCATCTTGAGAAATGGCCAAAAGGAGCGCACCTTTCGCCTTCCCAATCCAAATGTGACAGCCAGTTCCCGGAGCATGATGCCACCTCTTCTTGTCGGTAGAAATCATTCTCTGGCTGGTGCACAGATGAGGAGGACAGCACGCTGTGAAAAGCATTGGCCAGCCCCGACAGACTCTTCCTTGACTTGAGCTCCCTCTTCTGCTGCAGCAACAGCAAAGTAATAATACATGGAATGCAATGGATATTTGCTAGCATCCTCTCTTAGGGGGCATGAAAACAGCTTTCCTAGCCATGGCAAATTGATGAATCAGCAGAGGCACACCAAGCCATTGGCTGCAAGGTTTGGGGCCGTGCTGTAGCGAAAGATGGACCCTGAGAGGGCATCGGGCCTCTGCAGCAGATGGTCTGTCGAATCTGCCACTTTGCCAAAAATGACATCGCAGCACAGCCCATTTTTTGCATCCACAAAACGAGCCTGTCCTCCGATGTCACCTCGAGGCCTACTTGTGTACAGAATGCCTGCAAATGAAAGCGCGCTGTTCAGAAGTCCTGTCACACATCAGAAACTCTTGCCAGAACTGGAGTGGGCTTCAAGGGCTTTGTCACCTCTCAGGTAGTATTTGGGGTAGGTTATCTCGACGACAGTGCCATCTGCAAACGTCACTCTTCGCTTCCCTCTCGCTGTCGTCTTGACTGCATTGCCCTTGTACTGCACTTCTGGCTGAGAGTACCCCGCAAACTGAAAACTGTTGCCTGCACCAAATTTGAATGCCTTCACTTAAAGAAGGGCCCGCACTGCACTTTTGCCAATGTGGCAGAAACATGTTTTCGTCTCTGGCTCATTTTTTTGGATGAGAACGGTCCACAAGAGAGACTATGTGGGGGGCCGTCGAGCACCTGGGCCAATCATTTGAAATGCAGATACAGGCGGATGGTGAGTGAGCTGCTCGAAGAACACTGTGACGCCATCGTCCAGCGTAGCCTGCCAAGTCTCCCCCAATATGGGATTGAATGGTTTGCGCCAAGACTGGAAAACATGCTGCAGCCCCGCCACAAACCTGGAAGCAACACGCCAGTGCAGTCTCATCCCTCCTGATGCTGCTCACAATCCCATGATTGAGCTGCCCCACAATATACACTGCCTCTTTCTTCTGCAAAGCGCTTACCATGTGATCAGCCACTTCATGCGAAGCACGGGGTCGTCGCAGGCAGCGGCTTGTGTCAGAATCCGTGAGTGCACCCAGACATCCGACAGCTTCTCCAGGTAGGAACGGGGCTCAAACATCTTCACAGGCATGGACAAATTGACCAAATTTATATGGCCAGTCAATAGCTGTTTTCCCATGTCTCTGATTAGCTCGAAGATTGCTCCTCGCTGCTGTTCCAGCAGGGCCCTGTTGTTCATGGCGAGGCCTCCCTCCTCATGTGCATCTGGATGCATCAGTGTCTGCAATTAAATGCACCAGTGAGTATCCTGTGCTATACTGATCAACATGACCTTAAGAATATATGCATGGCGACGCAGACTGAAGGGCCTGGGAAGCCTCTAGAGGCGGTCGGGTTGTCACATCAGCATATGCTAAGAGATATTCCCTCGCATGAAAGAGAGAGGTGGGGCAGCTGCTGACGCCTAGAATATATCCAAACGGATGCAACACCTTAACATGTGGTTTGCTCGGCGTGTTCCGGGACTTGAGGCTAGAAGAGCACGTCAGGATTTTGTGACAACCATGGAAGCCCTGTTACATTGACGGGACCACCCAAGCGGTACAAATGCTCTAAAATGTCTTAATGACATATATGAAACAGGACAGCAGTAAGCCTCTTATTCATTTGTCTTTTCTCTGCAATCAACGGCTGCCTAAGTTTTGTCACCTAACCTGCAGGAGGCCTGTGACACGCACCTCGGCAGCATCCTCGAATGAGTCTTCGTCCGACTTCAACCCATTTTCTGCAGAGAGCGACCGATGCATTGTGTTGCAAATGCCTGAAGACAAACTTTCCCTGAATACCTCCTTCGTTGGGAGCCCGCTCCCGAAACTGCTCCCTCTGAACAACTGAGCCATTCTGAACCTTTTCACACAGAATACTTCGTTCTCGAGTCTCTTATCATCATGCAACAGCTGCACAGAACACACTGCACAAAGACGCAAATGCAATCTCACTGCGGAATTGAATGAGATTCAGAACCGGCCGGGGGGCCCCCAGCTTCCCCGAGCCGCGAAGCTAATCCCTTCCCTCTGCCCCCTACAGAAGAAGGATGAAGGAAGAAGGATGAAGTTGTGTAAGAGTCAAATTTGATTTAAATATCGATCAGGGAGATATTGGCAATGTTGAAAGGGGTGACATCTATGGCGCGGGCCCTACGAAAACGCCCATCAATTTTGCAAACAGTACAGGCTCTAGCAAATCAAGAGACGGAACGGTATGGGGAGACAAAGAATCCATTCATCGATTTTATTGTTGGTTCATTTATGCTTGTTGACATCACAGGCCTGAACACCATCTTGTTGGACTCTAGGTGGGCATGTGCACGCTACGATCTGGCAGTGCAGCCTGATCTCAAGCAGTATTGGGCACTGCTGCATGCTGCTAATTTCTCTGCGGCAAAGAAAGGTAATTCTGTTTGGGCAGGCGCTCTGCATTGATCCGAGGTGTGGCACTGATCTAAGCTTCTGCTTGAGGTAGCATGAGCAAATGTGCAGCATGCTGAAACAGGCAAAAAGCAGTCAGTGGCAGTAGTGAGTGGTCCAGAAGCTGTCGACCTGCAGGATACCAAAAGGTGCATGCGCACCTGTACATTTATGTCGACATTCTCAAATTCACATCACAAGTCGAATGAAAACTTCTGGCGTCTACATTTCACTCGACATATATATGATTCTGCAGGGGCATGGAGGCTTCAGTGGAGAGGTTGCAGGGTATCCTTGGCAGTCTGAGGGCTGGAAGGGCCTCACCAGGTGCGGCAAAGCATTCACCACTGCTGGGATCCTCAGGTCTCATGTGGCGTCCTTGACTCTCTTCCTTGCGCAGGCATGCTGGATAATTTGAAGGTGGATGTGTATGGAGACAGAATGTCCTTAAAAAGCATCGGATCTGTGTCCGTGCGGGACAGTCAAATGCTAGTGGTATCACCTTTTGATCCTCAGGTACGACCATCTTTGCGTTGCACATGCATGTTGCTCTATGCTAGATAATTGGAAGCTTGTCACCACAGCATTGTTGCTGAGGGCGCTGCAGCACTCGTTGGTAAAGCTGCAGCATGGACTGAAGACCTGCTTTCCTGCTGCAGACAGTGCAAAACATTGAAAAAGCAGTCAGGGAGGCACCGCTGCAACTTAATCCTAAAATTGAAGGGCAAGAGGTGCTGGTACCTGTGCCCAGGTAGGGCATTGGATATTCCTGATGTCTGATTGAGGGGATTCCGCTTTCAGACATAGTTCTAGAAGATGTGCTCCAATTAAATTTTGCAATCACACTTGGTGTGCATGTCCACAGACCAACTGCCGAAAGGATAAAAGCCATGGGCAAGATGGTGAAACAAGAGGGCGAGTCTACAAGAGTGGCTGTGCGCAATACTAGAAAATCAGTGATGGAGCAGGTCAAAAAGCTGACCAGTGAAGACTCAAGACGCACTGAAGAGAAGAAGGCAAGTAAACGCATGGGCCATATCCTGCAGCCAGCCCTTTCCTTAGAGCTTTAGTGTCAAGGAACGCTTGCTGAATTCCTTGACAGAGGTCTACACATATTATGTGTGCAGAAGCCCTGCCATGTATAGTAAATTGACGCATCACTACGACCCTGCAGGTGCAGAAGCTCACAGATGATTTCATCAAGGAGATTAATGCCATGTGTGAGAACAAGGAGAAAGAATTGGCGGCAGTTACATGAAGTCTGTTGGGACTACTAAGCATGAAAACTATTTTGTGGGCACCTTGACTAGTCCTAGAGTACTCCTTGCATTGATGCCGAATATTAGAATCACCCTTCCAAAATTGCAGCAATACTGCAAGTGTTTGGCCAGCAAACATAATACTCATGCACAAGACCTTCATGATCGCGTCATGATCAGCCTTAGACCCTACAACCCGGGGTTGTAGCACCGCTTGCAGTCTGCTTCCAGGAGCACCTCAAACTCAGCATGCTGGGTTTACAAGCAAAATGAGTCATTGATGCACCTTCAAAAATAAAGGAAATCAGAGATGTGTGTCGGGACCTTTATAAATCCGAGGCTATAAGATCCAATGAATAGCTTTCTGTACAGTTTACAACATCTGATGTGGTGCAGTGACAGCACGTTATTGTCTGCATGAATGCAACTGCGGTTTTCGGGGATGTGCCAACTATTTGGTCAGACAAAAGCGCTCGAGGTGCTTCACACAGCAATTTCACAACCGAGAAAGTTGCCAGGTAGGCCTCCAGGAATTCCAGTCTCATCCAGTGGCAGCATTCCCAGGGTTGTTGCTGCTGCTGCTGATCCTCATGATTATGAAGTCATACGCTTCCGCTCTGCATCAAGCTGCATAATGGCACAGTAAAAATTCAGAGGACCCCTCCATCCAAGGAAACACATTGTGCTGGGTGAAGCTGTCAAGTGATATACTGTGCGGCTTACTGGGACGCACCACTTTCTTTACACGCTCCACAATTGCTGCTCCATTGTCTGGGTGTGTGGAAGACACACTGGCAAGGTCATATGGCTCCTTGATGCTCACCTGGCAGCAGGCAGGAAATGTTCCTTAAATCCACCCCACCCACTGGGAGACAGTGCATCATGCAGCTATCGATTTCTCTGCAGGGATCCTACCTCGCCAAGCACAACAATGGTTTTTCCTTGCCATTTGCAAGGCATCGTCTTTGACAGAGCATCAAATATACGCTGCGCCTCCTCGGTCACACCCAGCCCTTTCCTGGCTGCTTCAAATTCTGCGGCCTGCGGTAAACAAAATGCCACCCCCAATGAACATATGTGGTAGGATCATTTCTGTATCCAGAAGGATGCATACATAATCATTGAACGGCTCTTTTCAAAGTACTCTGTCGGGAAGTAGGCCTGCAACAGCTCCCACCTGAACAGCCTTCGCTTCCCGATCTAAGCACTTGCTGATATCTACATGTGGAAGCTTGGCAACCACATAATCTTTTGGTATTTTGGATGAGACTACTTTCTGCGAACGAAATGAAATAGTCAGCCTTATGACTGCAATCTGCAGTTCCCACCTCCAGCAAGCAAATGCCAGGAGCATCATGGATCAGGACTCTTCAACTTACCTTTATGAAGTCTTCCTTCAGCACACGCAGGTTGCACTTAGCCGCTCCTTCGGTGGGTTCACGCAAGATTATACACTTCGTCCCTCTATCTTGTGCAAAAACCTCCCCCTTCACCACCTGCGACTGACAAGACATGACTAATACTCTGAAATTTATCATCGTGCATGTGCATGAAAGGATGCATATCAAGTCCACTATTAACAGACCTCCCCAATGAGCGTCTCGAGAACGATGCTTGAGCCGACACTGTATTGATGATCAGGCTCCTGCTGTGCATTCATGACTTTGAATTGTGGCTACATCGCCGTTACAGCGGTGTGCAATAGAATTGAAGGTTGTGCTCAGAGAACATCCTTGCAGGTCCCCCCAGCGGGTCCAGCAGTGGCAGCAGTGGAGCTGGGGTCCCCCTGAACGCCAGGGATCTTTGTGTGTCTGTCTCTGATTTCTCATTAATGCTGATTTTGACAAGGTCGTAGGAATCTTTTGAAATCATTGATCAAGACTTGATCAATCATTAATGAGCGCTCATTAACAAGTTCGAGCTGACACGCTGTCACACGGTCATGGCCACGGTGGCTGATGACCACCGTCATCATGATCATCATGATGATGCCATGTTGCTGTAATCCGGGTGCTACCAATCATATCGCTGAGACTCTCATGTCGGAGCACTCTATGCTGCGCAGCGGCTGCAGTGTGCACAGCTGAAGAACAGGTGGTCAGCCTCATGCACTGCAGCAAGAAAGACCACAAAGGCCAAGATCCAAAACTTGTGGAAGGATAAGCGTGCTGGCCTCCGCCAAAGCAGCCCTCAACACTCAGTGTACATAAAAATCTCCCCATATGGAATAGTTGTGTTCCATATTCGCACATTACATTCATGCATTCCGCTGTCAGAGCAGCGCTTTCGCAACCATTCCGATGTTGTCTCCTGCCACACAAGCCATACACAGTGCTCAAACAAGCGGAACAACCAGGACGATGCAAATGTCACACAGAAAGCAGAGAAGCAAACAGCGAATATATGTAGCAGTGCATTGATGCAACGCGCACCATCGAGGTTGAAACCATTCTGCTCCAGAATCAGCAGGCGGTTGTCGCCCAGCTCAGCAGCGGCCTGTGCTAATCTGGGCAGCCGCTCCAAGACAGCCCCCACAACAAGCAGGTTTTGCTCCTGCGCCGCCGCCTTGGCGACCTGTGAATACCACGGTACGCATAACATACATGCGACAATAGCACCAGCTCAAGTGAGCAACAGGAGAGGAGCAGCCAATCCTTCATTCTTGCAGTCCAAGACATGCAGTCTGTGGCGAGTGGTGGATCATGCAATGGGCAGCAGACGTACCAAGGCCCAGTCACCGAGTGAGGGCGAGCTGCCGAGCGACTCGACCAGCAGAGCGATCTGCACGGCAAGCTCTCCCGGGGACTTGTCCTGGGGCCACCAGGGCTGGCCGGCTGACATGTCCGCGCCCATGAACCGAGTGCGCAGAGCGTCCAGGTCGTCGTCATCCCCAACCTCCTGGTACATCCGGTCCACCGCCTGCCTCGACTTGCGCGCCGCCTGCACAGCCACACAGCACCCTCCATCACGCTCGATGCACCTTGGGACTCCTTCAGCATTCCGTCGCTACGCTCCGGCCGCCATTGCGCGACTCACTCTTCTGCTCTTCGTGCCAGGCGCATGTGCACATAACACGCCTGTATGATGCCCGACGCACTACAGGGGGAGTGAGATGAGCGTGACCTGCTCGTCATCGTCCCACTCGGAGTCGTCCTCGTCCCCGTCTTCCTCTGTCTCAACGACATCGTCCTCGCTGACCAGCTCCCCGCCCTTCCAGTGCTCCACGCGCCACACCACGTCCCGCTTCTGGCGCTCCTTCTGCACCTTGGCCTTCATGCTGGCCTCCTCACGCACCTGCTTGTCCCGCTTGCGCTTCTCCTGCAGCCGCACCTCGTCCGCCACCTCGCGCGGCGCTGTGCTCCTCGCGGCCTGCACAGCCACTCTGCATACCTCAAGAGCCAGCCTCCAACCAGAGACACGATCGCTCCAGCCTTGCTCAACCTTGGGCCTGTTGAAGCATGGATAGTCTCTCCAGGCTGTAGATCAGCTCGAGAGGGGGAAGGCCACCACCTGCACACGCCGGTACAGCTCCTGGCGCCTGCCGTCTGTGGACAGGCCGCGCGCTGCCAGCTCTCCACGCAGCTGTCCCACTGTGAGCTTTGAGGCGGAGATGACTGCGCCGTCCTCGGTGACGGCAAAGCCGCCAGGCCCAATGAGGACGCCCTCAACCTCTTGCAAGTCGACCTCGTCATCCTCCTCCGACTGCTTCTTCGTCAACCCTGCATGCGAGGGCCCGGCTATCAGGGTGAGGATCACCCAGCGCGTCTTGCTGGAAATTCTGCGACAAAACTGCTACAAGAGTGCACGCAGAGTTACCCTCCACACAGCAGGAAACATTGTCCACGTGACAGCACAAAAGCTTGCACCTTCAACGCTGCGCATGCTGCGAGCACTGTCCAGCGCAGCTGGCAACCATGATGAGATGAATGAGCCGCCAGCGCTGCCTATGGGCTGCATGGCATCATCAGGCAGCTGCCTGCTGTCTTCTTGTGCCACCGTCAGGACTCGCAGAATGTCGGCGGGCTGGTTATCGCGCGCCAGGGACATCAGCAGGTGCATGAAGACTCCGTCGGACAGGTATTGTGTAGCGGTTCCCGGCAGTGACAGCTTCACCATGTCCTCAAAGGCCATCATGGCAAACTGCAACACATGCAGCCAGTCTGCTTAGCAAAGCATGCCAGGCAATTTAGGTAGAAATCCTATGTGAGATCATTAACAGGCTCATGGGTAGCAACCAGCAGACAATTGTTGCTCGGTGAAAACAGCTAGGTAAGCTTTCCCATGGGGTAAAATCCTGCCTATGCCAGATGCGCGCATGCCTAGCTCACCTCTGTGTTGCACTCCAGCAAGTGCACATCCACAAAGAGGGCGTGCGTCCTCTTGTTCCATTTCAGCCCTGCCTTGATCATGTCACCCTTTACCTCCTGAAGTGTCTCAACAACAGCGTTGCCCCCTTCTCTTCTCAAGGCCCATATGCAACCCTGTGATACATTGGCCACTGTTGTTTGAAGGCTCCACTGAGAGAAAGTTGCATCAGGAAAATAATTTTCACATGGCTGCAAAACACCACATGGCATCTCAGCACCTGTGTGATGGCATTGTATGTGTCGGCATTGGGCCTGCACCCAACCCCCAGCCTGCCCTCTTGCATCTCCTTCAGTGGGCCGCTCATTGCTGTGTGCACCGACACGTTCCTAGCCTCAGCAAAGACGAGGGGATTGGCATGCCGCGCCTCTGGCTGTATGCCCGCTTCCTGCACATCAGCAGTGCTGCACTGTCAAATGAGCGCAGGCATCCGTTTGTCTTGAGTTTTATCAGATTAAATCCACAGCACGGCCCCTCTGCTTGCATCGCTGAGTCATTACCTGCAGCTCTTGCCGCACGATCTGCTCGGCCTCATCAACCAGGTCGTCTTGTGTGCACATCCAGGCTATAAGGTTTTCGTAGAGATCGGCATCTGGGTACCAGCCATCTAAGCGCCCCTTTTGCACCAATTGATATGCATCGTCGGGGTACCTGGACCACAATGAACAAGATTTAAGCAACATTGCAGGAATTAGGTACAGTGGACTGGCACGTATCTGACAGGTGATGGGTTTGCAGTGCTTACTAGTGCAATACTGAGGTCTAGATTTATGTTTCTCACCCAAATTTGAAGTAGTCTTTGCAAAGAAGGAGCCATCCTCTTCGAGCATCAATCCCAGCAGACAACATGCTCTGGAACACCTTGAAGGCGGCGGTCTTGTCGCCATCCACCATTTGAGCATGCATCAGCACAAGATATGTCTCCGCAATGGGCTGCAGTCCTGTCGAGAGGGAAGCACCCCATTGTGTAAAATGTCAAATTGAGGAGGGACATGTGTCCCTCACAGGATTGAAAGGCAGAAGGCACAATGCTTGTGCAGACAGGGCAGCGAATGCCCACCTTCCTTCACTGCTCTACGCACTGCTGAGAGAGCACCCTGGGAGTTCCGCGACCTGCAATAGGCGCAGATGAGGCCATGGTAGGCACGCGGTCCAGGCTCGAGGCCAACCATTGCCATCTCTCGCAAAGCTGTCTCAGCGTCATCCGACCTCCCATCCTTTGCTGCTGCCAACATTCTCCTGGGGGCATGGTCATGGGATGGTTTGAAAAAGGGCAGAAACAAGGTAGCAACAGGTGTATTGGGGAATTGGACACGACCAAGCAAGCCAGGACAGCGTGCCCACCTGTGATATGGACCCCGCTCTTCCGCGTTCTCATTCATCTCTGTTTTGTGAGAATGCAAAGACAACGACTGTGCTGGCCGCTGATGTGTCCCACTGCTGGTCGTCTGCTGCGTCTCTGAAGCTTCCTGATCAGATTTTTCTGATCTCTGTGATACATCATCTGCAGGACAGCAAGCCTGGTACTTCAGTTAGGGAATTCAAGCATACTATTCAGCATAGGCAAATGTGCTGCACCCATGCAGTTGTAGTGGGCACTGCTGTGACAGGAAACAAGATCATGGATCGCGGAGATACCCCACTGGAAATAATCTTGCACGGGAAACCCAAGTTTATCTTCCAGGGACACTATGTGGGCTTCAGTATGTCTTCAGTGTCAGCTTGTCAGCAGCTAGCCATACCTGCTACAACGGACTCCCGTGTCTGTGCAGCGTGTAACCGTGGGCAAATGAATAGTCTGTCGGTTGCATCGCCTTTCTTCCCGTGCATACCGTGCTGAGCCAACCTTGCACGACTGACAGAAAATTTTCTCGTCCCAAACAACGGACAGAGACCTTCTCCAACGTGCCTGGTGTGAAAGGCTTTCATTCTAGCCCTTGTGTTCCTTCAGCAACTTCCAAAATTTGATTTCACATCAATCGTACAATATCTTAGGCCAATTCAGTGTCTGCCAACGTCAGTGTCTGAGCCAATATGACTCCTGAAAACTAGCAACAGGCCTTGATTATGTGCGGGATGCCATAAAACTTCAGACGTGATGAATACCAAGATACCACCTTCTATAGAAGTACCTTGCAATTAGGAATTAAGTCGCAGCCTTGCCAGCAGTCCTCGGATAAAGACGCCGCCCTAGACTGGGGCAAACTCATTGGATCACTTGCAGACGACCATCATGCCCATTCAAGGCACTGTGAAATAGCAGGGATGCTTTCAGAATGCGGGCAGTCCCGCTTCGCACTGCTCGGGAGCCCTTCAATGTGGCGGGCTTCCGCACCTCTCCTAGCACACTTCTCCAAGGACGTTGGCTTTGCTTGTTCTCGTCCTCGCCTGCATTCTAGGTGAGCATCATGTTATTTTGTTTCGTTGTGCTGAGATTGCCCCATGTCCAGCATGCAAACCTGTCAGCCTTGTGTAAGCCTCCCAGATCGCATGCCCACCATGGGCAGATCGCAGTCTTTGCTTGATTTGATCCAGGTAAACGAGTCCAGTGCATCCGTTACAAATCTAATATTAAGCAATGCAATGAATATGGTGTTATTTCATTCAGGCATTGGAGTTCAGGGCACTGCAGAAAGTGGCAGTGTGGTGTGTCTACAGTTCCACGGGACACAGACAGCAGTAGAACAAGCATTGCCAGCCCAGAACTACCTGTGTCCACAGCGTATCCATTCACAGAGCTGGAGGCCAAATGGCAGGACTTCTGGCTTCGCAACAAGACCTTCAGAACTCCAGACATCGGCGAGCTGGACACATCGAAACCCAAGGCCTACATTTTAGACATGTTCCCATATCCCAGCGGTGCAGGACTTCACGTTGGGCACCCAGGTTGGGCCCTTCACACTTGCATTGCTATTTCGATGCTTGCTGCCACTGCAAACGTGCTGAAGGAAATGTGTTGCAATGCAGCTGGTTACACAGCGACAGACATCCTGGCAAGGTTGAAGCGCATGCAGGTAAAGAAAATCCATTCATTTGTGGTCACATCTCGAGCTGCCAAAGACATCCATGGCAATTTAAAAGTCATGGGCAAAATTGGCGAATGACTAAAAATCAGTGTGTAGGGAGCAAACGTGCTGCATCCAATCGGATGGGATGCTTTTGGTCTGCCAGCCGAGCAGTATGCCCTCCAGACTGGGACACATCCGCGAGTCACCACAGAGCGAAACGTCAATCGCTTCCGGCAACAGCTGCAGTCACTGGGTGAGTTTTTGGAACTTCTGCAGGAAGCAGAGTGTGCCATTGCCAGAACTGACATGGTAGGAGGGCTTCTAAAATCTGTCTGCATGTCCGAGGTGGGCACATGCTGTGCAGGGTTCTCGTATGACTGGGACAGGGAGGTGTCGACGACAGATCCAGAGTATTACAAATGGACCCAATGGATCTTCCTGCAACTCTTCAATAAGGGGCTGGCCTACCAGGCGGAGGTGCCTGTCAACTGGTGCCCTGCTCTTGGCACTGTGCTGGCCAATGAGGAGGTCATCGATGGCAAGAGTGAGCGGGGTGACCACCCGGTTGTACGCCTGCCCATGAAGCAGGTACGAGGATGTTCTGCTAAAGATGGCCCATGGACTTTCAGGCAAGCAGGAGGGAGTCTTCGCCTGTATCCAATTTTACCAGTCTTTTTTGTGTGGGCTGAGTTAGGATTGTGATTCTGTACAGTGGATGCTGCGGATCACCCAGTATGCACAGCGCCTGCTGGATGATTTGGATGAGCTGGACTGGCCAGACAGCATCAAGGACATGCAGCGCAACTGGATTGGGCGCTCTGAGGGCGCAACCATCACCTTTGGCTTGCAAGGTGCATTCTCTGCAGTGCAACTTGAAAAGCACAGAGATTGCATGCCTCCCGGTGGTAACTGTGAAGTCTTGATATGCAGGAGGCGATGGGACTTCTTTACCTGATGGCTGTCAATTGTCAGTGTACACCACCCGACCAGACACCATCTTTGGGGCCACCTACATGGTCCTCGCGCCAGAGCACCCACTGCTGGATAGCCTGACAACAGCAGAACAGAAGATAGATGTCAATAAGTACATGAGAAAGGCAGCCCTGAAATCAGATCTGGAGCGCACAGAGCTGCAGAAAGTGAAGACCGGCGTCTTCACAGGTAATTTATTCAAAGAGAAAGATGTGGTCTCGGGCATTGTGCTGCTAGAAGGTTGTGCATTCGATGCATGGAGGTGCCAACACTTAGAAGGGTAATTTTTGTGCAGGCAGTCATGCAATCAACCCTGCCACCGGTAAAGCTGTGCCCATTTGGGTGGCTGACTACGTGCTGGGTAGCTATGGCAGCGGTGCCATAATGGCTGTGCCAGCTCACGACACCCGGGACTATGAGTTTGCCACGCAGTATCAGCTCCCGGTGGTGAGGGTGGTGCAGGGGCCCAGCGGCGAGGACAATGAGCTGCCCTTCACAGGTATATTCCCCAGCATGCTCTGCGCACATTGAGCGCTCACTCATATACAGATCAGGCGAAGCGGGGCATGGAGCAGGCAATGTCTTGAGTCCTATCTGGGGTTGCAGGGAAGGGAACAGCAACAAGCTCCAGCTGTGCGGCCGCGGGGCTGAGCTTGGATGGGCAGGGGACAGCGGAAGCAGCAGCGTCGGTGGTCAGGTGGCTTGAGCAGCAGGGTAAAGGCGCCGCACAGATTAACTTTAAGCTGCGGGACTGGCTCTTTGCGAGGCAGCGGTACTGGGGCGAGCCCTTCCCCATCGTCTATGCTGAGGGATCCGATGTGCGCTGCCAATCCTTTCAATTCCCGCCCGAGACATCGTCAGTGCTGCCATTATTGGATGCAGTTTATCTGCAGAGGAAAAGGCAGCCATTTGCACACAATGATGCATGCCTTGGTTTGCAGGAGCCTGAGGGCATCAGCGAGGAAGATCTTCCTTTGACCCTGCCTGAGACTGACAACTTCAGGCCCAGCGGCACTCCCGAGTCACCACTGGCGAACATCACGGAATGGGTACACTTTGTGGATCCAAAGACAGGTGTGCCAGCACAATGTCTTGGGTAGCAACGAGCACTAGTCCTGATGCAGAACATGGCGTCATACAACGCATCCAAAAATCTCATCGAGGCTATAGAAGTACTCTTGTGATGCGCCTCTGGTCGTGTTCAGGCAAGCGGTACAGGCGAGAAACGTCCACAATGCCGCAGTGGGCTGGATCTTGCTGGTACTACCTGCGGTACTTGCAGCCATGGAACACTGATCGCGCCATAGATCCAGAGGTGGAGAAGTACTGGCTTCCAGTCGACCTGTATGTCGGTGAGTTCCAAGCATTGTTAAATCTTTATCTTTCCATGATTGTGCAGCATGCCTCGTCTGTCAAAATAGCAGCAATCCTAGTGAGGCTCAATTTCTGTCACGACAGGTGGTGCGGAGCATGCTGTGCTGCACCTGTTGTATGCCAGGTTTTGGCACAAGGTGCTGTTCGATCTGGGTGTGGTGTCCACCAAGGAGCCCTTCCGGCGGCTAGTGAGCCAGGGCATGATCCTCGGAGAAGTGAGAGGCTCCCCTTTGGATTTGTGCTCTTTGAAAAGCTAAAATTGTGGCAGAGGCTTATCTGTGGATATCATTTAACAGTGACATGCTTAATTCAGGTGGAGTACACCGCGTACAAGGACGCTCAGGGGCAGTATGTTGACGAGAATCATCCTGAGGCAACTGCAGTCAGGTTTGCCCCAATCTGGTCAACATGCGTTGATGCATGATCCTGAAAGTGTGCAGGGCACAGCTTTCTAAGTCTGAGGAGGTGGTGATGACATGCGCAGGGTTGAGGAGGGGCAGGTCGACAAAAAGGGGAACGGTTTTGTGCTGCGCTCTGACCCATCAGTGAGAGTGTCCACGCGGGCCCACAAGATGAGCAAGAGCCGCGGGAATGTGGTGAATCCGGATGATGTGGTCACCATGTATGGGGCAGACAGCCTACGACTCTATGAGATGTTCATGGGCCCCATTAGGGAAACCAAGGTAACCTTACTTGGCAGCATGTGCGGCACAGAATCACGCCACCGATGTGGAGAGCGGGCTTGGTGCTGTTTGAGCTCCTGTGCTTTTTAAATGCTGGCGGCTGTCGATGTCTTAGTGACAGGAGGAGGTTTATGTCTGCAGGTGTGGAGCACAAAATCTGTTGAGGGTGTGCACAGATTCCTTGCCCGCTCGTACAGGCTTGTGACAGGCAGCAACGTGGCGGACGTGGAGCCTACCAAGGACCAGCTCCGCTTGCTGCATGCCACCATCAAACGGGTGTGGCTGCTTGAAGAGCATATTGCAGGATGCAATGACTTTAGCTTTGCTGTGCTGGTTTCCAGTGACCGAAATGCAGTGGCATTGCATGAATTATTCCTTGCACTGTTGCACAGGTGACTGAGGAGACAGAGGAGTTGCGATTCAACACGGGGATCTCAGCCTTGATGGAGTTTGTGAATAGTGCATTCAAGTGGGAAGAAGTGCCTCGGAGTGTGCTGGAGCCCTTTGTCCTCTTGCTGGCGCCGTACGCTCCTCATATTGCAGAGGAGCTCTGGCAGGTAAGGAGCAGGCTAGAAATTCTTTTGACCATTGTATAAACCTATAGTGTGGGATCTGATTGTACTGGCCTGCTTGTTGCAGGTGCTGGGTCATTCAGACACCTTGACGTATGAGCCCTGGCCCACATACAACGAGGAGCTTCTCGTCAGCGACACTTTCAACTTGCCCGTGCAGGTGGGTTTTCACATTTGTTGCATCTGACAGCCTCTACACCATCTCTATTAGACGCCCCATCTGATTTATCATTATTAGTATTACGCGCTTTTCCTGCCAAGCGGCAAGGTGCGTCTGAATGGCAGTGCAGTAAAGGGCTAATCTGGAAACTCATGTGCAGGTGAATGGCAAGCTGCGCGGGACTGTAGAAGTTTCCAAGCAAATATCTCAGGCAGATGCAGAGGTGGCAGGGCGCAGCATAACATCTGTGTCAAAATTCTTGGAGGGCAAGCCATTGAAGAAGGTCATTTTTGTGCCTGGACGCATTGTCAATTTTATCGTGGGAAAGTAGTCCTGGCAGCATGCTGTGTACGTATAGGTTAGAGGAGCTACATGGATCATCCATAATTGATGGACATTTATTTTACAGACCGGCGTCATTAAGACTTGTCGGTACATACAGCCATATATAAAGTTAATTCTGAGAATGACAATAGAAGATTTTTTTTCTTCCAGCAATTCTTCCTGGTAATGCTTGCCAGTTAGTGCTCAAAATCCTGCACATGTTTGTGTTCAGCAGTGCGACAACAATTTAAGGTACAGCACATGCGAGGGAATGCAGTGCGCTCAATATCAAAATCATTCAATACATCTGTTGCTTCCTGCTTCTGGTATATGGTACTTGCGCATGCATCATGATGCAGGGCGGACGATAAGCTGCTGAAACCGCTTCCTCAGCTGCCGCACAAACTGACTGAAGTTGTTGGAACTGTTCAGCTCCCCAAGCATTGGATCCAGTCCCTCCAGGGCTGGCTCACACCTGGTGACTGCAGACACAGCAGTGCGATTTACAGTACTGTACAGCAGCTCACAGCATCTCTCTCAAATATTATTCTGCACCTGCGCTGGACATGGGCTTGCAGATGTACTCACTGCTGTAGGTGTTGTCGGCATGGACGTGGACCCCCAGCATGAACTCCCGCAGATGGCTGCTTGGGTCAATGTGGGTGAAGATCAGGAGCAGCTCGTCCGTATGGTCTGTGGAATCCAGATAGAACGCTTCAAGATTGCAACCCTCCATCAACTGCATCAGGTGAACTCTGAGAGCAGAGAGGCTGTTAAGCTGATAGATTTATTACACGCAATAACAGAGAGCAGAGACTGCACCTTTGCGAAATTGTAGCCCCAGGCGTGCGCGATAAAGATCCAAGGCTTGCCTCAGAGACCGAAGCTTCCCCTCCCGTAAAGACTCCTTATCTGCCAAAGCTACAGCAAAGCATTTCCTTTTATGGATGCCCCGCAAAATGCACGAAGCTTGCCTCCTGTCCAACATCGCCACATGTTCCTTATGGAGGATGCACAAGGACAGGATAGTGGAACGGGTACTGACCTGATTCCTGCCGCTGCAGCTCTGCTGTTTCTCGGTCCAAGGCTGTCTTGATATCATGGATTTCCTTTGGAAGAGCATCAGATTCCTCCTCAGCTGCCCTGAGCTGTGCCTTCACTTGCTCCTCTTCTTCGCTCTCATGCTGAAGTCCTGCAAGTCACGCCTGCCTTTGTTGCTATCTGATCATCGCGAAACAATTGTCACGAAGGTTCACCTTGCAGGAAGCGAGGCTGTAAGTACTTGCACAGTGTCAAAGCAAGAAGCATGGGGATATATACACAGAGTCTTTAATCCCTGAACATCTTAATATAGGGGACTTACTCTGCTTCAGCTCCTCCACTTCCTGCTCGCGTTTTGCTTTGTTGTTCTTCAGTGTTACTATCTTGCCTGCAACACGGCAAGGGGTTGGGCACTCAAGCTGATGCTATTCTGCCTGTAGGCTGAGCACGTGCAGAAAGAGGGGAGCATTTGCACATGGCATGTATTCTTACATTTCAAGTCTTTGACGGATGTCAGGTGCTGCTCCCGGAGCTTATCGGCGGCATTGATTTTGGTTTGAGCCCAACCTTCCACTTTTGCTCTGCTGGCACTAAGGTCTCGGTTCAGCTCATCCAGCACTATCCTGTGATTCATGGCTTGAAGCAGTAGCTGATATCGCGTTGAGCATCGGCACAAGAAGTGTTGTGTATGCTTTGGCAAATTCATTTAACAGTCATGTAGGGTTTTATTGGGACCTGTCATAATTCCCTGTTGTTAGCTCAGGGTGCCAAGTGCCATGGCCCCGTTCAATTGTGAAATGGACAGCCCATGCCTTGAATGAAAGGACCTCCGCATTTGGTATTTTCGCTAATGATGGGCTTTTTGAACATCGTTAAATTGCGTGATTGATACTGCTGATGCCCAGGATCTTCGAGTTTCTGCACTGCTCTGCTCTTGTTGAATGACAGCTTATCAGCTCAATGATTGCGAGACGAAGCGTCGCAGAGAAGAGTAAGCCACGGAAAGTAGGCACACGTTTAGGTGCTGTACGGCTTGCCTCGGTTGATGGGGATGTCACAGGTGAGCGTTCGTGCAGGTTCTAATACTGGAGGTTGGACAGATGCACCAACGAGGCACGTGGCTAACACTAGGAAATGGTGTGCCTTGCAGACGTCCCGCACACGAAGGCCAACGTTTCCATCCCATCGCGACAGCATGTGAGTTCCTCCCCAGGTTGATCTTTGTAAGCAGCGCACTGTTGACAACTGTCCTCACTTTGGGGTGAGCTTGCCAGGCGCAGGTGGCGATGGAATCGTCAAATTCCAATGTGATGCAATGTGTTCCGGAGAGTCTCGACAGCTCAATATCAGGTTGGTGAAATTATAGTTCGCCAGAGGGTGTTCTTGTCCTGCATCCTCACCCAAACCATGACAAGTGTTTGTTTTGGACCGCAGCAGCCTGTGTAAGCGCAACAGATGAAGGTCAAGAGACACCGTGGGACTTCGTGCAAGATGCATTTAGGAGGCTGGCGGATGGCAAAATGGACCCCACTTCCCCTCTGAACCTCGACTCTCTGGTGCCACTGAGGCCAGCCTTATTGGACAAGGTCAACAGAGCAGACCCCTTGTAATTGCTAGAAAACTTGCATGACCTTCGCATTATCCCGGGCGCCTGTCTGATAGGTCTGCAGATAAAACATCAGCATTTTTTCTTTTTGTTGTGACTCTGCACCAATATATTATAGGTCTCTTATGTGCTTAATGGTAGGGGTTGGGAGCCATCAACGCCATGGGGAAGGCAGCGGTTCAGGTTGCCAACTCGCTGGACCATGCAGTTGAGCATCTATTTGAGGGCTGGAGTGTCTCTCCTCCGGCTGAAAAGCGGTCCTCCGCAGGCGTGAAAGGGGTGCGACAATTTCTTGGGCTGCAAACATAACTTCTCTTCAGCTTGAACAAAAACGAAAAGGGCCTTTAGGACCAGGCATTGGCCCAAATTTATTGCAGCTGGAAAGAGAAAGCTTTGCTCCGTTGCAGGAGCGGCAAACAGGGTTGGGGCTGCAACGCAAAGCGCAAACAAGGGGACTTATTCAGCCACAGGCCTCCCCATGCGAAACTGACGAGAGCAAACCTGCTCTGCAGAATGGAACGGCAGGCTCGAGAGTGTGTGACACACGGCAGCAGAAGCAGCAGAGGATTAGAAAGCTCAGGTTGATCTCTTAAAATATTCAAGCAAGATCTTATGCTGTTGTGCTCCTTATCAATGAGGTGCTTTGCAAAACCTTGGCATCTATCTCCGTCATGCTGTGCAGAGTTGGGGACGATCCCAACAAGGAGAATTCCTGCTCCACGAGGGAAAATGGTGAGCAGAAGAAAGAGACCAGTGCTCAATGTGACCGCGGTAAGCTACTGGCTTTTTAATATTACACACTGTGTCAATAGAGTTCACATGCTTTTGGACAAGGTAGAAAGACTTTTGCAAACCTTCCATATTGCTGGTGCCTCATGGGGTGCACGATTTCGTGCAGAGGGCTTGACGGAGTGGAGAGTGAAGCAGCTGCAGGAAGAGCTTCAGAACCTGCGTACGACGCAAAATGAGTACCTCTTGATGAGGTGAAGTGTGCAACTTTCCGCTCACACTTGTTTTGAGTTGCTGTCAACGACTTTGCCTTGGAGTTGCAAGATTGTACTGACAAGGAAATGCCTGCCCTGCAGGGAGCAGTTGAACAAAGTGCAGGCTGAGCTCACATATACCTCCAACAAGTGCAGCGCACTCAGTCAAGAAAATGAACTGCTGAGAGGGCAGCCCCGCGTGCACCCCTGTCCTGCTGAGCAGGCTGACCCACTGGCAGAACAGGTGACGATCATTTGTATCGACGGTGATTGAAGCAGGCATGCTGTTCTGGCAAATCTTGACATTGGTGATATCTGCAGGTTGCTGCCCAGCTGCAGGCACTCCTTGACGAGAAGGCAAAGCTGGCATCCGATAATGCTAGGCTTGCCTTTGAGAACAGCAGCCTCCAGGTGCAACAGCCATAGGCATAATTTTCCCTGTCATTGCTTGAAGAGATGGGAACATGAATTACAGTATTTATTAGTACCTTAATGACCTGGGGTGGCTGATGCATCCTGCCTACCCTGCAGGAGCTTCTCGAGTACACTGTGTCAGCTGTTGGCGACGATCCATGCTATGAGGACAGCAGTTGCCATATGAGCACAGAGGGCGAATGGGAAGCTCCACCAGAGCACATGGACTTCGTCGATGACCACAAGGAAGACTGCGCAAGCGAGTAGACGACTCAGCATATATCAAATACTCAGCATCTGCCATAGCTCAAGATTGAGTGACCTGCTTAACTCAGAATTGCATGAAACATGACACTGATGTACCATGAGAAGTACCATTTGGTCGTTTATTTTTGGGTTTCAGGCAGCTTATCTATTCAATATTATACTCAAGGTAAAAGCCCATAAAAAATGGGTTGATGATGCAAAGAAGTTGCTTGAATCCCCATGGATCTATGGAGTGTACACATGTGCAGGCTAACCAGATAAAAATGCACTTTCTGGCACCAGAATTGACAGTAGTACAGAGATTCTGAGCGGTCACAGATTAATAGAGAATCTGGGATTGGAAGACCTTGCAACCTGTGCGGAGGCCACAGCAGTATCATACAATTAGTGTAGGCTATAATTACATCTTAAATTTTGATCAGCTCCACTCCAAACAACCGACTTCACAGAAATATGTACGGAGTGAACGCAGTCTTTCAGCAGGCTCCCGATGCAATGTAGCAGCGCCATCAATACTGACATGTGCAGTACCACATACTCTGCAATGCTGATAGCCCCTCCTCCCACATCTCTCTATCTGGCAGGAACCTCGAGCACAGATCTAACTACACCAACACATCCTTTGCAAATTGACTAGAATTGCAATGGCTGTAGTGAATGTCCAAAGTGACAGTGTGCACATAAAAGAAGTGGTGCCTTGCAATTGCAAGCTACAGCGATACGCATGAGGTTCATCCTCCACCGCGACATCGACAAGCACTCTTGAAAGGTCACTCCAGCATATGGGCTTGTGCCACGGTTGTCTGGCCGCTCAACTGCACCAAAACCTCCGTACCGGCCCGGATTTGCGCAGCCCTGCGTGTACTCAACATGCGAAGATGTGAGTGGGAGCTGCTGCTGTCAAATTCTTGTAAGAGGACAGAGAGCACATATTGGTACTGTTCTACCACAGTTCCTGGTGCTTGTGGCCCCTGCCTGACCAGGCCATGAACTATTCGCTGGGATCGAGATAGAGTCTGATCACCTGGATTTCTTAGCGTGGCTGCCATCGCAATTTGGAGGCTTCCTTGTCTTTCCACATGTGCACTTGGCCTCCTGAACAACAGCCACACTTCTACTATGCCATACAGTTGTGTGCGATACGAGCCATTGATGCCGCGATGGCCGCGTTGGGAGGGTACCTGTTTGCATGTTGTCTCCTGTGTTTGTATAACGGTGTTCGATTGTGAGGTCCCACAGTGGATTGCGTGAACTTGCTGCGCTTGCCTAGAACGAAGTGCTGTTCGCTGCTGGCAACCAAGCAAGGATGAAGACAAGGCGCTCGTTTGAGCGAACATCCTTGCGATACTCCTGTTGCTCAGCGTGAAAGGCAGGACCTTGGCAGATGCGGTTCGGAGCCTATGATACAGCAATGATGTGGCCAATCGTCGCGTATCCGCCTTTCTATTGCCTCGTCAAGAAATGGAGTCTTTGGATTTTGGTGTTTTCTTCCTCGGTAGGCGCCAAAATTTGAGCAGGAAAGGCTGTTTGTGTAAAGTTCGCACTCAGCAAGTACCATAGAAATTATTTTATCCCTACATAAAGATTGTGGGAAGCACTTTGAGATCTGATGGAATAGCTGGCTGCTTATAAAAGGTAGAATTTGCGAGCTACATCAATTTCTACAGCAATCATGGAAGCCCGCGTTGCAGAGCTTGAGGCGCAGTTGCTCGAGGCGCAAGCCCAGGTGAACCATGCCCCACATTGGACGCCAAAAACCATCTGCTTCTCGCTGTTCCAGCGGTGGGCAGCAATTTACACCATTGGTTCTAAATGTTTACATGCTTCACGCAGGCTCACGCTGCGGCCATCAACTCTGAGCATGCTGGTCAGGTAAGGATTGTCGCGAGTGATCAACAAGAACAGGTTTTACGCTTTGCTGCTTCTTACATCTGTCGCTTTCTCTTATGTATGACCAGATTCCTCTCCCAATAATCGTGCAGGCTATGGAGCGGCGGTACACAGCCCTGGCGGAAGACCAGGGAAAAGTGGCTGCTGAGAGGGAGAAGCTGCTGGCAGAGAATTCAAAGCTGAAGGAGGTGAGTTGTAATGTTCCCTCGGTTCCAAGCACAGCGGGGTTTCTGTACTTCCTAGAATTTGCCCGCGAGCATTGTTGTGTGTTGCTCAGGAGCTTCAAGCAGCACAAGCAGAGAACAGCAGGTTGCAAGCTGTTGTCTTTGAGAAGGATGCCATCATACAGAGGAAAGATGTCGAGGTATGCTGCGGTCGATCATGGTATTGTAACAGAAGCTGCATGCATGGCACCTCTTGCGTCATTGGATTGCCTTGTGAAACATTCGTCGTGTGTTTGTAGATTGAGGCTCTACACTCCGACAAGCGCACTCTTGCAAAATTGCTGGAACAGCGTGAGGCTGAGCTTGACGATGCCCACAACCGACACAGGCAGTCCTTGGTGAATTCAAGCCTCCATTGTGACTAAAATTGAAGTTCTCACGTCCAATACATTATCACAATGCCTGATATTGTTGACTTGGCAGGCTGTCAATAATCCTTTCTGTGTATTCACTATGTCCTGCTTGGGTTCATGCAGGACAAGATTGTTGTGCTGTCCAACACGAATGCCACCCTGGATGCTGAGGCCCATGAGGCGCGCGCGGCAAAGAATCGGCTGCAGCAGGACATCCTGAAGATGGAGCAGCATGTGGAAGTGTTGGAGAGCCACACCAAGTGGCTGGAGGATGAGGTGGCCAGCAAGATTGACGCCGCCCAGCAGGAGCGCCGCACTGTGTCGACGCAGGTAAGCCTCTCAGCTCGCTGATTTGAGGCTGATGCATGTATAACATATGATGGTTGCTGCAGATTCTGATGTGTGCTATCCTGGAAGTGCAGGTGGTTCAGCTGCAGCAGACTATCACTGAAGCTGAGGACAAGGCGCAGCAGCTCGAGCGTTCTGAGCGGCGCTTGAAGGAGCGGGTCGCAGAACTAGAGCGTGCCGCAGAGGTACATATAATCTCTAAAAGTCATTTTGCCTGGTTGAGTGCAAGCATTTCTGTGCAGGGGGAAGCCAATGCCTATTTGTCCATGCAGACTGCTCAGCAGGACCTGAAGGTGGCCAAGGATGAGGGAGACAGCAAAGAGCACATCTTCAACAAAGAAATGGCGACGGCTCAAAAGCTGTACACCCTCTACAAGGACGCAAGCGAGGAGCGCAGCAGGAAGGTCACGGAGCTGGAGGGCATCATCCGGGAACTTCAGAAGCACCTGGAGGTGGCAGTTTTCTCACTGAAGGAGGCATGGTGCACAAAAAACTCATCGTGCTCCTGCTCGGTCACAATGTCTTGCAATGGGAGTGCCTGACCATCCTCTTGCTGAATCCGCAGGAGGCAGATGCGGCACAGAGGGACGTGTTGGAACGTGCAGAAGCTCGCGTGTTGGCTGCAGAGAAGGAGGCAGCAACAGAGAGGGAGCAGCGATGCCGCGTCATGGAGGCTGCTGCCAATGGCAATCTGCCTCTTGTCAGCACTCCTGGTGGGATGGACTTGCAGCAAGTTCTCATGCGCAATGTTGAATGAGATCGCATTGCACGAGGGGTTGTTGCCATGGGAGTACCCTGACAGCTGCAATCGCAGTCAACAGACACTGACCCTTGACTCCTTCCTGTGCAGGTGACACCCCTGTGTCACCAAATGGGGAGATCTTCAGCCACACCGAGCTCTACATGAAGTATGTGGAGGCCACCACCCAGTGCCGTCATGAGCGCCTGGCCAAGAGGCAGATTGAGATCATGCTGGAGCAGGTCAGTCCTCCCCATCTCACAGGAGTTGTGCGGACGTGGCACATGACTAGTTTGACAGGCTGCTGTTGAGATATAGCCCGAAGCCTGCAATTGTCCTGTAGGTGATGGGCGAGATTGAGGCAAAGTCCGAGATTGTGAGAGAGCAGGGCAGGGAGTACGGTAGGGTGCAGGCAGCACACGAGCAGATCGCCGCCAGCCTGGCAATTGCTCAATCTGAGAATCGCCAATATACTACCCGTATCAACCAGCTGGAGGCAGAGGCCCGCCGAGATGCCAACAACCGCAGGTGCACGCTGCCCTCCATATTTTCTGTGTCGCGGGGTTTATTGGACTTCAAACCAGGCAAAAATGTAATAAACATCTTAGCTGGTGCTTCAATGTGTGCATGTGCTCACAATTACTGCTGGTCTGCAGGCTGTTAGAGCAACAGATCAGGGATCTTGGGCAGCAGGTCACGGTGCTGCTCAACCAGGTGCAGACGCTACAGGGTGGCCGAGCCAATAGACCGCAAGCTGCTTCAACTCCTTCGTCCTCCACCGCAGTCATCACCTCCGATGACATCATCTCCGAGCGTCTGTTGTCCTTCCTGGACATTCAGGTACCTATTCTTAGGTTTCATATAGAAGCTCTGGGTATGTTGGTTTTACGGTCTCCTGTGTATTCACCAATTATGTGGTTCCATCCTGGCGTTCTATATGTGCAGGGCTTGCAACAGAAGAACATGGAGTTGTTGACGGTGGTGCGGCAGCTTGGTGCTGAGAAGGACCAGGAGCGAGCAGTCCTCGAGCAGGACAAGGCCAAAGACAGGGAGACACTGGATGAAGAGAAGAAGGTCCTCTATGCGGAGCGCGCCAAACAGCAGGCATTCTCCCAAAGCTGCTCACCCTGCCGATCTTTGCAGATTGCAGCTCTTGACCCTTGCAGCAACAGTCTCCTCTTCCTGCTCAAGGACCTCACTTCCATATGTGATTGCAGGAGCTTTTTGAACAAATTGTGCGCCAGCGGGACATGTTCAAAAAGCTCTTCCAGGACGCCTCGTCAAACCATGGCACCCCGCATGCAGATGCTTCCAGACTGATGCTGCCGCCTCCTGGAGCTGCACCAGACTCCAATGGACATGCACAGGTGGGAGCATGTCACAAAATCAATAAGATACTGCCGTTTTCTTTTCCAATGATAATCTGTGAGTTGCTCACCTAAAATCATGACGTGACGGGTTTCATGATTGGTGACAAAGGAAGGAGGTTGCCCAAGATTGAATGTCCTTTTGCCATCAGGATGAGCCTGACTACAAGGCCATGCACCGCGACCTGGAGAAGGAGTTGGAGCATGTGCGCAAGGAGGGCGAGGAACACTGCCGCCTGCTGAACCAGGAAGGCGCCAAGGCAAAGGAGGCGGCCTCTGCGGCTCGCGCTGAGGCGGCCAGAATGCGCAACGAGGCTGAGTTCGAGCGTGAGCGTGGCCAGCGTCTGCAAGAACAGCTGCGCGACCTGCACCAGCAAGTGGAAGCACTCACGCAGAGCAACACCAAGTACCAGGTCTGTCCTGGATTGAGCATCGTCTGGGGCACCCTGATACCCTGAAGATGCTTGTCAGTGCATGGGCACACTATTTTCAGGCACTGGTGTGGTGCCTGAACATTTGAGGGTGCGCTGCATTCAGGTGCTTGTCATCGAGCTGCAGCAGCGGCTGAGCAACCTGGACACAGAGGTCGGGAACCTGCGCGACAAGGCTCGCCAGATGGAAGCTCGCACCAATTTCCTGGAGAACGAGAAGGCGCTGCTGGCCGCGGCGGAGCAGCGCCTGGTCCGCACGGTTGAAGGCCTTAGCACCGAGAAGCACAAGCTCTCTGCGCAGCTGCAAGTGGAGCAGAAGGTGCGCATATCTTCCAAGCAACATTGAAGAGCAGCAGGCTGACAATGGGGTGTGGTGTGTGATAATGAGGATGAATGTGCACTTGCAGGCGTCTGCGGACAACGAGGCTGAGTATGTGGCTGAGCGAGGACGCCTGACTGGCGAGGTTGCCCGGCTGCAACGTGATTTTGCGCTTGCCCAGAAGACAAGCGCAGATGAGGAGCGCCACCTGAAAGCTGCTGCCCTGGATGGCCAAGCTGCGGCCCAGCGTGCTGAAAACAGGTAGGGCGCAGGCTGGCGGTGCAAGTGTGATCATGTTTGATTGCGTAGTTTCCCATCTTGCGCTGGACTCCTTTCTCAGCTGGACGTGCATTGGTATCCAGGGCTAAGGTGGCAGAGGAAGCTACCCAGCAGCTCCGCAATGAGGCGGCGCAGGCTGCACAGCGCGCCATCAGTGCCGAGGTGAAGGTGGAGGTGTTGCAGAAGGCCGTGCAGCAGGCTGAAGAGCGCGTCGCCACGCTGGAAATGCAGGTATTGCCTTCGTTTACTGGCAGATGTGATAAAAAGCTTGTGGAAAGGAATGAAAGCAGGTCAAGGCTGACCGAATACGTGTACCATCGCAGATGCAGTCAAGGTCTGGCATGGTAGAGGAGAGTGGGGAGGGAGGCGGCAGCCAGGCGCCTGCCGGTTCTCGGGAGGCCGACCTCACCAACCAGATCAAGCATCTGCGGGAGGAGCTGACCTCCGCCCAGGAGACTGCTGCGGCTGCTACTGGCCATGCGAAGCAGTACGAGACACTGGCCAAGTCGTCTGATGAGGCTGCCAAGGTCATGCAGGCAAGAAGCTCTGACCTGTTCCAAGCTGTACAGCAAGATTTTATTCCCACCATACGCATTGGATTTGAAAGAGCTGTTAACACAGTGTAGCTGAGGTACCCTATTCGATGCCCATCATGTATCATGTGCAGGGCCAACTGGAGAGGTGCAAGGCGGACTATGAGGAGCGCATCAAGGCAATCAGGAAGGAAGCAGAGGACCTTCAGGCGCAGGTAACTGAGCTCCAGAGGGCCAGGGGAGAAGCACAGCAGCACCTGCAATCGGTTGAGAAGGCAGTGGAGGACGCCAACAGCCAGGCAGCCAACCGTGAAGCTGAACTCAAGGTAGGCTTGCTGCATGCCAATGTGAAGTGCCCAATCCCTTGTGCAAGCTGTGAAATGCTTGCGCTTCACAGTTTCATCAGTACAGATACGTCTTTCACTGGCAGCCGTTCGATTGCCTATCCATTACAAAAGAGGTTGGATAGCATGACATATTTCGAACATTCCCTAGATCGTGCTTGCTGTGCTGCAGGCGCAGCTGGCTGATATTGACAAGGACAGGCAGCAGCTTGGACTACGGCTGAGGAGACAGGCTGAAGACATCGAACAGCTCAGGAACCAGCGCCGCTCAGTCCAGACCAATTATGACCACCAGGTGGTGGAGCATGCTGCGGCGGTGAACAAGCTGAACGCATCGGAGGTGGCCCTCAAGTCAGCGTCTGAGAGGATCAGGCAGCAACAGGACGCAGTCGCTAAGGCGCAGCGTGAAAAGGTACTTTGCTGATCCGTCCATCAATGAAATTGGATGTGTTATCATGCTGCATGTGTGCCAAGAGGTGCATCATGTCGTTCGTAATTCCAGGGCCTGCCATTTGGCACAAATGCATCTCCTATTCTGTGAATGTATAGGAGAACGCTGAGGCTGAGCTGAAGAGGCAGCAAGTCCTGCTGGAGCAGAAGGTTCAAGAGGCTGAGGGCAAGGTTCGGGAGGTTGAGGACCAGAATCGCCTTCTGCACACACAGCTTGCCAAGATGGCAGAGCAGCGTGCCTCAACGGAAGGCGCAGCAGCCGAAGGCATGCCTCTAGTTCAAGTGCTGTTTTGCAGCTTGACCTGAAACCTCTTTGCCAACTCTTGGACTAGGGGGGAGTGCCTGTGGTGCCCGTCTGGTAGCAAGCGGATTGAATGAACACTGTGGCGAAAGCATGCAGGTGGCGGTGGGGAGTTGGCCCAGGTCGTGGCGTACCTGCGACGCCGGGAGGACATTCTGTCGGCGGAGCTGGAGTTGGCCAAGCAGGAAGCCGCTCGAGTTCGAAACGATGCGGCCATTGCTGTCCGCACAGCAGAAGCTGCCAAAGCGCAGATGTCCAGCCAGGCGGAGCGCGCACGGCAGAGTTCCCGCACCGAGGAGGATCATGCAGTCCTGATGCAGAAGGTGGAGCAGCTCAACTGGCTGCGCGACAGCAACAACAAGCTGCGGTGCGCACTCTTGACCCCCTGCGCCCTCTTTTATATTGGATTCAACATGCATGTACTGTTGATGCTCCTCCAGCTCATCTGACAACACACCCACTGGTTGGCAAATGTGAGCCTTGATGCCTTGCAGGGCTGACAGTGACAGGATGGGCCGAGAAGTGACCAAGCTGAGGCAGCGTGCAGACCAGGCCGAGAAGGCGGCCGAGCCCCTGCACAAGCGTATCCGGGAACTCTCAGCGCAAGTCGAGAGCCACGCCGAAGAGATGAGAGTGGCACGTCTCTTATGTTTGACCCAACACATTACGAGCATTTGAATGCAGTGATGCAGGATACATGTGCTCATTCTGCACGGTGCCTGACATGTTCTTCAATGCTACTTCAGGCCACGGAGACTGCCCAGTCATGGGAAAAGCGCGCCCAGCAGCTGCAGCAGAAGTACGGCAAAGTTGATCTTGCTGAACACCAAAGAGTTCAAGACAAGCTGGCCAAGGTTGAGGACGAGCTTGCTCAGCTTCGCCGTGACAATGAAACCAGCAATCAAGAGTTGGTGGCACAGGTTGAGAAGGTATGCTTGGTTTGGCAAATGATGTGCACCCTCCGGTTGATACCTCCTGCCAATGAGTCTGTGCTAATGTCCATCACATGATGCATTGTTGTTGTGCGCCTCAGGCCAAGACAGAACAGGAGAAGGCCAAGAAGCAGGAGGTGCTTGCCAAAAAGCATATTCATGTCTACAATCCCCAGAAAATCCCTCTTGAGGCCTGGAAGGCAGGGCAGGCCGACATGAAGAAGCGCCTTGCCGAGCTGGAGAAGTCTGCTAAGGAAAGCGCCCAGGTAAAAATTGGGAGGTCCTGCAAATTTGTTGATCTCTTCTGCCGACATGTATAGATGGTGATCATTTTTTATTGGTCTCTGACCATTTGCTATTTGTTGTCACAGTTTAAGGAGGAGATCAGGAAGCTGCAAGCAGAGAACGCAGATTTGAAGAAGCAGCTAACGCAAGCACAGGGGGAGCTGAGCATCAAAATGAAGGAGGCTGAAGATGACAAGGTGACTGCTGTCTCCCGCAGTAAATGTCTTTGCGCTACATCTCACGTTCAACTTATTTATTGCTGGGTGCACCTCTTCACCTTTGATTGATCGCCAACTGCTGTGCAGAACGACTTGAAGGCTCGAGAGGGAAGGCAACAGCAGGAGAAGCAGCAGTCCATCAATGCAGTCCAAGCAGAGCGGCGGAAGCAGGCAGACGAGAAAGCCAGTCTGCAGGACGCTTTTGAGAAGGCTGTCAAGGGTTCAGCAGCTCATGAAGAGAGGATTCGTGCTTTGCAGCAGACAATCAAACAACTCCAGAGCGAGGTGAATGCTGCAAAGTCCAAGGCAGCTGCGCTGGAGAAGGACCTGGCAGCATGCAGGGCTGAAAGGAGCAAGGCTGGCGAGGAGGTGCAATCTCGCCTTCCCCTAACTAAATTATCATGCTCGTGGCAGTGTCTGTTGCTGCATTTCTTTATGCTTTCTTTTCATGCGTAAGATGACGTGTGTGACTTCAGAATGGAGGGCCCACTGAGGAATTAGGCCCAAGGCCACAAATCGGCGAAGCGCTCCCCGTCGAGCCGGTTGTGCCCGTCGTCACTGAAGCAGCACCGGCCCCGGCTTCCCCAGCAAAGCCCGCAGAACAGACAGCAACAACTCCAACAATGCCTCCGCCTGCAGAAGCCATTACTCCCAGCTCTCCCACTGCTCCCGTCCGGCCGACAACCACGTTGCCTCAGCAACCAGCTGCAGATGCTCCCAGCATTCCCACAGGTGGGTTGCCTGTGTGGTTTGCCTTGCCCTGGCCTACGATATGACAGGTCTTTCAGTTGCAGTCACTGCCTCAGATCGCTGTGGAACTTGCTGCGCTGTCCTGATCGATGACGCTGTGCCATGCACAGGCTCTGGGGCTGCGAGCCTGCAGGACCAGCTGCGCGCCCAGCTGCTCGCAACGCGTGGCCTCTCACCCGCGCCAGAGCCAGCCAAGCCCAGCGCGAGCAGCGCTGACGAGGAGCGCAAGCGGGAGGCAGAGGCTGCCGAGCAGCCAATCGCCAAGCGTGCAAGGACGACGTCTGAGAGCACCACCGCCGCCCAGGCCCAGGCAGAGAGCTTCCTGGCGTCCCTGGAGGAGTCCAGCGCTGCAGCCGCTGCTGGTGCAGAGGAGGGTGATGCTGACGCAGAGCCGTACGAGGAAGAGCAGGGCGATGAGGAGCAGCAGGAGGAGGAATACGAGGGCGAGTATGAGGAGGAAGGAGATGAGCACGGGGTCGGAGAGGCAGAGGAAGAGGAGCGTGGCGAGGACGGGGAGGATGCTGAGCAGTCGGCTATGGAGCAGCAGCAGCAGGATACCGCTCAGTATGACATGATGGAGGATGATGTGGAGGGGGAGGAAGCGGATGGGCACCATGTTGACGACGACACCAAGGGCCCTGATGAGGACATGGCTGATGTCGAAGCAGCAGATGCACAAGAGCCCGAACAGGCTGGCGGCCCAGACGTGCATGAGCCTGCAGCCTTGTCAGAAGTTCCTGGATCTGGAGCAGCTGGAGGAGAGCCGGCAGAGGAGGGGGAGAAGGAGGACAAGCAGCCTGAGGAAGCAAAGGGCGCGGCTGGGGCAGAGCAGCCTGCGCCAGATCCAGGAGCACCCGATCAAGACAAGGGTGATGAGAATGATGGGGAAAGGACGGGGCAGCCTGAGCAGCAGCAGGACACCAGTAAAGTGGCCGGTCAGCCCGTCAAGGCGGCGGCCGAAACACAGGCAGGACCTGCGGACGCAGCCGTGCGGCCGTCGCGCAAGCGGGAGAAGGCGCGCATTGAGTGGAAGGCAGAGGCCCCTGCTGCAGCCGCGCGCCTGGCAGCACCCGCCGGCGGCTTGTCACCTGCAGCCTTGCCGTTCGCCCCCAAGCCAGCCCGCGGAGCTGCACCCGGCAAGCCCTCCAACCTTGGACGCGGAGCGCCTGGCCGCCAGCCGTACGTTGCCACGCCTGGTGGAGGACGCATGACACCGCGCGGCGGACTGCTTGGCTCTGGGGCCCAGCAGCGCGGCGGCCGCTCTCGCGGCCGTGCGAGTCCCGCCCGTGGCAGGAAGGCGCCTGGCGCCCAGGAAGGGCAGCAGCCCCCTGCCGAAGGCCAGCAGTGAAGAAGAACAAGGATGCCCGTAGGAAAACGAATGTGGTTTGTTTTGCTGTGTGTGGAAAGTGTCTATAATCACGGTCAATGCGTTGTGAGGCTGCCCTAATGCAAGGACGACGATTCCAGGAGCTCTCCGTATGTTGGCTCCTGCTGCGAGATTGATTGTGTCTTGATCTGTAGTAGGCAGGAATGTGACAAGGCCAGTATCAAAAAAACAGTGCGAAACACCTTGCGATGCCCTTAAGAGTGCTCGATGCATGTTTTTAAAGGCAATTGACCAACAGCTGCAGTGCTTGTCGATTCTAGCACTGTCATATGGCGAAAGGCTGCCCAGAGTCTGTCGCTTCCTTAGATCACATTACTTCCCACAGCCCATGTGGATACTCTCAATACTCGTCAATATATAGTCGCATGCATGGGGCAGCGGTTGCACTTGCTGTTCCTGCCGCTCTACCAGGAACGGCTACTTATTTGCGATGCGAAGTAAGGGCTCTCTTTGCAAAGCGCCGATGCCATCAGCGCATCAAACGATTTTGCGGCAAATTTTGAGCCTCTCCCATACACCCTCGCCAGGCCAGTCAAGGCTTCGTCAGGTCAGGTCACCTGAGCGACCGTATTTACAATCTGCCGCTCAGAGCGCACCACCCCGGTCATCGCCCGATTTGCCAGCCACAGCGCACTGCTGCTGCGCGCTCGACGCAGCATGATGAATCCGCATCCGCATCAGCCGAGCGTACGTCGCAAAACAGGTGCTGGCCTCCATGGTCACCTACCATGCCA
>JADEYI010000101.1_pt1 | contig 159588 bp, 148 predicted proteins | sample 8542331 | NCBI WGS metagenome assembly JADEYI01 (sample SAMN16510988, study PRJNA670497) | mine drainage metagenome | isolation source: biofilm near Copperflume 1 | place: Germany: Marsberg coppermine Kilianstollen | collected 2018-02 | reverse complement strand
AGGCAGGGGTCTGCAAAACCCCCATCACCGGTTCGAATCCGGTCGTCGCCTCCAATATTCTGAATCTGAAACCGGCTCCGTGGGGGCCGGTTTCGCTGTTCCTGTGGCGGCGGATCCGGCGCGACGGATCCGTGGCGCACTTGAGCTGCACCCGCCCACGGCGCGCGAGATACGACGGCACTCGCATGTGTTGTGACGCACCCACGGTTGTAGGCGTGGCGGGTGCCGCCTCCCGGGCAGCCGCATACGTCGAGGCCGGCGTGACCGTCATGACCGTGGGACGACGAGTGTCCCGCCGGCGACGGCCGGGCACGAGGCGGCAGGGCCGGTCTACCCGAGCCTGCGTCTGGCATCGCCGGCGCCTGCGCCGCCGGGAGCACGCGCATCAGCGAGTGCGAGCGGACGCCGCACGGGAACCGGTCGTCAGCCGTTCGCCTCCGGGCCGGGCGGCGCACACGTCGTCGTCGGCTGGCTCAGGACGACGGCTGCCGGCAGCGTCTGGCGCTCGCGATAGAGCGAGGTGAGCTGCGATGTCCACGGGATGGGGAACGGCGTCGAGGGGTCGCTCGGCACGACGAGGGTCTGCGGCGGGCAGCGCAGCAAGGCATCTCGCGTGCTGTCGCTCCAGGTGCTGTTCAGCGAGAGCGGCACGCCGTAGAAGAAGCGCCGGACCGGCTGTCGCCCGGCATATGCGTACACCCGCGCATCATCGCCGAGCACGTAGAGTTCGGTCGACTTGTTGCCGATGACCGCCCGCAGCGGCTCGTATTGCTCTCCGATCCGCCAGCCGATCACCAGCGCGACGACGGCCGCCACCAGACTGGCCGTCGCGGCGGCCGCGACGACTCTGCGCAGCCGCCCCGGTTGCAGGAGCGCGGGCAGCGCCTGGCCGGCGAGCAGCGCCACAGGCGGCAGCATCGGGACGTAGTAATATCCGTAGTCGCGGCCTGTGGCCTTCACCGCCGCCAGCCCGAAGGCGGCCCACAGCAGCAGCCGCGGGTCACGGCGAGAGACCGCGGCGACCGCCGAGGCGATCCAGACGGGCAACGCGGCGATGATCACCAGTGGGTTCAATGTCACCAGGCCGACCAGCCGGGCGAGTGGCGTCACGGAGCCACCGTAGAGCAGATTGAAGGATACGTTCGCCTCGAGATACGACCGCCAGATCGGCAGGAACGGCGCCGAGATCGCCAGCACGGCGGCCAGAGCGGCGGGCGGCAGCAACCACGCCCGGCGCTCACGGCGCCGCAGCAGGAGCAGCAGCGGCAGGTAGGCGATGGCGACGGGCTTCGTCATCACGGCGACGCCGAGCAGTACGCCGGCGAACACCGGTGACGCGACGAGCACGGAAGCGAGCAGCGGCGCGATCATGAACGCTTCGGTGTTCGCGCCGATTGCCATCACCGGGCTCGCGAGCAGCGCCGCGTAGGCGAGCGTCGCAGCCCGCGCTTCGCGCTCCGGCAGCATGCGCGCGGCGATCTTCCAGAGGAGCCAGAGGCTGAGCGCCAGCATGGCCGCGGCGACTACGCGTTCGAAGCGGATGCTCGCGCCAAACGCGCTTGGCAGGTACCAGACGTAGATCAGCGGCGGCTTGTGGTCGAAGAGATCCCGGTACGGCCAGCGACCATGGACGATGCCGCTGGCGACGATCTTGTACACGGCCTCGTCCGGGTCATAGGGAGCGACGAGGCCCACGAGCGAGAGCCAGACGAGGAGGCTGAAGCCGACGAGGACAGGGAACGACGGCCGCTGCCGCAGCCGCGCAAGGAGCGATGCGACGACGGGCGGTCGCAGGCGCGTCATCGCCTGCGACGGTGCGCGGCCGATCGTGGTCGCCCATCCGGACATCGCTGCAGTGTACTGACTCACGCGCGTGCGCGGGCGTGGCCAGCCGCCGCGAGCGCACGCCGTAACAATTGTCGCCGGATCATCAGGCGTGGCGCGTCGAGATGCCGCCATCGACCGGGATCACCGCGCCCGTGAGGTAGGCGCCGGCGCGCGACGCGAGGAAGATCGCCGTCCCCGCCATGTCTTCCGGGCGGCCGATGCGCCCCAGCGGACACGATGCGCGGATCGAGTCGCCGAAGCGCTCGAGCGTCTCATGCATCATCTTGCTCTCGAAGGGGCCGGGCGCGATGGCGTTCACCGTCACCCGCTGGGGCGCGAGCTTCTGGGCGAGCACGCGCGTGAGGTGGTGCACCGCCGCCTTGCTCGACGAGTAGGCGTAGGTTTCGAGCGCCGGCGCCTGCAGGCCATCGATCGAGCCGATGTTGATGACGCGGGCTGGGTCATCGTCGCTGGCGGCATTCTGGAGCAGCGGCAGCAGGGCGCGCGTCAGGTTGAAGACGCCCTTCAAGTTCGTGGCGAAGACTTTGTCGAAGCCGGCGTCCGGGTAGTCGGCGAGCGGCGCGCCCCAGTTCGCGCCGGCGTTGTTCACGAGCACGTGCAGCGCGCGCTCGTCGCGCCCGACCGCCTCCGCGATCGCCCGGCAGCCGGCGTCGGTCGCGACGTCGCCTGGCGCAGAGATGCAGATGCCGGCCTTCGCGAGCGCGGCGGCCGCGGCATCGCAGGCATCGGCCTTGCGCGCGGTGATGTAGACCCTGGCGCCGGCTTCGACGAAGCCCTGCGCGATCATGTAGCCGATGCCGCGTGAGCCGCCGGTGATGACGGCGACTTTGCCCTCGACCGAAAACAACCCGTCCATGAAGCACCTTTCGTCGAACAGCCCGCGAGTGTCAGGCGGCAGTGTAGGCGGCGTGCGGGCTTCGGGGAATCGCACGGCGTCGATCCGTCGGCGCGTCGCGCACGAAGCGGCCGACCGCGCGCGTGCTCCATCGCAGCGTTGCGGCGGAGACCTGGACGATGCGGCTGTGGGTGGACAGACGGGCGGCGGCGCCACGACGAGAGGCTTCCCGCCAGGGTGGAGCACTCCTACAATGCGGCGGAGGAAGCGCACAATGGTACTCGAACAGCTGCGGCTCGACGGCAAGGTTGCGGTCGTCACCGGCGCCGGGCGCGGGCTCGGCCGCCAGATGGCGCTCGCGCTCGCCGCCGCCGGCGCCGACGTCGTCTGCGCCGCCCGCACCGCCGAGCAGATCGAGCGGACGGCGACGGACGTCACCGCCTTGGGCCGGCGTGCCGTCGCGCAGCCGACGGACGTGCGCGATTCGGCGCAGTGCGACCGCCTGATCGGGCGCGCGGTCGATGCGTTCGGCCGGATCGACATCATGCTCTCGAACGCCGGCATCGGCGACGCGCGCGGGATGAGTGCCGAGTTCTGGGATGTGACGGACGAGGACTGGCGCGACACGATCGACGTCAATCTTTCGAGCGCGTTCTACTGCGCGCGCGCGGCGTCGCGCCAGTTGGTGGCGGAAGGGCACGGCGGCGTGATCATCAACGTCGCCTCAGGCACGGCGATGCGCGCGAACCCGACGGGCTTCGCCTACGGCGCCGCGAAGGCCGGTGTCATCGCGCTCACGAAGTCGCTGTCGGCGATGCTCGGGAAGTACGACATCCGCTGCAACTGCATCATCCCGGGGTTCGTGGCGCAGGCGCCGCCCCGCAGCGACGAGCAGCGGGCCTTCAGTCGCGCCCGCGGACGCTACCTGCCGGCGCAGCGCCTCGGCGAGGCGTGGGAGCTCGGGCCGCTGGCGATCTTCCTCGCGTCGGACGCGTCGAGCTATGTGAACGGACAGGGCTTCGTCATCGACGGCGGTGGGCTCGCGGGCGGCGTCGCGCCGATGGGATTCGCCCCCGACGTCGCCGGCTGAGCCGGCGCCGGGCGGCGGGCAGCGACGCCGATCCCGGTTCGCGTTGCAGGCAAAGGAAGGACAGACTCGGCATGAAGAACGAATGGGGTGACGTCCGGCTCAGCCTCGACGCCTACGACCTGCGCGGGAAGCGCGCGCTGGTCATCGGCGCCGGCGGCGCGGCGGGCCGGGCGATCGCGTGGGCGCTCGGCGAGGCGGGCGCCGACGTCGCCGTGTCGTCGATCAGCAATGACGGCGAGGAGATCCTGCGCGCGAAGAAGGTGCAGCAGGAGCTGACGAAGATGGGCCGCCGCTCGACCACCGTCGCGGCGGACATCACCCTCGGGACGGGCGTGCAGGTGATGGTGCGCCAGGTGGCGAAGGACCTCGGCGGCATCGACGTGCTCGTCAACGCGCCGGACTTCTTCCTGGGCAAGGCCGCCGAATCCACGACGGATCTGGAGTGGAACCGCGTCATGCAGGTGAACCTCAGCGGCACCTTCCACGCCTGCCGCGCCGCCGGCAAGGAGATGCTGAAGCGGCGGTCGGGGCGGATCATCAACGTCGGCTCGGTGCTCGGCGAGCGTGGTCTCGCCCATGCGGCGGCGTACTGCGCCGCGCAGGCCGGCGTGCTGAATCTCACCCGCGCGCTGGCGCAGGAGTGGGGGCCGAGTGGCATCACCGTGAACGCGATCGCCCAGGGTTGGATGGAGCACTCGGCCGCCATCGGCAACCCCGACCCGGCGGCGAACCAGACGGTGCGCTTCATCCCGATGAAGCGCGCCGGCGCGGCCGCCGAGCTGGGCGCGCTGGCGGTGTACCTGGCTTCCGACGCTTCCGGCTACATCAGCGGCCAGGTGATGTGCGTCGACGGAGGCCTGACGACGCACCTGTAGCGCGTTCTGGTCCAAACGTGCGCACGGATCGCCACGCGGTGGCGGACGATGTGACCGCCGGCTCTCACTGCGGTGGCGCGGGAGAGTGCGCGACGAAGCGCTTCGACGAGTTCTGCGCTCTCCCGTGGACGCGGTCGCGGATGAGGCCCGGCGGCCGGCGCATGAGTCGCATGGCGGCGGTATCATCCGGGCGTTCGGACGGAGGTGGCCATGATACTCGTCGCGGGCGGCACAGGATTCGTCGGTTCGGCGGCGGTGCGCGAGCTGCTGCGGCTCGGCGAGCGCGTCGCCGTGCTCGGCCGCAGCGCCGAGGGCGTGCGTGAGCGCTACGGCGACGTCGTCGAGGCGCGCGAGGGTGATGTGCGCGAGCCGGAGACGCTGGCGCCGGCGATGGCGAGCGCGGACGTCGTGATCAACGCCGTCCAGTTCCCCGGCTCGCCGATCGAGAACCGCCGCAAGGGGTGGACGTTCGAGGAGATCGACCTGAAGGGCACGCGACACCAGATCGATGCCGGGCAGGCCGCGGGCGTGCGACGCTTCGTGTACGTGAGCGGCGTCGGCGCGGCGAAGGACGCAGAGAAGCACTGGTTCCGCTACAAGTGGGAGGCCGAAGAGTACGTCAGGCGGAGCGGACTCGAGTGGGTGATCGTGCGGCCCACGTGGGTCTTCGGTCCCGACGATGTGTCGCTGAACCGCTTCCTCGGACTGGCCAGGCGGCTGCCGTTCGTGCCGATGTTCGGCGCAGGCGAGCAGCCGGTGCAGCCGGTGTTCATCGACGACGTCGGCCGCGTGCTCGCGGACTGCGCGCTCCGTCCCGAGGCGGCGAACACGACGTTCGAGCTGGGCGGCCCGGAGGTGATGAGCATGAACGACGTCGTCAGTACGGCGCTCGACGTGCGGGGAAAGCATCGGCGGCTGCTGCACCAGCCGGTGGCCGTTGGTAAAGTCCTCGGCGCCGTGGCGTCGGTGCTGCCGTCGCCGCCGCTCTCGCGCGACGCGGTCGACTTCATCACCGAGCCAGCGGTCGCCGACAACACGAAGCTGCTCGAGGTGCTGCGTCCGCAGCTGACGCCGCTCCGCGAGGGGCTCGCGAGGTATCTGCGGTAGGCGGGGCGCCGGGCGCCCGTCGCGCGTCCGAGGTCCCACGTCGGTCGCTGGCCGAACGCTGCCTGCCGGGACGCTGCCGCGTGCCGTCATTCCGGAGGAAGCGGAGCATCTGCCCGAGCGGCGCGACGCTGGAGGATGCTTCGCTGCGCGCGAGCGTGACGGGCTGGCACTGCCCGCGTCAGCATGACAGCCAGAGGCGAGTCGGCGCCTGCGGATTCGCTTCGCGGCGCTCCACAGGACGGCCGGCGCCGAACATGGGCCATTCGGACCATGTTCCGGGAACGCGGCTGCGCGTACATTGTCGCGGTAAAGGTTTCGTAACTTGACGGGCCGCGCCGGCGCGGCGTAGCGTACAAGAAACTTGACTGACAGAGGTACAGCGGTGGCAGGAGAGAGCGGACGAGCGGTGGCCCGGGCGGGTCGCGGCGCGCGCGCCGTCGCGGCGGTCGTCTTCGCAGGCGTCGCGTCGTTCGTCCTCCTCTACGGTGGCGCGATGATCTTCGGCGCCGTCTTCCAGCCCTACGAGACGTCGCCAGCGTTCCTCGCCGCTCTCGGCAGCGCGTACCTCCTCATCGCTGGTGCGCTGCTGACCGTGGCCGGCGTGCTCGTCCTCGACCCGCCGTCGCGGCCCGCATGGATCGCCGCCGCGACGATCGCCGGCCTCACCGTGCTCTTCTTCGGCTGGATGGCAGGCGTGACGGTCGTCGAAGGCGGGGCTGGCGCGCCGCTGTTAACGTCGGCGATCTGGATCATCGCGCTGGTCGCGCTGACGACATGCATCGGCGCCGCCGGGCGGGCGTGGCGAAGGGAGGGCGGGCGTGCGTAAGACGCGGGTGTTCGAGGTGCTGGAGGAGCGCGGGCAGAAGCAGCGCTGGCTGCTCGCCGAGTTGCGGCGCCGCGGGTATCGGGTGAGCGAGGGCTACCTCTCGCAGATCAAGGCCGGCACGAAGCAGCCGGCGCGGCAGTTCATCGATGCGGTGTGTGATGTGCTCGGCATGCCCGAGCAGATACTGTTCTACGAGGAAGGGGAACTGATGGCGACGAAGGCAGACAGGACGACGAAGGCCGCCCAGAGCCGGGCGCGCGCGGCGGCGAAGAAGGACAAGGGCAAGATCAACGTCGCGATCATCGGCGTCGGCAACTGCGCGTCGTCGCTGGTGCAGGGGCGCTACTTCTACCAGGATGCGCGGCAGGGCGACCTGATTCCGGGGCTGATGCACGTCGACCTGGGCGGCTACCACGTCCGCGACATCAACTTTGTCGCCGCGATCGACATCGACGAGAACAAGGTTGGCCGCGACCTCTCGGAGGCGGTGTTCACGGAGCCGAACAACACCTTCAAATTCAGCGACGTCCCGCATCAGGGCGTGCGCGTCGCGCGCGGCATGACCCACGACGGCCTGGGCAAGTACCTCTCGGAGGTGATCACGAAGGCGACGGGCCCGACGGACGACATCGTCAAGCTCCTCAAGGACACGCAGACCGACGTCGTTGTGAGCTACCTGCCCGTCGGCTCGGAAGAGGCGACGAAGTGGTATGTCGAGCAGGTGCTGGCGGCCGGCTGCGGCTTCGTCAACTGCATCCCGGTCTTCATCGCGCGCGATCACTTCGGGTACTGGCCGAAGCGCTTCGAGGAGGCGGGCCTGCCGATCATCGGCGACGACATCAAGTCGCAGGTCGGCGCGACGATCGTGCACCGGATGCTGACGCGGCTGTTCCGCGAGCGCGGGGTGCGCCTCGACCGCACGTATCAGCTGAACTTCGGCGGCAACACGGACTTCTTGAACATGCTCGAACGCGAGCGGCTCGAGTCCAAGAAAATCTCGAAGACGAATGCCGTGACGTCGCAGCTGGACTACGAGCTGCCGGCGAGCGACGTGCACGTCGGGCCGTCGGACCACGTGCCGTGGCTCCTGGACCGCAAGTGGTGCTACATTCGCATGGAGGGCACGACGTTCGGCAACGTGCCGCTGAACGCGGAAGTCAAGCTGGAGGTCTGGGACAGTCCGAACTCCGCCGGCGTGGTCATCGATGCGATCCGCTGCTGCAAGATCGCGCTCGACCGCGGCCTGTCCGGCCCGCTGCCGGGGCCGTCGGCGTACTTCATGAAGTCGCCGCCGCAGCAGTACGCCGACGATGTCGCGCACGACATGGTCGAGGCATTCATCGCGGGATAGGAGAACGTGCTCGACCGCACGGTCTACTGGCTCTTCCGGCTGGCGATCCTGCTGGCGCGCCCGCTGCCGCTGCGCCTCGGCTACTGGTTCGCCGAGCGCATCGCGCTGATCTGTTACGTGGTGCTCTTCCCGCGTCAGCGGAAGGCGCTGAACGCCAACCTGGCGCACGTCCTGCGCAGCGACGACCGGGCCTACGTCGATGGCGTGGCACGCCGCGCGTTCCGCAACTTCGGCAAGTACGTCATCGACTTCATCCACTTCCCCGTCATGACGAAGGACGAGGTGCGCCGGCGCATCGTCTTCGATCAATGGGACGACCTCGAATCGCTGCGCGGCTCGCAGCGCGGCATCATCATCGCCACGCTGCACTTCGGGAACTGGGACGTCGGGGCAGCGGCGCTCGCCGTGCAGGGCTTCCCGGTGAACGCGATCGCCGAGACGTTCGCCTATCCGCCGATGGATGAGCTCGTGCAGGGCTCGCGGGCGAAGCTGGGGATGAAGGTGATTGGCAGCGAGCACGTCGGCAGCAGCGTCTTCCGCGCGCTGCGGCGCGGTGAGATGCTGGCGATGCTGCTCGACGTGCCGGAGCCGGAGTCCGGCTTCCGGGTCGAGTTCTTTGGCGCGCCGGCGCTCGTCTCCTCGGCGCCCGCGCGCATCGCCCTGCGCACGAACTCCTGGCTGATGCCTTCGGTGGTGCTGCGCGGGCCAGGAGACGACCTCGTCATCCGGCCGATCATCGACCTGGGCATGCGGGACTACGAGCCGACGGGCGACGAAGACACCGACGTGCGCGAGCTGACGCGGCTGGCGCTGCGGTCGCTCGAAGCGCTGGTGCGCGACTATCCCGACCAGTGGTTCATCTTCCGGAAGATCTGGGAGCGGCCCGCCGTCCCGGCGAGCACGACCGAGCTGGTAGAAGGCGTCTGACGTGCGCTTCATCCCGCGGCCCAGCAAGTGGAAGTACTACACGATGCTCTTCGTCGTCAACACGATCGGCCGCATGCCGATCGGCTGGCGCTACGGCATCGCCCGCATCGTCAGCGACCGGGTGTACGACTGGCGGCCGAGCATCCGCAACAACGTGCGGAGCAACGTGCGCCACGTGCTCGGCCCGGAGGCGTCGGAGGAGGAGGTGGACCGCGTCGCGCGGCAGTGCGCCCGCAACACCGGCCGCTACTACGCGGACGTCGTCGGGATGCACCGGATCGACGTGTTCCGCTTCCTCGAGACCGAGCTGGTGCTCGAGGGCGTCGACTACGTGCGGGAGGCGCAGGCGGCGGGGCACGGCGTCGTGCTGGCTTCGGCGCACTACGCGAACCCGGAGTTCGCGGTGCAGGGGCTGGCGGCGGCGGGGATCAAGGTCTTTGCGCTGGTCGAGCCGCTACGGCCGCCGGAGCTGGGGCGGCTGATGCGCAGCCTGCGCGCGGTGCACGGCCACGAATACCAGGAGGTGAGCTTCGGGGCGATCAAGAACGCCATCGCCTGGCTCCGCGCCGGCGGCGTCGTCGCCATCCTCGTCGACCGCGACATCCAAAAGCGTGGCGTCGAGATCGACTTCTGCGGCTACCCGGCGAAATTCCCGACCGGTGCCGTCGACCTGGCGATGCGGACGGGCTCGGTGCTGATCCCGGGCTGGGTGCGGCGGACGGGCGGGTTCAAGGTGCGGGCGACGATCGGTCCGCCGCTGCCGCTGGTGCTGACGGGCCACACCGACGACGACCTGCGCCTCAACACCGCGCGCATCCTGGCGCTCTTCGAGCAGCACCTGCGCGAAGACCCGGGGCAGTGGAGCGTCGTCGACCGCATCTGGCCCGACGACGTCGAACCGCGCGACCGGCCGCCCGCGTTCGAAGAAGCGGCCGGGCGCGAGGCGGTACAATAGCCGCACAGCCGCACAGCCGCGCATGCGGGCAGAAGGCAGCGCATTTGGGTACCGCCGACCTGCACATCCATACGCGCCACGGCGACGGTATGGCGACCGTCCCGCAACTGCTCGACTACGTCGAGCGCCGGACGCAGCTCGATGTGATCGCGGTCACCGAGCACGACACCCTGCGCGCGGGCGCCGAGGCGCGTGAACTGTGCGCGCGCGGCCGGCCGGATGGCGCGCCGTATCGCTTCGACGTGATCTGCGGCGAGGAGGTGACGACGCTCGACGGCCACCTGCTGGCGCTGGCGGTCGACGAGCCGGTGCCGAGCTTTCGCCGCATCGAAGAGACGCTGAGCGCCATCCACCGGCAGGGCGGCATCGCCATCGTGCCGCATCCGCTCTCGTTCCTGACACGCAGCGTCACCCGGCGTGGCTTCGATCGCGTGCTGGCGAGCGCTGACGACGCGGTGCGCTTCGACGCCCTGGAGGAGTACAACCTGAGCCCCGCCGGTCGCGTGCGGTCGGCGCGGGCGCGGGCGCTGAACCGTGAGCGGCTGCATCTCGCCGCCATCGGCGCCAGCGACGCGCACTTCCTGCCGTCGGTCGGCAGCGCCTTCACGACGTTCCCGGGCCGCAGCGCCGGCGACCTGTTCGCGGCGATCGCCGCGAAGACCAGCGCCGGTGCGGCCGGGCGGGCGCCGCGGCTGTCGGAGCTGGGGTACCGGAACATCGTCGTGCAGCAGTGCCGCGGCATGCTGGCGACGCCGCGGGCGATGGGCTGGCTGCCGACGGTGCGCAGCTTCGTCCGCAGCCGTCTGCGCCGCGAAGGGCCGCCGGCGCCGAGCGACGAGCGGCCCGCAGGGCGATGAAGATCGCGCTCGTCTCGCCGTACGACTGGGGCGTTTCCGGCGGCGTCAACAACCACATCCACCACCTGGCGGAGCAGTTCGTCGCGCTGAGGCACGAGCCGCAGATCGTCGCCCCCGGCTCCGAGCCGGCGACGAGCGACGTCTGCCCGATCACCACGATCGGCCGGCCGATCCCGCTCCGCGTCAGCGGCTCGGTGGCGCGCATCACGCTGTCGTTGCGCACGGCCGGCCGCATCCGCCGCCTGCTCGACGAGCAGGCGTTCGACATCGTCCACGTGCATGAGCCGTTCATGCCGCAGCTGCCGATCAACTTCCTGCGCTACTCGACGACGGTGAACGTCGGCACCTGGCACGCGGCGCGTGAGACCAACTTCATCTACGTCTACGGCCGGCGTCTGATCAAGCGCTGGGTGGGGAAGCTCGACGGCAAGATCGCCGTCTCGCAGGCGGCGGTCAAGCACATCGAGCAGTACTTCCCCGGCTACTACAACGTGATCCCGAACGGCGTCGACGTTGACCATTTCGCGCGCGATCTGGAGCCGCTGCCGGAGTTCTGCGACGGCAAGCTGAACGTGCTGTTCGTCGGCCGGCCGGAGACGCGGAAGGGACTGAAGTACCTGCTGCGCGCCTTCGTCGGGGTTCAGCGCGCGATCCCGGAGAGCCGACTGATCGTCGTCGGCGCCGGGAAGTTCACGCGCTACGAGCGGGCGGTGCGGTCGGCCCACCTGCGTGACGTCGTCTTCCGGAGCAACGTGGCGTGGGACGAGCTGCCCCGCTATCACCGCAGCACGCACGTCTTCTGCGCGCCGAACACCGGCTTCGAGAGCTTCGGTCTCGTGCTGCTCGAGGCGATGGCTGCGGGCCGCCCGATCGTCGCATCGAACATCGAAGCCTTCGCCGGCGTGATGACGCACGGCGTCGAGGGGCTGCTGGTGGGGCCGGAGGACCCCCAGGCGCTGGCCGACGCGCTGATCGAGCTGCTGCGCGACCGCGACCGGCGCGAGTCGATGGCCGCCTGCGGACGCGAGCGCGCGCAGCACTTCCGCTGGGACCGGGTGGCGCAGCGCGTCCTCTCCTATTACGAGCGGCTGATCTACGAGCGCCGCCTCGTCGAACGCGGCGCGACGCCGGAAGACCGAGAGCCGCCCCCCGGCGTCTGAACCGCGCGCACCGGCGGCCGGAGGTCACTCGAGGCGGCATCTGATACGCTGCGGCGTATGCGTGTCCGGGTGACGTTGGCCGGTGCGGCGCTCGTGCTCGCCGCCCTGGCCGCTTCCTGCAGCAACTCGTCCGGGCCCCCGAACACGCCCGCCGGAACGCCGGCGAGCGAGGTCTCGGCACGCGCTGCTGCTTCCACCGGCCGGGAAGCCACGGGCACGCCGGGCGCCTCAGCGACCTTGGCCGTCACGCCCGCGGAACCGGGTAGCCAGGAGCGGCTGACCGGCATCGTCGGCACGGTCAGTCCGGCGACGAAGACGATCCAGGTGACGCGACTCTCGGGCGCGCCGGTGCAGCAGATCCGCGTCGTCAGCACGACGGTGATCCGCACGGCCGGCGGCGCCAGGATCGACCTCGGCGGCGTGCGCACCTCGGACCGGATCATCGCCGACGGGCGCCTCGACGACCGCGGCGAGGCGCTGATCGCCGATGACATTACCGTCTCGCCGGCGGTGCCGGGCGCGGCGCCGGGCGGGTGAGGGCCGGAGCTTCCGTCGGAGCGCCAGTGCGATGGCGCCGGCGGTCGCGTGCGAAGCAGGACTTCCCGGTTGCTGCTCGCCGTCGCCCATGCGGATGAAGGACGACCACCACGCGTGGGCGCGTAATACCTTCGTAATCGGTTCATCCGGTCAGGATGCGTATTCTGGGAACACGCACATCACAGCACGTCCCTGAGAGGAGCCGCGATGGAACGCCAACCTCACTCCCATGTCAACATCCCTGGCCTGCGATGCGCCGGCGGTGCACGATGACGCTCGCCGAACGGCGCGTCAGCCGCCGCAGCTTCATCCGCGGGTCCGCGGCCGGCGCCGGCCTGATCGGCGCCGCGTCGGTCTTCGGCGGGACAGCGTGCCGTGGCACGCAGGCGCAGCCGGCGACGGCGACGGTGCCGCAGCCAAGCGCGACACCGATCGCCTACCGGGGACTGCGCTCGCGGCCGGACCTCAACGGCGCGCCGGCGCTGCGCGTCGCCACGTCGACGCAGGCCGCCTCGACCGGTACGTACCTGCTGCTGACGCCGCTGGGCGGGTCGAAGCAGGGCCCGGCGATCTTCGACCGCCAGGGCCGCCTGATCTGGTTCCAGCCGGCGCAGAAGTCCGACGCCGCCGACCTCCATGTCGTGCGATACCAGGGCGCCGACGCGCTGGCATGGTGGGAGGGCGACGTCACGAAGACGGGGTACGGCACCGGCACGCATCTCGTGTACAACGACCGCTACCAGGAGGTGGCGCGGATCGCGGGCGTGGGCGGCGTGCCGGTCGATCTGCACGAGCTGGTCCTGACGCCGCAGGGCACGGCGCTCGTCGAGTCGTACGCCCCGAAGACGGCGGACCTGACGAAGTTGGGCGGCGGCGCAAACGCACCGATCCTCGATTGCAGCGTGCAGGAGTTGGATCTGGCGACCGGCCGGCTGCTCTTCGACTGGAACGCGAGCGACCACGTCGGCTTCGCCGAATCCGTCGTGCCGCTTCCGAAGGACGGGGGGCCGTTCGACTACTTCCACATCAACGCCGTGGAGGTGGACACGGATGACAACCTGCTGATCTCCGCGCGCAACACGGCGGCGATCTACAAGGTGCACCGCAAGACGGGGCAGGTGATCTGGCGCCTCGGCGGCTCGCCGAAGGTGAAGCTGCCGGCGCCGGCGCTGGCCCTCGCCCCGTCCGGAGAGAGCTTCTGGTACCAGCATGACATCCGGCGCAACCCGGATGGCTCGCTGTCGCTGTTCGACAACGGTGGCGGGCCGTACGTACATGACGGCCGCGGCATCGTGCTGGATATCGACGAGCAGGCGCTCACGGCGCGCGTCCGGCGGACGTACGGTGACGGACTGAAGCTGCGGATCCAGTACCAGGGCAGCTTCCGCAGGCAAGCGAACGGCAACTGGCTGGTCGGCTGGGGCGATCTTGGCCGGATGACGGAGTTGACGCCGAACGGCGACGTCGCGCTCGATGTCAGCTTCACCGGCAATTCGTACCGGGCGCTGTCGGCCGCCTGGCGCGGCCGGCCGGCGGACGCGCCGGCGGTGGCCGCGCAGCGGTCGGGTTCCGGCGCGATCGTCTGGGCGAGTTGGAACGGCGCGACCGACGTCGACAGCTGGCGCGTGCTGGGGGGCGCCGATGCGTCGTCGCTGACGGCGCTGGGCAGCTTCCCTTGGCGTGACTTCGAGACGCAGATGAGCGTGAGCGGCGCCGCCGCCATCGTCGCCGTCGAGGCCGTCGACGCGAGCGGCCAGGTGCTGGGCCGCTCGCTGCCGGTCAGCGCCGCCTAGAGCGGTGGCTGCCACAGATCGCGAGCTCGCCGAGGGCCTCGCTGGCGGCGGCTCGTCCGCGCCCGCGCGCGGGCGCCGATCGCCAGCGTGCAGGCGGCCGCACGCGTTCGGCGGCCGGAGCGAGACGATGTGCGGGCGCGAGTTGTAACGCCGGGGCGCCGCTCCCTTCTCGCCCGGCCCGAATGCGCGGAGTTGCAGCGCCGTGACAATCGCCCGGGCCAGGCGAAACAGCATGTCGATGCCTGCGCGGCCTCCGTACCCTGAGGTAAGCGCCGGGCGCCGGGCAGGGCGGCGCCCGCGCATCGAGCCGAGGCATCCGCATGCTAGGCGAGATGCTCGAGCCAGCCCTCTTCCGGGGCCGCTTCGCGCTCATCACCGTCCTCATCGGACTGGTGCTGGTGTGTCTGCGCACCTCGCGCGACCGCTGGACCGTCGTGCGCGAGTTCGTCTTCGTCCTTGGCGGCTACCTTGCGTATTCGTTCGTGCGCAGCACGACGCAGGGGGGCCGTGACGTCGCGCTCGCCAACGCGCGCGCTGTCGAGCGCGCCGAGCAGGCGCTCGGTGTCTTCCGGGAACCGCGCTGGCAGGACTTGGTGCTCGACCACCGCTGGCTCGTGCGGCTCATCAACTACGAGTACATCTACGGCCACTGGCCGCTGATCGCCGTCGTCGCCGCCGCACTCTTCTTCCGCGCTCGTCAGCAGTACTTCCTGATGCGCTCGGCATTCTTCGCGTCCGGCGCCGTCAGCCTGGTCATTCTCGCGCTCTTCCCCGTGGCGCCGCCGAGGCTCGTTGGCGGCGGCATCGTCGATACGATCAACACGAACGCCCATGCCTACACGCTGCTGCAGCCGCGCGCGATCACGAACCAGTTCGCGGCGATGCCCAGCCTGCACTTCGGCTGGGATCTGCTCGCCGGCATCGCCATCTTCCGCGCCGCGCCGCGCGGGCTGCGCTGGCTCGGCGTCCTGCCGCCTGTGCTGATGGCGTTCTCCATCGTGGCCACGGGCAACCACTACATCCTCGACGTCATCGCCGGTGGCGTCGTCGCGCGGTTCGGCCTCGCGGTGGCGACGGCGGCCGCGCGCGTGCCGCTCGAACAGGCGTCGTCGGTCGCCCGGCGCCAGGCGGCGCAGGCGCGGCAGGCGTTCCTCTCGCTGTTCTGAATCCGGTGCCGCGCCGGTCTCCGGCGGGTGGCTCTGCGGCGGCGGTCCGGGCTGTCCGCGTCGCGCGCGGCGGGCGCGACGACGCAGCGAGCGAGCGGAATTTGCGCAAAGCTCTCGTGGGTTGACGGGACGCACCCGACGATGCTGTCCGACGCGGCGCCCGTTGCTACGCTGTACTGACGCGCTCACGGGCGCGCCGCGAATCACCAGCGCCGCATGCACGGAGTCGACGATGAAGTACCGCACCTTCGGCAGCACCGATCTGAGCGTCTCGGCCGTGGGCTTCGGCATGTGGACGGTCACCACCGGTTGGTGGGGGATCAACGACGACGACTTCGCGCGCAGGCTGACGCGCCGCGCATACGACCTCGGCATCAATTTCTTCGATACGGCGGACACCTACGGCAACGGCAAGGGTGAGACGCTGCTCGCCGAGGCGCTCGGCGACGTGCGCGACAGGATCATCATCGCTACCAAGGGCGGCTACGACCACTACAGCTACGGCGACGACCGCCGCGGCCAGAAGGAGATCCCGCAGGACTGGTCACCCGCCTACATCCGCAAGGCAGTCGAGGGGAGCCTGCGGCGCCTCCGCACGGATCACATCGAGATCTACCAGCTGCACAACGCGAAGATGGACTGCCTGACGCGCGACGACCTCTTCGACGAGTTGGAGCGGCTGCGCGAAGAGGGCAAGATCGGCGTCTACGGTCCGGCGCTCGGGCCGGCGATCGGCTGGGAGGACGAGGGCCTGTACGCGATGGCGCACCGCCGGGCGGGCGTGCTGCACACGATCTACAACATGTTCGAGCAGGATCCGGGGCGTGCGTTCTTCCCCGTCGCCCGCGAACGCGGCATCGGCGTACTGGTCCGTGTCCCCCACTCGTCCGGCATGCTCGAGGGCAAGTACACGGCCGACACGGTCTTCCCCGAGAACGACCACCGCAACCATCGCACGCGCGAGTGGCTCGAGCAGGGTCTGCGCAAGCTCGAGACGCTGCGCTTCCTCACGGACGGTCGCGGCCGCACGATCGGTCAGGCGGCGCTGCAGTTCATCCTCGCCGAGCCGAGCGTCGCGTCGGCGCTGCCGAACATCTACGACGAAGACCAGCTCGTCGAGTTCGCCGAGGCGTCGGAGACGCCGGAGTTCACGCCGGACGAGCTGGCGCGCGTCGCCGCGCTCTACGCCTGCGACTTCGCCCCGGAGGCCGGACGGCCGGCGGGGAGTCGGGCATGAGCGACGTCAGCAGCACCGGCGGCAGCAACGGCGCGCCGCCGGCAACGCGGCAATACGTCCAGTTCGCGTTCTACAAGGTGGACGCCGCGTGGCGCCGCCTGCCCGTGACCGTGCGGGAGGCGGCGAAGCGCGAGGTCGAGGAGGCCGTCGCGTCGTGTTCGGAGCGCATGCAGGTGCGCGCCTACAGCCTCGTCGGCATCCGCGGCGACGCCGACTTCATGTTCTGGCGGATCAGCGACGATCTGGCGCCGTTCCAGGAAGCGGCGACGGCGCTCCTCAGCACCGGCATCGGCCCGTACCTGTCGACGCCGTACTCGTACCTGGCGATGACGCGCAAGAGCGTCTACGTCGACAAGACGGAGCGCGAAGGGCCATCGCGCCGGCTGCGGCTGACGCCGGGCACGGCGAAGTACCTTTTCGTCTACCCCTTCGTGAAGACGCGGCCGTGGTATGTGCTGCCCGCCGAGGAGCGGCAGAAGATGATGGACATCCACATCCGCGTCGGCCGCAAGTACCCGACCGTGAAGCTGAACACGACGTACTCCTTCGGGCTCGACGACCAGGAGTTCGTCGTCGCGTTCGAGACCGATGAGCCAGGCGACTTCCTCGATCTCGTTATGGAGCTGCGCGAGGCGGAGTCCAGCCTCTACACCCTGCGCGATACGCCCACCTTCACCTGCGTCGCCACGACTGTCCGCGGCATGCTCGATGCGCTCGGCGCTCCCGGCGATCGCGTCGCCGTCGCTGCGTCGGCGCAGGACGGCGGCTGGAGCCGCGCCGCGTCGGTCGCCGACCTGCCGGAGGGCGCGGCGACGACGGCCTACGTCGGCGGCGAGCAGGTGGCGCTCTTCAACGCCGGCGGCACGCTGTACGCGGTCGAAGCGCGCTGCACGCACGGCAGCGGGCCGCTCGTCGAAGCGACCATCGAGGGCAGCGTGCTGACCTGCCCGTGGCACGAGAGCCAGTTCGACCTCGCGGCCGGCTGCGCCGTGCTGCGCGGCCCCGCCGTGCGCCCGCCGCGCGCGTACGCGGTGCGGGTCCGCGATGGCGGCGTCTGGGTTGCGGCCGCTGCCGTCGAGGGCGAAGCGGAGCCGACGCTCGCGTAATCCGCTCGCGTCTCATCTAGCCGGCGGTGGTTTCCGTCTACAGGCGCCCGCGGCGCGGGCCGTCAGGCGACGACCGCCCGCAACGCCCCCCACGCGTCCTCGAGTACCGCCTCGAACGGCTGCGTCGCGTCGATGACGCGCCAGCGCTCCGCTGACTCGGCCGCGAGATCGAGATAGCCGGCGCGCACGCGCTCGTGGAAGTCGAGCGGCAGCGCGTCGAAGTGCGACAGGCGGCCGTCGGCATGGCGCCGGGCCAGCCCGACCGCCGGCGGCAGGTCGAGCAGCAGCGTCAGGTCCGGCGTCAAGGCGCCCGTCGCGAGCGTGTTCGCCCGCTCGACGACCGCGCGCGGCAGCCCGCGGCCGTACGACTGGTAGGCGACCGATGACGCGGTGAAGCGGTCGCAGAGCACGTGCGTGCCGGCCGCGAGCGCCGGCTCGATCAGGCGAGCGACGAGATGCGCACGCGCCGCTTCGAAGAGCAGCAGCTCCGCCAGGGCGTCGTCGACCGCCGATTCGCTATTGATGATCTCGCGGATACGCTCGCCGAGCGGCGTACTCCCCGGCTCGCGCACGGCCTCGACGGCCAGACGCTGATCGGAGAGCCGCCGCTCAAGCTCGCGCGTCAGGCGGGACTTCCCGGATCCGTCGCCGCCCTCGAGCACGATCAGCCGCCCGCGGGGCGGAGTCTTTCCTTCGCTCATCGCGCACAGATACGGCGCATCGCAGGCGCGGTCAAGCGCAGTTTCGAAGCGGTTGGGTCGAGGGCGGCACGGCTGAATCGCACTGGCGGGCGTCGTCGGCTGGGGTTGAATCGCCTTCGAGCCTGCGCCGACAAAGAGCGGACGCGATGCCGGCGTCGCCGCCTCGTCCGCGCCGCGAAGGGTTGGGCTCGCCGCCCGGGCGTTTGCTATACTCTCGCGGGTTCGCGCCGGTCCGGCGCGGGCGCTCGCCGGAAGGAGCCGCGGCCGTCGTTTCGACGGCCTTTCGTATGCCAGCAGTAGTCGTCATCGGTGGCCAGTGGGGCGACGAGGGCAAGGGCCGCATCGTCGACCTGATTGCGCAGGGCGCCTCCGTCGTCGCCCGCTACTCGGCCGGCAACAACGCCGGCCACACCGTGATCAATGACATGGGCGAGTTCAAGCTCAACCTCGTCCCGGCCGGCATCTTCTACCGAGACAAAGTGTGCATCGTCGGCAACGGCGTCGCCATCGACCCGGCGCCGCTGCTGCGGGAGATCGAGACGCTCGCCTCGCGCGGCGTCAGCGTCGATAACCTTTCCGTCAGCGACCGCTGTCACGTGGTCATGCCCTGGCACCCGCTGATCGACGTCGCCGACGAGAAGCTGCGCGGCGATGCGGCGATCGGCACGACGGGCCGCGGCGTCGGGCCCGCCTTCACCGACAAGGTCGCGCGCATCGGCATCCGCGCCGGCGACCTCGTCGACCCCGATGCCTTTCGCGCGCGCCTCGAGTTCGTGCTGCCGTACAAGAACGCCGTGCTCGAGAAGCTCTACGGCATCCCGCCGCTCGACTTCGACGACGTGCACGCCACTTACGCCGCGCTCGGCGCCCGCCTGCGGCCGTTCGTGCGCGACACGGCGCAGATCGTGCACGACGCGCTCGACCGCGGTGAGACGGTGCTGCTCGAAGGCGCACAGGGCTGCCTGCTCGACCTCGACGCCGGGACGTACGAGTACGTCACCTCATCGGTACCGTCGTCGTCGGCGGGCGGCGCCGGCATCGGCATCGGCATCGGGCCGACGGTGATCCAGCAAGTCGTCGGCATCTACAAGGCGTACATGACGCGCGTCGGCAACGGGCCGATGCCAAGCGAGTTGCTCGACGAGACCGGCAAGATCCTGCAGATCGAAGGCCCGCGGCCCGAGATCGGCGTCAACACCGGCCGCCCGCGCCGCACCGGCTGGTTCGATGCCGTCGCGTCACGCTACAGCGCGATGGTCAACGGCGTCACCAGCGGCGTCCTGACGCGGCTCGATGTGCTTGACAACTTCCCGTCGATCAAGATCTGCACGGCGTACGAGACCGAGGACGGCCGTACGCTGACGACGCTGCCGGCGAGCTCGGTGGTGATGGGCAAGGTCAAGCCGGTGTATGAGGAGGTCCCGGGCTGGCGGGCGCCGACGAACCGCTGCCGTAGCTGGGACGACCTGCCCGAGGCGGCGCGCGACTACATCCGGCGCATCGAAGCGCTGATTCGCACGCCGATCGACATCGTCTCCGTCGGGCCGGAGCGCGATCAGGCGATCATCGTCCACGATGTGCTGAAGGTGCGCCCGCGGCCGTAATCGCAGGCAGCGCGGCAACGCCCGCGACCGGCGGGATCAGCTTGACCCGCTCTCCGGCGTGAGCACGTAGTCCGGCGAGGCGATCTGCGTGTCGACGGCGCATGCGACGGTGTGTATGAAGGCGTCGGGCGCCGGGCGTCCCGCGAGATCGATCCCCGAAACGGCACCACCGTCGCACGCGGCGGCAGGCGGCGGTCGCCGGGCGCTTGACCATCGCCTGCAGCCCCGGAGCGGCGGATCCGCTGGCAGCGCACTCCTGGCAGCGGTTTGGGGCGGCAGCCGCAGCTAACAGTTCGGGCCGCAGCCGCAGCTGACTACGGCGCTCGCCGCCAGCGGCACCGTGGCCGCCGTCGCGCCGGCAGGCGGCGCGCTCGACGCCCGCTTGTAGGCCGAGATCGTCGCGCTGTGCCAGGCCTTCTCGCCGACCGCGCTGCGGCTGTCGACGCGGACGTCTTCGAAGCCGGCGGCGCGCAGGCGCCCGACGTAGTCGGACTCGAGGAGGGCGCCCGACGAGCAGCCCGCCCACAACGCCAGGTCGTCGCGTTCGGCCTGCGACAGCGCGCGCGACAGCACAACGTCGGACACGTGCAGCCGGCCGTCGGCTCGCAGGACGCGCGCCGACTCGCGGAAGACGGCGTCCTTGTCGGGCGAGAGGTTGATGACGCAGTTCGAGATGATCACGTCGACGCTGGCGTCTTCAACCGGCATCGACTCCATCTCGCCGCGGCGAAACTCGACGTTCGTGACGCCGAGCTTGCGCTTGTTCTCCTCGGCCAGCGCCAGCATGTCGGGCGTCATGTCGAGACCGATGACGCGTCCCGTCGCGCCGACCTCGCGCGCCGCCAGAAAGCAGTCGAGGCCCGGTCCCGAGCCGAGGTCCAACACCACCTCGCCGGGCCGCAGCGCGGCGATCGCGGCCGGGTTGCCGCAGCCGTAGGAGGCCACCGTCTCCGGCAGATCGCCCAGCTCTTGCCCCGCGTAGAGGCGCTCGCGATGCCCCGCGTCGCCGCAACAGGACGACGCCTGCCGCGCCCGCGCCCCGTAGTGCTCCTGCACCGCCGCCTTGATCTCGCCGTCCGTCCGGCTCATGCTCCCACTCCTTCTGCTGAATCGGAATGTACCGATGCCTCACGCATGAAGATGTCAGCCACGGCAGCAGGCGCTGCGCAGCTCGCCGAACTCGCGCTGCAGCCAGGCGAGCGCCGCCGGCTCGAGGCAGTAGCACGTGTTCGGGCCGGCGATGGTGCCGCGGATGATGCCGGCGTCCTTCAGCACCTTCACGTGCTCCGATACCGTCGATTGGGCCAGTGGCAGCTCCAGCACGAGGTCGCCGCAGACGCAGCTGGCGCGCGCGGCCAGCAGCTTGACGATGCGGAAGCGGGCGGGATGGGCGATCGCGCGGAGCATTGCCACGGTCTTCGCCTCGCTCTCCGTCTGCAGGATGGCCTTCACATCGGGATTTTACGATGAGCTGGCGGCGCTGTCAAGCCGCCGTACACGCCCGTCGCACTGGAGTGAAGATGCGCCGCGCACGCGCGAGAGCGAGAAGGAGATACGTCGGCGGGCCTCGATGGGTCAGCGGTCCGTACACTGACCATCTCCGTTCGCGGCCCCTTCCCAGACTCCGCGTCGCCGGTCCGCAGTTCCCAAACGCAGTGCAGTGGCGGATCCATTGCCGGCCACCCAGCCAGTGACCGGTAACCGGCCGTCGTTTCCCGCGATTCGTGCATTTAAAGTCGCTTTTCGCTTGATATCGCGTCCGCAGCCCGGTAGGCTGAAGCGTGATGAAATCGACCCGCGAGGCGCTTCGGGAGCTGCTGGCGGCGCACGGTGAGTGTACGGTCGCCCAGGCTGCGGCCGAGCTCGGCCTCAACCAGGCGAATATCCGGCGCCACTTCGAAGTGATGCGCGCCGAAGGGCTCGTCGACGTCGACATCCAGCGGCATGTCATCGGCCGGCCCGCGTACGTGTACCGCCTGACGGAGCGCGCGGAAGAGTTGACCGCGCACTACCCGCGGCTCGTACGGCGCCTCTTCAGCCGCCTCAACGTCCTCTCGGCATCGGACGCGGCGTCCGACGGCCGCCCGCTCGTCGAGCAGGTGTTCGAGGGCGTCGCCGACGATGTCGCCGGCGTCTACCGGCCGGCGGTCACCGGCGCGACGCTCGCCGAGCGCGTGGCAGAGACGAGCGACGCGCTCAAGGGCGAGGGCATCGTCGACCACTGGCGCAAGGACGAGGACGGTTACCACCTGATGAACACGTCGTGCCCGTACCGCAAGGCGGCAGAGGCCTCGGACGCGCCCTGCCATGCCGACCGGAAGACAGTCGAGTTGCTGGTGCAGGCGCCCGTCGCCCAGATCAGCCGCATGGTCGATGGTCAGCCGCAGTGCGAGTACGTCGTGCAGGAGATTCGGGCGGCTGCCGGGATGCCAGGGAGCGACGCCGGGAGCGACGACGCGACGAAGCGGTGATAGCGGCAAGCAACGGCTTCGCCTCACGGTTCAGACATACGGAAAGGGACGCATGGCAGAGGAACTGTTGAAGATTGAAGGACTGACGGTCAGCGTCGAGGGGAAGCAGATCCTCAACGGCGTCGATCTCGTCGTCAACCGCGGCGAAGTGCACGCGATCATGGGGCCGAACGGCTCCGGCAAGAGCACGCTGGCCAACGCGCTGATGGGACATCCGCGCTATGCGATCACGGGCGGCACGGTGCTGTTCAAGGGCGAGGAGATCAGCGCGCTGACGCCCGACAAACGCGCCCGGAAGGGCCTCTTCCTCGCCTTCCAGTACCCGACGAGCATCGCCGGCGTGACGATGGTGAACTTCCTCCGCCAGGCGATGAAGGCGGTGCGCGGCGAGGATGTGCCGGTGCGCGAGTTCCGGGAGAAGCTGCTGGCGACGATGAAGCTGCTGAAGGTGGATCAGGAGTTCGCCCGCCGCTACGTCAACGAGGGTTTCTCCGGCGGCGAGAAGAAGCGCGCCGAGATCCTGCAGATGGGCATCCTCGACCCGGATCTGGCGATCATGGACGAGACCGACTCGGGACTCGACATCGACGCGCTGCGCACGGTGGCCGAGGGCGTGAACGCGCTGACGACGCCGAAGCTGGGCATCGTGCTGATCACGCACTACCAGCGGCTGCTGAACTATATCAAGCCGCAGTTCGTGCATATCCTCTACCAGGGCCGGATGATCGAGTCTGGCGGGCCGGAGCTGGCACTGCAGCTGGAAGCGGAAGGGTACGACCCGATCATCGAGAAGTACGCGCCGGCGCTCGCCGGCGCGACGGGAGAGAGGGCCTGAGATGGTTGCGAAGATCACGCCGCAGATCAGCGAGCAGGACGGCTACAAGTTCGGGTTCAACGACAACGACCGCGCGACGTACACCTACCGGACCGAGAAGGGGCTGAACGAGGACGTCGTCCGCGAGATCTCGAAGGCGAAGGACGAGCCGCAGTGGATGACGGACTTCCGCCTGAAGTCGTACCACCACTTCCTCGAGAAGCCGATGCCGACCGGGTTCTGGGGCGGCAGCATCCAGAACTACGACCTCAACTTCGACGACATCTACTACTTCGCCCGCGCCTCCGACCGCGCCGAGGGCGACTGGTCCGACGTGCCGGAGTACATCAAGGACACATTCGACAAGCTCGGCATCCCGGAGGCGGAGAAGAACAAGCTGATCGCGGGCGTCGGCGCGCAGTACGACTCCGAGGTCGTCTACCACAGCATCCGCGAGGACCTCGAGAAGCTGGGCGTCATCTTCGTCGACACAGACTCGGCCGTGCGCGACTACCCGGAGATCGTGCAGCAGTACTTCGGCACGGTGATCCCGCCGGCGGACAACAAGTTCGCGGCGCTGAACAGCGCTGTCTGGTCGGGCGGCAGCTTCGTCTACGTGCCGGCCGGCGTGAAGGTCGATATCCCGCTCCAGGCCTACTTCCGCATCAACAAGGAGAACATGGGCCAGTTCGAGCGGACGCTGATCATCGCCGAAGAGGGCAGCTACGTGCACTACGTCGAAGGCTGCACGGCGCCGTCGTACTCGACCGACGCCCTGCACAGCGCCGTCGTCGAGATCATCGTCAAGAAGGGCGCGCGCGTCCGATACACGACGATCCAGAACTGGTCGACGAACGTCTTCAACCTCGTCACGAAGCGCGCCGCCGCCTATCAGGACGCTGTCATGGAATGGGTCGATGGTAACCTCGGCTCGCGGCTGACGATGAAGTACCCGAGCGTCTACCTGATGGAGCCGGGCGCGCACGGCGAGGTGCTCTCGCTGGCGATGGCCTCCGACGGCCAGCACCAGGACGCCGGCGCCAAGATGGTGCACGCCGCGCCCGACACCACCTCGACCATCATCTCGAAGTCGGTGTCGCGGGGCAGTGGCCGCACGAGCTACCGTGGCGCCCTCAAGGTCTACCCCGGCGCCAAGCGATCGCGCGCTACCGTCCGCTGCGACGCGCTGCTCATCGACGAGAAGTCGCGCTCGGATACCTACCCCCTGATGGAGATCGAGGAGGAACAGGTGAACATCGGCCACGAGGCCTCCGTCTCGCGCGTCGGCGAGGAGCAGCTCTTCTATCTGCAGAGCCGCGGCCTCAGCGAAGTCGACGCGACGAAGATGATCGTCAACGGCTTCGTCGAGCCGATCGTCAAGGAGCTGCCGATGGAGTACGCGGTCGAACTGAACCGACTCATCGAGCTGCAGATGGAAGGCGCGGTTGGGTAGGGGTGGCGGAGGTCAGACGTCGGAGCGCGGAAGCCGGGGGCCGTACGCCGGCGCGCCACCGAGCCGGACAGCCGCAAGCCGTCGTTCGGCGCGTTCTCGTGATGACCGCCGGGCGCATCGCACGCTTCCCGCGCACCGCTGGTGGCGCGGCAGGATACGCAGGATGGAACGAACAGCGACCACCACGGGCAGCCGCACCACCATCGAACAACTGCTGTTCATGCTGGACGCGGCCTTCGAGGGCGACGCGGAGCGGCCGCAGCAGAGCTGGCACGCGCTGCTCGTCAACCTCGCGTCGGCGCCGCGTGAGCAGTGGGATTGGAAGCCCGAAGGCGGCTCGCGCACGATCGCCAGCCTCGCGCTGGAGGTCGGCGTCTGCAAGTACGTCTACGACAATCGCGCCTTTGGAGACGGGTCGATGGACTGGAACGTGCCGGGCTCGTACCCGGTGCCCGCGGGGGACTCGGCCGATGACGTCGTCGCGTACCTTCGCCGCGGCCACGCCGCGCTGCGGGCGCACGTCGCCGGGCTTCACGACGACGCGCAGCTGCTGGAGCCCCGGCCTGGGCGGTGGCCGGACGGGCGCAGGTTTCCGCTGCGCTGGCTGATCAACACGACGATTCAGCAGGACCTCTACCACGCCGGCGAGATCAACCATCTGCCCGCGCTCTGCCAGGGCAACGACGGAGGCGGCGATTGACGGACACGATGCCATGCCGCGCGTACGCGCGCGGTCGATCGGAGCGGACGACGTGACACACGATGTGTTGATAGCCCCGGGATTCACGAAGATCACACGCGCTTCGGCCGAAGAGATCAGCGTCCGGCGCGACGAGCCCGCCTGGCTGCGCGAGCGCCGGCTCGATGCCTGGCGCCTCTACCAATCGCTCGACTTCCCGCACGAGAGTGACGAAGAGTGGCGGCGCACCGATGTCCGCTCGATGATCTTCGACGCCGTGCGGCCGCTGAGCGCCTCCGCGCCGATCGCTTCGCCCGCCCAGTTGCCCGCGGCGCTGCGTTCGGCCTGGGACGAGAGCGAGGCGCTCGCCGGGCGGGTCGTCCAGCAGGACTCGGATGTGGTCTATACGCAGCTGGCCGACGACCTGCGCGCGCGCGGCGTCATCCTCACGGACCTCCACAAGGCGGCGAAGGAGCATCCGGAGCTGGTGCGGCGCTACCTGTCGTCGGCGGTGCCGGCGGGCGAGTGGAAGTACGTCGCACTGAACGCCGCCCTCTGGTCCGGCGGCTGCTTCCTGTTCGTGCCGAAGGATGTGGAAGTCGCGCTTCCGCTGCAGCTCTTGACGGTCGTCGGCGCCGAGGGCCTCGCGGTCTTCCCCCGCACGATCATCGTCGCCGAAGCTGGCAGCCGCGTCGCTTTCATCGACGAGACGCGTTCCGCCGACGGCGAGACGAAGACCTTCGTCAGCGGCGTCACCGAGATCTACGCCGGCGACGGCGCCCGCGTCGAGTACTACAGCGTCAACCGCTGGGGCCACAACGTCTACAACTTCAATACGGCGCGCGCCATCGTCGGACGAGACGCACAGCTGGTGACGATGGCGGCGGGCATCGGCGGCAAGATGACGAAGATGCGCATCGACACGTCGATGCCGGAGCCCGGCGCATCGGCGGACCTGCTCGGTGTCACGTTCGGCGACGGCGACCAGCACTTCGACTACAACACGCTGCAGGACCACATCGGCGCCCACACGAAGAGCGACCTGCAGTTCAAGTCGGCGATGACGGACAGCTCGTCGATCGTCTGGTACGGCATCACGCGAATCGAGCCGACGGCAAGCGCCAGCGAGGCGAACCAGACGTCGCGCAACCTGCTGCTCAGCGAGCATGCGAAGGCGGCCCCCATCCCGATCCTCGAGATCGAGGCGTACGACGTGCTGAAGTGCAGCCACGGCGCCACGGCCGGCCCTGTCGACGAGAACGAGCTGTTCTACCTGCAGGCGCGCGCCATCCCGCGCGCGGTCGCCGAGCGGATGCTCGTCGAGGGCTTCCTGGCCGACGTCGTGAACCGCATCCCGAATGCGGGCCTGCGCGAGCGCGTGATGCGGGCGGTGCTGGCGAAGGCGGGGGCGACGCCGGAGCTCGGCGAGGATGACGTGTTCGAGGATGACGTGTTCAGTGACGGAGGGTTCCGATGAAGTGTCCGCGATGTTCCGAGACGCTCGTGGCGCGAATGGTGGCGGACGTCGAGATCGACGCGTGTCCGCGCTGCAAAGGCGTGTGGCTTGACGCAGGCGAACTCGAGCGGCTGTCGAACCGGGAAGCGGAGGAAGCGACGGCGGCCGTCGGCGTCGCGGCGGCGCCCGCTGCGGATGTGGCGACGCCCGGCAGCGGCGACCAGCTGAGCCGTTCATACGGAACCGGCGAGCACGGTGGCGGCGAGCACGGCGGCGGCGAGCACGGCAGCCGCGGGTTTGGCGGCGAGCACGGCAGCCGCGGGTTTGGCGGCGAGCACGGCAGCGGCGGGTTTGGCGGCGAGCACGGCAGCGGCGGGTTTGGCGGCGAGCACGGCAGCCGCGGGTTTGGCGGCGAGCACGGCGGCGGCGGGTATGGCGGCGAGCACGGTGGCGGCGAGCACGGATCGAGGCGGGAGCCCGACGTGGTCATCGGACCCGATGGCAAGCCGAGGAAGCGGGGATTCTTTCAGCGCCTGACGGACAACCTGGGCGATTTCGGGGAGTTCGGCGGCCACTGAGCCGCGCAGTATGGGATGGATCCGGATCGCCCAGCGTTCAACGACGCCGCCCGGCACGATCACCGTGCACGAGGTCGGCGGCCGGCGTATCGCGCTCTGCAACGTCAACGGCCGCTTCTACGCGATCGACGACGTCTGCACGCACGACGGCGGGCCGCTTGACCAGGGTGTGCTCGAAGGCAACCTCGTCGAGTGCCCGCGCCACGGCGCGAAGTTCGACGTCGAGAGCGGCCGCGCCGTCGTCCTGCCGGCGGTGCGCCCTGTGCGCACCTATCCGGTGGAGGTCGAAGGCGACGATGTGAAGGTGAGCGTCGAATGAGCAGCGCGACGCCGGAGCTGACGCGCGCGACGCGCCCCGCACCGATCGCCGCGGCGCGCCGCGCTGTGCGCCATGCGTTCATGCATCTCGCTACCGGCGAACCGAACGCGGTGGCGTTCGTCCGCGCGGTCAGCCAGCGGAAGGCGCACGACGCGCAGCCGGTCCCCGGGGCGACCGCGGAGGACGGAGGGCGGTCATGACCTACGACGTCGACGTCATTCGCCGGGACTTTCCGATCCTCGAACGCAACGTGCACGGAAAGCCGCTCGTCTACCTCGACAACGCGGCCACCACGCAGAAGCCGCGGTCCGTGATCGACCGTCTCGTCCACTACTACGAGCACGAGAACGCCAACATCCATCGCGGCCTGCACACGCTTGCCGAAGAGGCGACGGCGGCGTACGAGGCTTCGCGCCTGAAGGTCGGCGAGTTCATCAACGCCGAACACCCCGGGCAGGAGATCATCTTCACCCGCAACACCACCGAATCGATCAACCTCGTCGCGAACGCCTGGGGGCGCAAGAACCTCAAGCCCGGCGACGAGATCGTGTTCTCGGCGATGGAGCATCACAGCAACCTCATCCCGTGGCAGCTGATCGCGCTCGCCACTGGCGCCCGGCTGCGCTTCATCGAGCTGGACGAGAGCGGCCACCTGCGCCGCGACGACGCGCTGGCGAAGATCGGCGAGCGGACGAAAATCGTCGCCATCACGCAAATGTCGAACGTGCTGGGCACGATCAACCCGGTGAAGGAGCTGGCGCAGCTCGCGCATCGCGCCGGCGCCGTCGTGCTGGTCGATGGCGCGCAGAGCGTGCCGCACATGCCAGTCGACGTGCGCGACATCGACTGCGACTTCCTCGCCTTCTCCGCGCACAAGATGCTCGGTCCGACGGGTGTCGGCGTGCTGTACGGCAAGCGCGACCTGCTGGAGGTGATGGACCCGTTCCTCGGCGGCGGCGAGATGATCAAGCGCGTGACGTTCGAGTCGAGCACCTACGCCGACCTCCCGCACAAATTCGAGGCCGGCACGCCGAACATCGCCGACGTCATCGCCTTCGCGCCGGCCATCGACTATCTGCAGGCGCTGGGGATGGACGCCGTCCGCGAGCACGAACGCGACCTCACGCAGTACGCGATCGATGCGCTCGAGCGCGTCGAGGGCGTGACGGTGTACGGGCCGAAGGACGCGACGGAGCGTGGCGGCGCCGTGACCTTCAACTACGGCGACCTGCACCCGCATGACCTGAGCCAGGTGCTCGACGCCGAGGGCGTGGCGATCCGCGCCGGTCACCACTGCGCGCAGCCGCTGATGCGCGAGCTGGGCGTCGTCGCGACGGCGCGCGCCAGCTTCTATGTGTACAATCGAACGGACGAAGTGGACGCGCTCATCGATGCGCTGGGCGCGGCGGACAGGATATTCGGCAATGCCAGCACGGCCCGAGCCGCTGCTCGATGAGCTCTACCGAGAGCTGATCCTCGACCACTACAAGAACCCCCGCCACCGCGGCAGCTTGCCCGCGGCCGATGTCACGGCGGAGGGCTACAACCCGGTGTGCGGCGACGAGGTGACGATGCAGCTGGACTTCGACGGCGACCGGCTCGCCGACCTGGCGATCGTCGGCCGCGGCTGCTCGATCAGCCAGGCGTCGGGGTCGATGATGTCGGAGCTCGTCGCGGGCAAGAGCATCGGCGAGATCCGGCGCCTGTCGGACGAGTTCAAGCAGATGCTGACCGACGACGGCGCGCCGGTGCCGAAGGACCTCGGCGACCTCGAGGCGCTGCAGGGTGTGGCGAAGTTCGCCGTGCGCGTGAAGTGCGCGACGCTGGCTTGGCACACGCTCGAGGATGGCATCCAGCAGCTCGAACGCGGCGGCGGCAGCGTCGCGCGCGAGGAGGCGTAGCGCCGCGGCGCGCGGAGCAACGAGCGAGCGGCAGGGAACCGCGGGCGCGGTACGCGGAACCAGGAGCGCGTGCGGCGACGCGAGAGCGGCACATCGGTTCGGCTTCCGGTGGGCGCCGGGTAAGGAGCTACCAATGACCGTCAAGGGCCTGCTTTCCGAAGAGCTGATCATGGAGCGACTGAAGGACGTCTTCGACCCCGAGATCCACATGAGCATCGTCGAGCTCGGCCTCGTCTACGACGTCGACATCGCCGACGACGGTACGGTCGACGTGACGTACACGCTGACGAGCCCCGGCTGCCCGCTCGGCCCGGTGATCGACGGCCAGATCCAGGACGTGCTCATCGACCTGCCGGGGGTGAAGCGGGTGAACGGCAAGCTCACCTTTAGCCCGCCATGGGACCCACGCACCATGGCCTCGGACGACGTGAAGATGCAGCTGGGGATCTGGTAGCCCTTCCGGCAGCAAACAGCAGACAGCAGAGAAGCGCGACGCAGTTCCGTCCGCGGACGATGATCACCCGCCCGAACGTGCGGGCCACGTCGCCGCGCCGTGCTGTGCCGCCACGTTCGCTCCTGCACCCTGCGGGCCGATGCGCCTCGCAGCGACGACGCGCATCGACGCAGCGCTAACCAGACGCCAGGAACTCCGGCGATCCGTCGAGCGTCACAGCCTGCGTCGTCACCCTGCCGTTCGTCAGGTCGAGCACGCCGACCTGCCAGCCGCTGAGCAGCGCAACCTTGCTGGCGCTGAGCGGCGCCGAGCCCGACCACGCGCGGCCGAGCGGGAAGCGGCGAAACTTCGATGGGTCGGAAGGATCATAGATGATGACGCCGGCGACATCGGTGGTCCGGTCGTTGCTGTAGGTGAGGAGGCGTTGGCCGCCGGGCATCTCCTCCGCGCCGCTCACGGAGATGGTGTCGGAGCCGGCGAGCGCGACATCGGACGTTCCGGCGCGGGCGACGACGCCGTCCGCGTACACGACATAATAGTTGCCACTGGCATCCTTGCCGGCGTCGACCTCGCGGGCTGGGCTGCCACCGCTGCGTATCCGCAAGGCGAACGCGCCGGCGGCCTCCGTCGAGCCGTCCGGCGATACGACTGTGAGTTCGACGTCGAGCGCAGTCGCGCACAGGGCCAGCGCAGCGTTGTACTCAGGTGCGCGGCGCACCAGCGGGTACACACAGCCGGCAGGCAGCGACGCCTGGGCGATCACGCGCGACTGCTCCAGCTCGATGATGCCGACCGAGGCGCGCTGGCAGAGCGTCGCACCGCCCGTGCAGCCGGTCGAAGGCATCGTTACGGCGCCGTAGTAGAGGTAGCGCTCGTCGTCGCTGAGGACCATCGACGGCGCATACACACTTTCGATGACGCGGTCAGGCATGGCGATCACAGACGGTATGGCCGAGAGGTTGCGCAGGTCGTAGACCCGAAGCGTCGGCGTCGTGACGTCTCGGGCGGGGCCGAACGCCTGGGCGACGAGCAGTTGGCGCGCCGACTGGCGCACAGCCACCCACGGCCTGTAGCCGGCGATGATCTGCGCGAGCGGCCGCAGAGTCGACGGGTCGAGCACGTCGATGGCGCCGGAGTCTTCGTTGATCGCCGCCAGCGCAGCCGGGTCGGCGAGCACGCGCGGCGGCGTTACCGGCGGGCCCGCGACCCGGATGGTCTGGGTCGAGGCGTCGGCGCCGGCGACAAGACGAAGGCGCCAGACGCCGGGCGACGGCAGCTCGAAACTCGTGACGAAGTAGGCACCGGGGAGGTCATTCGCCGTCGTCACGCACGTGAGCGGCTCGGTCAGACGCGCGCCTGTCGCCGCGCTGGTGGCGTCGAGCATCATGCCGGGTGGCGGTTTGTTGTCGATGCATGTGACACCGTTCGTGACGCGCAGGACGATCTTGAACCCGCGCCGGCAATACTGCCCGGAGGTCAGATCCTGCTGAGTCAGGCCGAAGCGCCAGAAGACCGGCTGGCTGCCGACCTCGAGCCCGGACGCGGCTTGCGCGCTCGGCGTGCACCGGATCGGCGTGGTCAGGGAGTTGTTCGCGACCCACTCGCGCACCGCCGCTCCGCTGTCGCCGCTCGATCGCATCACGCACCACGCCAGCAGCACCACACCCACCGCTACCACCGCCAGGACGCCGCCGGCGACCACCTGCGCGCCGGCGCCCAGCCGGCCGAGCCGTCGCACGAAGGCGAACGGCGGAACGAGAGCGTGGCCGCGCACGGAGGACGGCGCGGCCTCCGGCTGCCCGCGCGCCGCCTCGCCGCGCGATGTGACGCCGAGCTTGCCGAGGATCTCCGACACGTGGAAGCGCGCGGTCGAGAGCGCGATGCCGAGCCGCTCGGCGATCTGCTCGTTCGTGCAGCCTTCGCGGAGCAGCGCCAGCACCTCCCATTCGCGGGGCGTCAGGATGTCCGGATGCTTCGGCCGGCCACGTCGTCGCATAGCGAAGGTCAATCATAGAGCGTGCGAGACGGAATTACACTAGCCGCGGCCACCCTGCGGGCACACTGAACATCAAACGGCCACGGCTCGTGCCATGCATGTGCTGTTTGGATTGTGCTGTTTGCCGTTGCTCTCTCGCCAGGCCGCAACTCGCGATCGCCGAACAACTGGTGATCTCAACCGGCGGCCGTCGCGCGGCCGCACTCCGGCTTGCCATCCCTCACCCTCTCCGTTACCATCCCGGCATTCCCGACGATCGGGCACGCGCCCGGCGCCGGGGGCCAGCATCTCGCCGGAACCACAAGCAGCGGGCGCCAGGCGGCGCTCGCTGGCTTTTCGCATTCCCGGCAAGACGGGGACGGGTGATTGTGACGTGTGGTACAATTTCCTACTTCCATCTCGGTGACCGGGGTACAGCGTGAACTTTCCGCTCTACAGGCCCGCGCAGGAACGCGACGCTTGCGGCACGGGCTTCGTCGCCGACATCTCCGGCCGCCCGTCGCACCGAATCCTGGAGATGGCGCTCACGTGCGTCACGAACCTCACTCACCGCGGCGCGCTCTCGGCCGATGCGAAGACCGGCGACGGCGCCGGCATCAGCTTCCAGCTGCCGCGGGCGTTCTTCGCCGACGAGATCGCGCGCCTCGGGCATGCCGCCGCGGCTGACGACGTCGCCGTCGGCATGGTCTTCCTCCCCGGCGCCGACGCCGACGACGCCGGCCGCTGCCGTCGCGCGCTGAGCGCCGCCGCGACGGCGCACGGCCTCGCGGTATACGGCTGGCGCCTCGTGCCCGTCGACGCATCGTTGCTCGGCGACGCCGCGGCGAAGTCGCAGCCGCGCATCGAGCAGATCCTGCTCGGCCGTCCGGCCGCCGCCGATGACGCCGCGTTCGAGCGGGCGTGCTTCCTCGCCCGCAAGCAGGCGGAGCGCTGGGCCCGCGAGGAAGGGCATCGGGACTTCTACATCCCGTCGATGTCGCCGAAGACGATCGTCTACAAGGGACTGCTGGTCGCGCATCAGTTGAAGACGTTCTACGCCGACCTCTGCGACGAGCGCTTCGAGACGGCACTGGCGGTCTTCCACCAGCGCTACAGCACGAACACCTTCCCGAACTGGATCCTCTCGCAGCCGTTCCGCTATCTGGCGCACAACGGCGAGATCAACACGGTACAGGGCAACTGCAATTGGACGCGCGCGCGCGAGGCAGACCTCGTCTCCGACCTCTGGGGCGACCGGGTCGATCTGCTGAAGCCGATCGTGCAGGACGACGACTTCAGTGATTCGGCGCGGCTCGACAACATGCTGGAGACGGTCGTGCTCTCCGGCCGCGGCGTGCTGCACGCGCTGATGATGCTGGTGCCGGAGGCGTGGGAGAACATGCCGGCGATGCCGCAGGTCCGGCGTGACTTCTACGAGTACCACGCCTGCCTGAGCGAGCCGTGGGACGGACCGGCCAGCCTTGCCTTCACGGACGGCACCGTCGTCGGCGCCGCGCTCGACCGCAACGGCTTGCGCCCGGCGCGCTACATCCGCACATCTGATGGCCTCGTCGTCATGGGGTCGGAGGTCGGCATGGTGCCGCTCGACGAGGCGACGGTCGTCGAGAAGGGGCGGCTCGGCCCGGGGCAGATGATTGCCGTCGATACGGCGCGCGGCAGACTGCTGCTGAACGACGAGATCAAGGACGAGATCGCGTCGCAGCGACCGTACGGCGCGTGGATCGCCGGGCATCACATGCGCCTCGACGATTATCTGCGCACGTGCTCGATCCACGAAGTGCAGGCGCCGAAGGATCTGGCGCGCCTGCAGGCCGCCTTCGGCTTCACGCGCGAGGAGCTCCAGTACACGATGATGCCGATGGGCGGCGATGCGAAGGAGCCGACGTGGTCGATGGGCGACGACGCACCCATCGCCGTGCTCGATGCGCACCCGAAGCCCGTCTACAACTACTTCAAGCAGAAGTTCGCGCAGGTCACCAACCCGCCGATCGACCCGATCCGCGAAGAGTTGGTGATGTCGCTCGACACGTATCTGGGGCAGCGTCACAACCTGCTCGCCGAGACGCCGGAGCACGCCTGTCTCATCCACCTCAACAGCCCGCTGATGATCGACGAGGAGGTCGATGCCATCCGCGGCCTCGACCACGAGTACTTCCAGTCGGTGACGCTGCCGGCGCTCTTCGATGCGGCCGCCGGCGCCGACGGCCTGCCGCCGGCGATCGAGCGCCTCTGCGCGGCCGCAGACCGGGCGGTCGGTGATGGCGCGAACATCCTCGTCATCAGCGACCGCGGCGTCGACGAGGCGCACTGCGCGATCCCGATGCTGCTTGCGGTCGGCGCGGTGCACCATCACCTCATCCGCAGCGGCAAGCGCATGCGCGCGAGCATCATCGCCGAGACCGGCGACGCGCGCAGCGTCCACCAGATCGCCTGCCTGATCGGCTTCGGGGCCAGCGCGGTGAACCCGTACCTGGCGTTCGCGACGCTGTCGCAGATGTTCTTCGCCGGCGACTTCAAGAACGAATCCGACGTCTCGACGATCGAGTCGAACTACGACAAGGCGATCGACGCGGGCCTCCTGAAGATCATCTCGAAGATGGGCATCTCGACGATCTCCGCCTACCATGGCGCCCAGATCTTCGAGGCGCTGGGCCTGGCGCAGGAGGTGATGGACCGCTGCTTCGCCGGCACGCCGTCGCGCGTCGGCGGCGTCGGCTTCCGGGAGCTGGCCGAGGACGCGCTGGCGAAGCACGCTGCAGCCTACGCGGCTGCGCCGTCGCTGCCGGTTGGCGGTCACATCCGCTTCCGCAAGGACGGCGAGTATCACCTCAACAACCCGGAGGCCGTGCGCGTCCTGCACGAGGCCACGATGAAGACGCGCACGTATGCGGACTACGACAAGTACCGCGCCTTCGTCGAGGACCGTCCGCCGACGGTCCTGCGCGACATGCTCGACTTCACGCCGCTGGCGGCATCGATCAGCGTCGACGAGGTCGAGCCGGCGGCGACGATCATGCGGCGCTTCGCGACGGGCGCCATGTCGCTCGGCGCGCTCAGTCCGGAGACGCACGAGACGATCTCGATCGCCATGAACCGCATCGGCGGCAAGGCGAACACCGGCGAGGGCGGCGAGGAGACGCGGCGCCTCTACGAGCGGCGCGACGGCGACGACTCGAACAGCTACATCAAGCAGGTGGCGTCGGCGCGGTTCGGAGTCACGCCGTGGTACCTGGCGGCGGCGCGGGAGCTCGAGATCAAGATGGCGCAGGGCTCGAAGCCGGGCGAGGGCGGCCAGCTCCCCGGCACGAAGGTCTCGACGTACATCGCCGAGGTCCGGCATACGCTGCCCGGGACGCCGCTGATCTCGCCGCCGCCGCACCACGACATCTACAGCATCGAAGACTTGGCGCAGTTGATCTACGACCTCAAGCAGGTCAACCCGCGCGCCCGCATCTCCGTCAAGCTCGTCGCCGAAGAGGGCGTCGGCACGATCGCCGCCGGCGTGGCGAAGGGCTACGCCGACGTCATCCAGATCAGCGGTGAATCCGGAGGCACCGGCGCATCGCCGCTGTCGTCGATCAAGCACGCCGGTCTGCCCTGGGAGCTGGGACTGGCCGAGACGCAGCAGGTGCTGGTGATGAACGACCTGCGCTCGCGCGTCGTCGTCCGCACCGACGGCGGCCTGCATACGGGTCGCGACGTGATCATCGCTGCGCTGCTCGGCGCCGAAGAGTACGGGTTCGGCACGATCGCCCTCATCGCGCTCGGCTGCCAGATGGCGCGTCAGTGCCATCTCAACACCTGTCCGGTCGGCATCGCCTCACAGCGCGAGGACCTGCGGAAGAAGTTCAAAGGCGTCCCGGAAGATCTCGTGACGTTCTTCAGCCACGTCTCGCAGGAGGTGCGCGAGTACCTGGCGTACATGGGCGCCCGCACGCTCGACGAGATCATCGGCCGCTGCGATCTGCTGCGTCAGGTCGAGCGCCCGGAAGCGCCGCGCGCGCAGACGCTGGACCTGACGCCGCTGATCCGCTGGGACGGCGGCGAGCGGCCGCGCCGCCACCTGCAGGAGCGCAACGACCGCACCGAGACCACGCTCGACGACCGCATCATCTTCGACGCCGGCGCCGCGCTCGAGCAGGGCGTGCCGATCGAGCTCAACTACCCGATCGCCAACACGAATCGCACCGTGGGCGCCCGCCTCTCCGGCGAGATCGCGCACCGATACCACAGCGAAGGCTTGCCGGAAGGCAGCATCGTCGTGAACTTTGCCGGCAGCGCCGGACAGAGCTTCGGCGCCTTCAACCACCGCGGCGTGCGCTTGCTGCTGCGCGGCGAGGCCAACGACTACGTCGCCAAGGGCATGGGCGGCGGCGAGGTGGCGATCCGCGCCTCGGAGAAGGCGACGTTCGAGGCGCACGAGAACGTGATCATCGGCAACACGTGTCTGTACGGCGCGACGGGTGGCAGCCTCTTCGTCGCCGGCCGCGCGGGCGAGCGGTTCGCCGTCCGCAACAGCGGGGCGAAGGCCGTGATCGAGGGCGTCGGCGACCACGGCTGCGAGTACATGACCGAGGGGGTCGTCGTCATCCTCGGCTCGACGGGCCGGAACTTCGGCGCCGGCATGTCGAATGGCATCGCCTACGTGCTCGACGAGACGGGGGACTTCCCGAGCAAGCTCAACCCCGAGCTGATCGCCCTCAAGCGCATCGCCTCGCGCGACGCCGAGGGTCATGTGAAGGTGCGCGCCGCCCAGGACGCGGAGATGCTGCAGGCGCTGATCACCCGGCACGTCCAGCTCACGGACAGCCGGCGCGGCCGCGAGATCCTGGCCAACTGGGACCACTTCCAGCCGATGTTCTGGAAGGTCGCGCCGCACTCGGCGATGACCGAAGAGGGGCCGATGACGATCATCCAGCGCCACCTCAACTCGATTCGCGATGCGCTGGAGTCGGGGTAGCCGCCTGCCTCAGCCCACGGGCGAGCCGTGGCGTTCCTGCCTCTTCCACGGCCCGGCGTGGTCGGGCTTTGGTACGGTCAGTCTCCGGCGAACTGATCGATAACCATCAATGCGCTTGACAACTACGCGAAGCCGGTCGTAGTGATGATATGAAGGCGCGTCGAACGGTTCGGGCGACAGAGTTGCGGGTCCACTTGGGCGAGGCGCTCAAGACGCTCGACGTAGAGGATCTGCTCATCGAGAAGGGCGGCGTCCCCGTCGCGGTGCTGAGCCGGTACGAGCCCGGCACAAGAGAGGAGGAACCCGTGTTGCGCACGGAGTACGAGCGTTCGCTCTCGAAGCGGGCGGAGCCGGGCGGAATCGCGCGGATGTTCGCTGCAATGGCGCGCGGCTGGGTTGGCATCGACACCGACGCGTTGATCGCGGACGTCGCCCGCCGGCGGGAGGTGGGCGCGAGCGGGCGCCGGTACTCCCTGGATGCTGAGGGCGACGAGACGGACGATGACGCCGAAATACCTCTTCGACAGTAATATCTGCATGGATCTCCTTCGCCCCCATCGGCGCAACGTGACGCTGATGACGGTAGTACGGGATATCGCGCCTGAGGGTCTGTCGATGAGCGTCGTCACGTACGGCGAGGTCTACGATCGTGTATCGTGCTCGCGCCAGCCCGTGCAGAATCTGCAGCGCTGGCGCGAATTTCTCAGTCCGTTCGACGTCATCGACGTCACCGCACCGATCGCAGAGATCTGGGCGGAGTTACGCGGGAGTCTGCGCCGTCAGGGGCTTACCACCCCCGACAATGACCTGATCATCGGCGCGACCGCGCTGCACTTTGATCTCGAGGTGCTTACCCTCAACGTGCGGCACTTCCAGCGGATCGACGGCCTGCGTCTGATGCCACTCTTTGAACGATAGCTGCGCCGCATCCCCGGCACCGTCAGCCAGACCATGGCGCGAGCGCGTTCCGGCAGCGCCCTCGATGCCGTCACGGCGTGCTCGCCGGGTTCGGTCTGTAGCGCGGCTCCGCCGGCAGCCGGTATCATCGCACACCACACCGCAACTCAGGAGGTCCCCCGATGAGCGACCCCATGGCGGTCGTCCGCGCGTTCTGTGCCGCGTGGGAGGCCCGCGACCGGGACCGCGTGCTCGACGCCTTCACTGAAGACGCTGTCTACCACAACATCCCGATGCAGCCCGCCGTGGGTACGGATGCGATCAAGGCGCTCCTCGCGATGATCCTTGCGCCGGCGACGGAGGTCACGTTCGAGATCGTGAACATGGCGGCGAGCGGAGACGTCGTGTTGACGGAGCGCGTCGATAGGTTCCACCTGGGCGAGCGCGTGATTACGCTGCCGGTGATGGGGGTCTTCGAAGTGCGCGACGGCAAGATCGCCGCCTGGCGCGACTACTTCGACCTGGCGACGTGGACGAAGCAGGCGAGCGGCGGATGACAGGCGCGGCGGCTCGTCCGCACGCCGGGCCGAATCGCGGGCATCGATTCGGCCCCGGTCTTCGAGCAGGCGGCAACGCAGCGACCGTTGGGCTACCGAAACGACATGCGCGTGCTCACCCGCGCTCGTCGAGCCAGGCGTTGAACTTCGGCGGCCGCTTCTCGCGAAACGCCGCGACGCCCTCGCGCGCGTCCGGGTGGTGGTCGCTGATCGCCGTGCGCGCGGCGATGTCGTCGAGCGCCTGGGCGAACGATGATTCGGCCGCGTTGTAGATGGAGCGCTTCAAGAGGCGCATCGCCAGCTGCGGCCCGTCCGCGAGCTCGCGTGCCAGCGCCATCGCCCGCACCTGCAGCTCGTCCGGCGGCGCGACCTCGTGGATGAGCCCGAGCGCCAGCGCTTCTTCCGCCGGAACGATGCGGTTGCGTAGCAGGAAGTCCATCGCCCGGGCGACGCCGAGCAGCTGCACCAGCAGGAACTGCCCGCCCTCGTCGGGCATCAGCGCGAATCGCAGCGTGGCGCTGCCCATTCGGGCGCCGGCCGCCGCGATGCGGAAGTCGCACGAGAGCGCAAGCGAGAAGCCGGTCTGGATCGCGACGCCGTTGATCGCCGCGACGGTGAGCTTGTCGAAGTTGCGCAGCGCGACGTTGAGCGGCCGAGAGCCAGCGCAGCCCGTCGTACGTCCCCATGCCATCGCGGTGGCCGCCGGGGATATCCGGCATCAACTGCTCGCTCTCCGACTGCGGGCGGCGGCCACTGAGGTCATCGCCTGCGCAGAAGGCGCGCCCACTGCCGGTGAACACGAGCACGCGCACAGCGTCGTCCATCTGCGCCTGCGTCACCGTCTCGACGAGGTCGCGCTTCATGCCCTGCGTCATCCCGTTCAGGCGCTCCGGCTGATTGAACGTGATCAGCGCGATCCCGCGGTCGTGCATGGCGACTTCGAAGCCGCGGAAGATGCCTGTGCGCATGCCGCTGTCCTTCCCGTTGAACACGCTCTCGCCCGGCGCCCGGACGATCGCTATGATAGCGCGAGTCACGCACCCCGCGGCGCCGCTCCGACGCGCCGAGGCGCGCCGGCGAGCCTTCGGGGCGGAGCAGCCGGGCGCGCGCTCCGGCGAAGAGGAGGTCGCGATGGCACAGGAGCTGATCGACTACGTCGGGCGCGAGCTGCTCGCGATGCATCGCCTGTACGACCGCGTCACGGCCGACCTCGACGACGCCCAGGTGAACGCCGTGCCGGACGGCGGCAAGCAGAACATCGCCTTCTCGCTCTGGCACTACGTGCGGACCGAGGACAACGTGATCAACTTCGTCGTCCGGAGGCAGCCGACGGTCTGGCTGGCCGGCGGCTGGCCCGCGGCGTTCGGGCTCGATGCGAAGTCGCAGGGCACCGGCTTCACCGACGACGAGGCGAAGGCGTTCCGGATCGAAGGCATCGGGGAGTTCCGCCGCTACATGGCCGATGTGTTCGCGTCGACGCGGCGCTTCGTCGAGACGCTGACGCCGGCGGACGTGGGCCGCGCCGTCACGGTGAAGCCGCTCGGCGAGATGTCGGTGCTCGATTGTCTGAGCGGCATGTGCATGACGCACGGCTACCGGCACCTGGGCGAGATCGAGTTCGCGAAGGGGCTGGTGGCGCCCCGCGGCGGCTCGACGATCTGATGTCAGTGCATGGCGCCGCCGACCGGTTACGCCGGCCTGCGGCGTCTGACCAAGCTTGGTGCCGGGGGTGGGGGTCGAACCCACACGCCCTCGCGGGCGGCGGATTTTAAGTCCGCTGCGTCTGCCGATTTCGCCACCCCGGCGCCGGCACGCGTGACAGTCGGACTTCCGCGAGCGGCGGGATCGGCGGCGTCGCACGTGCCGCCCATTCTAACCTCTGCCCGACGGCGAGGGCGCGCTGGCAGGGTGCTGATAAACCGGCGTGGCCAAATTGGCGACCCGCCGACGCCGAATCGGAATGCGGATCGGTCGCGAGCGATGACGTGTCCACCGAATCACGTGTTCAGCACCCTGCGCGGCCGTCGCGGTCGCGCTTCTCGTCGCCAGGGCCGTGCTCGCGCCGCGCGCACGCCTTCGGCCGAGGCACGGACGCCGTCGTAGTCGGCGCCAGGCCGTACGGCGCCGCCACGCGCTTGTGAAGGGAGAGTGGAAGAAGGGCGGCCGCGCGTGCCGCCCTTCTCTCGTCTTCGCGCCGCTGTCGGCGCTCTGAAGTTGGTCGTTCTTCCGTTACGGCGTCGAGCTGCTCGACGGCGTGCCGGACGACGACGTGTCGCTGCTCGACGGCGTGCTCGCGCTGCCACCGCCGGCGCCCGGCGTCTGAGAGCTGGCGCCGCTGAACGGCACGGTCGTCGGGAACGGCGTGCCGTTGCCCGGCCCGCCGGAGCCTGCCTGGATCTTGCCGCAGGCGACCGGCACCGTCGGGTCGTACGTGCCGTTGACCATCATGCCGTGCACAACGATCACGTCGTTGCCCAGGTTCAGCGCCGGCACATTCGCCGGCATCAGGCCGCCGGCGACCGCCGTCTGCACCCCTGCCGTGGCGGCGGGCATTGGCGCGCCGCTCGTGCTGGTGCCGTTGGCGCCCGGCGTCGAGGCGCTACCGCCAGCCGACGGCGTGCCGCTGTCGCTCGTGCCGCTCGAAGCGGGGCTGCTCAGGCCGCCCGGGGTCGTCGCGCCCGCGCTCGGCGTGCTGCTTCCGCTCGTGCCCGGCGTCGACGACGAGCCGCTGCTCGTGCCGCTCGCGCCCGGCGTCGACGAGGAGCCGCTGGATGACGCGCTGCTCCCCGGCATCAGTTGGTTGGCGTAGGTGTACTTGCCGTCGCTGCCCGCCGTCGGGTAGGTCGACTGGGTCAGCGGAAGCAGGATCGGACCGTAGGCGGGCAGACCTTCAGCGAGACTGACGGTGCCGTCGCCGTTGGTGTCCGCGGACTTGTCCGGGCACGACGCGGCGCTGCCGTCGGTCTTGCCGTGGATGTGCTGTGCGTGCTCCTGGCCCGTCTCGAGGCCGCTGGCGTTCAGCTCGACCGTCAGGCCGGCGCCCGACTGCACGAGCGTAACGCTGCCCTTGACGCCCGAGCCATTCAGCTCCCTCAGGTCAACCTGGAACTGCTGCACCTGCCGGTCGCCGCCGCCGGCGCCCGGCGTCGACGCCGTCGATGTGCCCGACGGCGACGTGCCGGGGCTCGACGTGCCGGGGCTCGACGTGCCGGCGGTTGACGTCCCTGCAGCCGATGATCCCGATGTCGACGTGCCGGAGGTCGTGTCGCCCGATCCCGAGCTCGCTGGCGTGCTCGACCCCGTCTGTCCGAATGCAACGGCGCTGATCGACAGCGCGGCGATGCCGGCAAAGCCGACTGCTATCCACTTCTTCATAGATCGCGCTCCTCGCGGGTCCTGCTTGCCTCTGAAGCTGAAACGTCCTCGGCGTCGAGTTCAGGTGTCCTCGATTCGCTCGTTCACAGGCGCACTCCTTTGCTGCGGATTGGCGGTCGTGTGCTTCGGCGACTCTGCCCGGGGCGCGCACGCCGCCGCCGATTCGGCCGTCCGCCGCAGCGTAACGAGGCGGTGCGCTGCCTCGCATAGCTCCCAACGGAGAGAACGACAGAGCTTGTCATCGAAATGAAGCTTCAGCGAGAACGCATGCCCCTCGCCCGACACGGACGGCCGTCCGCGCGCGCCGGGATCGCCGCCGGCGCGAGCACGTTGCCTCGTCGGCGCATGGTAGGATGGGCGCATGGCGTTCGCCATCGTTGCCGTGCCGGACTTGCTCTTTCAGAGCCGCATCGAAGCGGCGCTCCGCCAGCGTGGCATCGAAGTGCGCGTGCCGTCCTCCGGCGAAGACTGCGCGGCGATGCTCGCCGACCAGCCGGCGATCGTCGTCGTCGACCTTCAGGCGGACGGATTTGCGGCGCCGGCGCTGATCCGGCAGGCATCGGCCGGTGGCACGCCGGTCCTCGCCTTCGGGCGGCACACCGACGTCGCCACCCTCCGGAGCGCCCGCGACGCCGGTGCTGACCGCGTCGTGCCGCGCTCGCAGATGGCCGAAGAGCTTCCGGCGCTGCTCGGTGACCTGCTCGCCGGTCCGGCGCCTGGGCCGGCCGCCGATACTCCTTGACAAGCAGGGCGATTGTCGGGCCGATGCGGCGTTGTTATCATGCGGTCGGGCTCGCCAGCTGCTTATGACTTCCACATCCGCCACGAAGTACGAGACCGTCATCGGGCTCGAGGTCCACGTCCAGCTTCAGACCCGGCGCAAGATGTTCTGCGGCTGCAGCGCCGACTACGCGGACGCCGTCCCGAATACGCATGTCTGTCCCGTCTGCATGGCGCTCCCCGGCGTCCTTCCCGTGATCAACGAGAAGGCGGTCGAGTCCACGGTGATGACGGCGCTGGCGCTCAACTGCTCGATCCCGGCGTATTCGAAGTTCGACCGCAAAAACTACCCCTACCCGGACCTGCTGAAGGGCTACCAGATCTCGCAATACGACTTGCCGCTCTCCGAGCGCGGCTGGCTGGAGGTGGAGGTCGAGGAGCAGCCGCCGCGACGCATCGGCATCACCCGCGTCCACCTGGAAGAGGACACGGCGCGCCTCACGCACAAGACCGATGAGGCTGGCGAGTCGTACTCATTGCTCGACCTCAACCGGTCCGGCGTGCCGCTGATGGAGATCGTCGGCGAACCGGACCTGCGCTCGCCCGAGGAGGCGCGCGCGTATCTGGTCAAGCTGCGGCAGATCCTGCGCTACATCGGCGTCAGCAAGGCGAACATGGAAGAGGGGAACTTCCGCTGCGACGCCAACATCTCCCTTCGGCCACGGGGCGCGACCGCCTACGGCGCGAGGGTCGAAGTGAAGAACATGAACAGCTTCCGCGCCGTCGAGAACGCGTTGCGATTCGAGGCCGAGCGCCAGACGCGGGCGCTCGACGCCGGGGCGAGCATCACGCAGGAGACGCGCGGCTGGGTGGAGGGCGAAGGCACCGTCAGCCAGCGTTCGAAGGAAGGGGCGGACGACTACCGCTACTTCCCCGAGCCCGACCTGCCGCCCGTGACGCTCACAGCGGCGCAGGTCGAGGCGATCCGCGCCCCACTGCCGGAGCTTCCCGACGCACGCCGCCGTCGCTTCGAGCAGGAGTTCGGACTGCCCGCGTACGAGGCGAATCTGCTCACCGAGAGCCGCGCCCGCGCCGAGTACTTCGAGCGCGTGATCGCGGCCGGCGCCGGATCCGGGGATGCGTCGCGACGGAAGCGCGCGCGTGCTGCGGCCAACTGGATGATCGGCGACTTCGCGCGCCTGCTCCATGCCTCGGGATTGGAAATCGACGATGCGCGCATCTCGCCGGCGGACCTGTGTGCTATGATCGCGCTGGTCGAGGACGGGGCGATCTCCGGGACGAGCGCGAAGGCCGTGTTCGAGGAGATGTTCCAGTCCGGTCGCGCGCCGGCGGCGGTGGTGCGCGAACTGGGGCTCGAACAGATTAGCGGCAGCGACGAGATCGCGGCGATCGTCGACCGCGTGCTCGCGGCGAACGAGAAGCCGGTAGCCGAGTATCGGGCAGGGAAGCAGGAGGCGCTGAAGTTCCTCGTCGGGCAGGCGATGCGTGAGTCGCGCGGTCGGCTGAACGCCGCGGCCCTCACCGAGACACTGACGGCGAAGCTCCGGGAAAAGGCATAGGACGTGCACGAGCGGGGGGTCCGGCCGCAGGCGGGACGAGACGGGCGGTCTGCATGCGCGGACTGATCCGCGATCCGAGCTTCATCAAGTGGTTCTACTTCGGCATGCATATCAAGCGCTGGCTGCTGCTGCTGCTCGCCGGCGTCTCGATCATGGGCCTCGGCTTCGGCTACTTCCTGCGCGAGGTCTACGTCTCCTACACCTTCCCGGACTTCATGTACTACGTGACGCTCCAGTTCCTGCCGCGACTCTTCCGCGGCATCCTCTTCGTCTCCGCGTCGTTCGGCATCATCGGCTTCTCCGTATGGAAGCTGAACTCATCGCTCCTCTCCGCCTTCATCAAGCCGGAGCGGAACGAGAGCATCGTCGACATCATCTACAACCACCGCTACCTGCGCCGCGGCCCGAAGATCGTCGCCATCGGCGGCGGCACCGGACTCTCGACGCTCCTCCGCGGCCTGAAGGAGTACACCGGCAACATCACGGCGATCGTCTCGATCGCCGACGACGGCGGCAGCTCGGGCCGGCTCCAGCGCGAGCTCGGCGTCCTGCCGCCGGGCGACATCCGCAAGAACATCGCCGCGCTCGCCGACGCGGAGCCGCTGATGTCACGGCTGTTCGAGTATCGCTTCGAGGAGGGCGAGGGCCTCGGCGGGCATAGCTTCGGCAATCTGTTCATCGTGGCGATGACGGAAGTCGCCGGCAACTTCGAGGAGGCCGTGCGCGAGACCAGCCGCGTGCTCGCCGTCCGCGGCCAGATCCTGCCGGCGACGCTCTCTGCGCTCACGATCTGCGCGCGGACGGAGGACGGCGACGTCGTCCGCGGCGAATCGAGCATCACCGAGCACGGCCACGTCAAGGAGGTCTTCCTGGACCCGCCGACGATCCAGGCGAACCCCGACGCGATCCGCGCGATCCTGCAGGCCGACCTCATCGTCTGCGGGCCGGGAAGCCTGATGACGAGCGTGCTGCCGAACATGCTCGTCGAGGGCATCCGACGCGCGATCGAGGTCTCGCCGGCGCTCAAGATCTACGTCTGCAACGTCGCCACGCAGCACGGCGAGACCGACGATTTCCGCGTCAGCGACCACTACAAGACGCTGAAGGAGCACCTCAAGGGCAACAGCCCCTTCGACTTCGTGCTCGCCAACAACAACACCGATGCCGTCCTGCCGGAGGCGTGGCGCTCGCAGCCGGTGAAGGTCGACGAGATCACCCTCAACGGCGCCCGCGTCGTTGGCGCCGACGTCGTCGACGAGGAGCACCGCTACCGGCACGACTCGAAGAAGCTCGCCGATGCGCTCATCCGCCTCTACTACGAGCGCCACCAAGTGACGGAGGCGGAGCGGCAGACCGTGGCGCCGGCCGAGCCCGAGGCGACGCCGCAGCAGGCCGGCGTCGGCTGATCAGCCGCATCACGGGCGGACGTCAGCGTGCCAGGCCGTCCGGGATCTGCCTGGAGCATCGCTTCGTCGCGCGCTCCGCCTCCCCACAGCGGCGGGGAGCGCCGGAGAGCGGTGACCTCGTCCGAAACGGCGATCTTCATCGCGCCGACGCCTCGCGCGCGGCATCACTGCGCCTACCTGTGGAGATCGCCCGCAGCACGGGAGCGGCTCGACTACGACGTCGGTGATTCGCCGTTCGTGCTCAGGCCATGCAGCCCCTTCACGGCGACGTCGATCAGTTCCGGCGGCAGGCGCCACGCCCCCGGCGACCAGCGCCGGAACTGCCGCAGCGCCGCGAAGTCGATCTCGTACGTGTTCCGGCGGCCGTGCCGTCGCCGCACGATGATCGCCTCCATCTCGAGCTGGTTGAGGATCGCCACCACCGCCCGCTCCGTCACGCCGATGCTCGCCGCCATCTCGCGTACGGTGCTGCCGTTGTCGAGCGCGATCGAGAGCAGGAGCAGCGCGTGATTGGTGAAGAAGCCCCAGCGGCCGATGCGCGGCTCGAGGGCGCCGGAGTCGACGTGCTCCTGCACGGAGACGGCGCCTTCCCGCGCGATCTGCAGGAGCGTCGCCACTAGGCCGTCGACAAACTCACGCGGCGTCAGGGCCACCGTACCCTCGCGGCGGTACGCCGCGAGCCGCCCGAAGTCCACAGTGTAGGTGTTGTGGCGGCCAAGGCGCCCGCGCACGATGATCTCCTCGACGCCGAGCTCGCGCAGGATCGCCAAGGTCGCGCGCTCGGTGACGCCGACCCCGGCCGCGATCTCGCTCACGGTGGAATCCGGGTGCCCGACGACGTAGATCAGCACGAGCGCGTGGTTCGTCAGGAAGCGCCAGCTGCGCGACATCCTCGCCCCCTCGTCGGCGGTTCGTCTCCCTGCTTCGTTGGGTGATCGACGATCTGCGGGCCGGTTGCGGCCCGGCGCACGACACCTGCTGCGACAATCAGTCCTTGCGTATCATGCAATACACTTCATGCATTGGCAACCGGCGTGCGCCTTGCGGCGTGAGCAACAGCGCGAAGATGGAAGAAACCTAATCGACGCTGCCCGGACCGCCCTTCGCGGCGATCAGCGTGTTGGCAAGCAGCATCGCCCGTGTCAACGGCCCGACGCCGCCCGGGACGGGCGTGATCGCCCCCGCCTTCTGCGCGACGGCGTCGAAGTCCACGTCGCCGACGAGGCGGGCGCCGCTCTTCTTCGTCGCGTCCGGAATGCGGTTCACGCCGACGTCGATGACGACGCTGCCCGCGCGCACCATGTCCGCGGTGACGGCTTGCGGGCGTCCGATCGCCGCGACGACGATGTCCGCGCGCCGCGTGAAGGCGCCGATGTCGCGGGTGCCGGTATGGCAGATGGTGACGGTAGCGTTGCCACCTGGCGCCTTCTGCATCAGCAGCCCGGCGAGCGGCTTCCCCACGAGGTTCGAGCGTCCGCAGATGACGACGTGCTTCCCCGCAGGGTCGTTCCCGCTGCGCATCAGCAACTCCTGCACGCCGTGCGGGGTGCACGAGATGAGCGCCGGCTCGCCGCGAAACAGCCGCCCGACGTTCACGGGCGTCAGGCCGTCGACGTCCTTCCCGGGCGACACGGCGGCGATGACCGTCGATTCGCTGATCTGCGGCGGCAGCGGCAGCTGCACGAGGACGCCGTGCCACTTCGGGTCGGCGTTCAGCCCTCCGACGACGTGCAGCAGCTCCTCTTGCGTCGTGCGCTCGGGAAGGCGGATGGTCGTGGAGCGGATGCCGATCTCCTCGGCGTCGCGGGTCTTGCCGCGCACGTAGGAGACCGAACCGGGATTGTCGCCGACGAGAACCACGGCCAGCCCGGGGTCGATGCCGCGCGCGCGCAGCACGTCGATCTCCCGGCGCACCTCGTCGCGGATCTGCTGCGCGACGGCGTTGCCGTCGATGATCGTCGCTGGCACCGTCTCCAATCCTTTGCGTCGTCAGTGTACGGGCGATGCGCGGTTCTTGCATTTCACAGCCGGGTGCGCGGGCGTACCATACGCGCATGCAGTACGCCGTGGGCATCGACGCGATCGAGATCGGGCGTGTGCGGAAGGTCCTCGCGCGGCATCCGCAGCGTTTCCTGCGGCGGGTGTACACGCGCGAGGAAGTGGCGTTCTGTCGCGGCCGCGTCCCGGAGCTCGCCGCCCGCTTCGCCGCGAAGGAGGCGGTGATGAAGGCGCTGGGAACCGGGGCGCGCGGGATCGCCTGGCGCGAGATCGAGATCCTGCCCGACCAGCGCGGCAAGCCGCTCGTCTACCTGCACGGCCAGGCGCAGAGGCGCGCCGACGCAATCGGCCTGCGCGGCGTCGACGTCAGCCTCACGCATTCGCTGGAGCTCGCGATCGCCGCCGTTGTCGGCGCCGCCGATGATCCGCCGGTCGACCGGGAACAGCATCGTGCGCGGCTGATCGCCTGGCTCAGCGACCGGGGACGCCTGTGAAGCTCGTCACGTCCGAGGAGATGCGGACGATCGAACAGCGCGCCGTCGACGGTGGGGTCTCCCTCGAAGACCTGATGCAGGCCGCCGGGCTGGCCGTCGCCCAGGAGGCGTGGCTCACGCTCGGCGTCGTCGCGGGGCGGCGCATCCTCGTACTCGCCGGCTCCGGCAACAACGGCGGTGATGGCCTCGTCGCGGCGCGCCACCTGGCCGAATGGGAAGCGGACGTCGTCGTCTACCTGCTGGCGGCGCGCGGTACGGACGACCCGCATCTCGCCGCCGTCCGCGCGCTCGGTGTGCCGGTCTTCGTCGCAACGGACGACGCCGGCTACGTTGCCCTCGAGCGGGCCGTCGACGACGCGGAGCTCGTCGTCGACGCGCTGCTTGGCATCGGGCGCTCGCGTCCGTCCGCGGGGGCGCTCCGGGCGATCCTCGCGCGGCTGCAGCGGGCGCGCGAGCGGCCGGCGCCGCCCCGCATTGTCGCCGTCGACGTGCCGACCGGCGTCGATGCCGACTCGGGCGCAGCGGAGCCGCTCGCTGTCCGCGCCGACATCACGGTCACCTTCGGACTGGCGAAGGTCGGGCTCTACACGCTCCCCGGCTCCGAGCACGCCGGCAGCATCCAGGTCGTCGACATCGGATTGCCGCGGGACGCCGAGCGCGACGTGGCGGTCGAGCTGCTGGGCACGGGCTGGGTGCGCGACCGCCTGCCGGCGCGGCCGGCATCGTCGAACAAGGGGAGCTTCGGACGCGTGCTCGTCGTCGCCGGGTCGGACGCCTACGTCGGCGCCGCGCGGCTGACCGCGGAGGCCTGCTACCGTGCCGGCACGGGGCTCGTCACGCTCGCCTGCGGCCCGCGCGTGCAGGCGGCCGTCGCGCCGGCGCTCCCCGAAGCAACGTATCTGCTGCTCCCGGACGATCCTGCGGCCGCGATCCTCGACGCGCTCCGGCACGCCGACGTCCTGCTGATCGGCCCCGGCCTCGGCCAGGATGCGAAGACGCGCGCGCTCGTCGCCGACGTGCTGCGCGGCGCGCCAGCGTCCCTGCGCGCCTGCGTGGTCGACGCCGACGCCCTGAACGCGCTGGCATACGACGGCGTCTCGCCGGGCGAGATCGCCGTGCCCTGCGTGCTGACGCCGCACCCGGGCGAGATGTCGCGGCTGATGCGGTCGAGCGTCGAGGCAGTCCAGCGCGACCGCCTGCGGACGGCGCGGGTGGCGGCGGCCGACTGGCGACAGGTCGTCGTGCTGAAGGGCGCGCACACGGTCGTCGCCGCGCCCACAGGGGGCGCCGTCATCAGCCCGCACGCGAACCCGCTGCTGGCGTCGGCCGGCACCGGCGACGTGCTCGCCGGCATCGTCGCCGGCCTCGTCGCGCAGGGCGCGGGCCCGTTCGACGCGGCCGCGAGCGCGGTCTACCTGCACGGCGCGGCGGCGGCCGAACTGCGCGATGAGCTCGGCGACCGCGGCCTGCTCGCGAGCGACCTGCTGCCGCTGATCCCGCGCGTGATCCGGATCATCCGCGAAGGCCGGCTGACGCGCAGCGCGCCGCAGCTTGCGGCCGGGCCGGACGCGCTCGCGGCGTTCGGCGCCCCGCCCTTCGCCCCGCCGTAACCGTCGATTCGTGGCGACTCGTCAGCCGCCCGGCGGAGCGTCCGTCGGCCGCGCCGTCGATCCTGCGTCGTGGAGAGCGTCGTACGCCATAACGCCGATCGCCGCGAGGATCGCGAGCACGATGAGGGTGGGGAGGATGACGGCGACGTAGGTCATATGTCGCTCCGTGGCGCGCTCTGTCGGGCACCAGCGTGCGGCATGGCACGGCGACGCGCGCTCTGCACGTGCAGATTCTACCGGACGGCTGCGGGGGCAGGCGGCGCTTTACTTTTTCATCCACCGTTCGTTACGCTCTAGCCAGCCATGGAACGCCTCGTCTACCTCGACCACGCCGCGACGACGCCGCTGCACCCGCAGGCGCTCTCGGCGATGCTCCCGTATCTCGCGGGCAATTTCGGCAACCCTTCGACGACCTACGCGCTCGGGCGCGCCGCCGCCGATGCCGTGCAGCGCGCGCGGCGCACGGTGGCCAGCGTGCTGGGCTGCCGGCCGGGGGAAGTCGTCTTCACGAGCGGCGGCACGGAGTCGATCAACACGGCGATCAAGGGCGTCGCCTTCCAGCAGAAGCGCGCGCGCGCCGGCAACCACATCGTCACGTCGACCATCGAGCACCACGCCGTGCTGCACGCCTGCCAGTACCTGGAGCGCTTCGGCTTCGTCGTCAGCTATGTGCCGGTCGATGCGCAGGGCCTCGTCGACCCGGAGCACGTCGCGGCGGCGATCACCGGCGACACTGTGCTCGTGAGCATCATGGCGGCCAACAACGAGATCGGTACGGTCGAGCCGGTCGCCGAGATCGCCGCCGCGGTTGCGGCGCGCGCGAAGTCCCTTCGCAAGCGCATCCCGTTCCACAGCGACGCCGTCCAGGTGCCGAACTCGCTGGCGCTGGCTGTCGATGGCTTGGGCGTCGACCTGCTGAGCCTTGCCGCGCACAAGTTCCGGGGGCCGAAGGGCATGGGCGTGCTCTACATGCGCCGCGGCGTCCCGTTCCTCTCGCAACAGGACGGCGGCGGCCAGGAGCGCCAGCGCCGCGCCGGTACCGAGAACGTCGCCGGCATCGTCGGCACCGCCGAGGCGCTTCGCCTTACTCAGGACAGCCTGCGCGCCGACGCCGCCCGCACGCGTGCGCTCGCGGAGCGTCTTCGGGACGGCATCCTGCGGGCAGTCCCGGGCTCGCGGCTGAACGGCCACGCGGAGCGGCGTCTCGCCAACAACGTCAGCATCAGCTTCGAAGACGCCGACGCGCAGGAGCTGATCCGTGACCTCGATGCCGCCGGCATCGCTTGCAGCGCCGGTTCGGCGTGCGGCGGGACGACGGTCGAGCCGTCGCACGTCCTGCTCGCCATCGGCCTCCCCCTCGACCGCGCCGTCTCGACGCTCCGGCTCACGCTCGGCGCCGAGACCGACGCCGCCGACATCGACCGCGTGCTCGAGGTGCTACCGGCGCTCGTCGAGCGGTCGCGTGCGCGACGCCTCGTGCCCGCCGGCTGAATCGCGCCGGACCGCGCCTGCTATCATCGCCCTATGAGCGCACGGGCGTGGCCGTTCGTCGTGCACGACGCGCGAGGCGACGCGCATCGCGGCGTCGTCCGCTATGCGACGTCGCTCCGTTCGGCAGCACTCGCGCCGAGCGACGCGGACGCGTTCGCGATCGTGCTTCTGGCCGCGCCAGCCGACGTCGCGTCGGCGCCGGAGCGGACGGCGATCTGCGTCCCCGCGAGGCTATCCGCGCGGGCCACTGAGGCGACGTTGCGGCCTCAGCCGCCTGCGCCGGGCGCAGCGCTCACCCTCGTGCCTGAACGCATGGCCGCGTACGCCGGCGGGATCATCGTTGCAGCGGCGGCGCTCGCGATCGCGCCGGCTGATCTCTTTCCGGCAGACGGCGACCGTCCGCGATTCGATGAGTTGGCACTGGCGCTGGTCGAAGCCGCCGGCATCGAGACGATCGCCGCATATACCGCGCTGATTCGTCACGAGCTGCGCCTCGCGCCCGGAGCCGACGCCCTCCTCGAGCTCGAGCAGCGCCTGACGCCGCCGGAGCCCGACGAGCGGCCGCCGAGGAGGGCGCCGGCCGTCCTACGGCTCGCCGCCGTACTGACGACCCTTCGTGATCGACGTGTGCCCGCAAGCTCGCTCGAGCAGGTTGCCGACGACCTTCGCGTCCTTCGCCTCTTCGCGCGCGACGGCGTCGGCTGGCCGCGCGCGGCGCTGGCGCGCCTGCTCACGGACGTGCAACCGACGCCCGGCGCCGCTTCGCGCACGCGGCGCGGTGATGGCGTCGTCCCGCGGCGCCGGCCGAAGGGGGGGCGGTGAGCTTCGTCCGCCGAATCGCCCGCCGGACGAAGGGGGACGCGCCGCCGCCCGACGACACAGCACCGGCGCAACGGGCGATCCGCCTGATCATCGGCCTCGGCAACCCCGGCGGCGAATATGCCGGCAATCGACGCAACGTTGGCTTCTGGACGATGAACCGGCTGGCGCGGCGGCACGGCATGCGCTTCGACGCCAAGACGGGCACGTATCAGCTGGCGGAAGGCGAGATCGGGGGCAGGCGGCTCGCCGTCGCCAAGCCGCGCGTCTTCAACAACGATGCCGGCCGCGCCGTGATGGCGCTCGCCGACCGCCTGCGGCTCGACGACGCGAGCGAGCTGCTCGTCGTCTGCGACCACCTCGACCTGCCGACGGGGAAGGTGCGCATCCGGCCGAAGGGCGGCGCCGGCGGCCAGAAGGGGCTGAAGAACATCATCGACCTCACGGGCAGCGACCGCTTCCCGCGGATCCGCGTCGGCATCGGCCGGCCGGTGCGGCGCGGAGAGCCGTCGTGGGACCCGGAGGATGTCGCCGGCTGGGTGCTGAGCGACCCGGCGCCCGACGAGCGCGCGCTACTCGACGCGGGCGTTGAGCGCGCGGTCGCCGCCGTCGAATGCGCGCTCGCGGAGGGTGTCGAAGCGGCGATGAACCTGTACAACCGGGATTGAACATCGAGGGTCGCGACGTCGCTCCGCGCTGGCAGTGCCTGGAGCTCTTCCCGCCCGACCCTTCCTGCCCGAAATGAGGAGCATCGGTGCGGACCTCGTGCAGCCATCGCGGAAGCGAGGCGATCGGGCCGCCGCGACGACGATCCTGCTTGCTACACTGCTGGCGAAGGGGCTGATCGCGCGGGTCAGCCCCCGGTTGTGCTGTCCGGGGCCAGAGGGGCGACCGGAGGACTGCGAGGAGGATGGATCTTTCCGCGCTGTTGCCCGTCGTCGACGAGGCGGTCAGGCTCGACCGGCTGCGCCGCCGCATGTCCGGCGCTGAGCCGCTCATGCTCGGCATCAGCGATGGCGCGAAGGCCGTCGTGCTCGCGGCGCTGCGCACGCACGACGGCGCGGCGCCGATGCTCGTCGTCGTGCCGCGCCCGCAGCACGCTCAGATGCTCGTCGAGGAGCTTCGCTCCTGGCTTGGCGTCGTGGAGGGCTCGCGCGTCCTCCTCTACCCGGAGCGCGACGCCCTGCCGTACGAACGCCTGACGCCCGACCCCGAGGACGTGCAGCAGCGACTGCAGGCCGTCGAAGCGCTCGCCGCGGCCGCCGTCTCGCCGCCGATCGTCGTCGCCTGCGCCACCGCGATCGCGCAGCGGACCATCGCGCCGGACGCCGCGCGGCGCGCGACCGTGGCGCTCGTGCGCGGCGAACGGACGCCGCAGCGTGCGCTGCTCGAAGCGCTTGACGCCGGCGGCTATCGATTCGAGCCCGAGGTGACGGCGCCGGGAGAGGCGTCACGCCGCGGCGGCATCATCGACGTCTGGCCGCCGTCCGAGGACCTGCCGCTGCGCATCGAGCTGTTCGGCGACGACGTCGAGAGCATCCGCACCTTCGACCCGTCGTCGCAACGCTCCGCGGGCCTGCGCGAAGCGGCGCGCATCGGCCCGGCGCGCGAGCTGGTTGCGAGCGACGGCGCCGGCGACCGCATGCGGCACCTCGCGTCCGGCTTGCGGCTGGCGGGCCTGGCGACGGAGGCGCGCGACCGGTTCGCCGCCGACATCGAGTCGCTGCAGGAAGGCGTCGCGTTCGACGGCGACGACGCGTACGCGCCGTTCCTGCTCGAATCGACGCTGCTCGACCACCTTCCGGACGACACGCTGCTCGTGCTCGACGAGCCGGCGGACGCCGCCGCCGTGCAGCTCGAGCGCGACCAGCAGGCGCGGGACGGGCGCCGCGACCTGGAGCAGCGCCACGAGCTGCCGCACGGCATGCCGGAGCCGCACGTCGCCTGGCCGCAGCTGCAGGCCGCGTTCGATGCGCGGCCGCGGCGCCTCAGCCTGTCGCGCTGGGCGACCGGCGACGCTGAGACGACCGAGGCCGCGTCAGCGATCCGCCTGCCGTTCGGGTCGGCGGCAGCCTATGGCGGCCGTCTGCGCGCGCTCGCCGACGAACTGGCGCAGGTGCTGCGCCGCGGCCAGCAGGTCGTCATCGTCTCGGCGCAGTCGCGGCGGCTCTCCGAGCTGCTCGAAGAGCACGACGTCTTCGCCAACGTCACCGACGCGCTCGCCCAGCCGCCGCTGGGACGCGGTGGCCTGACGATCATCAACGGCTCGCTGCCGCACGGCTGGTCCGTGGGCGAGGAGGGCGCGGGCCTGACGCTGCTCACCGATGCCGAGGTGTTCGGTTTCAGCAAGCAGCGCCGGGCGCCGCCGCGCAAAGGCGCCTCGCGCGAGGGCTTCCTCGCCGACCTGCGTCCGGGCGAATTCGTCGTGCACATCGAGCACGGCATCGCGCGCTTCGCCGGCCTCGTGCGCCGGCGTCTGGGCAGCGACGGCGTCGAATCGGAGTTCGAGCGCGAGTACCTGGAACTGCACTACGCCGAGGGGGACCGCCTCTTCGTGCCGACCGAGCAGGTGGACCGCGTCAGCCGCTACGTCGGGCCCGGCGAGCACCGCCCGTCGCTGACGCGCCTCGGCTCGCAGGAGTGGCCGCGGGCGAAGGCGCGCGTGCGCAGGGCGGTGCAGGAGCTGGCGAAGGAGCTGCTCCAGCTCTACGCGCGCCGGCAGGTCGCCACGGGCCATGCCTTCGGCGCGGACACGGCCTGGCAGGCCGAGCTGGAAGCGGCGTTTCCCTACGTCGAGACGGCGGATCAAGTCGGCGCCATCCGCGACGTCAAGGACGACATGGAGGCGCCGCGGCCGATGGACCGCCTCGTCTGCGGGGACGTCGGCTACGGCAAGACGGAAGTCGCGGTCCGGGCCGCGTTCAAGGCCGTGATGGACGGCATGCAGGTCGCCGTCCTCGTGCCGACGACGGTGCTCGCGCAGCAGCACCTCGCGACGTTCCGCGAGCGGCTCGGCGGCTTCCCGCTCAAGCTCGAGATGCTGTCGCGCTTCCGCTCCGAGCGCGACCAGCGCCGTGTCGTCGCAGCCGCCGCGAGCGGCAACGTCGACATCGTCATCGGCACGCACCGGCTGCTCCAGAAGGACGTCACGTTCAAGAACCTCGGCCTCGTCATCGTCGACGAAGAACAGCGGTTCGGCGTCGCCCACAAGGAGCGCCTCAAGCAGATGCGCAGCGAAGTCGACGTCCTGACGCTCACCGCGACGCCGATCCCGCGCACGCTGAACATGGCGCTCACCGGCATCCGCGATCTGTCGTCGATCGAGACGCCACCGGAGCAACGGCTGCCGATCACGACGTACGTCACCGAGTTCGACGACCACCTCGTCCGCGAGGCGATCACGCGTGAGCTCGAGCGTGGCGGGCAGGTGTACTTCGTGCACAACCGTGTCCATAACATCGAGCTGGTCGCCCGCAAGCTGCGCGATGTAGTGCCGGAGGCGGACATCCTCATCGGCCACGGGCAGATGCCCGAGGACCAGCTGGAGCGCGTGATGCTGGACTTCACCGCGGCGAAGGCCGACGTGCTGGTCTGCACGACGATCATCGAGTCCGGGCTCGATATCCCGAACGTCAACACGATCATCATCAACGACGCCGACCGCTTCGGCTTGGCGCAGCTCTATCAGCTCCGCGGACGCGTCGGTCGCAGCGCCGCGCGCGCCTACGCGTATCTGCTGTACGAGAAGCACCGCGCGCTGAGCGAGGTGGCGCAGAAGCGACTGCAGGCGATCTTCGAGGCGACGGAGCTCGGCGCCGGATTCCAGATCGCGCTGCATGACCTCGAGATCCGCGGCGCCGGCAATCTGCTCGGCGCGGAGCAGAGTGGCCAGATCGGCACCGTCGGCTTCGACCTCTACGTGAAGCTGCTCGGCGATGCAGTGGAAGGGCTGAAGGCGCTGGCGAAGGGGGAGGAGCCGCCGCCTTCGAAGATCCAGCCGCCGATCACGATCGACGTGCCGTTGGCTGCGTTCGTGCCGGAGAGCTACGTCGAAGACCTCAACCTGCGGCTCTCGCTCTACCAGCGCATGGCGGCGGTTGAGGCGCTCGACGGCGCCGACGACCTCGAGCGCGAGCTCAACGACCGCTTCGGGCCGCCGCCGACTCCCGTGCGCCACCTGCTGTACATCGTCCGGCTGCGGGCGCAGGCGAAGCGCGCGGGCATCGCCGCCATTGCCCGCGAGGAGCGCGCCGACGGCCGCGCGATGCTGATCCTGCGCTCGCAGCACGAAGCCGACATCACCGCCGACCTGCCGGCGCCGGCACGCCGCGACCTCGAACGCGCCGACGGCGTCACGCTCGGCCGTGCGCAGCTCCGCCTCGACCTGGCGCTGGTCGGCGAGCGCTGGCCGGACGCGCTGGTCGACGTGCTGGAGATGCTTGCCGGCGTCGCCGCCGCCGCCTGACCTGAGGCGTCAGGGGCACGCCTCTCCGCCGATCGCGTCTCCGGATCGACGCCTGCAGCGCGTCCTCGTGCGGTCGCCGGGGACTGGTTGCCGAGATGATGCGGGGCGATGGTTGGCCGGCGGCTATTTCTCCAGCCGCAGCACCGCCATGAACGCCTCCTGCGGGATGTCGACGTTGCCGACGCGCTTCATGCGCTTCTTCCCCTCGGCCTGCTTCTCCAGCAGCTTGCGCTTGCGCGTGACGTCACCGCCGTAGCACTTGGCCAGCACGTTCTTGCGCATCGCCCGGATCGTCTCGCGCGCGACGACGCGGCCGCCGATCGCCGCCTGCACCGGCACGTCGAACATCTGGCGCGGGATCAGCGAGCGCAGCTTCTCGACGAGCTGCCGTCCCTGCGATACGGCGCCCTCGCGATGCGTGATCAGCGAGAGGGCGTCGACCGGCTCGCCGTTGACGAGGATGTCGAGCTTGACGAGCGCCGCTGGCTCGTACTTCGCGAAGCTGTAATCGAGGCTGGCGTACCCCTGTGTCCGCGACTTCAGGTTGTCGTAGAAGTCGACGAGGATCTCCGACAGCGGAATGCGGTAGTCGAGCACGACGCGCCCTTCGCCCTGCTTCGTGCCGTCGGCCTGGACGATGCTGTGCTGCAGGTACTCCATGCGCTTGAACTCGCCGCGGTTCCCCGTCACGAGCTCCATCACAGCGCCGATGTAGCGATCCGGCACGACGATCGAGATGTCCATCCACGGTTCGCGGATCTCGTCGATCTCCTGCGGCGGCGGCAGCGCCGCCGGGTTGTCGATGGTGATCTCCTGGCCGTTCGTCTTCGTCACCTGGTACTCGACGCTGGGCGCCGTCGCCAGCATGTTGAGGCCGTACTCGCGTTCGAGGCGCTCCTGCACGATCTCCATATGCAGGAGCCCCAGGAAGCCGCAGCGGAAGCCGAACCCGAGCGCGACGCTCGACTCCGGCTCGTAGACCAGCGATGCGTCGTTGAGCTGGAGCTTGTCGAGCGCGTCGCGCAGCAGGCCGTATTCGTTCGCCTGCGCCGGATACAGCCCGGCGAACACCATCGGCTTCGCGGGACGATAGCCCGGCAGCGCTTCGGACGCAGGCCGCCCGTCGTCGGTCAGCGTGTCGCCGACGCGGCACTCCTTCACGTTCTTCAGCCCTGTCGCGACGTAGCCGACTTCGCCGATCTGGAGTTGCGCCACAGGCTCGAAGCCCGGCCGGAAGACGCCGATCTCGACCGGCTCGAAGGCGAGCCCGCCGGCCATCAGCCGCAGCGTCTGGCGCGGGCCGATCGCGCCGTCGACCACGCGCAGATAGGCGATGACGCCCTTGTAGGCGTCGTACTTGCTGTCGAAGATCAGCGCCCGCAGCGGCTTCGCCCCGTCGGCGGCGGGCGGCGGCACGCGCTGGACCACCGCTTCCAGGATCTCGCGCGTGCCCGTGCCCTCCTTCGCCGAGGCGAAGAGGATCTCGTCGGCGCGGAAGCCCAACGAGTCGACCAGCTCCTGTGCGACGCGCTCGGGCTCCGCGCTGGGCAGGTCGATCTTGTTCACCACCGGGATCAGCCTGAGGTCGGCATCGAGCGCGAGGTAGACATTGGCCAGCGTCTGCGCCTGGATCCCCTGCACCGCATCGACGACGAGGAGGGCGCCCTCGCACGCCGCCAGCGCGCGCGAGACTTCGTAGCCGAAGTCGACGTGGCCGGGTGTGTCGATCAGGTTGAGCTCGTACTCGCGGCCGTCGGCGTGCGTGAACGCCATCCGCACGGCCTTCGCCTTGATCGTCACGCCCTTCTCGCGCTCGAGCTCCATGTCGTCGAGCACCTGCGCCGCCATGTCGCGGCGGGCGATGGTGCCCGTCTGCTCGAGGAAGCGGTCGGCCAGCGTCGACTTGCCGTGGTCGATGTGGGCGATGATGCAGAAGTTGCGGATGCGCGCCGGTTCCATCGCAGTGATCGTAGCGAGTGCGGGCGCATCGGGCACTGCGGGCGGAAGCTGGGTGCTGGAAGCTGGCAGCGCGCTCCCGCGACTCAGCCGCCGCCGGCGTGCGACCTGCGGCCGATCAGGTCGTCCGGGTGCGGAGCGCCAGCGCGCAGAGCGACATCGTGAAGGCGCCGATGCCGATGATGCAGGCGAAGGCGGCGGCGAGCGAGCCGGCATCCCAGCCGGACAGCACGAGGTCGCGCATGCCCTGGAGCAGGTAGGTGACCGGGTTGATCGTCGCCAAGAAGGCGAGCCAGCCGCTGAAGACGTCCTTCGGCGCGAACGCGGGCGAGAGGAAGAGCAGCGGGAAGAAGAGCAGGAAGCCGAGCTGCGCCGCCTGCGGGCTGCCCGTCTTCAGCGCGATCGCCATGCCGATGCCGGAGTAGGCGACGCCGAACAGCCCCGCCATGATCAGGAACAGGATGGCGCCGCCCGGCCCGGCGGCGAAGCCCGAGCCCGTCACCAGCCCGGCGACCAGGATCAGCGCCGAGATGACAGTCACGCGGAGGCCGTCCGCCGCGAGCCGCCCGGCGACGAGGGCCATGCGCGGCGAGGGCGTCAGCAGCAGCTTGTCGAAGTAGCCGCGCTCGATGTCCGTCGTCATCGCGATGCCGCCTGCGCCCGCCGCCCCCGCCACGCCCTGCAGCACGGCGACGGGCATCTGGAATCCGACGTAGTTGCTGACGCCGAACGCGCGCCCGGCGACGCCGCTGATCGCGCCGACGGTGATCGCGAAGAAGAAGATCGGGATGAAGACGTTGCCGATCTCGATCACCGGCTGGCGCAGCGACTCGCGCAGACCGCGCAGCATCAGGTACCAGGTGTCGACGATGACCTGCGTCATGCGGCGCCTCCGACCGCCTGGCGCGCCTCGTCGGCCTCCAGGTGGTGGCCCGTCTTGCGCAGGAAGACGTCGTCCAGGGTCGGCTGCGCCAGCGTCACCTCGCGGACCGGCACCGATGCGTCGGCGAGCAGCAGCACGATGCGCGCGATGGCGGCGCTGCCCTCGCGGACGTAGATGACGACGCTGTCGTCGAGCACGCGCACGTCCTCGATCCCCTCGAGCCGGCGCACCGCCTGCGCGGCGCGCTCGGCGAGGCCGTCGCGGTCCTCCGTGCGGATCGTCACGACGTCGGTGGCGATGCTCGCCTTCAGCGCCGCGGGCGAGCCCTTCGCGACGATCTGGCCGGCGTCCATGATCGCGACGTCGTCGGCGAGCCGGTCGGCCTCTTCGAGGTACTGCGTCGTGAGAAAGAAGGTCACGCCCTCGCTGCGGTTCAGCTCGCCGACATAGCGCCAGATCGCCTCACGGCTGATCGGGTCGAGGCCGGTCGTCGGCTCGTCGAGGAAGACGACCTTCGGCCGGTGCACGAGCGCCGCCGCGAGGTCGAGCCGCCGCTGCATGCCGCCCGAATAGCCCTTGACCCGCCGGTCAGCGGCGTCCGTCAGGTCGACGATGGCGAGCAGCTGCCGCACGCGCTCTTCGATGGCGTGCGCGGGGAGGCGGTACAGGCGCGCCTGCAGGCGCAGCAGCTCGCGTCCGGTCTGCATGTCGTCGAGCCCGGCTTCCTGCAGCGCGACGCCGATCGTGCGGCGGATGGCGCCGGCGTCGCGGGCGACGTCGAGGCCGCAGACGCGCGCCGTGCCGGCAGTGGGCCGCAGCAGCGTCGTCAACATGCGCACCGTCGTCGTCTTGCCGGAGCCGTTGGCGCCGAGGAAACCGAAGATCTGTCCGTCCGGGACGGCGAGGTCGATACCGTCGACGGCCTTGATGTCGGCGCCGAAGTAGCGGGTGAGGCCGGTGGCGGAGATCGCTTCCATCGCTCGCTTCTCGAACGTCGGCGGCTGGGCGAACGCTGATCGTGCGCTCGGTGTGGTGCAGTCTAGCGTGCGAGACCATGATCGCGCGTCGCTTCCGACTGCCGATTTCGCAAGATACTGGCGGCTCATGTCAGCGATCCGCGCGGGCGGGGCACAGCTGCTCCGGGCGTGTCGTCGGTCTCCACGCCCGGTTCCCGCCTGCGCGCGAGGGGGCGGCTGCGCGCCGTACGCGGCGTCCATCGGCGGCGCCCGGGTCCGCCTGCGCGCGTCGGAGCTGCGGCGAGCCGTACAGGTGCACACGGTACGCCGGCCGGCTCCGCCTGCGCTCCTGCGAGTGCGCCGGAGCGCCGGGCGTTGCGGCGCTGGCGCCCTGGGGCGTATACTGCGGGTGAACTCTGAAGACGCTTTCAGGAGTCGGCTCGCGCCGGCTCTTTTGTTCATCCCCCATTCGCGAGGGAGCGGAGGGGTCACGAGGCAGAGGTCCAAGGGAAGCATGAAGAGCGAATTCATCACCGCCATCTCGCAGCTCGCCGCCGAAAAGAACCTGCCAAAGGAGGTGGTATTCGAGGCCGTCGAGATGGCGCTCGCGTCCGCGTACAAGAAGGACAATCTCGCGCAAGCCAATGTGAAGGTGAAGATCAACGCCGAGGACGGCACGATGGACGTCTTCACGGCGAAGGACGTCGTCGCCGAGATCGAGGACGAGAACATCCAGATGACCGTCGACGAGGCGCGCCGGATCAAGCCCGACGCCCAGCTCGGCGACGTCCTCACCTTTCCGGCGACGCCCGCGAACGCCGGCCGCATCGCCGCGCAGACGGCGAAGCAGGTGGTGTTGCAGCGGCTGCGCGAAGCCGAGCGCGAGGTGGTGTACGAGGAGTACGCGGGCAAGGAGGGCGACATCATCTCCGCGGTGGTGCAGCGGCTCGAAGGCCGGAACGTGATCGTCGACGTCGGCAAGACGGAGGCCGTCCTGCCGCCCCCCGAGCAGGTGCGGACCGAGCACTACCGGCCGACACAGCGACTGAAGGTGCTGCTCATCGAGGTGTTCAAGGCCGCCAAGGGCCCGCAGGTCGTCGTCTCGCGGACGCACAAGGACCTGCTGAAGCGCCTGTTCGAACTCGAGGTGCCGGAGATCTTCCGTGGCATCGTCGAGATCAAGTCGATCGCGCGGGAAGCCGGCTATCGCTCGAAGGTCGCGGTCTACTCGCGCCAGGAGGGGGTGGATCCGGTGGGCGCCTGCGTCGGTATGCGCGGCATCCGCATCCAGAACGTCGTGAACGAGCTCAACGGCGAGCGCATCGACGTCGTGCAGTGGGACCCGGAGCCGTCGCGCTTCGTCGCCAACGCGCTCAGCCCGGCGCAGGTCGTCAGCGTGATGAACCACGACGCCGAGAACACGGCCGAGGTCATCGTGCCCGACCGGCAACTCTCGCTGGCGATCGGCAAGGAGGGCCAGAACGCGCGCCTCGCCGCGAAGCTCACCGGCTGGCGCATCGACATCAAGAGCCAGACCGCGTACGAGGCGGAGCTCGCGGAGAAGGGCATCACGCCCGAAGAGGCGGCCGCCGCGGCGCGGGAAGAGGCGCTCAAGCGCTCCGCCGCCGCCGCCGCGGCGATCGCCGAGGAGGCGCGTCAGGCCGCGGCGCAGCGCCCGCTGCGGCCCGAAGAGGAGATCGCGCTCCAGTTCGCCGAGCGCGGCGAGGAGCCCGAGCCGGCGGCGGCGAGCGGCGCGCCGGCGCCCGTCGCGCCGCCGCCCGCGCCGGAGCCGGTCGGCGCCGGCAGCGGCAAGCCGGCGATCCGCTTCGCGGAGGAGTTGGTGCGGCCGCCGATCGACGACTTCGCGCGGCCGGCGGCGCAGAAGAAGCGCGGCGGCCCGCCCAGCCGTCGCCGATCCGACGAGGAAGAGGCGGCCCGCATCGCCAACCTCAACAAGAAGAAGAAGAGCGGCGGCGCCCGGCGCGTGCTGCCCACCGAAGACGAGGACGAAGAGGACGATTACTCGGACATGATTCGCTAAGATGCCAGCGACGAAGCGCGCGCCACGACCGCGGCATGTGCCGCTCCGCACCTGCGTCGCCTGCCGGACGACGGAGGCCAAGCGCGGGCTGGTGCGCGTCGTGCGGACGCCAGATGGCCGCGTGCTGGTCGACGCGACCGGCAAGCACAACGGCCGCGGCGCCTACGTCCACGAGTCGCGCGCCTGCTGGGAATTGGCGCTGAAGCGAGCGCGGCTCGGGCAGGCGCTGAAGGTGACGCTGCCGGCGGCGGACCTGGAAGCGCTGAAGGCGCATGCCGCCGCGCTGCCGGCCGACCAGACCGAGACGCAGACCGGACGAACGAGAGAGACTGACAACACCCCATGACGACAGAAGCCAGCACGACCCGCACGATCGAGATCCCGCGCGTCCTCTCCGTCAAGGAGTTGGGCGACCTGATGGGCGTCTCGCCCGTCGAGGTGATCAAGGAACTGATGAAGAACGGCGTCATGGCGGCGATCAACCAGGTGATCGACTTCGACACCGCCGCGATCGTCGCCTCGGATCTCGGCTTCGAAGCTGTCGAGGCGCCGGCGACCGAGCAGGCGGCCGTCGCCGCCGAGCCGGCGAGCACGCGCCAGGTGATCGAGGAGGACGCCGCGAAGCTGCAGCCGCGTTCGCCGGTCGTCACGATCATGGGCCACGTCGACCACGGCAAGACGAGCCTGCTCGACGCGATCCGCGAGACGAAGGTGACGGCGGGCGAGGCCGGCGGCATCACCCAACACATCGGCGCCTACCAGGTGCACGTCGAAGACCACGAGATCACCTTCCTCGACACGCCCGGCCACGAGGCCTTCACGGCGATGCGCGCGCGCGGCGCCCAGGTGACGGACGTCGCCGTGCTCGTCGTCGCCGCCGATGACGGCGTCATGCCGCAGACCCGGGAGGCGATTGACCACGCGAAGGCCGCCGGCGTGCCGATCGTCGTGGCGATGAACAAGATGGACCTCGAGACGGCGAACCCGGACCGCGTGAAGAAAGAGCTCTCCGACAACGGCGTCGTCATCGAGGAGTGGGGCGGCGATACACCGCTCGTGCCCGTCTCGGCGCGCACGAAGGAGGGGCTGCAGGAGCTGCTCGAGAACATCATCGTCGTCTCCGACGTGCTCGAGTTGAAGGCCGACCCGGATCGCCCGGCGATCGGCATCGTCGTCGAAGCGGCGCTGAGCAAGACGCGCGGGCCACTGGCGACGGTGCTCGTGAAGACGGGCACGCTGCGCGTCGGCGACAACGTCGTCGTCGGCGAGACGCAGGGCCGCGTGAAGGCGATGCAGAACGAGAGCGGCAAGCGGATCAAGTCGGCCGGCCCGTCGGCTCCCGCCGAGATCTTGGGGCTGCAGGCGGTGCCGCGCGCGGGCGAAACGCTGCAGGTGGCGCCCGACGAGAAGACGGCACGCGCGACGGTCATCGAGCGAATCCGCGAGCGCGAGGCAGCGGCGATGCACCAGCAGCAGCGGGTGACGCTGGACACGCTGTACGGCGAGATCAGCGCCGGCAAGCTCAGGGAATTGAACATCATCCTCAAGACCGACGTGCAGGGCTCGATCGAGCCGATCCGCACGTCGCTCGAGCGCCTGAGCAACGAGCAGGTGAAGGTGAAGATCATCCACACCGGATCCGGCTCGATTACCGAGTCCGATCTGATGCTGGCGGTCGCCTCGAAGGGGATCATCATCGCCTTCAACACGGGCACGGAGGGCGGCGCCGACCGGCTGGCGGCGAGCGAGAAGGTGGACGTCCGCCACTACAGCGTCATCTACAACATCGTCGAGGACGTCGACAAGGCGCTCAAGGGCATGCTCGAGCCGACGTTCCGGGAGGTGGTGACGGCGCACGCCGAGGTGCGGCAGGTGTTCAAGGTCTCGCGCCGCAACTCGATCGCCGGCGCCTTCGTGCGCGACGGCACGATCACGCGCACGGATCAGGCGCGCGTGCTCCGGAACGGCGCGCAGGTCGGCGCGGGCAGGCTGGCATCGCTGAAGCGCTTCCAGGAGGACGTGCGCGAGGTGGCCACGAACTTCGAGTGCGGCCTGCAGGTCGAAGGCTTCGACTCCTTCGAGCCCGGCGACATCGTCGAGTGCTTCCGCATCGAGCGGGAGACGTAGGCGCGCGGAACGTCCGCCAGGCGCCGGACGGCGCGGCTGCCGGGGCCCATCCGAAGAGTACCTTGCCGCCACGCTGGACCTGCTGGTGCGCAGGCAGCAGAGTTGAGATGTCACGACGGACCGAGCAGGTGAACGAGCTCCTGAAGCAGGAGTTGAGCAGCCTCCTCTCGCGGGAGGTGCGGGATCCGCGCGTCTCCGGTATCGTCTCGATTACGGGCGTCGACGTCTCGCCCGACCTGCGCCGTGCCCTCGTCTGGGTGAGCGTGCTGGGCAGCGACGACGACCGCGCGAGCACGATGCGGGCGCTGCACGCCGCACGGCCGTTCCTGCGACGCGAGCTGGCGCAGCGCCTGCGCCTGCGGACGATGCCGGACCTCGAGTTCGAGAGCGACACGACGATGGAGCGCGCGCAGGAGTTGACAGACATCATGCGCCGGAACGCGGCGGAACGAGGCGAGACGCTGTAATGGCCTGGATCGCCGGCGAGCGAGTCATCCTGCGGGCCTGGGAGCGTGAGGACATCCGCGCCCGCTGGGAGGCGGATCAGACCGCGGACGCCGAGTCCCAGCGCCTCGGCGACTGGCACAAGCCGCCGCCCTCGCTGCTCAGCCGCGAGCAGGAGTGGGAGGCCGAACAGTCCGAGCCCGATGCCAGCACGGTGTCGCTGGTTATCGTCGCCGACGGGCGCCCGGTCGGCGACATCACCCTGTTCCAGATCGACCCGCGCATCCGGCACGCGCTCATCGGCCTCAGCCTCTGGCGCCCCGAAGACCGTGACCACGGCTACGGCAGCGACGCCATCCGCGCGCTGCTCCGCTGGAGCTTCGGTCACATGAACCTGCACCGCATCGAGCTGGCGGTCGACGCGACGAACGTGCGCGCCATCCACGTCTACGAGAAGCTGGGCTTCGTGCACGAGGGACGGCGACGCCAGCATCACTTCGACGCCGGCATCTATCACGACGAGCTGACGATGGGCCTGCTCGACGTCGAGTTCTGGGCGGCCGACGGCTCCGGGCCGGGGGCGACGCGCCCGGACTGACCGTCGACGAGGTTGGAGGCCGTGGCAGGAGACCGGAGGGTGGGGCTGGAGGTTCGACGGTGGAGCATGGACGACCGGCGTCGACGGCTCCGACGCGCGGCGCCATGAGCCGCCCGAAGCCTCGCCCGCCGTCTCGGTCGCACCGTCAAACGGGCGGTGACCCCCGAAGCGACGGCATCGATGGCCACGCCAGCGCGGCGGCCCGGCAGGCGCGCGGACGAAGCGGCCGCACGCCGCACGCGACCGAATCCGGCGCCTCGGCCGGCGCCGCCTGCTACGCCCTCGTCGTCCCAGGCCTGGACGCGCTCGCCGCCGCCGAGCTGCGATCGGCGGGCGCCAGAGTGGCGGAGACGCTCGCCCGCTTCGACCGGCGTGACAGCCTGCTGCTCTTCGATGCGCCCGAGCTCGCGCCGGTGGTCGGCGGCCGCCTGGTCGAAGATGTGTTCCGGGTCGTCCTCGATGCGTCGCTGCCCCGCGCCCGCAACGTGCCCGCGGCGCTCGCGCGCCTGCTCGGGCGCGATGCGCTCGATTCTGCGCTCGCCGCGCATCGCGCGATCGCGCCGAAGCGGCGCGGCCGCTCGTATCGCATCGTTGTGCGCATGGCAGGGCAGCGGACGTTCCGCCGCGAGGAGGTCGAAGCGTCGGTCGGCCGCCGGCTGGGCGAGCTGCTGCCGCACTGGGTGTGGACGTTGGGACCGGCGGGGGCCGAGCTCTGGGTGCACATCATCGGCACGCGGGCGATCATCGGCCTGCGGCTGACCGACGACGCGTTCGCCGGCCGCCCGTACAAGCGCGCGCACCTTCCGGCGTCGCTGAAGCCGACGGTCGCCCGCGCGCTCGTCGCCTGGTCGGCGCCCCGGCCCAACGATGTCGTCGTCGACCCGATGGCCGGCGCCGGCACGATCCTGCGCGAGCGGGCCGACGCCGCGCCGGCGAAGCTGATCGCCGGCGGCGATCGCGACGCCGTCGCCGTCGCTGCCGCGCGGACGAACGGCGGCCGGCTGGCACGCACCGTGCGCTGGGACGCCACGCGCCTGCCGCTTCGCGCCGCCTCCGTCGACGCCATCATCACCAATCCCCCGTATGGGCGGCAGCACGACGCCCCGCCGGGCGTCGAACGGCTCTATCGCGCTGTCCTCCGCGAGGCCGCCCGCGTGCTGCGGCCGGGCGGTCGCTGCGTGCTTCTCACGGGCGAGCCCGCGGCCCTCGAACGTGCGCTGCCGGCGATGCTGCGCCGTCGTGCCGTCCACCGGCTGCGCCTGCGTGGCCTGCCGGTCAGCGCCTTCGTGCTGGAGCGGCGATGAGCTCGCTCGCCGGCTTCCTCATCGTAGACAAGCCGCGCGGCGTTACGTCGTTCTCCATGGTGGCGCTCGTGCGACGCCTGACCGGCGTGCGACGGGTCGGCCACGCCGGCACGCTCGACCCGCTGGCGTCCGGCGTGCTGCCGGTCGCGGTCGGCGCCGCGACGCGGCTCATCGAGTACCTGGAAGACGGGTACAAGACCTACGTCGCCGATGTCCGCTTCGGCGCCGGCACGACGACGGATGACGCCGAGGGCGAGCTGATGGGCACCGGCGATGCGGCCCGCCTTCATCTGGACGACGTCGTGACCGCCTTCGCCGCGTTCGTCGGTGACATCGAGCAGACGCCGCCCGCGTACAGCGCGATCAAGCTTGCAGGCAAGCCGCTGTATCGCTACGCGCGCGCGGGCATCGAGGTGCGGCCCGCCGCTCGCCGCGTCCACATCGAGCGCATCGACCTGCTCGGATTCGCGGACGGCGTCGCGACGATCGAGGTGGTCTGCGGCAGCGGCACATACATCCGCTCGCTCGCGCACGACACGGGCGCCGCGCTGGGCTGCCCGGCGCACCTGGCGGCGCTTCGTCGCACCCACAGCGGCGGCTTCTCGCTCGACGATGCGCGCGGTCCCGCCGCGATCGAGGCCGCAACGAGCGCCGGACGGCTCCCGGAGCTGCTGCTGGCGCCCGACCGCGCCGTCGAGCGGCGGCCGGCGGCGATCTTCGGCGAGCAGCAGGCGCAGGCGATCGCGTCGGGTCGCGATGTGACGATCGCGCGGGCGACGGCGGCCGGGCTGTGTCGCGCGTATACGAGCGCAGGTGCGTTCGTCGGCGTGCTCGCGCATCGGACGGGTGAGCGGTGGCACCCCGAAAAGGTGTTTTCGGGGGACGAAAGCGGCTGATTTCGCCGATTTGAGTTGAATCTGTCCAGATTCGCTTGACATCGTTCCGGAGGCGTCTATTATTCGAACGATCGCCCGGCCAAAAATGTCAATTGATCATCGGCCTATGCGATACGGTCGAAAGCCGGTCGAGGCCTGCGGGCGTGCGGGCGGGATCCAGCCATGTACACGAAGGAGGATTGATGGAAGCGTACTGTCTGAAGTGCCGGACGCAGCGGGAGATGTCGAACCCCGAGGCGGTGACGATGAAGAACGGCAAGCCGGCGACGATGGGCAAGTGTCCGGTCTGCGGCACGAAGATGTACCGCATCGGCAAGAAGTAAACTCCGGCCACGGCCCGGTTGAGAGGGGCGGCGATTCGGCCGCCCCTCTTCGCGTCCGGCGATCGCGCGGCCGCACGCGGCACACCGGTGTGCGCTGCCGCATCTGCCGCTGCGTGGGCCGTCGACGCTGCACCTCGATGCGCGAACGACGAGCGGCCGTGCGCACGCGCCGCCGCGGCGGAGGCCGGGGGCGCGCGTGCGAGCGCTGGCAGTCGCGGCGTATTCGAGCGCACCTTCATTTCCGTAGTGCGGTTGGGTCGGCCGATGCAGTCGAACGGGGATGCCTCGTGCGCGCCGCCGTTAACCTTTTGCACTCGCCGGACGTTGTACAGGACAGGAACGCTGCCCTACCGGGCAGGGTCGCAGGAAGCGAGCGAGGCCCCGCTTGAGCCGCCGGACGCTGTTCTCTGCCATCGCCGTCATCGTGCTGGCCGCGGCGGGACTGGCGGTCGGCGGCTTCTCGCTCCGCTCCTTCGGTCCGGACGCCTCCTGGAACGTCTTCGCCGCCGCTCCCACGGTGACACCGACGCCGACGCCGACCGCGACGGCGACGCCTACCGCCACGCCGACCTTCACCGCCACGTCGACGTTCACGGCGACGCCCACGCTGACGCCGACCCCCCGCCCGACGGCGACGCCGGAGCCGCAGGTCGCCGCGCCGAACCCGCCCGCCGTGCCCGGACCGGAGGTGCAGGGCGAGCGCTGGATCCTCGTCGACATTGCGACGCAGACGACGACGGCCATGATCGGGACGCAGCCGGTCTACACTGCCCTCGTCTCGACCGGCATGGACGGCTGGGACACGCCCACCGGCACCTTCTCCATCCTCCGTCGCGTCGCCGACGAGACGATGACATCGGCATCGATCGGCGCCGAGGACTACTACGTGCTCAAGCACGTCCTCTACACGCAGTACTTCACCGACCGCGGTCATGCCCTCCACGACAACTACTGGCGCCCGAACTCGTACTTCGGGCGGATCCGTTCGAGCCACGGTTGCGTCGGAATGCGGGAAGCCGATGCCAAGTTCTTCTGGGACTTCGCCACCATCGGCACGCGCGTCACGATCCAGTAGGCATCCACGGCGGGCTCGGCGGCGGCGCGATCCTCCGGCGGCGGCGGAAGCGCCCGATTCGCGCGAAGCTGCGGCGCCTGCGACAATGCCACGTCATGCACAACACGTGGAGCCGGAGCGCCGGTGCCTGAATCGAACACGCCGATCCGCGGCCTGCTCTTCGACTTCGGCGGCGTCCTCTGGGACATGCGCTGGGACTGGAGCCGCGAGCTCGAGCGCCAGCATGGGCTGCGCGAGCGGGCGATCGTCGAGACGCTGTACGCCGGAGACGTCTGGCGCCAGCTCGAGGTGGGCGTCGGCGCGCGCGAGGACTGGCTGCGCGGCGCCCACGCCCAGCTTGAGGCGCTCGCCGGCAAGCCGCTGCCGCCGTTGCATCAGCACTGGCGCGAGCAGCAGCATCTGATCGCGCCAAACATCGAGCTCATCCGCGCCCTGCGCGCGAACTACCGGACGGCGGTCCTGAGTAACGCCGACAGCACGCTGCCGCAGCGGCTGCGGGACAACGGCATCCACGGTCTGTTCGACGCCGTCATCTGCTCGGCCGAGGTCGGCGTCGCCAAGCCGGAGCCGCGTATCTACGCCATCGCCGCGGAGCGCATCGGCCTGCCGGCGGTGGCCTGCGTGTTCATCGACGACCTGGAGTCGAACGTCGAGGCGGCGCGCGCTGCCGGCATGCAGGCCGTCTGCTTCCGCATCGACCGCGATGACCGGCTCGAGGAGCAACTGCGAGCGCTGGGCGTACGCGCCGGATCGGATATCCTGCCGGCGTAATGCCGGGCGGCCGGCGCCAGGAGGGAGAGGCATGGAACCGGAGTACCGTCTGTTCTTCGCGATCGTCATGGTGTTCTGGGTGATCGCGATCGCGCTGGCGATCCTCGTCGCCGCCGTCCCGAGCTGGTCGCACTTCGGCTAGCGGCCACCGCGCGCTCATCGCTGCGTCGCCGCCGCCGTCCCTGGCTGGTTCGTAGCTTGCCCGGCGCCAGCGCCCGCGGTCGCCGTACCCGGAAGGAGCGCCTGCGGACGACCGGGGGCCTTTTCCCGCATCCCGCTCGGCTGACCCTCCCGCACGCGTCAGAACCGCTCGTGCGATGCCCATCCCGGATCGATCATGCCGCCCGCTTCCGCCCGAGCGCGCGTGCCCGCATAATCGCCAGAGCGCCGGCAGCCGGGGCCGGCTGTGATGACGAGAGGGACGCGATGGACTGGCAGGAGCTCTACCGGCAGCGGCTGACGACGCCCGAACAGGCGGTGCAGGCCGTCAAGTCGGGCGATACCGTCGTCTTCTCGATCTTCCCGCCCGTAACGCTGCCGCCGGCCCTCGCGGCGCGCAAGGGCGAGCTGCGCGACGTGCGCATCCGCCTGCTCGCGCCGGCAGCGGACCCCGGTTGGCTGCGCATGCCCGACACGTCGGTCTTCGACGTCGAGTTCGAGCTGTACATCGGCGACTTCGCGCGCTTCGTCACCGACGAGCGGCGCGGCGCGTACCTGCCCAACCTCTTCTCGCTCGGCATGAAGGCCTACGACCAGGCCCGTCCCGATGTGCACGTGCCGGATGTCGTCATGTGCAGCGTCTCGCCGCCGAACAAGGCCGGCTTCTGCCACTTCGGCGCGCATCACTGGGTGCAGCGTTCCTACGCGCGCCGCTGTCCGACGGTGATCGCCGAGGTCAACCCGAACCTGACGCAGGTGTACGGCGACGTCTACATCCACGTGTCGGAGATCGACCACTTCGTCGAGCTCACGCTGCCGCCGTTCGGACGCGAGGAGTTCGAGCGGGCGGTGTCGATCGTCAGCGACCCCGTGCGCCGGGAGGGCTGGCGCCAGCTGGGCGCCGAGCTGCCCGAGATCAACGTGCTCGCGGCCGTCTCGGGCGTGCTGGCGGCCGTGTCCCCGGACGATGCGCGGCGCCTGCTCGGCATGGCGGAGCCGCCGGCGGAGGCGGTGCCGATGGCGCGCTATCTCAACGAGATCATCCAGGACGGCGACACGATCCAGATCGGCACCGGCGAGCCGTCGCGCGGGATCGCCCGGCTGGGCGCGTTCGCGGGCAAGAAGCACCTTGGCATCCACACCGAGCTCGGCTGGCCGGGACTCGCCCGCATGTGGCGCGATGGCATCGTCGACGGCTCGCGCAAGGAGGCGCACCGCAACAAGACCGTCGCGGCGGCGTGGACCGGCTGCGACCCGAACGACATGGACATCATCGACGACAATCCGCACTTCGAGCTCTACGACCCGGAGTACGTGCTGCACCCGCGGACGCTGACGAAGTTCGACCACTTCGTCGCCATCAACAACGCGATCTCCGTCGACCTGCTGGGCCAGATCAACGCCGAGAGCGTCTTCGGCGGCCGCATCATCAACGGCACCGGCGGCCAGCCGGAGATGCACCTGGCCGGCGCCTTCTCGCGCTACGGCCGCGCGGTCACGCTGCTCCCGTCGACGGCGATGGGCGGCGCGGTCTCACGCATCGTCGCGCAGATGGAGACGGGGTCGCTGATCACGGTGCCGCGGTTCTATGCAGACACGGTGATCACGGAGTACGGCGTGGCGCGGCTGTGGGGGAAGAACCACCGCCAGCGCGCCGAGGAGCTGATCGCCGTCGCGCACCCGAACCATCGCGACGACCTGCGGGCGCAGGCGCGGGCGCTCTGGTGGCCGTGATTGGCTTCGGTTGGAGGGAAGCGGCAGCAGGCAGCGGTGCGCCCCGGGATCCCGCTCGCTCGCGTCCGGCAGCCTACTCCGGCGGCGGCTCCGCGTCGGCCGGGCGCGGCACGACGGCAAGCGTGCAGCGCGATACGCACACGAGCTTCCCGTCCTCGTCGCGCAGCTCGATACTCCACACCTGGCTCGTGCGGCCGATGTGCAGCGGCTCGGCGACCGCGCGCAGCACACCATCGCGCTTCGGGCGCACGTGGTTCGCGTTGATCTCCTGGCCGACGGCGATCATGCCCTCCGGGCAGTTGCGGCCGGCGCCGACCGAGGCCGCGCTCTCTGCCAGCACCAGCGAGGCGCCGCCGTGGAGGATGCCGAACGGCTGATGCACCCGGCTCGTCACCTCCATCGTCATCACGACGCGCTCCTTCGACACGTGCTCGAAGCGCATCGGGATCGCCCGGCCGATGACGGTGTTCATGCGCGCCGTCCATACGCTCGGGTCGTCGACCGTCGGCGATTCGTCTGACATCTCATGCTCTCCGATGCATGTGCGTTTCAGTCTTGGTGATGCGTGCATCACGGGCAAGCGACCGCGCCGGCTCGCCCCCGCGTCGCACAGCGAACAGCCGCGATCCGACATCGCCCGGCCGGGTCGGCGGCTGTCGCCAGTGGCCTGCATCCCCTACGCTGCCGATGGCGCACAACGAGGAGGCCCAAACCAAATGGACGAGCGCACGCGCACACTACGGAACGTCTGCGAGCCGATCGGCGCGAACGTGTACTTCGCGCCGGAAGCGCACGAGCGCTACGCGAAGCTCGGGCTGCAGGGATACGGCAGCGGCTACTTCTGCAGCCGCGGCGCATCGCTGGGAAAGCCGGGCGGGCTCGTCGTCACCGCGGCGTTCGGTGTCTTCAGCCCTGCCGTGGTCGTGCCCGCCGTCGAGGCCGGCTGGGCCGCGACGGAGCCGGCGCCGCTGCTCGATGCGCGCCACGATGGCGCCGTGGCCTCGCTGCGCCGGCTGCTCGGCGAGCCGGACGCCTGTCAGCTCGACCGTGCCGTCGAGCTCCTGCAGCGCGGCCTCGCCCGCGCCGAGGGCGCCGGACACCCGCTCTTCAGCGGCCTGAAGTCGCTGCCCTGGCCCGGCGATCCCGTGGGCCAGCTCTGGCGCTGCTGCGATCTGGTGCGCGAGCATCGCGGCGACAGCCATATCGCCGTCTGGACGCGGGCGATGGTGGCGCCCATCGAGATCCAGCTGATGTCCGAGCTGCAGATGGGCATCCCGCTCAAGACGTACTCGGCGACCCGCGGCTGGACGCCAGCCGAGATGGATGCGGCGCTCGATGGCATGCGCGCGAAGGGGTGGCTGGACGGAGACAGCTTCTCGCCCGACGGGCGGGCGCTGCGCGAGGCCATCGAGTCCGACACCGACGCGATGGAGGTGCCGATCGTCGACGCCATCGAACCGGACTTCGACGAGCTGGTCGAGATCCTGCGGCCGTGGGCGTCGGCGATCACCGCCGCAGGCATCGAGGGCGGTGGCTATCCCGGCGGCCCGGACGCCATCCGCGATCTCGGCCGGGGCGCCCGGGCGGCGCGGTAGGGCGAGCGGACGCCGCCTGTGGTACGATCCGCGCGTCGCGGCATCGCCCGGGGATCGTCGCCGCCGGGGATCGGGCGACGAGACGGCGCGCGCGGGAAACACGATGCCAGCGGCGTCCACCGGGCAGAGTGTGGAGCGGCAACGGGGAGAAGATGACGGCGGAGACGAAGACGGGAGACGCACAGCACACGTACCCGCGCGAGGCGCGCCTGGCGCGCGGCAAGACGTTCTCGCTTCGGCTGATGGATCGCGAGATGCGCGACGAGATGGTCGCCTTCGCCCGCAGCCTGCCGCCGGCCGACATCCTCTTCCTCCGCATGGACATCACCGCGGCGAAGAACGTCGACGAGTGGCTGAAGAACATCGCTGCCGGCCGCACGCTGACCGTCACTGCCTGGGACGCGGACAAGCTCGCGGGCTATGCCAGCCTGCACCACAACGAGGTGCTCTGGACGCGGCACGTCGGCGAGATCCGTACGATCGTCGGCAGCGACTACCGGGGCATCGGCCTCGGCGCACGGCTGGTCGAGGAGATCTTCGCCGTCGCCAAGGGGCTGGGGCTGCGCAAGATCACGGCGCAGATGACGGCCGACCAGAAGGGCGCGAGGGCCACCTTCGAGCGCGTCGGCTTCCGGCCGGAGGCGCTGCTCACCGACCACGTCATCGACAATGATGGCCGCACGCATGACATGCTGGTGATGTCGTACGACATCGACGGCTTCAACGATTAGGTGATCGCCGGGCGCGAGGGCGCCGGTAGCTGGGTGGCAGCGCGGGATCCAGGAAGTAGCGGAGCGATGCCGCGAGGCCGCCAACGCCCACCACGCCGGCAAGCAGCAGCGGAAAGAACCATAGCCCGAGCGCTAACCCCCAGAACGCGAAGAACGCCGACGCGAAGAGTGCCGCCGGCGATGACCAGATGCGCCCCGCCGTCGCGGCAACGAAACCCGCCGCGTAGAGCGCGAGGAGTGCCCACGCGGTGCCGAACCGCTCCGACGCGGGGCCGCCGGCGCGCGCCGCGAGCAGCGTGCCGGCGATCGCCGGCAATGCCAGCACGACGATGGCGTAGATGACGCTCGCGGCCCGCAGGTCGACCGCGGTCGCCGGCGGAGGGGCGCCGCGACGCCGAGCGCGACCGCGCCGAGGGCGATGTCCGCCGCGATGATGTAGTGGCTCGACACCGCCGCGATCATGGTCGCCGCGACGAAGACCGCCACGTACAGTGAACCATCGATGGCGATGCGCAGGCCACCGCGCCGCCCCACGCGCGCGGCCACGAAGATCGCCAGGTAGAGCGCCGCCGAGGCGGTCAGCAGCGGATGCCAGAGCACCACATCGCGATGTGTCGACCACGACCCGGCGGCATAGAATGCGGCGCCCAGCGCGACGAGCGACGCGGGCAGGGCGATGCCGGGGAGCCAGCCCGGAATCATGAAGCTGCGTGACGCGCGCAGCGCACGCGCAGTCTACGAGGCGTGGATGCCGGCTGCGCGGCCGCGATTGCGCGGTTGCATAGCGGCGGGCCACCGGGCTCGCACGAAGGACGAACCAGGGGCCGCCGTCGCCGGCCGCGCGCACGGCGTGCATCGGGCTACGCCGGGTCGAGCAGGTCCGCGATCGCGCGCACGGTGCGGTGCGGCTGCGCCCCGCTCGGCGGCGCGATGACGTCGCCCGCCGGGTCGCGCACCCAGACGGTGTACATGCCGAGGCGCCGCGGCGCCTCGATGTCCGCGTGCAGGTTGTCGCCGACCATCCACGCCGCTTCCGGCTGGCAGCCGCAGGACTGCAGCGCGTGCCGGAAGATGCGCTCGTCCGGCTTGCCGCAGCCGAACTCCCCTTCGATGACGATGCAGTCGAAGTACGCCGCCAACCCAAAGCGCTCGATGCTGTGCCGCTGCGACGCGGCGCCGCCGTTCGTGATCAGCGCCATCTTCGCGCCGCGCGACCGCAGCGTCGCCAGCGTGTGGATGGCGCCGGGATACGGCACCATCGCCGCGAGCCGGCGCGCACGGTAGTCGCGGGCGATCGTTGCGGCCAGCGCCTCGTCGTCGTGGCCGATGTCCGCGAGCGCGTGGGCGACGATGCGCCGCGTCGCCGCGTCGAGGTCGAGGCGGCCGACGCGGGAGCGCTCCGGGTGAGCCCAGAACCAATCTCGGCGTGCGTCGACGGCGGCGAGCAGGAGATTGGCGTCCACGCTGTCGCCGTTCGCGCAGCCCTCGCGGCAGGCGGCTTGCCAGGATGCCGCCATCCCGGCCTGCCAGTCGAGAATGGTGCCGTCCATGTCGAAGAAGATCGCCTCGGGCGCCGCGGCTGTCATCTCGGTGTCATCTCCGGTCGAGTTCGCCCGACGGCTGCGAGCCGCATTCGTCGATCAGCCGGTGCGCTTCGAATCGCGCGCACGTCGCCGCGGCGTGTGCTCCTGGCGTCGCAGTGCGGATGCCGGGTCGATGTTCGTCGGGCGTACGGCCGGTCACCGGCGGGTCGACGACGTGCGGGCGAGGACGGCCGCCCTCCATGTTCGCTCGTCGCCGGGACGCTCATCGGCGTGCCGCCTTCTTGCCGGCGGCCGGAGCCGGCTTGGTGCGACCGGTGGCCGGGTGCTTCGCGCCGTTCGCCGCCCGCCGCGACGCGCCGTTCCGCCTCGCGGCGCCGTTCGCCGCCGCCGCCCGCAGCCGGCCGGCTGGCAGCACCTTCCGAAGGTACTGGCCCGTCACGCTGCGCTCGACGAGCGCCACCTGCTCGGGCGTCCCGGCGGCGATGATCTCGCCGCCGCGGTCGCCGCCCGCGGGTCCGAGGTCGATGATCCAGTCGGCGTTCTTCATCACGTCGAGGTGGTGTTCGATGACGATCACCGTGTTCCCGCCGTCGACGAGCCGCTGCAGCACGACGAGGAGCGCGCGTGTGTCCTCGAACGAGAGCCCGGTCGTCGGCTCGTCGAGGATGTACAGCGTACGGCCGGTCGAGCGCTTCGAGAGCTCCGTCGACAGCTTGATGCGCTGCGCCTCGCCGCCCGACACGGTCGTCGCCGGCTGGCCGAGCCGGATGTAGCCCAGTCCGACATCGTGCAGCGTCTCGAGCTTCGAGCGCAGGCGCGGGATCTTGTCGAAAAAGTCCAGCGCCTCCTCGACCGTCATGTCGAGCACGTCGGCGATGGTCTTCCCCTTGTACGTGATCTCGAGCGCCTCGCGGTTGTAGCGCTTGCCCTTGCACACCTCGCACGGCACCGTCACGTCGGGCAGGAAGTGCATCTCGATCTCGATATAGCCGTCGCCGGCGCACGCCTCGCAGCGGCCGCCCTTCACGTTGAACGAGAAGCGCCCCGGCGTGTAGCCGCGCAGCCGCGCCTCTGGTACCGACGCGAAGAGCTCCCGCACCGGCGTGAATGTCCCGGTGTACGTCGCCGGGTTCGAGCGCGGCGTGCGGCCGATCGGCGACTGGTCGATGTCGACGACCTTGTCGACGTGCTCGAGTCCGTCGATGCGGTCGACCTTGCCCGGGCGGTCGCGGGCGCCGTAGAGCTCCTGCGCCGCCTTCTTGTACAGCAGCTCATTGATCAGCGTGCTTTTCCCCGAGCCGGAGACGCCGGTGACGCACACGAGCCGTCCGAGCGGGATGTGGACATCGATGTCCTTGAGGTTGTTCTCGCGGGCGCCGACGACGGTGATCCATTCGCCGCTTCCGGGCCGGCGCGTCTCGGGCAAGGGCACCGAACGACGGCCGCTGAGATAGCCGCCGGTCATCGAGCCCGCGCAGGCCATGATCGATTCGATCGGCCCTTCGGCGACGACGTGGCCGCCGTGCTCGCCGGCGCCCGGGCCCATATCGATGATGTGGTCGGCGGCGCGCATCATCGCCTCGTCGTGCTCGACGATCAGCACCGTGTTGCCGAGGTCCCGCAGCCGTTCGAGCGTGCGGATCAGCCGCGCGTCATCGACGGGATGGAGGCCGATGCTCGGCTCGTCGCAGACGTAGAGCACGCCCATCAGGCTCGAGCCGATCTGCGTCGCCAGGCGGATGCGCTGCGCCTCGCCGCCGGACAGCGTGCCGGCCGCGCGGTCGAGCGAGAGGTAGTCGAGTCCGACGTCGAACATGAAGGTTAGCCGGGCGCGGATCTCCTTGAGGATCTGCCGCGCGATGACCTGCTCGCGTTCGCTGAGCGGCGTCTGCGCGCCTGCCAGCAGCTCCGTCCAGTCGCGCGTCTCGCGGACGTCCATGCGCGTGAATTCGACGATGTTCTTGCCGGCGACGGTGACCGCGAGCGTCTCCGGCTTCAGGCGCGCGCCCTTGCACGCCGGGCACGGGTTCGCCGCCATGTAGCGCTCGATCTCGCCGCGCACGTAGTCGGAGTCGGTCTCTTTGTAGCGTCGCGCGAGGTTGCGGATGACGCCCTCGTACGTCGTGTCCCAGCGGTTCTGATGGCCGCTCGAGGTGTTGTACCTGATGCTCACCGGCGTCTCGTCGCCGTGGAGGACGATCTCGAGTTGCTTCGGCTTGAGCTGGCTCACCGGCACGTCGAGCGAGAAGCCGTGCTTCTTCGCCACCGCCTCCAGCATGCGCATGTACCACGTCGTCGTCGCCTGCGCGCGCGACCACGGCGCGATCGCCCCGCCGTGGATCGAGAGCGCGCGGTCCGGGACGACGAGCGACGGGTCGAGTTCCATCTTCGTGCCGAGCCCGGTGCACTCCGGGCAGGCGCCGTGCGGGCTGTTGAAGCTGAAGTTGCGCGGTGCCAGCTCACCGATGTTCGTGCCGTCGAAGGCGCAGGCGTAGTGCTCGGAGTACATCCGCTCACCCTCGCCCTCGACGTCCACCAGTACCGTGCCGCCGCCGAGCTTCAGCGCTTGTTCGACGCTGTCCGACAGCCGGCTCGCGCTCGATGCGCTGCCGTCGCCCACGCTGCCTTCGGTCACGATCCGGTCGACGACGACCTCGACCGTGTGCTTCTTCTTCTTGTCGAGCTCGATCTCCTCGCCGAGATCGCGGATGCGCCCATCGACGCGCACGCGCACGTAGCCGGCGCGGCGCGCGTCTTCGAAGACGTGCAGGTGCTCGCCCTTGCGGTCGCGGATGATCGGCGCCAGGATCATCAGCCTCTTGCCGGGCTCCGTCGCCAGGATCGCGTCGACGATCTGCTGCACCGTCTGGCGCTCGATGGGCCGGCCGCAGACGGGGCAGTGCGGCGTTCCGGCGCGAGCGTAGAGCAGGCGCAGATAGTCGTAGATCTCGGTCACGGTGCCGACGGTCGAGCGCGGGTTGCGGCTGGCGCCCTTCTGGTCGATGGAGATCGCCGGAGAGAGGCCTTCGATGTAGTCGACGTCGGGCTTCTCCATCTGGCCGAGGAACTGGCGGGCGTAGGCGGAGAGCGACTCGACATAACGCCGCTGCCCTTCGGCATAGATGGTGTCGAAGGCGAGCGACGACTTCCCGGACCCGGAGAGGCCGGTGATGACGACGAGGCGGTCGCGCGGGATCGTCACGTCGATGTCTTTGAGGTTGTGTTCGCGGGCGCCCTTGACGATGATGGCGTCCAGAGGCATCTCGGTTGGTCTCCTCGAGGCTGTAGGGTGAGCAATTCGAGTCTGAGCGGCGTGGGTTTTCGCCAGACTCGCCTGCGTCAAGTATCGCGCTGCCGGCAGAGTAGGGACAGTCGGGGCGCCATCCTGTGGTCGCTGCCTCGCACGCGTCCCGCGCGTGTATGGCGCCTGATGCGCCGCCGTCGCGAAGCCCTCAGTTGGACAGCGGCTCCATTCATTCTAGCACGCCTGTTCGTCGCGCCGGCGGCCTCCTGACCGCCCGCGTCAGGAATTCCTGCGATGTCGGGTTCCTGCATCTCGCACGAGGCTCGTCGTCCGCGTCGCGGCTGCCTGCGTCGTCGGTGCGGCTCCGGCAGCGGCGGCACGCTGCGCGCAGGCTCACTCGTGCCCGTCGGCGACCGCCTCGATCAGCAGCGACGGCGGCGCGCGGCGATGCGAGAGGCGCTTCGCCCACGTCGTCGCCAGTTCCGCCATCTCATCGCCGGCGAACGCGCGCGCCTCCGTGATGCGCAGCCCGGCGCGGTCGTACGCCGGCGCCAGCGTTCCGCGCGCGTAGGCCGGCGTCGGCTCCGGCAGGTCGCGCGCTTCGATCGGCACCGGATCGTCGAAGATGCGCATGTTGACGACGACGCGCAGGCGGCCGCCGTCCCGCGCGAGCGATGCCAGGCCTTCGAGCACGACGGGATCGCCGAGGATGACGCCGCGCATCATGCTTCCCCACGGGAGGTTCACGTAGAGCTCATCGGCGATGGCGTGGAGCTCTGCGGGCGGCTGCTCGACGCTGGCGACGACGTAGAGCACATTGGGCAGCCCGCCACGCGCCGGCTTCCCTGCGGCCTTCGCCGAATACTCCCGCATCGCCTCGCGCACCGGGTCCAGACCGATCACGAAGCGCGCCGGCTGCCTCTGCGCGTAGCGATACGCGAACGCCCCGTCGCCGGTGCCGACGTCGATCGTCACGCCCTCGTACGGAGCAAGGTGCTCCGCGAGCCCGGCACGCGACAGCTCGCTGATCTTCTTCCCCCGCACGACGATCACGCCGGCAGTATGCGGGTCATCGTGAGAGGTGAGAAGCGGCGAGAGGTGGAGGCTGGGCGCTGCGCGGGCGAGTGGCTGCACGTTCGCGAACGTCTATCTGCCTCGAATCTCGCTTCGTCGCGCGCGCTCCCTCTTCACCGCAGCGGGGAGGGCCGGGGGAGGGCAACCTCGTCCGAAACCGCAATCTTCATTGCCCACCTGCGTCAGTTGCGGTTCCTGCCGCGTGCGCGCGGCGGGACCGGCCGGAGAGGTCTTCGCTTCGTTCAGGAGGGCGTGCGCGCACGATCCCGTTTGCGGGCATCGGCGGGCATCGGTACCGTCCGGCGTCGGCGTTACGCGGTCTGCCCGCCGGCGTCTGCGGCTGCGCCGTTCGCGACGCCGCTCTCGCGCAGGGCTGCCGCCATCGCGCCCTCGGCGGCCGGCTCGTCGGAGCGGGCAGCGGCATCCGACGCCGGGCGCTGCTGGGGGCGCGGCGCCTTCGGCTTCGGCTCGGGCTTGGCCGCGACAGGCGCCAGGATCATGTTCATGAAGCGCCCCTCCATCGACGGCTGCTTCTCGACCGTGCCGGCGCCGCCGAGGTTCGAGGCGACCCGGTTCAGCAGCTCGCGGCCGATCTCCGGGTGCGTGATCTCGCGGCCGCGGAACATCACCGAGACCTTCACCTTATCGCCGCCCTTCAGCAGCTTCTCGACGACGCGCGTCTTGAAGTCGACGTCGTGGACGCCGATCTTGGGCTTGAAGCGCACCTCGCGCAGCACCACCTGCTTCTGGTGCTTGTGGGCCTCGCGCTCCTTCTTCGCCTGCTCGTACTTGAACTTGCCGTAGTCGAGGAGCCGGCAGACGGGCGGGTTCGCCGTCGGCGCCACCTCGACGAGATCCAAGCCGCGCTCGCGCGCGATGTTCATCGCCTCGAACGTGGGCATGGTGCGCTTGCTGCCGTCGTCATCGATCAGCAGGACTTCGCGGACGCGGATGCGTTCGTTGATGCGGAGCTCGCGGGCTATAGCGGGCCTCTTGTGGGGGAGTTGGTGCGCGCCGGGCGCTGGCGAATGCTCATGTGACCAGAGTGTAGCGGGATCGGTTGAAGGGAGGCAATGTGGTGTGGAGTAGGGAGCGGGGCGCCTCCGGTGAGACCGCGAGCACGCTCGGGCTCGCGTCCGCGACGGTGGCGATGGAGGTCGCAGGTTGGAGGTGCGGTGCGGCCGCTCGGGCCGGATTCATGCAACTCTTCGAGCCGACCGGCACGCTATATCGGCTGCGGCGAGGGATCGAAGCCCGGCACCTGCGCCCGCTCGTGGCCGTTGGCGTGGGCGCCGGTGCCGTTCGCGTGCTGCTCGTACGTCATCCGGTAGAGGTTCGCGTAACGGCCGCCGAGCGCCAGCAGCTCGTCGTGCGTCCCCTGCTCGATGATCCGCCCGTGCTCGAGCACGATGATCCGGTCCGCGTTGCGGATCGTCGAGAGCCGGTGCGCGATGACGAAGGACGTGCGCCCGACGAGCAGCGTCTTCAGCGCCCGCTGCACAATCACCTCAGTCTGCGTGTCGACGCTGGCCGTCGCCTCGTCGAGGATGAGGATGCGCGGCTGGGCGATGATCGCCCGGGCGAAGCTGATCAGCTGCCGCTGGCCCTGCGAGAGGTTGCCGCCACGCTCGTGCAGGTAGGTGTCGTACCCGTCTTCGAGCCGCGTCACGAAGTCGTGCGCGCCGACGGCCTTCGCCGCCGCCTCGATCTCGTCATCCTTCGCCTCCGGCCGGCCGTAGGCGATGTTCTCCTTCACGGTGCCGGAGAAGAGGAACGGCTCCTGCAGCACGAGGCCCATCCGCCGCGAGAGCGACGCGTGTGTGATCTGGCGAACGTCGATGCCGTCGACGGTGATCGACCCTTCGCTCACGTCGTAGAACCGCGAGATGAGCGAGGTCAGCGTCGTCTTGCCGGCGCCCGTCTGCCCGACGAAGGCGATCGTCTCGCCGGGCCGCACGTGGAGGTCGATGTCGGTCAGCACCGGCACCTCGTCGACGTAGCGGAAGGTCACGTGGTTGAAGTCGACGCGGCCCTCGATGTCAGGGATGTCGACTGCGTCCGGCGCGTCCTCGAAGTCCGGCTTCGTGTCCAGCACCTCGATCACGCGCTCGCCGCCCGCCATCGCCCGCTGCAGCTGCGTGTACTGCAGCACGAGGTCGCGCACGGGGTCGAAGAACAGCTGCAGCTGCAGCGCGAAGCCGACGAGCGCGGCGACGCCCATCTTCCCGTTCAGCACGCGGTAGCCGCCGTAGGCGATGACGAGCGACATCGCCAGCGCGACGATGATCTCGACCGCCGGCATCACGGCCGCACTCAGCCGGCCGGCGTCGATCGTCGCGTGCAGGTTCTGCTGGTTGACGGAGTCGAAGCGCCGGGCGTTCTCATCCTCGCGGGAGAGGCTCTGGATGACGCGGACGCCGGAGACGTTCTCCTGCAGGTTCGAGTTGACGATGGCGATCGCCTGCCGGACGCGGGTGAAGGCGCGGCGAGAGTAGCTCTGCCAGATCGCCATGGCGATGACGAGGATGGGCACCACGGAGAACGTGACGAGCGCGAGCCGCACGTCGAAGTACAGCAAGAAGAAGATCGAGAGCGAGATGCCGGCGATGTCGCCGAGGATCGTCAGGAAGCCGCTCGTCATCAGGTCCTGGAGCGCCGTCACGTCGCTCGTGATGCGCGACATAACGCGGCCGACCTCGTTGTTGTCGTAGAAGCGCAGTGACAGCTTCTGCAGGTGCGCGAACATGTCCTTGCGCAGGCCCAGCAGCAGCCGGTGGCCGATCCAGCCGGTCTGCCAGAGCTGCGTGAAGTAGGCGATAGCGCCGGCCGCCGCCAGCGCCAGGTAGAACCAGCCCCAAGCGTTGATCGCGCCGGCGTCCTTGTTCTCGGCGCCGCGCAGCAGCCCCTCGACAGCCAGCGGCATTGAGCGCGTGGCGAAGGCGAACGCCAGCGTCGCGAAGGCGGCGAAGAAGAGCCGCCACCGGTACGGGGCGACGAACTTCGACAGCCGCATGACGACGCGGTGGTTGTACACCGAGCCGAGCTCTTCGTCGCTCGAGCCGTCGGTGCTGCGCTCGAGCGTGTTCGGGCGCAACTGGTTGTTCCAGTGGCCGCCCTGGTTACTCCATCCGCCCGCCGAGCCGCCGCTCCAGTACGCCATCAGTCCTCTTCGCTCGAATCGCTCGTCTCAACTCGGCCCGCCGCCGCCGCACGACGGCCGCAGCGCCCTACGACCCGCCGCCCGCCGCCGCCGCCGGTTCCGCGCGGGCGCCGTCGTCGTCCGCGACGCGGTCGAGCCGCTCGCGCTCGCGCTCGTACGCCTCTTCCTGGTCGCGCAACTCGACGTCGTAGATCTCGCGGTACGGGCCGTCCTGGTCGATCAGCTCTGCGTGACGCCCGTGCTGGACGATCTGGCCGTTGCGCAGCACGAGGATCTGGTCCGCGGACTTCACGGTGCGCAGCCGCTGGGCGATGACGAAGGTGGTGCGGCCCTTCATCAGCTCGGCCAGCGCCTGCTGGATCAGGTACTCCGTCTCCGTGTCGACGCTCGAGGTGGAGTCGTCGAACACGAGGATCTTCGGGTCGAGCAGGAGCGTCCGCGCGATCGAGATGCGCTGCTTCTGGCCGCCGGACAGCGTGATGCCGCGCTCGCCGACCCAAGTGTCGTAGCCGTCCGGCAGCGACTCGATGAAGTCGTGGATGCGCGCCAGCTTCGCCACGCGCACGACGTCCTCGTACGTGGCATCGGCGGCGCCGTAGGCGATGTTGTCGCCGATCGTCGCCGAGAACAGGAAGACGTCCTGCTGGACGATGCCGAAGGCGCGCCGCAGAGAGGCCAGCGTGGCATCGCGGATGTCGGTGCCATCAATGGCGATGCGACCGCCGGTGACGTCGTAGAAGCGGGGCATGAGGTTGACGACGGTCGTCTTGCCGGAGCCGCTCTGTCCGAGCAGCGCCACCACCTGCCCCGGTTGCGCATCGATGGTCACGTCGCGCAGCACCGGGCTGATCGCGTCGTAGCCGAATGCGACGTCCTCGAACGTCACATGGCCCTGGATGTCGCGCAACTCGACCGCGTCGGCCTTCTCCGTCACCGCAGATTCGGCGTCGAGGATGTCGTAGATGCGCTCGCCCGACGACTGCGCGCGCGCCCAGAGCATGTTGATCCAGCCCAGGCTACGGATCGGCAACTGTAGCATCGTCAGGTAGAGGAGGAACTGCGTCAGCTGGCCGGTCGTCAGGTTGCCGTTGAGGATCTCGCTCGAGCCGTACCAGGCCGTCGCCACCATCGCCAGCGCCCAGACGCCGGTGAGCGCGGGCGAGTACTTCGCCTGGATGCGGTTGGTGGCGAAGGAGTTGACGAAGAGGTTCTGCGCTTCCGCGTTAAACTTGTCTCGCTCGAAGATCTCCCGCCCGAACGCCTTCACGACGCGCATGCCGCTCAGGTTCTCCTGCAAGACGACGCCGATCCGCCCCTGGAGGTTCTGCACCTCGAGCCAGATCGGCCGCAGCGTCGATGTCATCTTGATCGCGAAGAACGCCGTCGGCGGGAAGAAGACGGCGCTGAGCAGCGCCAGCTGCCAGTTCGTGACGAACATCAGCGCCAGCGCCGCGACGAGCAGCGCCGCCACGTACACGAGGCGGATCACCCCCATGTTCACGAACATGCGGATGCCCTCGACGTCCTGTGTCGCGCGCTGCATCACCTGCCCCGTCTGCGCCTTGTCGTGGTAGGCGAAGCTCAGCCGTTGGAGGTGGTCGTAGATGTCGTTGCGGATGTCGTACGCGACGTGCTGCGAGAGCCACTCCGCGAGGTACGTCTGTCCGAACTGGAAGACGCCGCGGAAGATCGCGGCCAGCGTGATCAGCGCGGCCGCGACGAGCAGCGTCCTCGCGTTGCCATGCGGCACGCCGTTGCGGATGTCGATGCCGTTGTCGATCGCCTGGCGGATCAGCCACGGCCCCACAAGCTGGAAGCCCGTCAGCCCGGCGACGGCCGCCCACGTAAGCAGGACGCGCCGCTTGTACGGCAGCGCATACTTGAGCATCCGGATCGGCGGCGGCAGGCTCGATTTCGGCTTCATCGCTGGCGCATGCTATCACACTCTAACGTGAACGTAAAGGTTGCCCTACCACCTGTAGTTGGCCCAGGGATTCTGTCACCCCATGCGGGAGACGCCGATCTTGAGCATCAGGGAGCAGCCGCCAAGCCGGGTCATTGTTGGGCGCGGATCGGGGCGGTCAGCAACGCGCAGCGAGCCAGGCGTGCCGCAGATGGCGGCCCATCGCTCAGCCGCCCACGCCCAGCGTCCGCAGCGCCGCCTCGAAGAGGTCGGCGATGAGCCTGTGGCCGGCGTCCGTTGGGTGCGGGTCGAACTTCGGGTCGAGCACGTGCGTCAGCGTCGCGCCCTTGCCCTGGAACGAAGGCGCGGCGTCGGCGACGGCGGTGCGCGGGTAGCGCGCGGCGACGCGGCGGATCAGGTCGTCGAGGCGCGGCAGCACGCGGCTGGCCGGCGCCTCGAACGGATGGCCGGTGCCCGAGAAGAAGTTCGGATAGGCGAGCAGCACGACCGGCACCCGCGCGTCGGCGGCGCGCAACTGCGCCAGAACACGGCCGAGCCGCGATTCGACGCCCGCGAGCGTCGCATCGAGCGGGCAGGACGATGGCAGCGGGTCCTCCACGCAGGCGCTGTTGGGCACGAGCGCCGCCAAGTCGTTGCCACCGGCGACAAGCGTGACCACGGCGACCTTCTTCGCGCGCAGCAAGTCGAGCGCCGGCGGCAGCTGCCTGTCGAGCACGTCCTGCGTCGTCGCGCCGGCCTTCGCGTACTGCTGCAGCGTCATGCCCTCGTCGCGCGCGAGCAAGGCGGCGAAGCTCGTCGTGCGCGGGTCGCTGGCGCCGTTGCCCGCCGCCACGGAATCGCCGAGCGAGATGTAGACGCCGGGCGCCTTCGCCGGCGTCGATGCCCTCGTCGTGCCACGGCAGGCGTACGAGACGGCGCCGGCGATGGCAATGATCAGCACGGCCAGCAGCACGATCGCCAGCAGCGGCGAGGCCGGCCTCATGGCGGCGGCGGCACTGCCGCGCGCAGCGGCGCCGGCGCCCAGATCGCGCCTTCGATCCGCTCCCTCTCGTCGCGCGGCGGCGGCAGCGTGGCGAGCTCCGCGCGATGCTCCCACATGCGGAGTGCGGCGACCACGGCATCGAACGCGTCCTCGCTCGACTCCGCGCGACGTCGCAGGACAGGCGGCAGCGGCGGGACGTGCGCGCGAAGGTACGCCGCGCGCGCATCGGCCCGGGACTTCACCACGCGACCACTCAACCAACGCGGGTAGATCTCGATGATCGTGTGCTTCGCCTGCGGGCCGAAGGGCCAGATGCCGAAACCGGCTTCACGAAGCGCGTGTAGCACCGGCATGCCGCGCAGCGAGCCGCTGCCGACGCTGCCCGCGCCGCCGACCTGGAACACGGACTTCGGCCGCGAGCCCGGCGCGTGCGCCGTCTCGCCGCGACGGAACGCCGCCGGGAGCAGCGGGCGCGGCTTCCCCGGCCGGCCCCAGAACGGCGGCTCGCAGGCCTCGAGCCAACGCTCGCCGCTCTGCCTGGCGCGCGACCAGAGCTCCGGCCCCGAACCAACGCCGAGCGCGCGCAGGTACCAGAGCGGCATCGAGAACGCGAAGTCCAGCCCGGCGACGATCGGCGCCGGTTCGGCGGCGAGCGCGATGAGGTGCGACGCCATCTCCTCGCGCGTCCGGCCGTTCTCGAGCCGCACGACGTCGCCGCGCGCGACCTCGGCGAGCCAGATCGTCTTCTCGGCCCCGACGCGCCTTCCGGACCAGTCGACCGCGATGATGCGGAGATCGTCGCCCGCGCTCATGCCGCTACTGTAGCGGGAAGACGGCAAGCGCGCCGTACGTAGCTCGCGCCTTCCACCGGCGAGCGCCGGCTGCATGCGGCTCACTGGCATCCGCGCCGTACGCCTGCCGGCAGCAGCAAGACGGCGCCGGACGACCGCGACCGTCTGCGGTCGTCCCACAGCCGGTCACAGGCAGACGGTCGCCACTACCAACTGATCGCGCGCGCCGGTGATGCGCGGGTCGTGGGTGCTGCTGCGGAAGTTCACCGCGAAGTGGACCCCCGTCGTCACCAGCGATCGCGCTTCGCCGCCGCCGCCGCCGTCAGATGCGGTCGCTGTTCCAGAAGTAGATCGTCGCCCGGGCGAAGGCGGTCGTGATATCCGGATCATCGATGAGCAGGCGCAGCATCATCGGATGACGGACGTCGGTCGTCTCCCGCGCCTCGGGCAGGCGACGCAGGAGCGATGCGAGGCGGTGCGTCGTCGGCACGGACGCGACGAGCGCGTCGCATGAGCACGTCTCCTGCGCGACCGCGCGGACGAGCGCTGACAGCGCGTCGGCGTGATCCGGCGCGCACTCCGCTTCGAGGATCTGGTGGCCGAAATCGCGGCAGCGGCTGCGGATGTAGGCGACGACGACGCCGCCGCGCGTCGCGACCAGCGCCGGACGCTCGTCGAGCCAGTGCTGCGCATCCGTCCACCCGCGCGGCGTGCGGATGATGGCGCCCGTCGCGTCGCCCGTCGCCATGCGGTAGATCGCCAGCAGGCGGGGAAGGTCGCCGGCGGCGGCCGGACGGACGGCGTACAACGACGCGCCGCCGGAGCGAGCGGTGGCGCGCGGCAGGGTGATCTCCGGCTGCCGGAGGATCTGGTAGCCGAGACGCTCGTAGAAGGCGGGGATGCCGGTGAAGAGGAACGAGACCTCCATTCGCTCCTGCCTCATCCGCGCGACGGCGTCTTCGAGCAGCGCCGTGGCGATGCCGCGGCCCTGCAGGTCCGGGCGCGTCGCCACCGAGCCGATACCGCCGGCCACGACGGCGAGGCCGGCGACCACCATGCGCCGCGCGAAGATGCGGACGTAGCCCGCGATCCGGCCATCGATGACGGCGACGCGGGCGTGGCGGAGGCGGAAGGTCGAATCGTGCCCGGTCTGGGCGGCGAAGAAGCCCGGCGCCGCCTCGTCGAAGCACCGCTCGAGCAGCGTGATGATCTCCGCGAAGTCAGACCGCCGTGCGGCGCGGCAGATGAGGTCCACCGCCAGATCGTAGCTCACTGGAAGGCGCGGGCGAGCGTCGGCCACGTCGCCCTGCCGCAGCGCATGCAGGGCGCCGTCGGCGAGCGGCCATCAGCAGGCTCCCGATCTGCATCTGAAGGGACGGCCGGGACGATGCGTGTGTCCGCCGTCGATCCGGATGAGCGGCGGCCGGCGCTCGCTTGACCGGCCTGCCGTCGCGTGCCTATGATCTCCAGAGCGAAGCAGCCTGACCTGGCGCGATACACCTGCCGGCGGTGAGAGCCGGTCGCCGGGCCATCGACGAGCGCACACCTGCGCCGCGATGGTGCGGCTTTTTTCGTTGGCGGAGCCAATGATCGAAACGCGGCCGGGAAGGACATCCGATGTGGCGGCGATCATCGCGCGGGCCCTCCGCGACGAGCGGCTGGACGCCGCCGACGGCTACCGGCTGATCGAGGCGTCCGGCAGCGAGCTCGTCGCGATGATGGCGGCGGCGTCCGAGATGCGCGACGGGTCGCACGGACGGACGGTGACGTACTCGCGCAAGGTCTTCATCCCGCTGACCAACCTCTGCCGCCAGAAGTGCGGCTACTGCACCTTCGCCCGCGGCCCCCGCGACCCGATCGCGCACACGATGACGCCGGACGAGGTGATGGCGGTCGCCCGCGCCGGCCGGCGGCAGGGGTGCAAGGAAGCGCTCTTCTCTCTCGGCGAGCGGCCGGAGGAGGTCTACGACTTCGTGCGCGACGACCTCGCGCGGTGGGGGCACCGCACGATGTCATCGTACGTCGGCGAGATGGCCGGTCGCGTGCTGCGCGAGACGGGACTGCTGCCGCACATCAACCAGGGGATCATGGACCGCGACGAGATCGCGTCGCTACGCGAGGTGAGCGCCTCCATGGGGATGATGCTGGAGACGGTCAGCGAGCGGCTGCACGAGCGCGGCATGGCGCACTTCCGTTGCCCGGGCAAGATCCCGGCGGAGCGCCTGCGCACGATGCGCGACGCCGGCGAACTGCGGGTCGCGTGGACGACCGGCATCCTCATCGGCATTGGCGAGACGCGGGCCGAGCGCGTCGACTCGCTCCTGGCGATCCGCGAGCTGCACGAGGAGTACGGCCACATCCAGGAGGTGATCGTCCAGAACTTCCGCGTGAAGGAAGACATCGCCATGCGCCACGAGGGCGAGCCGAGCACGTTCGAGATGCTGCGGACGATCGCGACGGCACGCCTGCTGCTGGGCGGCGAGATGAACATCCAGGCGCCGCCGAACCTCACGCCCGACGCCCACGGCATGTACCTGCTGGCGGGGATCAACGACTGGGGCGGCGTCTCGCCGGTGACGCGGGACCACATCAACCCGGAGCGGCCGTGGCCGAACCTGCTCGAGCTGAAGCAGACGACCGCCGACGCCGGGTTCGCGCTGCGCGAGCGGTTCGGCCTCTACCCGGAGTACGTCCGTGAGGGGGGCCGATGTGGCGGTTTCGTACCAGAGGCGGTGCGGCCGGCGTTCGCCCGGCTCGCCGACGACAGTGGACTCGTGAAGCGGGAGGAGGAACGGTGGTGAGCGACGCGGACAACAGACAACCGGCGACAGACGGCGGAGGACGGGCAGAAGAGACACCGGCCCGGGCCGGTTGGCGTGCCGTTGGCCTGCCCATCGAAGCCGAGGTCGCGCGCGTGCTCGACCGGGCGCTCGACGGCGCCGACATCGACATCGACGAGGCGACGCTGCTCTTCGACGCGCGCGGGCCGGCGCTCTCTGCGCTGCTGCTGACGGCCGACGCGCTGCGCCGGCGGACCGTCGGCGACCGCGTGACCTACGTCATCAACCGCAACATCAACTTCACGAACGTATGCATCAAGCACTGCGGCTTCTGCGCCTTCAGCCGAGACCATCGCCAGGAGGAGGGCTACTTCCTGCCGGCCGAAGAGGTCGTGCGGCGCGCGCAGGAGGCGTGGGATCTCGGCGCCCGGGAGATCTGCGTGCAGGCGGGCCTGCCGCCGAAGCTCGATGGGGCCTACTACATCGACCTGACGAAGGCGATCAAGCGGGCGCTGCCGGCGATGCACGTCCATGGCTTCTCGCCGGAGGAAGTGCTGTACGGCGCCGTGCGCGCGCGCTGCAGCCTCGAAGAGTACCTGTCGGCGCTGAAGGCGGCGGGCGTCGGCAGCTTGCCCGGCACATCGGCCGAGATCCTCGACCAGGACGTGCGCGACCGCATTGCGCCGGGGCGCATCACGAAGGACCAGTGGGTCGACGTGATCACGACCGCGCACCGGCTCGGCATCCGGACGACGTCGACGATCATGTACGGGCACATCGAGACGTCGCGGCAGAAGGCGGCGCACATCGCGCTGCTGCGCGAGATCCAACGCGACACCGGCGGCTTCACGGAGTTCGTGCCGCTGAGCTTCATCGCGTCGGAGGCGCCGATGTACGCGAAGGGGCTGGTGCCGGGACTGCGCGGCGGTGCGACCGGCGCCGAGGTGATGAAGATGTACGCCGTCTCGCGCATCATGCTCAACAACTGGATCCCCAACGTCCAGGCGTCGTGGGTGAAGGAGGGGCCGAAGCTCGCCCAGATGGCACTCGATGCCGGCTGCAACGACTTCATGGGGACGCTGATCAACGAAAGCATCTCGACCTCGGCCGGCGCCATCTACGGCCAGCGGATGGCGCCGCGCGAGATGCGCGCGCTGATCCGCGAGATGGGGCGCCTGCCGGCGGAGCGCAACACGCTGTATGGCATCGTGCGCGAGTTCGGGCCGGAGGAGGACGAGCACTACGACCCCCTCGACCTCGCCGGCGAGGGCGACGAGCGCTTCGGCTCGTACGAGCGGCTGTCGCACGACGCGTCGTTCCGGTTCGCCGACACGTACAAGCGCGGCGAGCTGATCCCGCTCGAGATCAAGGGATGATGCTGCGACAGGCGCGGCGGCCGGAAGGCGTCATCGCCGCCGCGCCCGGGGATCTGCACCCTGCCTGCGCCGTGGCGCCGCGCCGACAGCGTCCGGCGCAGCTGATTGACTTCGCGCGATCTGCCCCGTAGCGTTAGTGCGATGACGTCCTCCGCCCGCACGCCCGTCTCGGCGCTGCCCCGCGGCCACGCCTTCACGCCGGCGCGCTTCACCCCGCAGGCCGCCGATGTCCGCGCGTATCTCGATGCTGTCGGCGACGGCACGTCCTACGGCGACGCCGTGCCGCCGCTCGCCGCCCTCGCGCTCGGCCTAGCCGCGCTGCAGGAGCAGCTGTCGCTGCCCGCCGGCTCGCTGCACACGGGCCAGGAGGTCGAGCAGCTGGCGGTGATGCGCGCCGGCGAGGATCTGACCCTCAGCGGCGAGATCGCACAGCGGTCGGAGCGCCAGGGGCTCGTGATCAGCGTCATCGCGCTCGAAGTCGCCGCGGCCGGGGCGCCGGCGCTGCGCGCGCGGACGACGATCCTGGTGCCGGCGGCGTCGTCGTGAGCGGCGATGGGGCGATCGCTCCGGTGGTACGAGCGCTCAGCCAGGAGCAGCTGCAGGCCTACGCCGACGCGGCGCACGACCACAACCCGATCCACATCGCCCCGGCGTTCGCGGCCGTGACGCCGTTCGGCGGGACGATCGCACACGGCATGCTCGTGCTTGCCACGATCGGCGAGATGATGCACGCGGCGCTCGGGGAGCGCTGGCTCTCGTCGGGCCGGCTGAAGGTGCGCTTCAGGGCGCCTGCGCGCCCGGGCGATACCGTGACCGCCACGGCCGACGCGGCCGGCGACGGCGCCTATGCCGTGCGCTGCTGCAACGACCGCGGCGACGTGCTGATCGAGGGCCGCGCGTCGGTGGGCGCATGAATGAGGATCCGGAGCGCCGCGGCCGCATGTGCTTCGCCTGCGGCGAGAAGAATGAGCGCGGGCTGCACATGCAGTTTCGCCGCGAGGGCGAGCGGGCAGTCTGTGACTACACGCCGTGCGCGTACCAGCAGGGATACCCGGGGCGCATGCACGGCGGGGTCGTCGCCACGCTGATCGACGAGGCGATGGGCTGGGCCGTGTACCACGCGGCGGCGTGGGCGGCGACGGCGCGCCTGAGCGTGCGCTTCCGGCGGCCAGTGCAGATCGACGTGCCGCTGCGCATCGAAGCGTGGGTGACGCGCGACCGCAGCCGCCTCATCGAGCTGCGCGCTGAAGTGCGTGACGCCAGCGGTGCGCTGCTCGCGGAGGGCGACGGCGCCTTCATGACGCTCGACGCACGGTTCGCGGACGAGCTGAGCGGGCTCGCCGTGGAAGTGGGACGGGAGGATGCGCCGCCGGTGTCCGGCGCGTCGTGATGGAGGCATCCATGCAGGCGTATGCGACGACGACGTGGCTGGAGGAGCACCGTGGCGCCGGCGACGTGCGCGTGCTTGAAGCGAGCATCGCCAGGGAGACCTACGACGACGCGCACATCCCGGGCGCGCTCTGGATCGACTTCCACAAGGACCTGCTGCGCAACGGCGACGACTCGAGCGGCGAGGTGCTGACGCCGGAGCAGTACGCCGCGCTGATGGAGCGCTGCGGCATCGCGCCAGAGACGACCGTCGTCTGGTACGGCGACCGGCACAGCGCATACGCCATCCGCGGGTTCTGGACGATGGACTTCTACCGGCATCCGGCGCCCGTGCACGTGCTCGAAGGCGGCCGCGAGCGCTGGCTCGCCGAGCGCCGGCCGACGACCGCGGATCTGCCGCAGGCCGCGCCGTCGTCGTACCCGGTGCCGCCGTCCGCCGCCGACGGCCCGAACCGGGCGACGTGGCAGCAGGTGCGGGACGCCATCGGCGCCCGCAAGCGCGTCGTGCTCGACGTGCGTTCGCAGGAAGAGTACGACGGGACGAACGTGCGGGCGGCGCGCGGCGGCCACGTGCCGGGTGCGGCGCACATCGAGTGGACGGACGCGACATCCGGCGCCAACACGCTGAAGCCGGAGGCGGAGTTGCGCGCGCTGTTCGAGTCGCAGGGCGTGACGCCGGATCGGCAAGTGATCGCGCACTGCCAGCTGGGCATCCGCGCGGTGCACACGTGGTTCGTGCTGAAGCACGTGCTGGGGTACCCGGACGTCCGCAACTACGACGGCTCGTGGCAGGAGTGGGGGAACCGGGCCGACTCGCCGATCGAGCGCTGAGCGCGCGGGCCGAGGATCATCGGCGGCGAAGCCGATGTTGCGATGATGCCGGCGCAGGCCGAGGGTGATCCGGCGAGCACCGCGCGATGTGGAGGTTGGCTGCGTCCCAACCTCCATTGCCCGCCGACCAACGCCCTCGGTCAGAGTCGGCCTCGTGCGCGATGCGCCGGACGCTGGGACGCTCGCGCGACGCTCCTCCAACGGCCGGGATGGCAACCTGCAGTCGACGACGCCGATCAGTAGGCATCGATCTCGCGCAGGCGGTCGTCGCTGATGCCGAAGTAGTGGGCCACCTCGTGGCGGACGACGTGGGCGATGCGGCGGCGCAGGTCGTCCTCGCTCTCGGCCAGGCGCTGCAGCGGCTGGCGGAAGACGACGATGGTATCGGGCAGCGTCATGTTGTAGTAGGCGCCGCGCTTCGTCAGCGGTACGCCGCGATACACGCCGAGCAGCATCATCTGCGAGGGCGTCAGCGTCCGTGCGAAGTCATCGGGGCGCGCCCAGTCTTCCACCGAGAACTCGAGGTTTGCAATCTGCTCTCGGAACGCCTCCGGCAGCGCGTCCGCGGCCTCGGCCACCATCGCCTCGAACGTCTCGATGTCGACTTCATGGGGCACGTGTTCTGCTCCTGCTGTGCGGCGCTCATCCACCACGGAGGAGGGTGGCGGATCGGATGTCCGATGATGCACGCCCGGGCCGAATGCTCACGCCTGCCCGCTCATCGCATCGACCGGGCTCCGCCTGCATGTTCGCCAAGCCGTGCGAATCGGCGCGCCACGCTCCCGCATCTACCCTCCAGCGCCGCATTTCGGCCGCGACGCTCCACCACCCTACAATGTGACGACGTCGCCCCGTCGCCACAGGTACCACGTGCCGGCGCTTCGATACGGCCGCCAGCACTCGGCGATGCGCTCCATCGTCGCGGCGTCCGGCGGGTCGTCGAGCCGGTACGCCTGCTGCATCGCGTTGCGGACGCCGAGGTCGCCGACAGGCAGCACGTCGGGGCGGCCGAGGCAGAAGATCAGGAGCATGTCGGCCGTCCAGCGCCCGACGCCCTTGATGCGCGTGACTTCGGCGATCACCTCCTCATCGCTGGCACGGCGCAGCGCGCGGTTGTCGATCTCGCCGGAGACGAAGTGCTCGCCGATGCTGCGGAGGTACGACGCCTTCTGCCGCGAGAGCCCTGCCGCCCGCAGGTCCTCGTCGGCGGCCGCCGCCATCTCCTGCGGCCGGGGGATGCGGTCGCCGAACAGCGCCAGGAATCGGCGTTCGATCGCCGCAGCGGCGGCGCCGGCCAGCTGCTGGTAGAGCACGGAGCGCAGCAGCGCCTCGTACGGCTCGCCGCGCGCCTCGATCGTGTATGGCCCGACGCGCTTGACGATGCCGCGCATGACGGGGTCAGCCTGCATGAGATGGGCACGCGCGGCCTCGGCGTCGTAGGGGAACGGACGGCGGCGCATCGTCGCCCTCACGCGGCGGCGCTCACTCGCGGCTCCACAGGCCCGCGGCCGCCATGTCGATCGACGCGAGCGCCTCGCTCAGCGCTTCATTGGCGTCGCTGTCGCCGTCGGCCTCGATGCGATCAATGAGGCTGCCGAGGTAGGCGCGGACCGTCTCGAGGCGGTCGACGACTTCGTGCGTGCGGACGGCGGCGCGCGTCACGCCGGCCGCGCGTTCGCCGGCGAACGAGAGCACCGGCTTCGGCGTGCTGTTGACGCTGAGATGGAAGACGTCCGGCCGCCCGTAATGTCCGGCGACGTCCCGGGAGTGCTTTTCGCGGATCGCCGCCGTCAGGTCGATCTCGGCGTAGACGATCTCTTCGCGGTCGTAGACCGGCCCCGCGAGATAGCGGCCGTCCGGGCCGACGATCGCGCTGCCGCCGTTCGCCTCGACGCAGCCGCCGCCGTACTCCGGCGGTAGCTGCGGCTCCGGGCGGACGCCGCAGGCGGAGACGACGAAGCAGGCGCCTTCGAACGCATACTGGCGCATCCCGAAGTCGATGTGGTCGTTCTGCGAGCTGTAGGCCGGCCAGGTCGCGCAGTGCAGCTGCTCGCCCTGGCCGTAGAGCGCATACTTCGCCAGCGTCACCTCGTGCTCCCAGCAGATTAGGCCGCCGAGCCGCCCGAGTGGCGTCTCGAGGACGCGCAGATCGCTGCCGTCGCCGAAGCCCCAGACGGTACGCTCGGTGAACGTGGGCACCAGCTTGCGATGCTTGTGCAGCACGCTGCCGTCTGGCGCGAGGTAGAGGAGTGTGTTGTAGAGCGTGCCGCGGCTGGCGGTGTCGCGCTCGTTGATCCCGATGACGACCCAGGCGCCGGCGCCTTTTGCCGCTGCGCCCAGCCTCTCCGTCGTCGGCGAGGGCACTTCGACGGCGTTGCGCCAGAGGTCGGCGTAGATCCGGGCGGAGAAGAGCGCCGGCGTCGATGTCCACCACGGGTACGTCGGGATCCACGTCTCCGGGAAGACGACGAGGCGGGCGCCGTTCGCCGCGGCTTCTTCGATCAGCCCGCACGCCTTCTCGGCCGTGGCATCGCGATCCATGAAGACCGGCGCTGCCTGCACGGCGGCGGCGGTGAAGACCGGCAGCTCGTCTCCCATTGCTCCCTCCGCCGCTTTCGCCGCTCGTCCGCGGCGAGCATCGGATCATACCATCGGGCGAGATGTGTATGAGCTAACCGAAGCGCCAGGACAGCTCATAAGCTCGAGGTGAGCCGTCACGGTCGACGCCGGGATGCGGGTTTGAAGCGCGGGCGCCGCGTGGTACGATCGGGACGGCCGTGCTAGGCGGGGAGCCAGCGGTGCCCTGTACCCGCAAGCCGCTATAGCGGGGCTGAATCCCCACTCGAGGTCGGCGTACCTGGGAACTGGCGGCGCCGAGCGGCGTTGAGGGCTTGGTCCTGCGCGGCGGAGCGCTGTGAACCCCGTCAGGTCCGGAAGGAAGCAGCGGTAAGCGGAATGTTCCGGGTGCCGCAGGGCTACCGGGCCGGAGCTGGCTAGCGTCGTTAAGCCGAAGGGCCTGATCGACAGTGGGTGCACGGCCATACCCCTCCATTTCACGCGCGGCGGGCGCCGCGCGTCGATGCGCGGCATCGGCCAGACGATTTCGTCCGCAGGGAGGCGCATGCGCGGAGTGCGATGGCAGGCGGCGCGCGCGGCGCTCTCGGGCCTGACATCGGGCAGCGTCCTGCTGGATCCGCGACGCCGCCGACACCTGGCGATGCTGTCCGTCGCCATCGCGATCGCCGTCTTCGTCGCCGTGCTGCTGCAACCGCGCAAGGTGCGCGTGCAGGCCGATGGGCGCGAGACCGTCGTGACGACGTGGATGGCGAAGGACAGCGCCGTCCTGCGCGGCGCGGGCGTCGAACTGCGCCCCGGCGACCGCGTGACGGCTCTGCGCGCCCCTGGCGCCGACGTCCTGCGCGTCGAGCGCGCGCACCGCGTGCTGCTGCTCGCCGACGGCGCGCGCTACGAGCTGCTGACGCACGCCCGGACGATCGACCAGCTGCTGGCGGAGGCGTCCGAGGCGATCGACGACCGCGACAGCGTCGTGCAGGACGGCGAGCTGGTGTCGGTCAACGCGCCGATCGAGCCGCCGCGCATCTTCGCCGGCCGCGCGCCGGGCTTCGCCCAAGCGCAAGCGCCAGCGTCGGCCGAGATCACGATCGCGGTTCGGAGGGCGATGCCCTTCCGCATCAACGAGGACGGCCGGATGACGAGCTCGAGCTCGAGCCAGCAGACGGTGGCAGAGGCGCTGCGGGAAGCCGGCGTGGTCGTCGGGCCGGGCGACGCCGTCACGCCCCCTGAGAACGCCGCGCTGCAGCCCCAGGCGCTGATCGACATTCGGCACGCGCGGTCGCTGACGGTGACGCTGCCGAACGACCATCGCGTGCTCTACACGCTGGCGGCGACGGTAGGCGACGCGCTGAGCGCGGCTGGCATCGCCGTGCCGGCCGGCGCCTTCACCGAGCCGTCGCTGGAGACGCCGGTGACGGCCGGCATGTCGGTGCGGGTCGTCCAGCTGTCCGCCTCACGCAATGCGGAGCGCGAATACATCGCCAGCGGCACGGTGTACAAGCCGGATCCGAAGCTGGCGCCGGGGCAGACGCGGACCGTCGCCGGCCGCGACGGAGCGCGCGTCCGCGAATACGATGTCAGCTACGTCGACGGGCGCGAGGCGGGGCGGACGCTCGTGCGCGAGTACTTCGACCCGGCGCCGGTGGACACCGTGGTGTACTACCCCGTGCGGAACACGACCGCGCAGCCGGCGCCGGCGAGCAGGACTGGCGGCACGCTCCGCGTCTACGCCACCTGGTACACGGCGGCGAGCAGCGGACGCGCGCCGAGCGATCCCGCCTACGGGCGTACTGCCACTGGCGTCCTGGTGACGTACGGTATCGTGGCGGTAGACCCGAACGTCATCCCGCTGGGGACGAAGATGTTCATCCCGGGCTACGGCTATGCGGTCGCAGCGGACACCGGCGGCGCCGTCAAGGGATACGTCATCGACCTCGGGTTTCCGGACGGAGTGCAGGTTGACTGGCAGTCGCGCTGGATTGAGATCACGATCGTCTCGTAATGCCCGCGGCAGCCGCCCGCGCCCGAAGAAGCGCTTCGGGCAGCACTTCCTCTCCGACCGGAACATCCTCGGTCGCATCGCCGATGCGGCCGACCCGGGGCGCGATGACGTGGTGGTGGAAGTCGGCCCCGGCCTCGGCGCGCTGACGGCCGTCCTGGCCGCGCGGGTGGGGCGCGTGATCGCCGTCGAGGTCGACCGCGACCTGGTGCCGACGCTGCGGGGCGAGTTCGCGGGCGCCGCCGGCGTCACGATCGTCGAGGGCGACGTGCTGGGTTGGACGCCGGACGAGTTGCTGCGGCGCGGCGACGCCCGGCCGCCATATCTTCTCGTCGGCAACCTCCCCTATAACATTGCGGCGGCCGTGCTCCGCCACTTCCTCGAGGCGCGGCAACCGCCGCTGCGCATCGTCGCCATGGTTCAGCTCGAAGTGGCGGAGGCGATCGTCGCGGCAGCGGGGAAGATGAGCCTGCTCAGCGTGGCGACGCAGGTCTACGGCGAGCCGCGCATCGTGATGCGGGTCGCGCCCGGCGCCTTCTCGCCGCCGCCGGCGGTGCAGTCCGCGGTCGTGCGCATCGACGTCGCGCGGGCGCCGCGCGTCGATGCGCCGCTGGACGCCTTCTTCCGCATCGTGCGCGCCGGCTTCGGCAACCCACGGAAGCAGCTGCGCAATAGCCTCTCCTTCGGGATGCACGTGAAACAGTCCGTCGTCGACGAGGTGATGCAGGCGGCGGGCATCGACGTGACGTTGCGGCCGCAGGTGCTCTCGCTCGACGACTGGGCGACGCTGACGCGGGCCTGGGTCGAGGGGATGCGCCGATGAGTCGCGGTGTGCGCGTCCTGGCGCCGGCGAAGCTCAACTGGACGCTCGAGGTGCTCCGCATCCGGCCGGACGGTTATCACGAGCTGCGGAGCGTGCTCCAGACGCTCGACCTCTGCGACGTCGTGACGCTGACCGACGCGCCGGGGATCACGATCGATGTCGGCGGCCCGCTCGGGGAGACGCTCGCTGATGCGCCGGCCGAGCGCAACCTGGCGTACCGCGCGGCCCTCGCGCTGCGTGAGCGCGTCGGCGGGCGCCGGGGCGCGCGGATCGTGCTCGAGAAGCACATCCCGGTCGCGGCGGGCCTCGGCGGTGGCAGCAGCGATGCGGCCGCCGTGCTGCGCGGGCTCGACCTACTCTGGGAGCTGCAGCAGCCGCAGATCAATCTCATCGAGATCGCCGGCGAGGTCGGCTCGGACCCGCCGTTCTTCGTCGCCGGCGGCACCGCAGCCGTGCGCGCGCGGGGTGATGTCGTCGAGCCGCTGCCGGACGCGGTCGCGCCGGAGATCCTGCTCGCCACGCCGCCGCCCGGCGACCGCGGCGACAAGACGGCGCGGATGTTCGACGCGCTCTCGCCCGACGACTTCTCCGAGGGCGATGCGACGTTCGGGCTTCGCGAGGCGGTGGAAGCCGGACGCGCGCTCAGCGACGGCGAGCTGATGAACGTCTTCGAGCGCGTGCTGACGAAGCAGCAGCCGGACACCGCGCTCGCGCTCGATGCGCTCGCCGCACAGGGGCAGGCGGCCCACCTGGCGGGCGCCGGGCCTTCGTTCTTCCTGCTGCTCGATCGGCGAGCGGACGCCGCCGCGCTGTCGGCTCGCGTGCGCGATCTGGGCTTCGAGCCGCGGCGCGTACGCGCGCTTGGCCGCGCGGCGGCGCTGCGCACCGAGGACGTGTAGATGGCCGAAGTCTTCTCCGGCTTCATCGTCGGCTATGTACTGGCGATCATCGTGGGGCCGCTGGGCGCCGTGATGCTCGTGCGGGAGAACCGCCACACCGGCTTCGCGCAGCGGGCCGCGCCGCCCGGGACGAGCATCGTCGCGCTGTCGGTGGTGATCCACTTCGCGGCGATGCTCGTGCTGACAGCGCTCGGCCTGGTGCTCGGCATGGCGCTGGCGGGGCTCGACGCGCGCCACCCGCGGGACGGCCTCGGCAGCCCGAACCTGCTCTACACCGTGATGGTGATCGCGATCACCGTGATCATCGTCGCGCCCGCTGTCGCCGCGCCGAAGCTGCGGCGGCCGGTCGGCATCGTCGCCCTGACGCTGCTGGTCGCCTTCGGCTGGGCCGTGCCGTGGCTGGCGCAGCTGGGAGGGTGATGCAGCACCAAAACCCACACTCGACGTGAGCGCGCGTGGCTGCGGGCTCGTCCTCCTCCGGAGCCGGAGGTGGATGGCTTGGCGACGCCGTGCAGCGTCCACCGTCCCGCCTCCAGCCTCACATCGACCGCTCCGCTTCCACCGTCCCTCCAGCCACCCGGCCGGAGCGCCATTCGTCATCACCGCGTATACTCCCGCTCGATATGCCCGGCACGATCCTCGACATGCACGTCCATACGACGGCCGGCGCTTCGGACAGCGGACTCTCGCCCGAGGACCTCGCCGGGGAGGCGAAGGCGCGCGGGCTGACCGGCCTGAACATCACCGAGCACGACCGGCTCTGGGACACGTACAAGCTGAGCGAGTATCGTGAACGCCACGCGCCGCTGTTCGTGAACAACGGGATGGAGGTGTCGACCGACCTCGGCCACATGATCGTCGTCGGACTGACGCAGTACGTCGCCGGCATCCGGCGCGCCGAGGAGCTGCGGCGCGTGCTCGACGACCTCGGCGGCTACATGGTGGTGGCGCATCCGTTCCGGCACTGGTTCGACCCGGTGTACTTCCGGAAGCAAGGGAAGGAGCCGTTCACGATGACGCCCGAGCAGGCGGCCGAGCGCATGCCCGTGTTCCAGCTCGTCGATGCGATCGAGGCGCTGAACGGCGCCAACACGCCGCGCGAGAACCTCTTCGCCCTGCGCGTGGCGCAGGCGCTCGGCAAGCCGGTCACGGGCGGCAGCGACGCTCACTCGACGTCCGGCATCGGCTTCTACTGCACCGTGTTCAAGCAGGAGCTGCGGACGCCTGCGGACATGCTGCGCGAGCTGCACGCCGGCCGCTTCCACGCGCACCACGGACTGCTCCAGGGCAAGCTGACGTACTTCACAGAGACCAGCCTCGAAGAGGCGGCGCCGGGCAAGGCGACGTAAGCGACCGACCGTCGTCGGTGCGCCTGCACGCGCCGCCTGCCGTGCTACACTCGAAGCGCGCCAAAGGGATGCAGCGCATCGCGTCAGCGTCATGCGCGCACGTCTCCACGGCGACTGGAAGCCCACCCGATGCCCTACGTCTCGCTCGACCTGGAGACCACCGGCCTCGACCCGGAGGTCGATGAGATCATCGAAGTCGCCGCCGTGCGCTTCGACGCGACGGGCGTGCTGGATCGCTACCAGTCACTGGTGAACCCGGGCAAGCGGCTGGAGTACCGCATCGAGCTGCTGACGGGCATCGATCCCGCCGACTTGGCGTCGGCGCCGCACTTCGGGGCGCTGGCGCCGGAGATCGAACGCTTCATCGGCCTGGATCCGATCGTCGGGCAGAACCCGATGTTCGACGTCGGCTTCCTGCAGCGGAAGGGCGTGCAGATCTCTGTGCCGGCCTACGACACCTTCGAGCTGGCGAGCATCCTGCTCAGCGGACTGCACGAGCACTCGCTCGGCGCGATCGCCGACCACCTCGGCATCGTCTTCATGAATCGGCACCGGGCGATGGCCGACGCCGACGCCGCGCGTGCAGTCTTCACGGCGCTGCGGGCGCAGCTCGCGTCGTCGCCGCCGCACCTGCTGGCCGATGCCGAGAGGATCGCTTCGGCGAGCAACTGGCAGCTGCGCCACCTGTTCCAGGAGCTCGCCACGGAGCATCCGCGGACGCCGGGCGAAGCCGATGAGGAGGCCGAGACGCTGCACGGTTTCATCCGCCCGCCGGCGAAGATCAGCGACCCGGTCGTGCCGTCCGGCCGCGTCGTGCGCACAGCGCCGGAGGAGTCGCAGCGGCTGATCGCCTCGCGGGCGGCGCACGCGGCGCTGCTGACGTTCGAGGACCGGCCCGAACAGGTGCAGATGGCGCACGCCGTCGGCGAGGCGATCGCCGGCGGCGAGCAGCTGATCGTCGAGGCGGGCACGGGCGTCGGGAAGTCGCTGGCCTATCTCGTGCCGTCGGCGCTGCACGCCGCGCGCAACAACGCCCGAACCGTCGTTTCGACGAACACGATCAACCTCCAGGACCAGCTCGTGGCGTCCGACATTCCACTGGCGCGGCGCATCCTCGCCGAAGCGGGGATCGACGCCGACGACCTGCGCGTCGCCCAGCTGAAGGGCCGTGGCAACTACCTCTGCCTGCTGCGTTGGGCCGCCGCCCGCCGCGCCGCGGCGCTCAGCGCCGATGAGGCGCGGGTGCTCGTGCGGATGCTGTTCTGGCTCGGGCGCACCGATACCGGCGACCGCGCCGAGCTGAACCTGCGCCGGAATGAAGACCCGGCGTGGATTCGCCTGAGCGCGCAGGATTCCGGCTGCCTGCAGTCGCAATGCGCCTACGTGCGCGACGGGACCTGCTTCCTGCACCGGGCGAAGAGGCGGGCGGAAGCGGCGCACGTCCTCGTCGTCAACCACGCGCTGCTGCTGTCGGACATCGCGACCGGCGGCAACGTGCTGCCGGAGTACCAGCACCTCGTCGTCGACGAGGCACACCACCTGGAGGACGAAGCGACATCGCAGTTCGGGTTCACCGGCGGCGAAGGGGAGATCACCGGCTGGCTCGACCGCCTGCACACGCGGCCGGGCCGCGACCGTGACGGCGGCCTCGCCGGCTCGGTGCAGGCGGCGACGCGCAGCTCGCAGCAGCCGCTCGTCGGCGGCGCGCCGCAGCTCCAGGCGATCGCGCGGACGCTCGCGGAGGCCGTGACACGGGCGCGCGACCGCGTACCGGCGTTCTTCCGCCTGCTGCAGACGTTCGCCCTGCAGCACGGCTCCGGCGGCGGCGAGTACGACGAGCGGCTGACGCTCAACCGCGGCATGCGCGTGCAGCCGGACTGGGCGGATATCGAGGCGGCGTGGTTCGAGACGGAGGAGCGCCTGGCGGCCGCCGAGGGCGTCGTCGAAGAGCTGCATGCGGCGCTGCTGCAGGCCGACCCGAAGGACGTGCTCGACCGCGACGCCATCGCCGCGGCGGCGGCGGAGCTGTGCGAGTCTGGTCAGAAGCTGCGGCGAAACGTCTCGCGGATCATCGCCGAGGACACGAAGGACACGATCTGCTGGTTGACTCTGACGCGCCGCGACCCGTCGCCGCTGCTATCGAGCGCGCCGCTGGCGGTCGCCGAGACGCTGAAGACGCGGCTGTTCGACCCGAAGGAGAGCGTCGTGCTGACCAGCGCCACTCTGAGCACGGACGGCGACTTCGGCTACATCAAGCAGCGCCTGGGCCTCGAGGAGCCGCAGGAGCTGTTGCTCGGGTCGCCGTTCGACTACCGGCAGTCGACGCTGATCCTGACGCCCTCCGACATGCCGGAGCCGTCGCTGGTGGGCTATGCAGCGGCCACGCAGTCGGCGATTATCGACCTGGCGCGCGCGAGCGAGGGACGGGCGCTGGTGCTGTTCACGTCGCACGCAGCGCTGCGGACGGCGTACAACGGCATCAAGCGGCCGCTCGAGGAGCAGCAGATCCTGGTGCTGGGGCAGGGCATCGACGGCACGCCGCGGCAGCTGCTGGCGGCGCTCAAGGGCAGCCACCGCACTGTGGTGCTCGGCGCGGCGAGCTTCTGGGAGGGCGTCGACGTGACGGGCGAGGCGCTCTCGCTGCTGATCATGGCGCGGCTGCCGTTCTCGGTGCCGTCGGACCCGGTGTTCCAGGCGCGCGCCGAGCTCTTCGACCAGCCGTTCGAGCAGTACGCCGTGCCGCAGGCGATCCTGCGCTTCAAGCAGGGCTTCGGGCGGCTCATCCGGCGCAAGACGGACCGCGGCGTCATGGTGGTGCTCGACCGCCGGCTGCGCAGCAAGCAGTACGGCGTGTCGTTCCTTCGCTCGCTGCCGCCGTGCACGCTACGCGAGGCGCCGCTGCGCGAGCTGTCGTCCGAAGTGGCCGCCTGGCTCGCGCATCCCACCCCTGTCCCCGGGACGCCGGCGTGAACCTGCGCCTGCGCCCGCTTGTCGTCGCCGACGCCCGGTGGTGCGACGGCTGGCTCAGCGAGGCGGCGGCACGCGATGGCTACGGCGCGTCGTCCTGCGAGGCGCTGCTTGCGCGGGCGAGCGTCGACCGCCGGCTCTGGCTGCAGTTGATTGAGCGCGATGACGCGGCGGCCGGCCTGCTCGTCGCGCGGCTCGGTACGCCGGCGCGCGGGAGCGCGACCATCGAGTGGCTGGCGACGGCGCCCGGCTGCGGCCGGCGCGGTTCGGGCATGGCGGCGGCCGCTGCGGCCGAGGATGAGCTGCGCCGCCTGAAGGTGCACCGGCTGTATGCGCCGGCGCGACACGGGATTGCCGTCTACTTCTGGCTCCGGCTCGGCTACCGGCCGCTGTTGCGCGCCCACTGGCCGTGCGAGTGCGAGGGCATCGGCTGGATGCTGCGGGAGCCGTCGGAACGACCGTGAGGCGAGCCTCGATGGGCCGCCGGATGTTCGCGCGGTGGCCCCAGGCGTCGCCATCGCTCGCCGGCGCCTGCGGATTGCAGTCCCCGCCCCTCATCTCGCCTTGACCCGTCCAGCGCGCTGAACCGCTTCGCCGGTCGACGCCGCGTCGGCGCCTCTCCGGCATCATCGGCTGCGTGCCGTGCGGAGTCCCGGACCGGCGGCGCTCAGCCGTCGGGAGATATTCTCAAACGTTGCGTGGATGTGGCCGCCGGATGAGGGCGAAGCGTGGTACCCTCGAGCGCATCCTCACCATGACGCAGGCATGAACGATGAGTACGAGTTCGATATTTCGACGCGATCCCCGAGAATTCCGCACGGTTGCTGGCCTTCCGCTTCATGACGGCGTCCGAACGCTTGCGCATCGACAACCGTTCGCGGGACGGACGCGCCGATGGTGAAGCTGGGGCCGCGCGCGACCAGCGCCAGGGAGCGTTTCAAGACCCTGGCGATGGTGTGGCCGCGGTTCCGCCTGCGGGAGAAGATCATGGCGACCTGGTGGCCGCAGTACGGCGATGCGCGGGTGACGCACGGCGTCGACGGCGCCGTCGTCGTGCGGATCATCGATAGCGGGCCCGCGGCGGCTGCGGACGCAGCAGGTCTGCTCGACGAGCGCCGTCTGGAGCGCCGGCGTGCGACTGTGGGCGAGGGCCACCAGACCCTCTCGCCCGTCGCGCGCTGACCGCATCCGTGGAGCGCGCCGAGTTCATCCGCCTCGTCCATCAGGCGCTGCGCGACGTACCGTCGCCGTTTCGTGAGCACCTGCGCGAAATCGACATCGTCGTCAAGCGGCGGCCGTCGCGTGCCGATCTCGCGGAGGCAGAGCTGGGGCCGGGTGAGTCCATGTACGGCTTCTATCGCGGCGTGCCGCTGACGGAGCGCGGCGGCGGGTACAACCTCGTCGCCCCGGACGTCATCGACGTCTACCAGGAACCGCTCGAAGAGGACTTCCCGGACGAAGGCGAGCTGATCGCGGAGATCCGGGCGACGGTGCTGCACGAGCTCGGTCACTTCTTCGGCATCGACGACGAGCGGCTGGAGGAGCTGGGGCGCGGGTGACCGGGCGCTGCGGGCCGGGGGCTGGTGGCTGGTGAACCGGGGGCGCGGTGCACTGGGGGTTGGGCTGGATGGGACTGAGGTGAAGCGCCGGCGGCACTGTGCGGCTCTGAAGGGGTTTGGGGGCCGGGTTTGGGGGGCAGATCTCCGCGTCGGATGGGTGTTTGCCCGCGGCGGAGGGGTACCGTATAGTCGGGCGAGCACCGCGGCCGCGCGGCGGTACGACAGATCGATGCCCGTATGCCCGAACTAGGAAAGACGTTCTCCCAGGCGCGGGTGGCGCGCGGCCTGACGCTCGAAGACTGTGAGCGTGATACCCGCATCTCCAAGCGCTACCTGGACGCGCTCGAGCGTGAAGACTGGAAGATCTTCCCCGCTCCGGTCTACAGCCGTGCCTTCCTGCGCACGTATGCGCAGTACCTCGGCCTCAATCCGAACGAGCTCATGCGCATGTTCCACGCGCAGGCGGAGGAGCCGCCGGAATTCAAGCCGCTGCCGGAGGTGAAGTCGCCGCAGCCGACGGGCAGCATGAACTGGCTACTCGCCGGCGGCGTGCTGGTGTTCCTCGCCGTCGCCGGCATCTTCCTCTACCTCTCGAGCCGGGGTGGTGGCGCCACCGCCACCGTGCAGGCGCAGCCCACGGCGACGATCGCCGTCGAAGCCCAGGGCGGCGGCCCGGCGCCGGCGCTCGGCAAGTCGCCGGGGACCGTGACCGCGGGCGTTGTGCCGAACCTGAAGGATGTGAACGTCGACGAGGCGATCAGCGCGCTCGGCAAGGCCGGCCTCAGCTACCTGATCGTCGAGACAGATGCGGTGACCGGCGCGCCGAACACCGTCGCATCCCAAGACCCGCCGCCGGGCACGAAGCCGTCGGGGAACAAGGCGGTCACGCTCGTCGTACCGCGCGGCAGGTAGATTCCGGCATCCCACGTCGAACGTCAGCCGTCCGGGTACGCTCGCGCGTTCCGCGCGAACACATGGGGCGAACTACAGCAGCACCAACAGCGGCGTCCCCTGGTCGACGCGCTGGCCGACGCTGACGTAGACGGCTTTCACCGTCCCGGCGCGCCGCGCCTGCAACTCGTTCTGCATCTTCATCGCCTCGACGACGATCAGCACCTGGCCTTCGCCCACCTCATCGTCGGCGGCGACGCGAATGTCCCGCACGACGCCGGCCATCGGCGACTTTAGCACCCACTCGCCGCCGGAATCGGAGTCGCCGCCGCCCGCGCCCGCTGCGGCGCGACGTCCGGTCTGCGTGCCGATGAGGACGGTCTCGCCGTCGACGACGATGTGGAAGCCGAGCGGCGTCTCCTCAGCGAAGATGTCGTACGGCATCCCGTCGACGATCAGCGAGTAGCGCGCGCCTTCGTTGATCCGCTCCAGGCTCACGGTCTCGGACTGCCCGTCGACGGTGATCTCGAAGCTGCCGCCCGCGGCCGCGGCGACCTCGATCTCGCGGTCGACGTCGCCGAGCCTCAGCCGGTACTTCGACGCCATCGATACCCCTGCTGACGCGCCGCGGCGCTGCTTGCGATCATCCGCTGCCGGCCGGCGTCGCGCCAGCCGCTCAGCGGCGCGGCGACGCTGCCGTTCGCGCTCACGCTGCTGCCGTTGCGTCGCGTATGCGACAGCACCGCAGCGACGAGCAGCGCCGCATGGTCCGCCTCCGGCTTCCGCTCAGGCGGCGCCATCTTGAATTCGCTGTCCAGAAAGCCGGTGTGCACCTCGCCGGCGATGAAGCGGGGGTCATCGAGCAGCTGCAGGTGGAAGGGAATGTTCGTCTGCACGCCGATGACGATGTACTCCCGCAGCGCGCGCTTCATGCGGTCGATCGCCGCCGGCCGGTCCTGGGCCCAGCAGATCAGCTTCGCGAGCATCGGGTCGTAGAAGTACGGGATCTCGATGCCGCTGAAGATCGAGCTGTCGACGCGCACGCCGGGCCCGCTCGGCTCCGAGACGAAATCGATGCGCCCGAGCGACGGCAGGTAGTTGTTGTACGGGTCCTCGGCGGCGATGCGGCACTCGATCGCGGCGCCGCGGAGCTGCACGTCGTCCTGGGTGAAGCCGAGCCGCTCGCCCGCCGCGACGCGGATCTGGTCGCGCACGAGGTCGCGGCCGGAGAGCCACTCCGTCACCGGATGCTCGACTTGCAGGCGGGTGTTCACCTCGAGGAAGTAGAACTCCTGCGCCTTCGGGTCGAAGAGGAATTCGACGGTGCCGGCGTTCTCGTAGCGGGCCGCCTTCGCTGCCGCGACGCCCGCCGCCATCATCCGCGAGCGGATCTCCGGCGAGATGACGGTCGACGGTGATTCTTCGAGCAGCTTCTGGTGGCGGCGTTGCACCGAACACTCGCGCTCGCCGAGCGCGACGGCATCGCCGAAGGAGTCGGCCATGATCTGGATCTCGACGTGCCGCACGGGCGACAGATAGCGCTCGAGGAAGACGCCGCCGTCGCCGAACGCCGACTGCGCCTCGCTCGACGCCACGCGCACGGCGTTCTCGATCTCGTCGGCGCTGCCGACGTGGCGGATGCCCTTGCCGCCGCCACCGGCGGACGCCTTGATCAGCAGCGGGAAGCCGATCTCCGGCGCCAGCCGCACCGCCTCGTCGACGCTGACGCGTCCTTCCGTGCCGGGCACGACGGGGACGCTGGCGGCCATCATCGTCCGCCGCGCCATGACCTTGTCGCCGAGCAGCCGCACGGCGTCCGGTTTCGGCCCGATGAACTTGATGCCGGCGGCGGCGCAGGCCTCGGCGAACTCCGTGCGCTCGCTGAGGAAGCCGTAGCCGGGGTGGACGGCGTCGACGTGCGCGCGGCGGGCGACATCGACGATCTTCCCGTAGTTCAGGTAGCTCTCGAGCGGCGGCCCCTCGCCGATGCAGTACGCCTCATCGGCGTAGCGCACGTGCAGCATGTTGCGGTCGACGGTGGAGTAGACGGCGACGGTGGCGATGCCCATCTCGCGGCAGGTGCGCATGACGCGCAGCGCGATCTCACCGCGGTTGGCCACCAGGATCTTGCTGAACACGCCCGGCAATCCTCGATGCTCCTGGCCGCCGCCCGTTGCGCGCCAGCCAGACCCGAAATGCACGTGTTTGTATCACAGATTGCCATCGTGGAGTAGGCGACAGCTCCCTCGGGAGACCAGGAGGGTTGTCAGGACGGTGCCGGCCGATGAGGTCCGAGGGACGCGGCTCGCGCTCCGCGGGGGTTGCGCCTACTTCGCGCCGGCGAACTCGCGGCGCTCCTGCGACGCGAGTAGCCGCTGCAGTGCCAGCGATGCCGCCTGCACGCTGTTGAACACGGCGACGCCGCGCTGCGCCAGTACCTGCTGGAACGCCAATGTGCCTGCCATGCCGATGTCGGTCGTCGGCATGCGCGCGACGCAGACGATCGGCTTGCCGACCGCCGCCGCCAGCTCGCCGATCTTCGTCGCGCTCTCGGTCGCCGCGTCGACGATGTTCGGGCCGCCCGAGCGGTTCGGCCCCCAGCTCCAGCTGGTGTGATAAAGCAGGAAGTCGATGTTCGGCGCGGCGGCGACGATGCGCAGCGTCTCGAGCATCGGCTTCAGACCTTCCGGCCCCCAGCCGACGCTCGTGTCCACCGGGTTGCGCACGCTCGTGCCGGCCGTCGGCGTGAATTCGACGAGCCGATGCTGCGTCTCTTCGGGCAGCGCGGGCATCTGCAGACCGTACGAGCCGACCTCGTCGGATGCCAGCACGCTGTATCCGCCGCCGCCGCCGACGATGCCGGCGCGCGGTCCGCGCAGCGAGGGCAGGAAGCGGAACGCGACGACGGAATCGACGAGCTCCTCCATGCGGTCGACGCGCGTGGCGCCGGCCTGCCGCACCGCCGCGTCGAAGATGGCGAGCGAACCGGCGAGGCTCCCGGTGTGTGAGTTGGCGGCGCGGGTGCCGGCTTCCGTCCGGCCGCCCTTGAGGATCACGACGGGCTTCGCCCCGGCGGCCTTGCGGAGCGCCCGCAGGAAGCGCGGCCCGTCGGTGATGCCCTCGATGTAGCAGCCGACGACGCTCGTCTCCGGATCCTCGGCGATGTACTCCAGCAGCTCCGATTCGCGCACGTCGGCGCCGTTGCCATAGCTGACGACCTTGCTGTAGCGGAGACCGCGGACGGCGCCGGTGCGGCAGAACTCGCCCGCGTTCGCACCGCTCTGGGAGAGCAGGGCGACGGGTCCGGGCTCCGTCTCGAGGAACGGCATGAACGAGAGCCCGGCGGCGGGCACGTACAGCCCCATGCAGTTGGGGCCGATGACGCGGATGCCGAGCTGCGCGGCGCGGGCGAGGACGCGGCGTTCGAGCGCCGTCGCCTCCTCGTCGCCGGTCTCGCTGAAGCCGGCGGTGAAGAAGTGCAGCACCTTCACGTGCTTGACGGCACAGTCTTCGACCAACTGCTCTACGAAGCGCAGGGGCACGCTGGAGATGACGTGGTCGACGTCGCCGGGGATCTCCGTCAGGCGCGGATAGCAGCGCAGGCCCTGGATCTCCTCGGCCTTCGGGTTGACCGGATAGAGCGGGCCATCGAAGCCCATCTCCTGGAGCGCGGCGACAAACGAGCCGGGGCCGTCGTGCGTCGAGGCGCCGACGACGGCGACGCTGCGCGGGTGAAACATGCTGTCGAGCACGGCGAAGCTGCCTTCAGGCACGCTGCATCCCCTTCGGTCGTAGGGCTGGAACGCGATGCGAGGGCCTCGGCGGTCGCTGGCCCTCGACGGCTGATCGTAGCAACGGCGACGAGTGCGGGCAACGCGCGCGAGGGCGCTCAAGAGTCCAGCCTCCGTCGTCCGGCTTCTCATCCCCGGACACCCCGCCGGCTCCCGTACGACCCTGTCAGGGAGTAGGGATCGTGGGACAGGTGAGCGTTCTCACACGTGATTTTGATTCTGGCTGCCTCAAGCCGCCACGTAGGGATGCCGACCATAGATGTGGTCCGAGAGGCCAGCGATGGCCCGCGAGCGCCGCGAATGGAGCGTCCCGACATGTCCGACGCAGACCGCCGTCAGCCGCTCACCCACGCCCTCCGCCGTCGTCTTCTGCTGCCGGGTGCGGCCGTCCTCGGCCTCGCCATCGGCGGCGTCAGCATCGCCGCCGTACTCGCCGCGCCGACGGGCGGCGGCGCCGCTGTCACCGCAGCGCCGCCGACGGCGACGGCGACGATGACGGCCGGTGACGCGTCTGTGCTGGCAAACTTCGCACTGCAGCCGGCGCCATCGGCCGCCGACGCCGCCGCGTATGCCGCCATCGCCCGATTCGTGGAGATCGCGGCGCTTCCGACGCCGACGCCGCCGCCGCCGACGCCTGCGCCGCCGCCGCCCATGCCGGCGCCGGCGCGGCCTACCCCGACGCCTCGGCCGGCGCCCGTCCGCATTCCCGCCGCGCCGCCGCCGGCGGCGCCGCCCGTGCCGCCGCCGCCCGCACCGGCACGCCCGGCGGGGCTCGATACGTCGGCGATGACGGCGGTCGAGCAGGCGCTCTTCGACAACACGAACGCGCACCGCGTCGCCAGCGGGCTGCGTCCGCTCGCGCTCAACCCGGGGCTCGTCGGCGTCGCCCGCATGCGCTCGCAGGACATGGCGAAGTACAACTACTTCGCCCACACCAGCCCGGCGAGCGGCGACACGGCGTTCAGCCTGATGGACCGCTATGGCATCCCGTACGCCTGGGCGGGGGAGAATCTGGCGAAGAACAACTATCCGGACGGCCAGTACGAGCCGGTCGCCGCCGATGCGCTCTGGAACAGCCCGCCGCATCGCGAGAACATCCTCGGCCCGAACTACACGCAGATGGGCGTCGGCTTCGCGCAGGACGCGAACGGGATGAAGTACTTCACGATCCTCTTCGTCGGGTAGCACATTCGGTCGAACGGGGCATGCGGGCGCAGGGCGCTGGTCGTAAGGCGCAGGGCGCTGTCACCCCCGCCTGCTCGCTGCGCGAAGGTCGCTCGCGCGCCAATAGGAGCCCGTCGGCCCGGATGACGCCGGATCTCGGCCCGCCTCGCTCTGCGCGACCCCTCGCTGCGTCGGCGGCGAACCGCATTCCGCTTGCAGGGCGCAGGTCGTGGGGCGCAGGGCGCTGTGACCGGCGCCCGCTCGCTGCGCGAAGCTCGCTCGCGCGCCAACTGGTCGAACCCGGTGGCCCTCAGGCCGCCTGCGCCCCCTCGTGGCGGCCGACGGCGTGCAGCTGCGGCTGCAGCGACACGAAGTACGACTGGCACGCCGCATCGAGGTGCCGCCGGCTGAACGCGGCGCTCTCGCCGCGGTAGGCGCAGATGTCCATCACGAGGTCGACGATGTCGCGCGGATGGCTCCCCTTGAAGCCGCGCCCGGGGCGCCTGTAGTACTGGTCGATGAGGTAGAGCGCGGCTTCCGTCTCCAGCGGGATCTCGCGCTGCTGGCAGACCCGCGCCAGGATCTCGAGAAACTGCTCGCGCGTCGGGTCGGGGATCTGGATCTTGTGGCGGATGCGGCGGAAGAACGCCTCATCGCCGAGCTCCGAGGGCTGCAGGTTCGTCGAGAAGATCAACAGGACGTCGAAGGGCACCTCGAGCGTGTCGCCGGTGTGGAGCGAGAGGTGGTCGACGCGCTCCTCCATCGGCACGATCCAGCGGTTCAGCAGCTCCTTCGGCTGGATCATCTGCCGACCGAAGTCGTCGACGATGAGGATGCCGCTGTTCGCCTTCCACTGCAGCGGTGCGACGTAGAACTGCGACTGCGGCGCGTAGCGCAGCTCCAGCTCCTTCAGCGTCAGCTCACCGCCGGCGGTGATCATCGGCCGCCGCGCGACGACCCAGCGGCGGTCGCGACGGCGGTCGCCGCCTGGCATCGAGGCGTCGCTCGAGCGGCGCTCCAACTGCTGGTCGCTGGGGATCTCGTGGTGGACGCGCGGGTCGAAGACCTTGATGATCGTGCCGTTGATCTCGACCGCGTAGGGGATCAGCACCTCGCCCGGCAGCATGCGGCCGATGGCCGTCGTGATCGTGCTCTTGCCGTTGCCGGAGCCGCCGTAGAGGAGCATCGACCGGCCGGAGTTCACGGCGGGGCCGAGCGCTTCGGGGACGTGCGGGTCCAGCACGAGATGCGAGACGGCCGACTCCACGGTGTCCGGTGACACACGGATCGACGTCACGGACTGCCGGCGAAGGACGCTGAGGTAGTCCTCGAAGCGCACAGGCGCCGGGCCGATGTACTGATTGCGGTTCAGCGCCTCTTCGGCCTTCTCCAGGCCCTTGCTCGAAAGCGAGTACTGGTACAGCTGCTCGCCCATGCCGGAGCTGCCGACGACCTCGGCAAGCTGCTGCTGCTTGAGGAACTGCAGCACCTCATCGACGGCCGGAAACGAGAGGGCGAGCTGCGTCGCGACGTTCCGCGCCGCCGGCCGGCCGGCGAAGTAGATCGACTTGATCACGAGGTCGAGCACGAGCGAGAAGTCGAGGCCGGTCTCTTCGACCGTCTGCGGCTGGGCGACGAACGGGGCTGCGTGCGCCTCCGATCCGGCGCTCGCGCGGCCGGCTTCTCGGGTCGCGAGCCCGGAGATGCTCGCCGTCGTCGCCTCGATCGTCATACACGGCTCTCCCGCTCTGCCCGGAGGCGCATCGGAGCCCGCGCGATCGTCGCCGTTGGGCGCTGCAGGTGATCGCGGCGGGGCGGGGACGAGCGGCCGCTCCCCCGTGCCCTCAGGAGAACTATCGGATCAGGCGGAAGAAAGCTGGAGCGTGCGCTGCTGGCGAAGCGCGCCCGCTGGCGGCGCAGGATCGCCCGAGGGAAGCGAGCGGAGTCGCGGGCTGAACGTGGGGGGGCGCCTGGCCCCCGCCGAAACGGGTTGGGGCCAGGGGACGCCAGCCAAGCCCCGCCTCCTGACAGCGCGTCCCCTGGGCCCTTGGCCCCGGATGAAGCCTTCCGCCGGGCGGAAGGTGCTGAACTCGCGCGCGAGGCGCGCGGGAAACCGTCACCGATTCGGGTGTCGCCCGCATCCGTGCCGGCTCACTGGCCGCTCATCACGGCCGCCCTCGTGTCGATACTACTCGGTGAACGCCTGCTCTGACGTTTGCGCCGCGACGCGCTCTGCGTCCTGTCAGAGTGGGTCGATTCTCCCACGCCGGCGAAAGGCTGTCAAGGGGTATTGATGCCAAAAGTGAACGGCCAGAATCCGGACACGGATCAATTCTTTTCGGTATGTCCTGGGCGCCCGGCGCTCGTGCGGGAGGCGCCCGCCGCATGAGCCGCGTTCTTACGCGCCTGCTGCTCCTGACGACGATCCTGCTCGCCGCGCGGGTCGGCGGCGCCGCGGCACAGGAGCCGCCGCTCGGGTTGCAGATCGCCGGCGTGAGCGACGCCGGCTATCCGAAGGCGCAGGCCGTCATCACGATCGAGGACGCCTCGAACGCCGCGGCGCCGGCGCTGACGGCGGGCGACGTGCAGGTGACGCTCGATGGCAAGCCGGCGAAGGTGCGTTCGGCTGAACTCGCGTCGAGCGAGACGAGTCCGCTCGACGTCCTCTTCGTCTTCGATACGAGTGGCAGCATGGCCGGCCGGCCGATCGCCCAGGCGAAGGATGCCGCGAAGGCGTTCATCGCCCAGCTCGCGCCGCAGGACCGCGTCGGCGTCATGGCGTTCAGCGACCAGGTGCAGGTGCTGCAGGATTACACCACGGACCACGCGGCAGCATCGGCCGTGATCGACGGCCTGCGTGCCGCCGGCAACACTGCGCTCTATCAGGCAACGGGCGGCGCCGCCGTCAAGGCCGGCGGCTCCCTGGCCAGCCGCCGGGCGGTCGTCCTGCTCAGCGACGGCGCCGACTACGGCTCGGGCGGCACGATCACGCGCCAACAGGCGATCGATGCCGTGACCACCGTCGGCGCCCCGATCTTCGCCGTCGGCGAGGGGAGCGACATCGACCGCGCGTATCTGCAGCAGATCGCGAGCGGGTCGAACGGCCGCTACCTGGAGGCGCCGGACCCCGCCGAGCTCGGCAGCCTCTATGCCGGCATCGCCCGCCTCCTGCGCAGTCAGTACGTGATCACGTTCGACGCCTCGGCCGTCACGACGGCGCGCAGCGTGCGGGTGGGCGTCACGGTGACGTCCGGCACGCGCAGTGCGAGCGCGCAGACGAGCTACCAGGCGGCCGCCGCCGTGGCGCCGATGGTGACGCTCGAAGGCATCGGCGCCGGCGAATCGCTGACGGCGAAGCGGACGGTCACGGCGAAGATCAGTGGGTCGCAGACGGTGACGCGCGTCATCTTCCGCGTCGACGGCCGCGACGTCGCGCAGTCGAGCTTCCCGCCCTACAGCTACGTCTATGACCCGCGCGCGTTTGGCGGCGGCACGCACACGCTGTCCGTGACGGCGGAGTCGCCGGCCGGCCCCGCCGACGCCAGCGTGCGCTTCGCGTCGACGCCGGTCGCCGCGGGTGGTGGCGGCAGCATGTTCATGGTCGCCGGGGCAGTGGCGGTCGTGCTCGTCGTGCTTGCGGCGGGCGCTGCCTTCGTCTGGCGCGCACGCCGCAACGCGTCTCTGCCGCCGGCGACGGTGCAGATCGCGGCGGTGCGCGCGCGCACGCCAGCGCCGCTGCCTGTCGGCGAACCGCCGCCCCCCGCGGCGGCGGAGGTGGTCGAAGAGCCGAAGGGGCTCCTCATCTCGCGCGCGGGCTCGGACCTCGGCAGCGAGTACATCGTCGGTGGCCGCCCGGTGAGCATCGGCTCCGGCGAGCACTGCGCCGTCCGGGTGCCGGACCGGGGCCTCTCGGCCGTCGAGGCGCGCATCTGGGTGCGCGGCGGCCAGTTGATGCTGCACCGGATCACCAGCCTCAACGCGCTGGCGAACGAGGGTGTCACGGGCGGCTGGTCGATCCTCGATCCCGGTGACAGCTTCGAACTCGGCCCGCACGCCTTCGAGTTCCGCCTGATCGTCGAGCGGCCGGCGGCTGAGGGCGAGGCCGATGTCCCGAACATCCTGCGCGATCCGGAAGGGCGGGCGTCGCCGCCGCCGGCGCCTGTCATGCCGGCGCCGGAGCCATCGCGCCTGCGGCTGGTCGAGCTGATGCCGAAGAACGACATCGAGCTGCCGCCGGACGACGAAGAGCGCGCCGGCTGACGTCGGCGGCGCCTGCCGCGCGCACCCCTCAAGCCTCAGATGCGATCTGCCGATGTTCCTTGGGACGTAAGGGAATGCCCTGACGTACGACGACGCAGGACTCCTGCTCCCGCCAGTTCGCCGCGTGGACCGCCCGTCCGCGCGGGCCGGAGAGGGTCCGCATGGTTAGCCTGAATGCCCCGCTCCCGCGCTCGAACGACGACACGGACCTCGTCCTGCGCGCCATCGGCCGGGACGAAGACGCCTTCGCCGAGCTGTACGAGCGGCACGTCGTGCGCGTCTACCGGCACATCTACTACATGCTGGGGAACGCGGCGGAGGCCGAAGACCTCACGTCGCAGACGTTCCTCCGCGCCTGGGAGGCGATCGAGCGCTACCAGGTGCGCGGGGCGCCCTTCGTCTCGTGGCTGTTGCGCATCGCCCACAACCTGGGCGTCAGCCACCTGCGCGCGAAGCGGGAGTCGTCGCAGCTGCACGATGGCATCATGGACGACAAGATGCGTCGGGACCCGGAGGCCTCCTATCAGCAGACGGCCGAGGAGGAGCTGGTGCGGGAGGCCATCCTCCACCTCCGCGACGAGCAGCGCCAGGTGATCATCCTGCGCTTCATCGAAGATTTAGATTACCGCGAAGTGGCCGAGATTATAGGCAAGAGTGTCGCGGCGATCCGCGTCATTCAGCACCGCGCGCTCAACGCCCTGCGCAAGCAGATGAAGCTGATGGACCCGGCTGTCTGAGCTCACAGCCGGCGGGCCTGGGACGCGCGGCCGGGGTCGGGGGATCGGGTCGGTCGGGGGAGTTTCCCTGCGAGGGACGTAAAGCACGCCACCGTGGAGCCGATACCTACGTAGCGCACGGGCCGCCGGGTCCGCATTCGAATACGGGGGAATACGTCATGGCACGATCAGTTTCGGGCGGTGCGGCGCCGGGCCGGTTGAACCGGAAGTTTCTCGTCGTGGCGGTGCTGCTCGCCGTCCTGAGCGCCGTCCTCGTGTACGCGAAGATCTCGGCGACGAGCACGACGACGCAGACGTCGACGGCGCCGGGCAGCCAGAGCGTCGTCGTCGCGAAGGCGGCGATCCAGCCGCGGACGCTGATCACGGCCGACCAGCTCGCGATTACGAGCGTGCCGGCAAGCGCGATCCTCGGCGGCGCCTACACGGCGATCACGGACGCGGTGGGCAAGACGGCGAAGTTCCCGATCCAGGCGAACGGCCAGATCACGACGAGCAACGTCATCGACTCGAGCAAGCCGGCGACCGATGCGACGCTCTCGCTCCTCGTCCCCGCCGGCAAGCGCGCGATGTCGATCCAGACGTCGCAGGTGGCGAACGCCGGCGGCCTGATCCTGCCCGGTGACTTCGTCGACCTCGTCTGGACCTGCTGCAGCGGCTCGGCGGTGATCGCCAAGACGATCCTCAGCAACGTGCAGGTCGCGGCCGTCGCGCAGACGGTCGTCGACTCCGGGCCGGTGGCCGGCGCGAAGGATGCGACGCCGGCGGCGGGCGGCGCGACTGGCCCGGTCTCGGCGGGCGCCGGCAAGCCGCTGCCGGACGCCCAGACGGTGACGCTGCTGCTCACGCCGCAGCAGTCGGAGCTGCTGTTCCTCGCCGAGCAGAACGGCACGCTGCGCGCCGAACTGCGGGGCGTCAACGACCAGGACGTGACCAACCCGGGCGTCGTGAAGCTGTTCGACGTGCTGCCGCCGTCCGACCTGGCGGGCATCCCGGACTCGCTCAAGCCGAACGGATACAGGCCGGGCCAATAGGGAGAGGAACGGACGGCGCGCGAGCGTAGGAGACGTAGGAGATGGCGCGAAACCCTGAGATCGTCACCGTCGACCCGGACCTCGGGACGAGGGCCGAGACGAAGCGTGCGGCGCAGATTGCCCACTTCACCGTCGTAGGCGAGGCAGGGTATGGCGTCGAAGCCGTCACGGTCGCCAACGAGCACACGCCCGACGTCTTCCTGATCTCCTTCGAAGAGCCGGTCGCGCTGGCCCTGCAGACCATCGAGTCGCTCGCGGACGCTGCCGCCGGCGTGCCGACGATCGTCTACTCGTCGCTCGCCGACGCCAGCTCCGTGCGCCGGGCGATGGTCGCCGGCGCGCGCGACTACATCATCAAGCCGCTCAAGCCCGAGGACCTCAGCCGCGCCGTGTACGGCGTGCTGGAGCAGGAAGAGCGCAAGCGGCTGCGCGCCGACAACCAGGGCCAGGAGACGGTCGCGCGCGGCACCGTGGTGACGATCTTCGGCGCCAAGGGCGGCATCGGCAAGACGACGATCTCGACGAATCTGGCGACTACGCTGGCGAAGATCACCGGCGCCAACGTCTGCCTGCTCGATATGGACACGCGCTTCGGCGACGTCGCGATCATGATGGACATCGCCGTCGAGGCGAGCATCGCCGACGTCGCCCGGCACATGGACACGCTGGATCGCGACAAGATCCGCGACTATCTCGTGAAGCACCACAGCGGCGTTTCGATCCTGCCGGCGCCGCTGCACCCGACGGAGTGGCGGAACCTGACGCCGCAGCACATCGAGAAGATCGTCGAGCTGCTGGCGCAGACGCACGACTACGTGGTCATCGACACGCCGGGCACGTTCAACGAGCTGATCGCCACGACGCTGGAGTTGGCGAACCTGATCCTGCTGGTGACGAGCATGGACATCGCCAGCATCAAGGACACGGCGCTCGCGCTGGAGATGCTGCGCGCCGCCGGCGTCAGCGAGGACAAGGTCAAGCTGCTGATCAACCACTCGACGGCAGCGAACAGCCTGCGCGAGGAGGATGTGTCGCGCGTGCTGGAGTACGACGTCTTCTGGCGGATCCCGCACGACCTCGCCGTCTCCAGCAGCACGCAGCTCGGTCAGCCGATTGTGATCGCGAAGCCCTATGCGCGCGTCTCCCGGGCGATCATCGAACTGGCGCACACGCTGACGGGCACGCGCCAGGACAAGCGTGGGTTCCTCGACCGTGTGCTCGGTCGTTCAGCGTGATAGCGGCTGCTGGAGGTAGGCACCGATGAGTCAGTTTCAGTGGCAGTCGCGGAAGATCCAGGCCGGCACCGGCGGGGTCTACAACGGCAAGAACAACCCCTCGCAGAACGTCGTCGCGCTCAACGAGCTGAAGTTCACACTGCACCAGCGCCTGATCGAAGAGCTCGACCCGAACAAGCTCGAGGGCATCGGCAAGGAGAAGGCGCGCGAGGCCGTCGAGCAGGCGGCGCGGACGCTGATCGCCCAGGAGATGCCGGGGATCGTCGGCACCACGCGCGACGAGCTGGTCTCCGCCGTCGCGGACGAGGTGCTGGGCTTCGGGCCGCTCGAACCGTTGCTCCGCGACAATGCGATCTCGGAAGTGATGGTGAACGCGCCGGACACGGTGTTCTACGAGAAGGAAGGGCGGCTCTACCTCAGCTCCGTCCGCTTCCGCGATGACAACCACATCATCCGCATCGTCGAGCGCATCGTCGCGCCGCTGGGCCGCCGCGTCGACGAGTCGTCGCCGATGGTCGATGCGCGCCTGCCCGACGGCTCCCGCGTGAACGTGATCATCCCGCCTGTCGCGCCGAAGAGCCCGACGATCACCATCCGCAAGTTCCGCACGGACAAGATGACGATGAACGACCTGGTGGCGACGGGTGCGTTGACGAACGAGCTGGCGGAGTTCTTCCGCGCCTGCGTGCAGGCGAAGCTCAACGTCCTGATCTCCGGCGGCACGGGCTCCGGCAAGACGACAATGCTGAACGCGCTTTCGGCCTTCATCCCGGACACGGAGCGCATCGTCACCATCGAGGACCCGACGGAGCTGCAGCTGCAGCAGGGCCACGTGGTGACGCTCGAAGCGCGGCCGTCGTCGCTCGAGGGCAAGGGCGAGGTGACGCAGCGCGACCTCGTCCGCAACTCGCTCCGTATGCGGCCGGACCGCATCATTGTCGGCGAGGTCCGTGGCGCCGAGGCCTTCGACATGCTGCAGGCGATGAACACCGGCCACGAAGGCTCGCTGGGCACGGTGCACGCCAACACGCCGCGCGACGCGCTCGCCCGCATCGAGAACATGGTGATGATGGCGGGCTTCGAGCTGCCGGTGAAGGCGATCCGCGAGCAGATGCAATCGGCGATCCACCTCGTCCTCCAGATCGCCCGCTTTCCCGACGGCACGCGCAAGGTGGTCACCGTCTCCGAGGTCTCCGGCATGGAGGGTCAGGTCGTCACCATGCAGGACCTGTTTCGGTTCGAGCAGACCGGTGTCGATAGTGATGGCAGGGTTCTCGGCGAGTTGCGCACGACCGGCATCCGGCCGCGCTTCTCGGAGAAGTTCCAGGTGTCCGGTATCCACCTGCCGGCCGACCTGTTCGCGATCGCGGGGGCGTAGATGGATCCACTGGCAGCCGTCGCAGCGTTTTCCGTACTGACCACGGTGGTGGTCGCAATGTTCGCCTTCTGGGGCTCGGCGGTCAGTGGCGGGAGTACCGCCATGCGCGGCCGGCTCGATGGCCTGATGGCGGGCACGTCGGTGATCGACGTCTCGACGCCGGGCGCCCTGCGCCAGGCGACCGGCAACGGCAAGAGCATCATCCGGAACCTCCTTGGCGGCCAGCTGCGGGAGCAGCTCGCCGCGAAGCTGGAGCGGGCCGACCTCTCGATCCAGCCGTCGGAGTTCGTCGTGCTGCGCTTCGGGCTGGCGATCGCCGGCTTGGCGGTGCCGCTCGTGCTCGTGCCCGGCGTCTTCGGGCTCGTGATCGCCCTCGTGCTGGCGCTCGTCGGCTACAACGCGCCGAAGTTCTACGTGAAGCGGCGCATCCAGAAGCGCATCGACAAGCTCAACCAGCAGCTTCCGGAGGCGCTCACCATCATCTCGAACGCGCTGAAGGCCGGCTTCGGCCTGCTCCAGGCCCTGAACAGCGCGTCGGACCAACTCGAGCACCCGATCGCGACGGAGCTCGGGCGGGCGATCCACGAGATGAATATCGGCTCCAGCGCCGAGGAGGCGCTGCTGGCGCTGAGTGAGCGTTCGAAGAGCTACGACCTCGACATCGTGGTGACGGCGATCATCGTCCAGCGTACGGTCGGCGGCAACCTGGGCGAGATCCTGGACACGGTCGCCGGCACGATGCGCGAGCGTATCCGCATCCGCGGCGAGATCCAGACGCTGACGGCGCAGCAGAAGCTGACCGGCATCGTCATCGGCCTGCTGCCGATCGGCATTGGCATCCTGTTCGAGATCATGAGCCCGGGTTACATCAGCCCGTTGTTCACGACGACGCTCGGCAAGATCCTGATCGCGATCTCGGCGGTGCTCGAGGTGATCGGCGTGCTCGTCATCCAGCGCATCCTGAACATCGAGGTGTAGCGATGCCGGACGTCACTTCCGCCCTCGCGGCGGCTGTCATCTTCGCGACGGTCCTGTTCTTCATCCTCGGCCTTGCGACGACGCAGACGGCCGGCAACGCGGCCGCGCGGCAGCGCCTCGAAGGTCTGACGCGCGGCGGCTTCGATGAGCTGCCCGCGGAGGCGCGCCCATTCTCGGCGCGCGTGCTGCTGCCGGCGCTGCACGGCGTCGCCCGCGGCTTCGGCAGTCTCTTGCCGAAGTCGCTCTTGAACGGCGTCGAGAAGAAGCTCGTCATCGCTGGCGAGCCGATGAACATGTCCGGCTTCCTGACGATGGTCACGGTCGCCACGGGCTCCTCCGTGGGCTTCGGCCTGATCATCCTCGTCGCCGCCGGCTCGGCGATCTCCATCAAGACGATCGGCATCGTCGCCGTCATCGGCCTGATCGGCTTCTACCTGCCGTTCTGGATCGTCAACTCGCGCGCCCGCCAGCGCCAAGCCTCGATCCTGAAGAAGCTGCCGGACGCCTTCGACCTGATCACGACCTGCGTCGAGGCTGGCCTGGGGCTCGACGCGGCGCTCTCGCGCGTCGCCGAGAAGGTCGAAGGGCCCTTCGCGCAGGAGCTGGCGCGCTCGCTGCGCGACATCGCGCTCGGCAAGTCGCGCCGGGACGCCCTGAAGGAGCTCGGCGAGCGGACCGCCGTGGCGGACCTCGTGCAGTTCACGAACGCCGTGGTCCAGGCGGAGGCGATGGGCTCGTCGATCGGCACGGTGCTGCGCGTGCAGGCGGACCAGCTGCGGGTGCGGCGACGGCAGCGGGCGGAGGAGGCGGCGTACAAGGCGCCGGTGAAGATGCTCTTCCCGCTCGTGCTCTTCATCTTCCCGACGCTTTTCATCGTCATCCTCGGGCCGGCGGCGATCACGATCACGCAGGGCTTCCCGAAGTAGCATCGCCCACAAGTTGCCCCGCCCGGGACGGCCGCCACGCGGGCGGCCGTCTCGCTGCCCGCCGCGCGCGCGCCTGCTACGCTGCCCGTACGGGCAGTTGCGCCCGGAGGATGATGAGATGGAGGCCAATCTGTGTTCATTGCGATGAACAACTTCAGCGTGACGGGCGGCAAGGAGTCCGACTTCGAGGAGACGTGGAAGGGCCGCAGCTCGTATCTGCAGGGCGTGCCCGGCTTCGTGCACTTCGCGCTGCTCCGCGGCGACCAGGCCGGCGAGTACATCAGCCACAGCACCTGGGTCGACCGGGAGGCGTTCCTCGCGTGGACGAAGAGCGAGTCGTTCGTCGCCGGCCACCGGCAGGCCGGGTCGCTGATGGGCGTGCTCAAGGGCCCGCCCGTCGTGAGGACGTACGAGTCAGTGATCGACGAGCCGGCGGGGCAGCGCGCCCCGGCGTAGGCGCGTCCGGCGTCCGGGCGTGCTACCCCGCGCGGCGCGGGCCGCGGCCATCGGGCGGCGCCTCGATCAGCCGCGCCGGGGGTAGCGCGGGCTCGGGCGCCGGCCGTCGGGCGCGCTTGCGCGCGGGGGTGGCCGGCGGGCGGGCGTAGAGGCGCGCCAGTCGCACGGCCTCGCGGCGCAGCTCGTCGCGCAGCTCTTCCGGCGCCAGCACCTCGACCTCGTCGCCCCAGCCGCGCACCCAGCGCCCGACCTCGAGCAGGCTGGCGACGCGGATCGTCAGCAGGCAGCCGCCGTCGTCGGTGTCGATGATCTCCTGGCTCGGGTGCCAGCGCGACTCCTTCGCCCGCCAGGCGGCCGCCGGCGAGAAACGCAGCTTCACTACGTGCCCCTCGCCCCAGATGATCCCCCAGGCCGACGACAGCAGCGTGTCGACGTCGAGGTCGGCCGGCAGCTCGAATGCGCGCGGCAGCATCTCCGCGGTGACGACGCGTTCGACCTTGAACGTCCGCATGCCGCCGTGCGTGTGCGAATGGCCGATCAGGTACGTCGAGAAGCCGGCCGCGCTCGGCTCGAGGAAGTAGGGGTCGACGATCACCTCGCGCGCCCGCTGCTTGCCCGCCGAGCGGTAGCTCAGCCGCAGCGACCGGCGCTTCGCCCACGCCTCGCTGATCACACGCAGGTTGCGCGTGAAGTCCGCGTCGAGCGGCCGGCGCGCGAGCGATTCCGCCGCCGCCTTCGCCTGCTGCCGCACGGCCTCCGGCATCACTTCGGCGAGCTGACGCAGGGCGCTGGCGGCGTAGGGGTCGCCCTCGTCGCTGTAGCGCAGGAAGAGGCGCGTCGCGAGCAGCAGCGCCCGCGCTTCCTGCAGGTTGAGACGCATCGGCGTCAGGCGCTCTTCCGTCGGCAAGAAGTAGCGGCCGCGCTCCTCGGCGAGCGGCACGCCGCTCTCGGTCTCGAGCACGAGCAGGTCGCGCTGGATCGAGCGCAGGCTAACGCCGGTCAGTCGCGCGAGCTCGGCGGACGTGTAGCCGCTGCCGCGCCTCTCGAAGAGGTCGCGGAGTTCGATGAGCCGGACGGAGCGGCGCTGCGGCGTCGTCATAGCCCGTCTATCCTATGCGAACCGTGATCCAGACGAAAAGAATCATCCGATCGCGCGACAGCGGTTGTCGCCGCCGGGACATACGGTGAAGGTGGCCCCGGCGTCGCCGAGGCGACTCACCTGGGCCGGAGGGTCCCACATGATGAACGTGGCGCCGCGACGACGACACTACGCCTACGCCCGCGGCGAGGAGGTCCTCGCGCACCTCTCCCAGGCGCGCGTGTACCACGTCCGTGGCGGCGGGCAGTTGAGCGACGCCTGCGTGCCACCGTGGACGATCGGCCGCATCATCGGCACGCGACGGCCGGCGGGTGAGCCGGCGTATCTGCTCGCCTTCCCGCACGATGACAGCGACTGCGTCTGCTGGGTGGCGGAGGCGGCGATCGAGGGCGTCTGCTGAGCGATGCTCGCACCGCCGGCGAACGCGCCGCGCCCGGAGCGACCAGGCGCGCGCTCGCCGTCTGCGGCGGCAGGCGGCCGAGGGCCGGCCAAATGTGTGAAATTGACGTAAAAAACCGTTGACAGGGCGCCGCGACTGAATATAATCGCATTCACCATGAACGAGCCGCTTGCCCCACTGCGACCGCCGCCCCGCGTCCGCAAGACCCTGCGCACGCCGAACCCGGAGGTGCGCCAGCGCCTCCTCGACGCCGGGCGGGCGCTGATCAACGAAGGCGGCTACGCGACGCTCCGCATCGAGGACATCGCCGCGCACGCCGGCCTCTCCGTCGGCACCTTCTACCTTTACTTCGAAGGCAAGTCCGACCTCTTCGTCCAGCTGGTACAGGAGTACACCGGCCACCTGCGACGGCGGCTCCTTGCCGTGGGCGGCGGCGCTGAGGTGCTCTCCGAGGCGGATTTCTCACGCGCCATCGACGCCTACCTGGACTTCGTGCTCGAGAACGAGCGCGCCTTCCTCTACTTCGTGCGCGCCGCCGGGTCGATGGAGACCAACATGGGCCCGCTCTCGACGTGGGCGCTCAACAGCTATGCGCAGGACCTCCAGCCCGGGCTCGTCCGCGCGATGCGGGCCGGCGCAGCGCGCGCGATGGACGCGTCGCTCGCCAGCCAGGCGATCGTCGGGCTCATCCAGCACGTCGTCGTGTACTGGCTGGAACACCGGCAGACCTGCTCGCGCGAGGCGCTGCTGGACTTCATCCTCGACTTCATCCGCTCGGGTATCGGCCGTCCGTCCGGGGCCGGCCCGGGCGCGCGCGCCGGCGGCACGGCCTGAACCAGGAGCCATCGGCTGAGGGGCGTCGGGCACAGCGAAGGAGGTGACGCTGATCCGAGCGAACGGGCCGGGCGCCCGACTGTCGACGTAACCCCGCCGCGGCTGGTTGGACCCTCGTGGACGAGACAAGCAAAGGAGGAGCGACGTGCGAAAGGTGCTCGCACTTTCCGTCGTCGTCGGCGCTCTGCTCGTCGCCTTCAGCCTCTTCGGCAGCAACCTGCAGGGCAGGGCTGCCACGGCAGAGGCGGCGACATGGCAGACGAAGACCGTGACCTGGGGTCCCTACACGATCCCTGCCAACGGCGAGGGCAAGAACTGGGTAACAACCGATAACTGCTTCGGACTCGGCGGCATCGTCCTGCAGTTGCTCGGCGGCGCCACCTGCGTCAACCGGACGGTGCAGCTGCCCTGCACGAACTGCTACATCGGCAGCATCACGCCGAACCTGGTGTACGCCAATGGCTCCGCGGCGAACATGGACACGGGGCCGATGCTGCACCACATGGTGCTCATGAGCCGTGCCCGCTCGGATCTCTCCTGCCCGAAGAACCTCTTCGGCGGGCCGATCCAGCAGATGGGCGCGTTGCTTGGCGGCAACGAGCGCATCTTCGCGTCCGGCAACGAGCGGACGGTCATGGACATGACCGCGCAGAACTACGGCTATCAGGTCGGGTCGAGCGACAAGTGGATGCTCATCACCGACCTGATGAACATGAGCTCGACCGACAAGACCGTGTACCTGCAGTTCACCTTCAAGTACGCGACGTCGGGCGTGACGCCGGTCAAGCCCCTCTGGCTGGACATCGACAACTGCCAGGACTCTGAGCTGGCGATGGGCGCCGGCTACTCCGACACGCACAAGGACTGGACGTCGACGATTACCGGCACGGTGGTCGAAATGGGAGGCCACGGCCACGGTGAGGCGCTGGCGACGGCCGTGCAGAATGTCAACACGGGCGCCTACTACTGCACCTCGGTAGCCGGCTACCACTTCGACTCGATGGACTTCCCCGGACCCGGCCCAGGCACCGCGGGGCATCCGGCGACGGCGATCGCCTGGCCGGACAGCGCGCCCATCTATTCCGATCCGCGCACAGCGGGAGGCAAGGATGCGATGGACGTCGTGGAATCACAGACGGTCTGTCAGCCGAACATGGCGATCACTGCGGGCCAGGTGATGCGGATTCACCAGACCTACAACGAGATGGCGTCCGACCCGAACAACATGGGCATTATGGTCGGCTTCATCAAGTAACGTCGCCGCGCGGAGGGCAGCGTGCCCGCAGCGAAGCACGACGCCTGATCGAGACGCAGCGAGCGTCGCCGGCCAGGCGGGCGAAGGAAGGGAGCCGTGACGACGACCGTCACGGCTCCCCTTCGCGTCCGTGGCAGGACGCCTGCGCAAGCGACCGGGCCGCCGGGCGCGCGGCTTGCAACCCGGCCCTCGCGTCTCCTGCTGAGACCTCGCCCGCATGTCTGCCGTTTCCGTCCCCGTCGCACGCGGGCGCGCCGGCAGGCGATGCTCTATCATCGCTAACCATGGAGACGAGCGAGATCGCGGCGCTGATCGAGGCGGGCGGCATCGAGACGGTGCGCATCGGCACGCCGGACCTCGAGGGCGTCTTTCGCGGGAAGCGGGTGTCGGCCCGGCACTTCCTCGATGGCTGCGACGGCTCCGGCTTCGCCCAGTGCGGCGTGATCTTCGGCTGGGATATCGCTGAGGAGGTCGTCGGCGGCCGCGGCCTGGCCGTCGGCAGCGCCGACGACGGCTTCCGGGACGTGCTGCTGCGGCCGGACCTGGCAACGTTCCGCGTCGTCCCGTGGGACCCGGGCAGCGCCGCCGTCGTCTGCGACGTCGATGACGAAGACGGCGCGCCGGTCGCCGTCTCGCCGCGCAGCGTGCTCCGGCGCGTCATCGAGCGCGCCCGCCGCCTGGGGTTCGAGGCGAAGATGGCCGTCGAGCTCGAGTTCCGCATCTTCCGCGAGGACCAGGAGAGCCTGCGTGCGAAGGACTACGGCGACCTGCGGCCGCTGAACCCCGGCCTCAACTGCTACTCGATCAGCCACGCCAGCATCGATGACGACGTCGTCGGCGGACTGCGCCGGCAACTCGATGCGTACGGCATCGAGGTCGAGGGCTACAACCGGGAGCACGGCGAAGGCATGTACGAGATGAACCTCCGCTACGCGGATGCCCTCGAGGCGGCGGACCGCGGCATGCTGTTCAAGAGCGCGGCGAAGGAGCTGCTGGCGCGCGCCGGCGCCGTGCCGACCTTCATGGCCAAGTACTCGGACCAGCTCGACGGCTGCAGCGGCCACATCCACCAGAGCCTCTGGCGCGACGGACGCAGCGCGTTCCGGGACGCCGCCGCGTCGTACGGCATCGGCGCGACGATGTCCGCCTACATCGCCGGCGCCCTCGACGCGCTGCCGGAGCTGCTGGCGCTCTTCGCGCCCAACGTGAACTCGTACAAGCGCTACGTCAGCGGCAGTTGGGCGCCGACCGCGCCGACGTGGGGCATCGACAACCGGACCGCGGCGCTGCGCGCGATCACCGCCGGCGAGCAGGCGATCCGGCTCGAGCATCGCGTGCCGGGCGCCGACGTGAACCCCTACCTGGGATTTGCCGCCTGCCTCGCCGGCGGGCTCTCCGGCGTCGAACGCAACCTGGCGCCGCCGCCCGCGGTCGTCGGCAACGTCTACGCCGCCGGCGCCCTGCCGCCGCTGCCCCGGACGCTCGACGCCGCCATCGAGCTGCTCGACCGGAGCGCCATCGCGCGCGACTGGCTGGGGGATGCCTTCATCGACCACTACGTGGCGATGCGGCGCCGGGAGGTGGAGAAGCATCGCACCGCCGTCAGCGACTGGGAGCGGCGGCGCTACTTCGAGCAGGTGTGAGACAGCGGCCGGCGGCCATGCCGAGCGGAGCCTGAGACAGCGACCGGCGCGGGCGCCTCGCCCCGCGCACCCGACCGGGCGATCGCCGGCCGGGCGGCGGATCACCGTCGGATGTCGTCTGCGCCGAGCGTCGCATCGGGCGAGGTCGCGACGCCGGAGAGCGGCGGGATCGGCGGCCGGCGCACCGCGAAAGTCATGCGCGTCGCATCGGGCGAGGTGGCGACGCCGGCGAGCGTCGGCGGGGCGTGCGAGCGAGCGCGATCTCGGCGGCCGTTCGATCCTGGACAGCCGTGCCGGTCGCGTTCGTCCGGCTGCGAAGGATCGGTCGACCTGGGACGGGCGTCACGGCCGGTTGCGGCGTCGCGCCGGAGGCGGTCACTCGGCGCGCGACATGACGACGAGGCGGAAGCGGCGGTCGTAGTGGCCGCCGGCGTAGGCGTCGCAGCACGAGCGGCAGGCCACCTTGTCGCGGCGGCGGCGGCGATACGTGCGGCGACAGTGCGGGCACATCATGTGCCAGGTGCGCCGCTGCGCACGCTCCTTGTGCGCGAACGGCGGGCAGGTGACGGTGATGCGCTCGTCGAGCTCCTTCGCCACGGCGCGAAACTCGCGGCCGTGCGGGGCGATGCGGCGGCCGTAGCGCCAGCGCGCCGCCCAGTGCGCCAACTCGTGCTTCAGCACCAGCAGCGTCTCATCGATGCCGTGGTCGCGATGGTAGAGCGTCGCGATGCGAATCTGGCCGGTATCCGGGTAGCAGCGGCCCGCGCTCGACGTCATGCGGCCGCTCAGCTCGACGCTCGGGTAGGGCGAGCGGGGCATGGCGATGACATCGCGGAAGTGTGCCTTCACGATGCGGTCCAGCGCGTCCTGCAGCTCCGCCTGAAGCCAGAACTCCGGGCCTCCCAGCGGCAGCATGTAGCCTTCGGCGTTGATCGATCGGTTAACCACGACACCCTCGGTGCGCGCGTGGAGTCACGCCGGGCCTGCTCTCTGCCACGTATCGGTCGTTCATGCCGGGCAGCCAGGGTCATCGCCTGGAGCGGAACTCGCGGAGGGCCGCGGGGGAGGCCGCCCGTGGCCGTATGGTACACCGGCGGCGGCGAAAGCGGGCCTCCGCGGCGGCGCTCGCGGAGGTCAATTCTGCATGACAAGGGCGACCGCGGGTACGAAGCGGGCGAGCGGCGAATCGTCGGCCTCGGGTGCATCGGCTCTTTCTATCGTTGGTGGCGGCTCACCCGCGCCGGTCTCCCGCAAGGGAGAGCGTCGCTGCCGGACTCCAGCCCCGGGGCTCCGGCGTCCGCCGGGGGCGACGGTCCGATCGGCCAGCCGCGTGCGGGCGGCGATCAACGGCGCGGTGCAGGAGGGGACCGTGCAGGGGCACGTGTTCCGCGTCAGGACGGCCGCCGGCGGCACGCGCCAGACCGGGATGACGCTGACCTGTCGCCACGCCTCACCGCACCAGACGCTCTCGTGGCTGCTGCGCGATCTCAGCGAGCAGACGCGCTTCAACCAGCGACTGAGCGAACTGAACAGGGATCTCGACCAGCGCGTCCGTGAGCGGACCGTCGAGCTCGAACGCGCAAACGTCATCAAGGACGAATTTCTCGGCCTGATCTCTCACGAGCTGCGGACGCCGATCACGACGATCTTCGGCAACGCCGAGGTCCTCCGCCGCAAGGGCGCGACGCTGGACGACGAGGCGCGCGACGTCGCCGACGGACATCCAGAACGAAGCCGGCCGGCTGCAGCGGCTCGTCGATGCCCTGCTGCTCCTCGCACGGGCGCAGACGACGCCGACCGTCCTCGAGCCGCTTCTGCCGCATCACATCGTGCACGCCGTCGCCGAGGCGCACGAGCACGCGGGCGGCCGTCAGATCACGGTCGATGCGCGGCAGACGCTGCCGGCGGTGAGCGGCGATCTGACGTACCTCGAGCAGATCCTGCGCAACCTGCTGGCGAACGCCGAGAAGTACAGCCGGCGCGACACGCCGATCACGATCTCCGTCGCGCGACGCGGGCGGCGCATGCGCTTCGCCGTCAGCGACCGCGGCGCCGGCATTCCCGCCGACGAGCTGAAACGGGTCTTCACGCCGTTCTTTCGCTCGACCGCGAACGGCCACGAGGCGCCGGGCGTCGGCATCGGCCTCGCCGTGTGCAAGCGCCTGGTCGAGGCGATCGGCGGCCGCATCCGGGCCACGCCGCGCCCGGGCGGCGGCACGGAGTTCGGCTTCACGCTGGCGGTCGACCGCGACTGGCTGCAGGCGGGCGCGGCGATGGGCCCTTCGTAGCGCCGCCGCCGGCGGCGAGTCGGCGCCGCCCCGCTGCGCAGCCGGGCGCGGGGTGCGCACCACGTCGCTGATGCGAGTGAGGCCGTCGATTGCATGCGGAGGTGGTCGGCGGCGAGCTGGCCGGCCTCGTCGTCGATCGGCTGCGACGGCTGGTCGCGGGGCGCTCGTGCGGCCGACCTTGGCGAAGATGCGCACCTTGAGGTTGACCGGCACGAGCGCCGAAATGTGCGCGAGCAGCGTCTCCGCCTTGCCGGGGAAGAGGTGGCCGCCGTTGTTGAGGGCGAGAAGGAAGCGGGCGAGGATGCGCGCCTGCGCCTCGCTGTTCAGCTACATCAGCGTGTTGCGGCAGATCAACAGGTCGACGCGGGAGATCGGCGCGTCTTCGAGCAGGTTGTGACGGCCGAAGATGATCCCCCGGCGCAGGGACCAGCGGAAGGCGAAGCGCCCGTTCGCCGGCTCGAAGTAGCCCGCGAAGCGTTCCGGCACCGCGCTGATGTCCTTCGACGTGTAGACGGCCGGCCGCGCCGTGGTCAAGGCGTCTTCGTCGACATCGGTCGCGTAGATCTTGACGCGCTGGCGGTAGTCCTGCTCGCCCATGGCATCGGCGAGCAGCATCGCTACGGAGTAGGCCTCCTCGCCGGAGGCGCAGCCGGCGCTCCAGACGCGGACGGGCTCGTTCGGGCGCTTGGCGTGCAGCTTCTGCGGCACACCGTGCCCGGAACGGAAGTCCCACGCCGGCTGGTCGCGGAAGAAGCCCGTGACGACGCGAGAGGGGCCGGCGAACGCCGGCCCCCCCGGTCATCGATCGGCGACGGCTGTCAGTTGCAGGAGCCTTCCCAGTCGACCCGGCACGAGTTCGTGCCGATGAAGTCGGTCACCGTCTGCTTCTTGTAGTCCTTGTAGTTGAAGTTCAGCACGCGCGTCCACGCCGACATGCCGATCGTGCCGGCGATCAGGTCATTGTCATGCGCCATGACGACGCGGTTCCGCTTGACATCGATCCGGTTGTTGACGACCTTCTCGAGCTGCTTGACGACGTCCGCGCAGGCCTGGTCGCCCTGCGCGCAGTTCCAGCCGACGAAGACGCCGGCGTGCTCGAGCAGGTGCGAGATCGAGTCGCGCGGGATCTCGACGTCGGGCGGGTAGACACTGTAGCCCGGTGGCAGCTCGATCTGCGCGTTGTTGCCGATGTCGACCTGCTGCTGGTCGCCGAGCATGGGGCCGGACGACGGCGGGTTGCTGAGGTAGCACTCGGTGGAGACGGTCGGCGTGACGTTCGCCGTCGGGGTGCCGCGCGTCGGGCTGCCCGCGGCCGTCGTGCCCGTGGGTGCGGGCGTCCGCGTCGGTGTCGCCGTCGGCGTTTGGGTGGGCGTCGATGTCGCGCTGGCGGTAGCAGTGCCGGCTGCCGGCGAGGCGCCGTTCGCCGCAAGCTTCTGCCGGGCGGCGACGGGGTCGTATTTCGTGTTGTACGGCACGCCTGGGCAGAAGGGGATCGGCGGCTGCAGGCTGGCGAGGGAGAACGGCGCAGAGAGATGCGACTGTCCCTGGTCCGGCACGAACGTCCCCGGGATGCTCGAACTCTGGTTCGCGGCGGCCTTCGCCGCCTCGGACATCGTCGCGCCGTTTCCGCGCTGGCTGATCAGGAAGACGAGCATGCCGACGACGGCGACCGCCCCCAGGGCGGCGAGGATCGGCGTCCACGGCGGCCCGCTGCCGCCGGCCTTCACCGGCGTCTTGTGGGAGGATGGCGGAGTGGCGCCACCCCGCTGCGACTTACGGTCCACCCTGCGCTGTTCACGACTCATCGGGCCCCGGTCTCCCTGTGTCTCCACGGAAGCCGCCGTCGCGCGACTCCGGGCTGCTCGTTTGTCAACACGGACTACAGATTAGCAGATCGTCACGAGTGTCCTCGCCGGGCTTCGCGGGTCGTTGCATCGCTCCCCGGGGAGGCAACTTCGGGCGCTCCGGGCCGACCATTCCTGTGCGGGTGTAACGGCGTGCGCACGGGCGTTCACACGGGCGCAACCGCCGGCCGTTACGATACGAACCAGGATGCTGGAAGACCGCATCGATGAGCTGAAGGCCGTGATCGCCGGCAACGACGGGCACAACGCTGCCGACCGGCGATTCGCGCGTGCCGTCGATGAGCTGATGAGCGCCGTCTACGACGACATCGGCGCGATCAGCGGCATCGGCAGCCGCGCGCTCTTCGACCTCTTCCTGATCAAGGTGCTCTACGTTGGCCGCCGCAGCAGCGATGCGCGCGTGCTCGACTACCTGGGCGCGCTGCTCGCGCGTTACCTCTATGCCCGCGAGTTGTACGCGCCTTCGGCGGACGGGGAGACGACGCCGAAGACGCTGTACTTCTCCGACGCGCTCGCACAGCACGAGGGCGGAGGCGCGACGGACCGCTTCGGCGCCTATCGCCGCTACGCCGACACGGCGCTGTTCCTGTCCGGCGTCTTCCCGCCGCGCGCGCCGGCGCGGCCGCGTCGCGGGCGGAAGGCGCTCCAGCGGCGCCCGGCCGGCATCGACCAGGGGTACTACGTGACGACGGGCAAGCGGATGTATCGCCTGGCGGCGCACGAGGACGCGGCGGACCGCACACGGCAGCGCGAGACGCTGCTCAAGCTTGCGGAGTACTTCGAGCTGTACGTCGATGCGCTGAACGAGATGAGCGAACGCTACATCCTCGGCTTCGACCTGGACCTGATCACGGACAAGATGCTCGACAGCTTCAACCGCTACCGGCAGACCGGTGACGCGCGCGCCCTCGAGCATGCGCGCGTCTACGCCTCGATCCTCTGCCTCGACCAGGGCCGCTTTCCGGCGCTCTTTCCCAGCGACGCCGACAGGCGCTGAGAGGCCCGAGTCGCTGCGTCGTTGTTGCGCGCCGCTGGCCTCCTTGCCGTCTGGCGTCGCCACGATGCCTCTGTCACGCTGAGTCCGTCGGCGCGAAGCACGCGCGAAGTGCGAAGGAGTGGATGGACATGGACACGCGATCCCTCGGCCGCAGCGGCCTGCAGGTGCCGCCGCTCTGCCTGGGCACGATGACCTTCGGCCTGCAGTGCGACGAGGCCACGTCGTTCGCCATCCTCGACCGCGCCGTCGAGGGCGGCATCGACTTCCTCGACACCGCCGATGTCTATCCGCTCGGCGGCACGCTCGAGACCGTGGGCCGGACGGAGGAGATCATCGGCCGCTGGATGCGCGAGCGGCGGAACCGCGACCGCCTGATCATCGCTTCGAAGTGCGCCGGAGCGATGGGCCCGGGCCCGAACGACGCCGGCCTGTCGCGCCGCCACATCCTCGATGCTGTCGATGCCAGCCTGCGCCGCCTCGGCACCGACGTGATCGACCTCTACCAGGTGCATGCCTTCGACCCGCGCACGCCGATCGAAGAGACCCTGCGGGCGCTCGATGACATCGTGCGCGCGGGCAAGGTGCGCTACGTCGGCTGCTCGAACTACCCGGCGTGGCGGCTCGCGGACGCCCTGCGCGCGAGCGAGCGCCTGGGCGTCGCGCGCTACGATTCGCTGCAGCCGCGCTACAACCTCCTCTATCGCGAGATCGAGACGGAGTTGCTGCCGCTGGCGCGTGCCGAAGGGATCGGCGTCATCGTCTACAACCCGCTGGCGGGCGGCTTCCTGTCCGGCAAGTACCAGAAGGGCGAGGAGCCGCAGGAGAACACCCGCTTCACGCTCGGCACCGCGGCCGAGCGCTACCAGTATCGCTACTGGCAGGACGCGCAGTTCGACGCGGTCGACCGCCTGAGGCAGGCCGTAGAGGCGCGCGGGCAGGAGATGGTGCCGGTAGCGATCGCCTGGGTGCTGGCGCAGCCGGGGATCACGTCGGCGATCGTCGGGGCGAGCCGGCCGGAGCAACTGCAGGGCCCGCTCGCGGCGGTCGGCCTCACGCTCGACGACGAACTGCGGAAGGCGTGCGACGCGGCATGGTGGTCGCTGCCGCGCCGGCGGGTGCTCGAAGGCTATCGATAGGACGGGTGGCCGTCGGCGGCATGCTGGACGGCCGGTTCGGGCCGGCGTGGCTACACGCCAACGCGCGCCAGTACCTTCGTCTGGAAGAGCTCGAGCGAGCGCATGATCGCCCGGTGTGGCACCAGGCCGTTGTAGGTCCAGGCGAAGAGCCACGGCACCGGCGTATCCATCTGCAGCCGCTCGAGCTGCCGGCAGACGGTGTCCGGCGAGCCGACGAGCAGCATGCCGTTCTCCAGCATCTCCTGCTGCGAGAGCACCTCGACGCGCCCCGGCTCGACGAGCGCGCTGCTGAAGCCGAACGGTGCAAACCAGGCCGCGCCGCAGAACGCTGCGCCGTGCGACCACATCTCGATCGCCTCGGCATCGGTATCGGCGACGACGACGTCGCGCACCAAGCCGAGCCCCGCGCCCGGCGCCAGCGCGCGGCCGGCCGCCGCCGCCTCCTCGCGGTACACCTCGCACAGGCGATTCTGCATCGCCAGGTACATCGGCGGCAGGATCGCCGTCACCTCTTCGCGCGCGCACCAGCGGATCGTGTTCTCGCTCGAGGCGAACGGCTGGAAGATCGGCGGGTGCGGCTTCTGCAGCGGCTTCGGCACGACGCCGATGGCGCGCACGGTGCCGCTGTCGTCGATGCCGGCGCCCCATTGGCGCGTGGCGTCGAGGGTCCACGGCGTGCCTTCGGGCGGGATCTTCCAGTACGTGCCGCGGAACTCCATCAGGTCTTCGGTCCAGGCGGATTTGATGATGCGGAAGTGCTCCTCGAACGCCTGCCGGTTCGCCTGGTCGATCGCGTCGTGCTGGTTCGGGGTGGCGCCGTGGATGCCGTGCATCTGCTGCGCCATCGTGTCCACCCAGCGGCGCTGGTAGCCGCGCGCGAAGCCGGCATTCGCGCGGCCGCCGCTCATGTGGTCGAGCATCGCGATGTCCTCGGCGACGCGCAGCGGGTTCTGCGCCGGCAGGACGATGCCGAGCTGGCCGACGCGAATCCGCCGCGTCTGCAGCGCGATGAAGAGGTCGAGCAGCACCGGGTTGTTCGAGATCTCGAACCCCTCGACGTGGAAGTGATGCTCGGTGAAGGAGATCGAGTCGTAACCCAGTTCGTCGGCGAGCTGCGCCTGCTCCCTGAGCTCGTCGAGCATGCGCTGGTAGAGGTCGCCGCGCAGCCCGGCCATGCCGCGCTCGATCTCCGCGCGGGAGCCGATCGAGGGGAGGTAGAAGATGGAGGTTTGCATCAGGCTGCCATGCTACACCCGTTCTCGCGGCCGGGGGAAGATACGTTCTCGCGGCTGAGGCGGCCGAAGACGGGGGCGATGTTGGATAGATGGTGGATATTGGATGTTGGATGTTGGTCGTCGTGAGATCGGCGACCCGGAGGGAGCGCAGCGCGGCAGCGGCGTTTGCCGTGGGCGCGAGCGCTCTGTTACAATTTCAGCGAATACGAAGAGAGAGAGGAAACGAGGAAGCCTGCGCATGGCGTTGACGGCAGAGCGGAAGGCGTCGATCATCGGCGAGCACAAGGGCCACGAGACGGACACGGGATCCGCCGAGGTTCAGATCGCGCTCCTGACGGAGCGGATCAACGGGCTGACCGAGCACCTGAAGCTCCACAAGCACGATTACCACACGCAGCGCGGCCTGCTGAAGCTCGTCGGACAGCGGCGGCGACAGCTCGCCTACCTCAACAAGCGGGACGTCTCGCGCTACCGCGCCGTCCTCGCCAAGCTCGGCCTCCGCAAGTAAGGGCACAAGCCCGGCGGAGGCCGTCTCATACGCGCCGCCAGCGGTCGCGACGGACGACGGCGGCGCCCCACACGTTGAGTGAGAGTCCCCCTCGCGCGATCGCGCCCGCCGGCGCCAGGCATCGAGGCGTGGACGACGCTGCGGAGACGGCCGCGAATCCTGCCGCCACACACACCCCAGACGGCCTTGCGTGGCATCGAAGGCCGACACACGGAGGAGAGCCAACGACACATGCCTGACATCCGGACATTCAGCCGCGAATTCGGCGGCAAGACCCTGACGATCGAGACGGGGCGCGTGGCCAACCTGGCCGGCGGCGCCGTCACCATCCGCTATGGCGACACAGTGCTGCTCTGCACCGCCACGATGGCGCGCCGGCCACGGCCCGGCACCGACTTCTTCCCGCTGACCATCGACTACGAGGAGAAGATGTACGCGCGGGGCAAGATCCCCGGGAACTTCTTCCGCCGCGAAGGCCGCCCGGCGACCGACGCGATCCTCAGCGCCCGCCTCACCGACCGGCCGCTGCGACCGCTCTTCCCGAAGGCGATGCGCAACGACGTGCAGGTCGTCATCACCGTGCTCTCCGTCGACCAGGAGAACGAGCCCGACGTGCTCGGCACCGTCGGCGCGTCCGCCGCGCTCTCGATCTCCGAGGTTCCGTTCGCCGGCCCGGTCAGCTCCGTGCGCGTCGGCTACATCGATGGCGAGTACGTCGTGAACCCGACGTTCCAGCAGCTCGACGAGAGCAGCATCGATATCGTCGTCGCCGGCACGCGCAAGGCGATCATGATGGTCGAAGCGGGCGCGCAGGAAGCGCCCGAGGACGTCATCCTCGGCGCGATGGAGTACGCCCAGCGGCAGAACCAGATCCTCATCGACTTGCAGGAGGAGATGGTGGCGGCGCTGCAGCCGCAGAAGTGGAGCTTCGAGCCGGCGCCGCTGCCGGACGAGCTCAAGCAGCATGTCTTCTCCGACCTTGCCGGCAACGTCGAGGAGTTCCTGGCGCTGGCGAAGGACGAGCGGCAGGGCGCCCTCGACGACCACAAAGCGCGCCTCGTCGAGAAGTACGGCGAGCAGTACGACGAGAAGCAGATCGAATCCGCGCTCGACGCCTTCGTCAAGAAGACGGTGCGCGAGTCGATCCTGCAGCGCGACGTCCGCCCCGACGGCCGCAACTCGAAGACGGTGCGGCCGATCACCTGCGAGGTCGGCATCCTGCCACGCGTGCACGGCAGCGGCCTCTTCACGCGCGGCCAGACGCAGGTGCTGAGCATCACGACGCTCGGCAGCGTCGGCGACGCGCAGCGGCTCGACACGCTCTCGCCGATCGAGAGCAAGCGCTTCATGCACCACTACAACTTCCCGCCGTACTCCGTCGGCGAGACCGGCCGCATGGGCGGCGCCGGCCGCCGCGAGATCGGCCACGGCGCGCTCGCCGAGCGGGCGGTGGTGCCGGTGCTGCCGGACGCCGAGGAGTTCCCGTACACCGTCCGCGTCGTGTCGGAGGTGCTGTCGAGCAACGGCAGCACGTCGATGGGCAGCGTCTGCGGGACGATCCTGTCGCTGATGGACGCCGGCGTGCCGATCAAGACGCCGGTCGCCGGCGTGGCGATGGGCCTGATCATGGGCGAGGACGGCGCCTACAAGGTGCTCACCGACATCGCCGGGCTCGAAGACGCCATGGGCGACATGGACTTCAAGGTCGCCGGCACCGAGGCGGGCATCACCGCGCTGCAGATGGACATCAAGATCCAGGGCATCCCGATGGAGGTGCTGCGCGACGCCGTCAAGCAGGCGCGCGAAGGCCGCATGTTCATCATGGGCAAGATGCTCGAGGCGATCCCGGAGCCGCGCGAGGAGATGTCGCCGTACGCCCCGCGGATGTACCGGCTGCAGATCGACCCGTCGAAGATCGGCACCGTCATCGGCCCCGGCGGCAAGGTCATCCGCTCGATCATCGAGGAGACCGGCTGCAGTATCGACATCGAAGACGACGGCTCCGTCTACGTCGGCGCCGAAAACGAGGAGCAGGCGCAGCGGGCGATCAGCATCATCGAGGGCATGACAAAGGACGTCGAGGTCGGGACGATCTACAGCGGCAAGGTGACGCGGCTGATGAACTTCGGCGCCTTCGTCGAGATCGCGCCCGGCAAGGAAGGACTCGTGCACGTCTCCGAGCTGGCGGACTTCCGCGTCGGCCGGCCCGAGGACGTCGTCTCGCCCGGCGATGAAGTCCAGGTGATGGTGACGGAGATCGACGCGATGGGCCGCGTCAACCTCTCGCGCCGCGCCGTGCTCCAGGGCGAAACCGATGCGGCGTCGGTCGTCGCGCGCCAGCAGGCCGAGCGCGAGAGCCGGCCGCCGCGCGGCGGTGGCGACCGCGCCGGACGGGGCGGTGGCGGCTACGGCGGCGGCCGCGGCGGCGGTGGCGGCTACGGCGGCGGCGACCGCGGCGGCCCGCGCCGGTCCGGCGGCGGCTTCGACCGGCGCGGCAACGGCGGCGGTGGTCCGCCCGGCCCGCGTCGCAGCGCCGATGGCAGCATCCGCCGCGAGCCGCAGTCGGGCCCTCCCGGCCCCCCGCGCCCGCCGTTCGGCGGTGGCGGCGGCGAGTAGCGCTGCGCCAGGCGGTCATCGGGCGGCTCGCGGGCGTGACCGCGCTTCGCCGCCTGCCCGTTGTTCGCACGCTCAGGGGCGTCCCGCGGGACGCCCTTCAGTTCGCTCCCCCGGCACGGGCATCGCCGCACCCCAGGTCTGAGGCGACCGATCACAGGGGCGCCTACTGTCGCCCCACGGCGCAGCCCGTGCTATCGTCGCCACGCGGGGCCCCGGAAAGGAGCAGAAGGTGGACTTCCAGCAGATCCTCTATGAGACGCAGGACGGCGTCGCGACCATCACCCTCAACCGCCCCGAGCGCATGAACGCGTTCACCGACGTCATGCTCCGCGAATGGGCCGACGCCCTCACCGACGCCCGCACGAACCGCGACGTCCGCGCCGTCATCGTCACGGGCGCCGGCCGCGGCTTCTGCGCCGGCGCCGACCTGCGCGGCGGCTCCGGCGTCACCGACAGCGGCCGGGCGCTGGGCCCGCCGTCCGCAGCCGAGCGCCGCAACTGGCTCCGCGATGGCGTGCACGCCGTCCCGCGCGCCGTCGCGCTGCTCGACAAGCCGTACATCGCCGCCGTCAACGGCGCTGCGGTCGGCGCCGGCATGGACATGGCGTCGATGGCTGACATCCGCTTCGCCTCGGAGAACGCGCGCTTCGCGATGTCGTACGTGAAGGTCGGGCTTATCCCCGGCGACGGCGGCTGCTACTTTCTGCCGCGCATCGTCGGCCTCGCCAAGGCGCTCGAACTGATTTGGACCGGCGACTTCATCGACGCCCGCGACGCCATGCGCATCGGCTACGTCACGCGCATCACATCGGCCGATGAGTTGATGCCCGAAGTCACGGCGTTCGCCCGCCGCCTCGCCGAGGGCCCCGCCGTCGCCATGCAGCTGGCGAAGGGCCTCGTGTACCGCGGCGAGACGGCCACCTGGGCCGAAGCGCTCGAGCAGGCCAACACCGCCATGGCCATCGCCCAGTCGACCGAAGACGCGCACGAGGGCCCGCGCGCCTTCGTCGAATCGCGGCCGCCGAAGTTCGTCGGGCGATAGCTGGCGCACCGTCTCGCGCAGGGCAGCCAGCGCGTCGCCTGGCGAGCCACGCCCGGATGCGTGCGGCGCGCGACGGTCGCCGCCCGACGCCAGGGCGCCGGGCCGACGCGCCGGGCCCGCCTCGTCGGGGCGGCATATTCGGCGGCGGATCGGGGTCCGGGCGGGCCGAATCCGGCGGGATGGAGCCTCCGCCCCGTCATGTTGGCGGCGCTGCACATGTCCATCGCGTCGTCGCCGCAGGAGGCGGGAGGTTCGCCGCCGATCGTCCCCCGCGCGGTTGACAGTGAGGCGTGCTCTCACCACAATGAACACCATTCAGTGAGACGTATCGGCAGGGCGAAGATTCGGCAGCGAGGTGGGACGTGGCGGACAACGAATTCGGCCTGCGGTACTGGCAGGATGGGCGGGTCTCGCGCCGGCGCCTGCTCGGTGGCGCGGCGATCGGCGGCGTCTCGCTGGCCGCGATCGGGCTGGTCGGGTGCACGCGCGGCGCGTCGTCGAACAAGACGCCGGGCACGTCGGCGACGCCGAACGGCCTGATCGCTGCGACACCGACGGACGGCACGCAGGACGGGAAGCCGACGCGGCTCGGCGGCATCCTGCGCGTGCAGCAGAATCCGGCGTGGCCAAATATGGACCCGTTCGGACCGGGCGTCCTGACGCTGGTCCAGGGCTTGGCGCTGGGCTTCACCGTCTTCGACCACATGTGGTACGTGCCGACCGACACCGGCGTCGCCGAGCTGTTCCTCGCCACGAAACTCGAGCAGCCCGACGCGCTGACGCTGACCGCGACGCTCGGCGATGCCGTCTTCCACAACAAGCCGCCGGTCAACGGGCGCAAGGTGCTGGCGAGCGACGTCGAGGCGAGCTTCAAGCGCTTCCGGGAGGAGACCGGCATCGGCTACGACTGGCTGCACAATGTGATGGACGACATCACGAGCGACGACCAGGCGCAGACCGTGACGATCAAGCAGAAGATGCCGTGGGCGTGGGTGCTCACGTCGTCCAACGCCGGCTCGCCGATCACGAGCTCGATCCTGCCGAAGGAGATCCTGCACGGCTACGACGACCTCCTGCGCAAGGATGCCATCGGCTCCGGCCACTGGACGCTGCTGAGCCACGACAACGGCGCCAACCCGAAGCTGCGCAAGTTCGACAAGTTCCGCCAATTCGCCGGCACGAAGTCGATCGCCGGGCAGCCCTACCTCGATGGAATCGATTTCACGCTCGTGACAGACCCCAACGCCGCGTTGGCGGCGTTCAAAGCCGGCGACCTCGACACGATTGGCTTCGGTACCAAGGCGGACGCGGAGCGCACGGCGAGGGACCTCGGGAACAAGGTCGTCGTCGGGAGCGACCTCGGGCGCGACTTCTTCACGATGATGTTGATGTACGAACCGCCGTTCAAGGATGACCGCGTACGGCACGCCTTCAACCTGCTGATCGACCGCAAGGAGGCGATCCAGGTGCTGGAGCAGGGTTCCGGCGTGCCGTGCGGGCCGATGCCGCCGGCGCAGCGCCGCTACGTGCTGCCGGACAGCGACCCCGCGCTCCAGGAGTACTTCAAGACGGACGTGAAGCAGGCGAAGCAGTTGCTGGGCGCGGCGGGCTTCGACCTGAACCAGTCGTACGAGATGAAGTTCTCGAACCGGCCCGGCGACAGCGCGCTCGCCAACCTGCTGGCGTCGCAGTTCGCGCGTGGCGGCATCAAGCTGAAGTTGACGCAGCAGGACCTGATCACCTGGTTGACGACGACACTCAGTCAGAGCCAGTTCAAGCTGACCTGCTTCGGGCAACTCCCCTACGAGGACCCCGACCTGCCGCTGCGCTTTTACATCGGGAAGCAGGGCTACGGCACGAACTTCATGAAGTACGACGACCCGAAGGTCGACGACGCGATCCTCGCCGCGGCGACCGAGCTCAACGAGGAGGCGCGCATTCAGAAGGTGATGGATGCCCAGCGGGCGGTGATCAAGGCTTGGTCGCCGATGCTGAACATCTACTCGCCGATCGGCTACGGCGGCCGCTACGCCTATGTGAAGGGAACCATCTCCGGTCGCGGCTCGCTGGGGCTGTTCAACCGGACGACGTGGCTGGACAAGGCATGACGCATGCGCGCGCGCGGCGGCGGTGCGGGATGAGGCGGGGCGCGTAGGATGTGGCGGTACGCGCTGCGCCGGCTGCTCTTCCTGCCGCTCATCGTGGTGCTCGTCGCGGTGTTCACGTTCGTGCTGCTGCGCGTGCTGCCCGGTCAGGATCCGGCGCGGGTGATGGCGGGCCAGGGAGCGACGCCGGACCAAATCAAGGAGATCCACCGGCAGCTGGGGCTGGATTACCCGGTGTTCCCGGTGAGCCTTCGGGGCGAGCCGCCGTTCGTGCAGCTCAACAGGCACGACCAGTTCTCGAAGTGGCTGGGGGCGGCGTTGCGCGGCGATTTCGGCGTCACCTACCAGAGCCAGGCGCCGGTGCGACAGGAATTCGCGCGGCGCTTTCCGGCGAGCTTCGAGCTCATCCTGCTGGCGCTGATCATCGGTTCCGTCTTCGGGATCAGCTTCGGCATCCTCTCGGCGCTCTATCGCAACAGCGTGCTCGACTACGTCGTGCGCGTCTTCGCCGTGTTCGGCGCGTCGGTGCCGGAGTTCTTCCTGCTGACGCTGCTGATCATCCTCCCGTCGTACCTCTTCAACTACGCGCCGCCGATCGGCGGCTATCACTCGCTGCTGCGTGAGCCGATGCTGAACCTGCGGCAGTTCGGACCGCCCGCGCTGATCCTCGGCATCGGCGGCTCGGCGGCGCTGATGCGCCTCGTGCGCACGACGATGCTCGAGGTGCTGCGGGCGGACTACATCCGCACCGCGCAGGCGAAGGGGCTGAGCCGCCCGACGATCGTGCTCACGCACGCCTTCCGGAACGCGGCGACGCCGATCGTGACGGCGCTGGGCACAGCGTTCCTCGCGGTCTTCGGCGGTTCTGTGATCGCCGAGACGATCATGAGCATTCAGGGCGTCGGCGCCTTCTTCTTCATATCGACGTTGTCGCGCGACCTGCCGGTGATCCAGTTCCTCGCCGTCTACACCGCTGTCGTCGTCGTGCTGGCAAACCTCATCATCGACCTCTCGTACGCCCTCATCGACCGGCGCGTGAGGTACAGCTGATGGCGACGGCGACGAGTCGGCAACTGCCGGTGGCGGTGGATGCGGGCTGGGAGACGCTCCCGGAGCGGCCGTGGTATGTGCGCTGGCGCCGGATCGCGGCGCAGAATCCGCTGGGCGTCGTGGCGCTGCTGATCGTCGTTGGCTTCTTCGTGCTCGGGCTCGTCGGGCCGTACGTCGCGCCCTACCCGCCGCGGCAGCTCGACGCGGCAGCGCAATTCCTGGGGCCGTCATGGGCACACCCGTTCGGCACGAATGAGACCGGCAACGACATGTTCAGCCGCGTGCTGGTCGGCGCCCGCGTGTCGATGACGTTCGGCGCGATCGTCATCGTCTTCGGCTTCGTGCCGGGGGCGCTCCTCGGCGTGCTCTCCGGCTACGCCGGGCGTTGGATCGACTACGTACTGCAGCGCTCGTCCGAGGCCTGGAGCGCGTTCCCGCAGGTGATCCTCGTGCTGACGTTCCTGACGGCGTTCGGCCCCGGACTGCGCAACATCGAGATCGTCACGGCGATCGGCGCCGTCTTCGGCAGTTCGCGCGTGCTGCGGGCGGTGGCGATCATCGAGAAGCAGAAGGACTACGTGCTGGCGGCGCACGCGACGGGGGCCTCGGACGCCCGCATCTTCGCGCGGCACGTGCTGCCGAACGTGATGCCGTACATCATCGTCGGCATCAGCGGCGTGTTCGCGGCGGCGGTGGTGATCGAGGCGACGCTGAGCTTCCTCGGGCTGGGCCTCGCGGTCGGGACGCCGGGCTGGGGCATCGACCTGAACGCGGCGATCCGGAGCGGCTACGGGCAGCAGTACCCGTTCCTGGTGCTCTTTCCTGGTCTGGCGATCAGCCTCGTCGTGCTGGGCTTCAACCTGCTCGGCGACACGCTACGCGACATCCTCGATCCCCGGCTGCGCGGCTCTCGCTAGCGCCGGCGACGGCGTTCGCTGTTTTGCTGGCGCGGGCGATCCGGGCCGGGGCTTCCCGTCGGCTCGACGCCACCGTCACCGCCGTCGGCCGAGGCGACCGCGGATCCAGGCGGGGAACAGCACGAGCGCCGCGACGAAGACCGCGAGCGCGATCAGCAGCGCGCCGCCGACGATCTGGCCGGCAGCGGCGCCGCCCGACATGCCCGTGACCGCCCCCTCGATCAGCAGGGCGCCGAGGAACGCGGTGATCAGCGCGATGAGAAAGCCGGTCGCGCGCGCTGTCGGCGAGGGAAGCCGCTGCTGCGCCATCGTCCCGCCGGACCGCGATCGCACGAGGTTCGGGCGCGCCGACGGCCTGCCGTCGCCCGGCGGCACATCCGCATCGCGGCTGGCCGACGCTCGTGCTGCTTCCGCGTCGGCCGCCGCGCGGACGGCGCGTGAGCGCCTGCGTCGCCGGCGGCCGCGTTGTTCGGGCATCGCCGCTACTCCACCGGCCCGAGCGCGAGGCCGATGAGCCGGTAGGCCAGCTTCGCCGCGAGCTGCGCGCACGACCGCGGACCGAGCGAGGGCGACAGCTCCGTCAGGTCGAACCCGCAGACGCGCTTCGTTCGCGTGACGGCGACGAGCAGGTCGCTCACTTCGTCCCAGTGCAGGCCGCCCGGCTCCGGCGTGCCGACGGCGGCCATCTCGGACGGGTCGAAGCAGTCGAGGTCGACGGTGATATAGACGTCATCGCCCAGCCGGTCGACGACGGCCTGCGCGCCAGCCGCACGGTACGCCGCCGGCGAAAAGAACGCCAGCCGCTCGTCGCGGATCAGCGCGGCGTCTTCCGCCGATGCGCTGCGCAGGCCCAGCTGGGTCACCGGCGCGACCTCGAGCGCGCGGCGGAGCGTGCAGGCATGGTTGTACTTCGAGCCGAGGTACTCGTCCCGCAGGTCGGAGTGGGCGTCGAAGGCGAGCACGGACATCCCCGGATGGCGCTTCGCGTGCGCGCGCACGGCGCCGACCGCCACAGTGTGCTCGCCGCCCAGCGTGACGACGAACTTGCCGGCGTCGATCAGCTCGCCGGTCACCTCCTCGATACGGTCGATCATCGCTTCCGGAGAGCCGGTGTGCGGCGCGAGCTCAGGCAGGGTGTGGATGCCGTGGCGATAGGGCTCGCTGCCGAGACCGACGTCGTACAGCTCCATGTCGGTGCTGGCTTCGATGATCGCGCGCGGCCCGTCGCGCGTCCCGGCGCGCGCCGTGACTGTCGAGTCGTACGGCACAGGCAGCACGACCACGCGCGCGTGGTCGAAGGCGGCGTCATCGTCGTCGAGCGAGCCGAAGTTCGGCGGCGGGTAGAAGCGGGCGTCGGGCATGGGTTCAGGGTAACAGGTGGCTGCGCTCTCGGACCTCGCTCTGCGGCCGGTGGCGATGTTGCGATGCACGAGGTCGTAGAACCGGGGCATGCTTCCCGCCGGGTCGACCGCATTCTGCCGCATCGTGCTCCTCCTGCGTGCGGCGCTGCCCTCCGCACCGCGCGGCGTGTGCGCCGCCATCCCTGCCGGCCCGGAGGTCGCCTCCGCCACGACCCGGGCGGTACCATGGTGCGATGTGCGGGAGATTTACGCTGACGACGAAGGAGTTTGCGACGCTCGCGGCCGAGCTCGGCGCTGTCACGGCCGAGGACGCCGCGCGCTACCGGCCCCGCTACAATGTGGCGCCGACGGATGCGCACTGGCTGCTGCGCCTGAAGCGGGAGGAGCGGCAGCTACTGCCGGCGCGCTGGGGGCTGGTGAACAGCTGGTGCAGCGACGCGAAGGGCGCCTTCAGGCAGATCAACGCCCGCGCGGAATCGGCGATCACCAGTCCGGCGTTCCGCGACGCGTTCGTGCGTCGACGCTGCATCGTGCCGGCCGACGGCTTCTTCGAGTGGCAGGGCGCGAAGGACGCTCGCCGGCCGGTCTGGTTCCACGCGCCGGATGGCGGCCTGCTGCACTTCGCCGGCCTCTACGAGTCCTGGCGCGACCCGGCCACCGACGCCTGGCAGCGCACCTTTACGATCCTCACCACAACCGCGAACGACGTCGTCGCGCAGATCCACGACCGCATGCCGGTGATCCTCGCGCCCGAGTCCGCCGAAGAGTGGCTGTTCGTCCCGCCGACAGAAGCGGAGACGCACGCCGCACGCCTCGCGACGCTGCTGCGTCCCGCCCCATCCGACGCGGTGGTGGCGACGGAGGTGTCGTCGCGCGTCAACTCGGTGGCGAACGACGACCCGTCGTGCCTGACGCCGGCCGCGGCTTCGGTGCCGGCCGCGCGCCAGGGCGCGCTCCTCTGATGGCGTGCACACGATGCCGGATCTGCAGATGCCGCAGACGCGCGCAGGCGGCGCGTGGGCATGGCGATGCGGTGGGGGCTGACACGGCCGGCGCCGGGCTCGATCTCACGTGGCTGCCGTCGGGTCCGCAGTACGCGGGGCCGCGGCGAAACTGCCGGGCGCGAGGTCAGCGCGCGTCGTACGAATCAGGCTGACGACTGCGACCGCGCCGGCGTCCCGTCGCTGCCGCCGACTCGGCGCAGTCGTGCGCCTGCGACGGCCCATCGTCGTGCCAGCGCGTCGCCCAGGCGCTGATCGCGTCCATCACGCCGCTCAGCGCGCGCCCCTTCTCCGTCAGCAGATAGTCGATGCGCACCGGTGTCTCGGCGATCACCCGCCGTTCGACGATGCCCTCCGCTTCGAGCTCCTTCAGGCGCTCGGAGAGCATGCGGTCGCTGAGTCCGGGCACCGTCGCCGTGAGCTCGCTGAAGCGCGAGACGCCGGTGCGGAGGGCGCGCAGAATGGCGCCGCTCCAGCGCCGGCCGATGAGCTCGACCGCGTGGTGGAAGTAGGGGCAGAACGGTTCCATGTCCGTTGTTCGCGCAGCCATGTCCCTTACAGCTTACCAAAGGTGAGGCGAAGTCGCCGCGTCGCCGCCGGCGGCGGGCTTGACTCCGTGACCTAAGTTAAGTATAGTCGCTAGTAGAAGAGAAGCAGCGCCGCCGGGCGCATGACGGATGCGGCAAGGCCTCATCGGAAGGAAGAGAGGAAGAGCGATGACGACAGCAGCAGCGGGCATCAGCACGTGGACCATCGACAACGCCCACTCAAGCGCGGAGTTCTCGGTCAAGGCCATGATGATCTCCACCGTGAAGGGGCGCTTCCGGACGCTTGGCGGACAGGTGCAGATCGATGAGGCGCAGCCGGAGCGCTCGTCGGTGGTCGCCACCATCGATGCCTCGAGTATCGATACTGGCGTCGAGATGCGCGACGAGCACCTGCGCTCGGCGGACTTCTTCGACGCGCCGAACTACGCGGAGATCGCCTTCCGCAGCACGCGTGTCGAGAAGGTGGACGACGCCCGCTGGCGGGTGACGGGCGAGCTGACGATGCGCGGCGAGACGCGTGAGGTCGTGCTCGACACCGAGTATGAGGGGCAGATCCGGGACGCCTACGGCAAGCAGCGGGCGGCGTTCACGGCGACGACGTCGATCCAGCGAAAGGACTTCGGCCTGAACTGGAACGGCGTCATCGAAAGCGGCGGCGTCCTCGTCGGCGACCGCGTGCGCATCGAGCTGCGGGTCGCCGCGGTGCTGGAGGAATAGCGCCGGAGGACGATCGCCCCGGCGGCCGTCGGTGCCGTGCCGATGCGTGCGCACGGCGGCGTCCTTGCCGTGCGGCCGCGCCAATGCGCCCCGGCACTCTCTCGCGTCAGTGGCGCATCAAAATGGGTAGCCGCCCACCACAGAGGGGTGCGTCCCGGCGCCGGAGCCCGGATCGCCAGCCGTGCGCTGTCGACCGGTCGTCGCATCCCTGACGATGCTGGTCGCGCGCGCCGGACGTACACCGGTCGCCAGCCGTGCGCTGTCGACCGGTCGTCGCATCCCCGACGATGCTCGTCGCGCGCCGGACGTACACCGGTCGCCAGCCGTGCGCTGTCGACCGGTCGCCGCATCCGGATGACGCTCGTCGCGCGCCGGACGTACACCGGTCGCCAGCCGTGCGCTGTCGACCGGTCGCTGCATCCGGATGATGCTCGTCGCGCGCCGGACGTACACCGGTCGCCAGCCGTGCGCTGTCGACCGGTCGCCGCATCCGGACCGCCGCGAACGGCGAAGGGGCTGCGGCCGGCGAGGCCCCTGCGCCGCACTCCGCATCCGGAGCGCCATTGCGCCTCGGGCGCGCCGGACGCGCCGCGTGGGTTCACGCCCCTGCGCCGCACTCCATTCGGAGCGCCATTGCGCCGGCGCCGGAGCCGCTACACTGGCGCCGGGCCGAAGTGGCGGAATGGCAGACGCGACGGTCTCAAAAACCGTTGGGCTTCACGGCCCGTGTGGGTTCGACTCCCACCTTCGGCACCAAGATTCTGAATCTGATGTCGCTCGCAGCCGCGAGGTGAAGTGCTGCACGGATTAGCATTTGCTCACCTTTTGTTCACCTACGGCCGAGCTAGGCCGCGCGAACGGCTGACTCAGGAAGGCAGTCGTGAGAATCCACCGAGTGCGACTCATCAATTATCGGTGCTTCGCGGACGCCGAGATCACACTGACGGAGCGCCCGCTTCTGATCGGCAGCAACAACGCGGGCAAGACCTCCGTGCTCGAGGCCATCGACAAGGTGTTCGGCGTCGGCCGGCGCGGTGCCGGGTACGGGTTCGACCCGGACGATCTGGCCCGTGGCCTTGCCGACGGCGAGCGCCTGTCCGTCGAGATCGAGATCCGGCCGTCGACGGGCGACACGTTCACCGAAGACGAGCACGCCCTCTTCGATGAGCACATCGACTTCCACGCCGACGGCAGCGAGCTTGTGCTCGTGACAGCGGATGCCGGCTTCGAACAGGACGGCATCTTCCGGAGCTACGCGAACTACTACAAGCTCGACGGCGAGACCGATGGTCGTCTCGATTCCCACGTGCACGACACGGTGAACTTCTTCTACCTGCCGGCGATTCGTGATGCGCGACGCGAACTCGATGAGCGCGGCGGCATGTGGGCGCGGCTGACGGATTTACTGCGGCAGGCCAGCGATCCCGAGCAGTTGAAGGAGATCGCGACGGAAGCAGGCCGACAACTCGCGGAGGCAGTGTTGGGAGCCGAACGGCTGGAGGAGATGGGCGACCGTGTTCGGTCGTACGTCAGCGCCGTGCTGTACGGCGAAGATGATGCGGTTTCCGCCGAGATGCGAGCAACACCGCTCGACTATCGCGCCGTCGCCCGCCGCACGTCGGTGTACCTCACCTCACCGGGCGAAGAGGATCCGATCTCGTTGAACCAGTACTCCACCGGCGTACAGACGTTGGCAATGTTCGGACTCTTCCGGGCCTACGTCGAGACGCAGGGCGGCATGGTGCTGGCTCTCGGCTTGGAGGAACCGGAGAACCATCTCTCGCCGCATGCCGTCCGCTCGCTGCTCAACCTGCTGTCCGAGGATGGGACGCAGATCATCTACACGACGCACTCGCCCGTTGTCGCTGACCGCTTCGATCCCACGAACGCGATCCTGGTGCGCCAGAGCGGACGCCTCTCGACCTTCCGCGCCGTGCCGTCCGGGTCATTCGATGAGGGCGATAGGGCGCACCTCGTGCGGGCCGTGCGCGGCAGCACGAGCGAGTTCCTCTTCGGCCGCTCAGCGTTGCTCGTGGAAGGCGGCAGTGAGCAGGGCGCTTTCCCGGAGTTCGCGGCGCAATTGGGCATCGACCTGGATCGGCTCGGTGTGAGCATCGTCGGTGTCGCGGGGCAGATGTTCCGGCCATTCGTCCGGTTGTTGAGCAGTGGGTGTCTCGATCTCCCGCATGCTGCTGTATGCGATCGCGATCTCGCAGTCGGTGCATTGCTCCGGTCGCTCCGCGATGCTGGCAGCCTGCCGGCCGGCATCGATATCGACAACCCGGACGAAGCGCAATTGCGTCAGGCTGGGATCTTCTGGTGGCCGAACGGCGACTTCGAGGCGTACCTCGTCTCGGAGGGCGGGTATCCAGCGTTCGGGGCCGCCGCGAACATCTTGTACGGCGACGGCAACTTGCAGGAATACCGCGAGCGCCGAACTGCGCAAGGGCTGGCAGACGACGGAGGCGCAACGGTTCGCGGGTATGTTCGTCAGCGCCACATCCGGAAGCCCGAACTCGCATCCGAGACGGCGCGGCAGTTCAGTGTGCTCGGCCTGCCCGTGCCTCCGGCGGTACGCGAGGTGCTGGAGTTCGCGGCGGCGCTGGCCGAGGCGGGCATGCGCGAAGCACGCGAGCCGGAGGCGTGACATGGAGATCCTCCGCGCCTGCCTCGATGAGGAGCAGTTGGAGATCGCCTCGCAAGTCGATCGTCCGATGCTCGTGCTCGCACCGCCGGGAAGCGGTAAGACGCACCTACTTACCAACACGGTCGCTTACCGGCTGCGCTCGACGCCTGACGAACGCTTCCGGATCTGCTGCCTGACGTTCAGCGTCGAAGCGGCGCGTGAGATGCGGAAGCGGCTCATGGACAAGACGCTCTGTGCGCCGGGCCATCGACTCACGGTCGCCAACTTCCATCAACTGGGAGCATCGCTGCTCGGCCGTTGGGGACATCTCATCGGCTGGCCCCGTAACGCCGGCATGCTCGTACCGCCTGAGCGAGACGAGTTCATTCAACGCCTGCTTGATGAGCACGGAAGCAATGCCAAAGCCCAGAATGTCGGGACGGCGATCAGCAACTTCAAGGGCCGGCGAGAGGGACGGGCTGGTATTCCCGCCGAGACGCTCAGGGCACTCGCACAAGCATACGAAGAGGCGCTCGTTGAGCGCCGGCTCCGCGACTTCGATGATCTGATCATTCACACCCTCCAGCTACTTCGCGAGCAGCCGCGAGTGCGAGCGGTCCTGCGCGATGCGTACCGCTACGTCTTCGTAGACGAATTGCAGGACACGAACCAGTTGCAGCTTGACCTGATCGGGGAGCTTGTCGGCGAGCGATGCACGGTGTTCGGGGTCGCCGATGATGATCAGATGATCTATGCATGGCGCGACGCCCGGCCAGAGAACATCGCCGAGTTCGTGGAGCGGTTCGGCGCGGAAGAACGCATGTTGCGAGGCAACTACCGCTGTCCGCCCGCCGTCGTTGATGCAGCGAACGCGGTGATTGCTGTGAATGCGCGGAGGCGTGATGAGTTGATGGCATCGAGGCGCACGGACATTCAAGGCGAGGTCATTCTCGACGGCGCGAACGGCGCTGAGGACGAGGCCGAGTTGATCGTTGGTTACATCATCGAGGAACTCGATCAAGGGACGCCGGCCGGCGAGATCGTCGTGCTGGCGCCGCATCGATTCATGTTCAAGAATCTTCGACCGACGCTTGAGGCCAACGAGATTCCACACGTCGTTCTCGGAATGGACGACTTCACGAAAATACCAACAGTCCGCGCCGTGCGTGGTTGCCTCAACGCAATGGCCGGTGGTACCGCCCTCTCCGACGAGATCCGTACGGCGAATCAACTAGCTGGCGAACGGATCTTCCCCATCGCGTCCGCCCGCGCCGCAGTTGATGCCGGGATCGGTTCCCGCCCGCGCTCACTCATGGATGCGTTGTTGGACGCGCTGAATTGCGGGAGCGTACGTGCTCCCTTGCGTGATGCCGAACAGGTACGACTTCTCAACCGCATGTTGACTCAAGCCGTCGCGGAACATGAGCCCTCGAATTCTGTGGAGTTGGCCCAACTGGTGCTCATGGAATGGTCGCGCCTCGAAGCGGCGGCATCCCGGGCGGAACAGAAGGTGAAGATCATGACGAGCTTCACGGCGAAGGGGCTTGAGTACGAAGTAGTGATCTTGCCGTTCTTGAACGATGGCATCGTTCCTTACAAGAGGCGCGGAGGCGCTCAGAATTGGGAGGAGGCACGCCGTCTGTTCTATGTTGCCATTACGCGAGCCAAGCGGCGCGTGATCCTGACGCGGGACACGTCGAGAGCGGACTCGGCGCTGCTCGAACCGCTTATCACTGTCGTTGAGGACGTCTCCCGGACCCGCTAATTCAGTAAGCGTGCCTATCGAGCCCGTGGAAGGTATGCGTCCATTGACTGCGCCGCCTGCTCCTGCAGTCCAGGGAGCACATGACTGTACGTGTCGAGCGTGAGGTTGACCGTCGAGTGTCCTAGCCGTTCGGACACGACCTTCGGATGGATGCCGGCGGCGAGCAGCAGGGACGCGCTCGTGTGTCGCAGGTCGTGGAAGCGCATCTGTCCCAGCTTCGCCTTCCGGACTACTCGCTTGAACCGAGGGGAGATGCTGTACGGCTTCACCGGATCGCCTATCTCGGTCGCGAAGATGAGGTCGTTGTCCACGTAAACGCTTCCGAGCAGCAGGCGCCGCTCGAGTTGGCGAGTGCGATGCATCGCAAGCACACGCGCCGTCTCCTTCGAGAGCGAGACGCGTCGCCGGCTGCGCCGCGTCTTCGGCTCGCCGAACTGCAGGCCTTTGTTCGTGAGGTAGTGCAGCGTTCGCGTGACCTGGAGGTGACTCTCCTTCAGGTCGACGTCGGACCAGCGCAGTGCGAGCAGCTCGCCTTCGCGGAGCCCGGTTGACAACGCCACGAAGATAAGCGTGCGCAGGTCATCGTCGTCGCAGGCGTCCATCAGCCTCGCAATCTCCTTGGGATCAAGCACACGCATCTCGCGGCGGACGGGGCGAGGCGGCGTGACTGCATCCGCCGGGTTACGCGGCAGGATCTGCCACTTGACAGCTTGCTGCAGCGCTTCGCGAAACACGCGCTGGAGATGGACGACGGTCTGCGCGCTGAGCCCGCCGCGACCATCGGCGCGCCCGGACTTCAGCGCCGCTGCGTAGTACGACTGGATGTGCGTCGGGCGGAGTCGCATGAGGTTATAGCGCCCGAGTGCCGGGACGAGGTTCCGCCGGACAAGCGCCTCGTAGCGCTCGTACGTCCGCGGTGCTGTGTTGGGCTCTGCGTACGCCGCGAGCCAGTGCTTGAGATACTCGGCGACGGTGATCTTGTTGGGTGCCTGGTGCAGGCCGGAGTTGCGTTCATGCAAAAGCTTGATGCACTCGGCTTCGGCTTCGGCACGGTTACCTCGAACGGTGCGCGTCAGCTGTCGCCGCTTCCCGGTTAACCGGGTCACGGACGAGATTGACGACGACGGTCCAGGTGCCCTTCGATCGTTGGCGGACGTAACCCTGTTTCATCGCGATCTAGCTCCGCGGGGAGCGCCATCATACCGTGCTTGTCGTCCAGATTGTCAGCCCACGAGCCGGCGCGACAGCGGAATCACGTCCGTATTCGTATCTTCGATCTGCGCGGCCGTCTCGATCCACCGCTCCAATGCCTGGGTGGGGATCAGAAACTTACGCCCGGGGCGAATGTGAGGGATCTGCCCGGCGTGTAGGAGCTCGTAGACCTTGTTGGGTGATAGACGCAGGCGTTTGGCGACTTCTGGGACGGTGAGGAGGGGGTTATCTGACATCGCATTGCCCTGTTGCCGTCGGCGAACGGCATTGCGTCTTCATTGGTTGAGGATTGCACTTCGAGAGGCCGAATCGGAATTGCCCATCAGTCAACTCTCCGCGGCCTAGGCGACCGAACATCAGGCGGACGGCGTCGACCGCTAATCGGGCTCAGGAGACGAGATAGCGCGCCCTGAGGTACTGCCAGTAGCGTCGACGTCGTTGGACGCTTTGGCGGCCGTTTTGCGGGCCCAGAAGGCCCTTCGTTGATGCGATTGGTTTGTCGTCGATGCTGTCGAACCCGGAGGTCTACCCCGCCGCTTCGTCGTGTGCAGCGCCTCATTCTTGAGTTCGAGCACCGGCATTGGCATCGACGGAAGGTCGTGCTCCCAGACGATGATGAGATCGCAGCGCGCAAGGTCATGGCGATGGCGGAGGAAATTGGAGGTGCGGAACTCCGCCTCGGCGAAGATGCGGTCGCCCTCGTGTTCCAGCAGGGAATCGGGAAACGCAGCGCGGCTCTCGACGATGCGGTAACCGAGGCGCTCCGCGCGCTGAGCGAAGATCTCGCGGACGTTGAGCTCGCTTTTTGGCACGAAGGTCATCTCCTTCATCGGCTTGCCCTGCCTCTCTCTTCCTTCAGCACTGCTACCAGGACGCTATCGGCGCCCTTGGCGCGGTAATCGTCGATGATCCATGCCAGCCCGAGGCGCATGATGTCGTTACGGGACGTCTTGAGATTCCTCATGACCTCGAGTTCGTACGCGATGTCGCGTACCGCGTCCAGCGATTCTTGCGAGTAGCGAAAGCTGTTGTTGACAGGATGTTCCTCGAGCAGCGCCTCGCGAAGTGTTCTGAGTACGGCACTGGACCGTGGCTCACCTGGTGCGACCTCGGTATGTCTTGCAGTCTTGCTTTCGGGCATGCTTGCTTTCTTGCTGTCAGTCTTGCCAGCAAGCACGCTGTCAGTCTTTCTTGCACTGGTTTCGTCTCGAGATGATGGGCTTTCCAGCACCTCGGCGCCGCCGAAGAAAAGCTCTGCGCCCTTGCCCTTGATAGAAATCCGGGAACTCATCGCAGCAACTCCTTCGCGAGCTCGGCGTAGGCGGCAGCGCCATCGTGCGACGGCGCGTAGTCGAAGATCGACACGCCAGCAGCCGGCGGCTCCTTGAAGCGGACGCTAGTGCGAACGACGTGGGAAAAAACCGGCAGGCCGAACGAGTTGCGCAGCTCCTCGACAACCTCCTGCGCGTGGACGGTCCGTGCGTCGAACATGGTCGGCAGAATCCCGAGGACACTCAGCGCCGGGTTCAGTTTCGTCTGAACCTTGTGAATCGTGGCGAGCAGCAGGGTGAGTGCGCGCATGGCCAGAAACTCACACTGCACCGGGATCAGCACCTCCGTCGCTGCGACGAGCGCGTTGACGGTCAGCAGCCCGAGCGAGGGCGGCAGATCGAGCAGGATGAAGTCATAGTTGTTGGAAAGTGGATTGAGGGCGTCGGCGAGAAAGTGCTCCCGCCCCATCTGCGCGGCGAGCTCGACCTCCGCGGCCGAGAGATCGATGTTCGCGGTGATGACGTCAGGACCAGACCGAGTAGCACGGATCGCCTCGTCGGCGAGAATCTCTGATAGCAGAACGCGGTAGATCGTCGCCGTTAGTTCGGGGTCACTGATTCCCAAGCTTCCCGAGAGCGCGGCCTGCGGGTCGAGGTCGACGAGCAGCACGCGCTGCTTCTCCCTGGAAAGGGCCGCTCCGAGATTGATCGTGGTCGTGGTCTTGCCGACGCCGCCTTTCTGGTTGGCGATGGCGATGATGCGGGTCATAGATGTTGGTGTTACAACCATTATCTCATGCCGCGTCAACATGAGTTGAGGGGGTGGTCATGTCGACGGCACCCCTCGTGGTTCACACGCCGCGAATCGATTCGAGCATCGCGGCGAGTTTGATCGGCAGGTTACTGGCAGCACAAGCAACGAGGCGGTCGGTGCCGAAGATCTCGCGCATCGCCTTCGCCGTCGATTCGTCCGGGTCGATCAACACACCGATCACTTCGACCTTGGCGCGAAGTGCCAGACACAGCCGTTGCGCCTTCTCCGCGTCGTTCGGATAGCCGTCGTGCACCACGAACAGCACCCTGAGGTCGGCGACAACGGATAGCAGCTCTGAGCTTTGGCGCTCGATCGCGATGGCGAGGTTCTCGTAACCGGTCTTGGCAGGCACGACTCCGGCGATGAGCGCCTTGCCTCTCTCTCCCGTCGTTAGGTTTGCGAGGGTCAGCTGCTGCGGCATCACGCTGATGCCGTGGTCGATCTCCAGCTCCACGCACGCCAGGTGCAGCATCATCGCGGCTTCGGCGGCGTGCTGAATGCGCGACCGACCCGACGTTGCGTGGTTCATGCTCGTCGAGTGGTCGATGACGACGCGAACGGCCAGGCGCGGCGGCGCAAGTCGCTCGTCGTCGCGTATCAGGAACGGACGCTCGCGTTCCCGCAGATACTGGCGAACGGAGAGTGTGCCGCCACGCTCTGCCGGCTGCGGCGCGTCGTCTACCGGCATGAGCGTCAGTTCACTGACAAGCTCTCGCGCCATCGGCGTTGCCCGTGCCTCGAGATCGGCGTAAGGCGCCAGCTCGATCGGGTAGTCCCGCCCGCCTTCCTTGTGCCCGTCGGGGAGCAGCTCGCCATCGAACGGCGCCGGATGCGGGTCTCCAGCAGCGCCGTCCCCGTAAAACGGCTTCGGCGGAGACGGCGCCTTCTTCTCCGTGCGGTCGTCGCCGGCACGCGCTCCAAGCGCTGCCGCTGAGCGCCATCATGCGGGCGTCCGGGCTCTCGGTGCGCTACTGTTCGCTGATCCGCCGCGGACTCGTGGTGCCGCACCCGCCGCCATTGGACTGCGCTCGCCGCACTCAGCGAAGTCTGTAAGCCAACTTCTTGAGTGCCGATTTGACGTTCTCGGCGACGTGCCAGGCATCATCCGCTTGATTGTTGTAGTACTTCGCGTACCGGAGTGAGTCCGAGAGCCGCGCCGGAAATTGCGGGAGTGCGCCGATGCGCTTGTCACTTCGCTGGGAGTCCACGAGAGATTCCATCCGCTCCGGTCGCGCACCTGTGCGCCTGTCTGCTGCGGCGACGCCGAACGCCCTACCTGACCTGTAAGCAGAACTCCGTGTTCCTTCGACGGCAGCACCCACGCGCATGTCCGCGTACTTTTCGCGGGTTCTCTCCGGCCAGTCTTCACCTTCACGCCCCGCGAGCACCTGGACCCGCACCTGTTCCTTCGCCGTCATGATGATGTCCTCGTTCATGAGAGGACAAAATCACAGAACAGTTAGTGAGGACAGAATCTCGGAACACCAACATCGGTTCGGGATGGATTTGACACCGAGCACGATGTCAACTAAAATCGCCGGCAAGCCTTCCGACCGGTTGGGACGTCAAGACGCTGAAGTGCTGGGCTACGAGGATCGGACGATGGCGATGCCTCCGCGCGAGCTCCAAGCGGTACGACAGCAACACATGTTGCGACTGACCCTGCGTCAACTGCAGGTCTTGAGTGCCTGCGAATTCGGGTACACGGTCGATGAGATCGCGCTTGGGCTAGGTATCAGCTCCGCCACGATACGGCGCCATCTCGCGGAACTCGAACATCGAGTGTTTGGCCTGACATCTCTCACACCCACGCACACCCTGTTGTCCAAATGGGCGCGCGAGCACTCGGAGTGTTGCACTAAGTCGTGTCAACAGCTGTTCGAGAATAACCAAATCTTTGATCAGACCGATCACCGCAGGCGCAACTGAGCGTGCGAATCTGACGGATGCCCTAATGCAATTCACTTCGGAGAATGGCTGTAGTGTCGAGGGTTCGGTGAGCCAAGGAGGCGAATGATGAAACTTGTTCCCATCGGATTCGTCGCGGCTGTTATGATCCTTAGCATAAGTCTCCTTCCCAGGCTGACGGCATCAGACACGACATCGGCGACCGCGCCGCCCACGTCGACCGGCTCGACTTCGGTCGCTCCTCTGCCTACGGCGACCTTCCCTCCGCTTCCCAGAGAGGAGCCTCCACCGCCGCCTCTTCCAACGCCATGTGCCACTGAAGTTGTCGCACCGGCCGGCACACTCGTTCATGTCATCGGCCCAGGAGCCGTTGATTCGTATGTACCACAGGCGTTCGACATTGTTAGCGATGTTTGTACGGGCAATCAGTTCGACATCGATCCGGTGACCAAGGAACGCCTGCGACACACAATCATTGCGGCCGAGGGGGACGCGCAGTCAAGCGGTGCGCTGACCAGCGGCACCGCGGGGGAGGCACCATGATAAAGTCGAGCTTCAGTCGCTTGGCGATAATGGCGGTCGTTGCGGTTGACGGTTGGGGTCGGGCTCGCGCAGCCGGCGAATGCTAACCACACGGTGTACCTCGACTTCAAACCGTTCTCTATTTATTTCAACAGCTCGTTGGTGATAAATGGCTCGTAGCCAGGGACCCTGCGTCCGGTTAACACATGCATCGGGACGTTACCATCGAACGTGAAAGCCGACGTACGCACAGCTATGGGCGACTGGAACAACGCTCTAGGTTATCAAGCGTTCTGGGCGCGAGGCCTTGGTGAGTTCTTCGGCAACTGCGACGGTTCGGAGCCGATAAACGTCGTCTGGTCGAACTCGTCCACCTGCCCAGGAAGCTGGCTGGGTTGCAACGCTGACACGAGTTTCACTAATGCGGCCTTCGCCAGCGGGGAGATAATCACGATCAACTCCGCGCCGAAGAGCGGTCAGACGACGCTGACCTATACCGACAACGGGCTACGAGCGGTTGCAGATCACGAACTGGGTCACTCACTCGGGTTGGGGGAACAGTACATCGAGCCGAGTTTCGTCTGTAACCTGAACGTACTCACGTCAATGAACGCACTCGATGTCAACACGCAGAATCAGGTGGATGGCGTTTGCACCAACAGTGGTCCAATCAACCCAGCCGTCCCACAGAGTTTCGACTTCAACAACGTGAAGTCGGCAACCTCCCGGAGTTTCGGTTCCCCACCTACGCCCCAGATCATCTGGTTGTATCAAGGCGCAAACACTTCAACATTGCGGGTGGTGTTCAAGGTTCCGAACGTCGGAAGCTTTTCCTACATAAGGCAAATCTGCAACGGAGCATACCCGAGCACGCAGGCGGTTACGCCGGTTAATTCTGACGTGGCCTACGCAGACTCCCCGCTCATCGGCTCGAACATGGCCGGTACGTCCGCCTGCATTAACTTAAAGGCGAACGCGGGTGGCGCCTCCGGTAGCGTTGGGGTCAGAATGGGTAGGCGGACGACATCCAACGGCGACGTGGCCATGGCGTGGACGCTGTTCTCGGCCAGTTCGAGTCAGCAGGCGATCATCTTTAATGCGAGCGGCAGTCAGAATATTCCGGACACGAGGATCACGAACACCAGTCTGACGCTGTACCCTCAATGCTCCAACCCCCAAGGAGGACCAGATCTCCCACTCAATGCGTTTGTTTGGCGCGAGTGCTACAAGACGACCAATCCATCCGGAGAGGGTGTGATTTACTGGTGGAGCCAGAACGGATCGAGCTATGACAGCCTCACCGTGAATCCATGACGGAAACACCAATCGAGGAGTGGGATCGTTGCCCTCGCATGCGAGCTCGGAGCGTGATTAGGTGGCAAGGGAGCGAATGCGGTGACCCAGAGGCAGGGAACTCGCGTGGTTAAATGGGTGCTACTGATTGTTGGTGGCGCGTTCGTATTCGGCGGATGCGTCGTCCAGCACGCATCAAGTTCGCGACTAGATACGAACGCTTTATTCGCTGGGGAGATTCATAACTACACTGGCGTGGATATCTTGGCGCATGAGGTGCAGGTGGACTTCCTCGATAAAAGTGGCAATGTCATCCAGTCGGCCACCGTTATTCCATGCCTCAGATCACTACAAAGTGGGTCATCCGAGTTTTTCGAGGCGCAGTCCAACGATCCCACGCTGCTACTTGCGGCCGGACGGGCGAGGCTGGCGGGAGATCCAGCACCTACTTTTGGCCACGTGCTCCGTGGGAGTCTCACGCTGTCTGGCGCGAGAGCATCACAAACCGGCGGTCTGGTGACGGTCAACGCCGTGGCGAGCAATAGTAGTGCAGAGGGTGTTTCGACTCCAAAAGCCTGTGCGATAGCGAAGGACGCGCGAGGTGATGTGCTTCGCGTGGCGGTGGCGCCCATCTCTCCCGCAGGATCGGGCGGCGTTGGAGTCGGAAGCGTTGATCTTGCGCCTGGCGCGTCGCGAGGCTTCAGCTTGACGTTCTCGCTACCTAATGGCGTCACATCGGTGGGAGAGCTAGACCTCTACGCGGACGGTCTACAGAATTCGATTCCCATGACACCTACCTCGGTGCAGCATCTGACGATTGCCCGCTGACCCATCGGCGCCAATAATCTAGGATCCTTATAGGAACACGGCTCCGCGGCGCCGGCGGGCGGCGCGCACGCGATTCGAGTTTAGGGCTGGTGCGGGCGGAGGCGGGCTGTCGCGCTCTCGCCTCCCCCGAAAAACGCGCACTCAGCCGAACCGCTTATGGGCCTCGTCCGCGAACGCCCAATCGAGCGCCAGAGAAGCTTGGTGAAAACGGAGACCGAGGAAATCATCCGGCCCATAGTCCGTACGCGTCCTTGCCTCCAGAGATCACCAAAGCCGAACCTGGGCATCCGGCCGGCAGAGCCAGCCCGGACGGCGTTATTGGGCAGCGCGGCCACACGCGAAGCGTGGCTGGGGGAGGCGAGGCCGTTACTATGGGTTACTTGTTTTTGTGAAGTTAGTAGTGATTGGCGGGCGAATTGGCTCGCCCGACCTCTACTGGCAATCCGGCGGAACGCACCAAGCATAGCGGAACCGAGTTGGCGTAGCGGCGTTGGGGGAGAAGATAGTAGAGTCCCAGGACGTGGTGTAAGTAATCGGTCAACTGGCTAGCAAGCGGCCA